>Ga0163200_1000868_pt1 | contig 11964 bp, 13 predicted proteins | sample PL_2010_200m_FD_113535 | JGI IMG/M metagenome (GOLD analysis project Ga0163200, IMG submission 113535) | Freshwater microbial communities from Powell Lake, British Columbia, Canada to study Microbial Dark Matter (Phase II) - PL_2010_200m | ecosystem: Environmental > Aquatic > Freshwater > Lake ... | reverse complement strand
GTTTAGGGGCGGGAAGATATCGGTGAAGAAAAGCACAGTGGTCGCGGATGCGGGCGTTGATTTGGCCACTGTTATAAAAAAATCCATTAATCTGGGACTGGGGGGACTGGAAACGCTTTCGGGAATCCCGGGAACCTTGGGCGGGGCCGTCGTGGGGAATGCAGGCGCTTATGGACACTCGATTTCCGAAGTTGCGGAACGGGTGGAGATCCTGGATTGGAAATCCGCCAGCCAGCGGAGGCGGTGGATTTTGAAAGAACAATGCGGGTTCTCATACCGCGAAAGCATCTTAAGGTATAATCCTTGGGTGGTTCTACGTGTAGAACTCGCCCTCAAGAGGGGAAATAAAACTAAGCTTAGGAAGGTTTCCCGGGATATCATCGGAATCCGGGAGAAGAAGTATAAATCCGGCATCAGGTGCCCAGGAAGTTTTTTTAAGAATGTCCTCGTGAAGGATATTTCGAAAAGATCCCTGGGGCTGATAGACAAAAGCAAGATAGTGGAAGGCAAGATTCCGGCCGGATATTTATTGGAAGAGGTTGACGCGAAGGGGATGCGCCTGGGTGGAATAAAGATCGCGGATTTTCACGGGAATTTGCTTATGAATACCGGCAAAGCCAAGGCGGCGGACGCGAAGAAGCTGGCCCGAATATTGAAAGATAAGGTTAGAAGGAAATTCGGCATAAAACTGGAGGAAGAAGTGAGATATTTCTAAGGATTGACATTTTGGCTAGAAGTGTGGTATAATTTTAACTGATTGTAATCAGGTTCACAAAAGAAAATCCATCCACAATTTGGAGGTTGTGATGAAAAGAATCATCCGCATCCTTTTGTTGGTTGCCATGGTTTTAGCTACGGCTCTCGTTTTTCATAAACTGAACATCGGTCCGAACATACCGGAATCCGGAGTTCTGGGAGATACTCTCGTGAAAAGTTCGGAGCAGAATGTCCAGTTCTGGGTGTTCTTCACCGAGCCGGGCAGGAAGATAAAGCTCGGAAGAGACCTGGAAAGCATCATCAACAACGACCGGGTCATGGAAGTCCGCTTCGTTCAGGGACCGGCCGAGTTGGGCCAACCCAAGAAGCTTGAGCAGATCGCCTGGAAGAGGGGAAGGGGCTTTAGCAAGATAGAAGTATAACGGATCCTGATGGGACCATAAGCGCTCGCACATTCATTTGTGTGGGCGCTTACTCTTTTATTCAGCTCCCCCCGAAATGGGCTATAATGGAACCAATGGCTCCAGCCTATTTGGTCAGGCGATTCTTCTATCGCATCATCGATTTTTTGCGCCACTGGTACGTAAGGAGCGCGAAAATGTATTCCAACTTCGTTTTGGACAGGCTCGCCCGGATCGACCGGGTGCTTGCTTGGCGCGTGAACCTGAGATACCTCTTCCAGCCGCTCTATCGGGATTACTCCATTATTGGTTACGCGATGGGCTTCCTTTTAAGGTCACTGAGGCTGGTTGGAATCAGCATTATCTACCTCTTTATTTTTGCCATAGCCATTCTTATTTACCTTGTCTGGCTTTTGGCGCCGATCTTCTTGTTGTTCAAAATTCTAACCGCCGATTTTTAAGATGAACGACCTCTACTTCAAAGAATCCAAATTATCACTCAGCGCCGTCGGAGAATTTTTGGTGCGCCTCGTGACCTACTCCGTTTATGTCCTTCTTACCGCCTCGGCCGTCGTGCTCTTCCTTTCCGGCGTGGGGCCGCTCCGATATCTAGCTGTTTTACTCTCACTTTTCCTTATAGACCGGCTGCTTCACGTGAACGACGCGGAGAGGAACCTTTCCGAGATCGGCGGCCGAAACAAGAATCTTGCCGAAGCGGTTTCGCCGGCCGCTTACCGCGCCCTCTGCCGGGCCTTCCGAAGATCATACGTGGTCGGCCAAAATTTTCGCCTTCTTTTCTTGGTTGAATTGGCCGACAGGAAGGATATCCGGGAGATATTGAAGCGGCTGGATGTGAAAGCGGACGAGTTTCAAAACAAGGCCCTGGAGCTTTTGGAAGGGGGAGGCAGCGCTCCGGGTTCGAGCAAGGCCGATAATTTGGCGGATATTGCGAACCTGGCCGTTGCGGCTTACGGGAGCGCCCTTAAAGCGAACGAAAAGTTCATCGAGCCCAGGAGTTTCCTCTCGGCGCTTGCTTCAATCGATGATCCGATCCTGAAAACCTTTTTCAATCTTTTCAATTTGGAGGAAAGAGACATCCAGGCCGCGAGTGTTTTCGGCCGTTTCCGCCACCTCTTTGGGCGCCTCCGTTTCCTGCCGGCGGTTCTCGGAGGATTCGCCCAGCAGCCGAAGTTTCTTCGGCACCGGGTGATGAACCGCGCCTGGACGGCTCGGCCGACTCCGACCCTGGACCAATTCAGCCGGGATTTGACCGACCTCGCGAGGGAAGAAAGGATAGGGTTTCTCATAGGGCACGAGAACGAATTCAACGAACTGATCCAGGTTGTCTCCCGTCCCGGCAAGCCCAACGCCATTTTGGTCGGCGACCCGGGCGCCGGCAAATCATCCATCGTCGCTCATCTCGCCTTCCGGATGGTTAAAGACGAAGTCCCGCCGATTCTCTTTGACAAGCGCTTGGTGTCTTTGGAGATAAACCGGCTCGTTTCGAACGCCACGGGCGACGTTTTGAGCGGGCGCCTTCAAAAGATAACCGAAGAAATTTTGAAAGCGGGGAACATCGTTCTTTTCATTCCCAACATGCACGACCTTTTCCGGACCGCCGAAGAGCAGTCCTTGAACGCGATAGACATCATATTCCCCGTGGTGAGGGAGAATGCCATTCCCGTCATCGGCGAGACCTATCCCAAGGAATTCAAACAATTCGTTGAACCCCGCTCGGATTTCATGGAGCAGTTCGAGGTGGTGAACATAAACGAGATTTCGGAAGAGGAAGCCGTGAGGTTTCTTACCTACGAGGGCTTGATACTGGAAGATGAATTCAGGGTATTCATCACCTATCGCGCCGTCCGGGAGGCGGTGGTGCTCGCGCATCGTTATCTTCGCACGAGGCCGTTGCCGGGAAGCGCCACCAATCTCCTGAAGATGGCCCTGACCGAAGTGAAAGAGGGCAAGAAGAAGACCCTCACCGCCGATGACGTCGCCGCCGTAGCCGAGAAGCTCACCAGGATACCGATCCAGAAAGCCGGAAAACCGGAGGTCAAAAAACTCCTGAATCTTGAGCGGGACATCCATGAGAGGTTCATAAACCAGGATGTGGCGGTGCGCTCGGTCTCAAGAGCTTTAAGGGAATACCGGAGCGGACTTACGCGGCAGGGCGGCCCGATAGCGTCGTTTCTTTTCGTCGGCCCCACGGGTGTCGGGAAAACCGAGCTGGCCAAGATTCTGGCCAAGATCCAGTTCGGCTCAAAGGATGCGATGGAGCGCTTCGATATGTCGGAGTACCAGGATAAAACCAGCATCTTCCGGCTCATCGGGAACCCGGACGGTTCGAGAACGGGGTCTTTGACCGATGCGGTCATCGCCAAACCATTCTCTTTGATACTGCTCGACGAATTCGAAAAGGCCCATCCGGACATTTTAAACGTCTTCCTTCAGGTTTTGGATGACGGGCGGCTCACCGACAGTTTGAGCCGGACCGTGAATTTCGAGAATACCATCATCATCGCCACTTCGAACGCCCATTCGGAGTTCATAAAAGTGGAGACGGAAAAGGGGCGGCCCGGCGAGGAGATTGCGGACGACCTCAAGAAGAAACTGACCGACTATTTCAAGCCGGAGCTTCTGAATCGCTTTTCGGACGTCATCGTGTTCCGGAATTTGAATCCGGAAGAGATCGCCTCCGTGACGGTCTTCATGATGGAGGAACTGGCGGGGTTACTCGACAAAACCAACGGCATAGGGCTCTCCTGGGACGATGCGGCGATAAAAGAACTGGTTCGGCTCGGCTATAGTCCGATCTTCGGAGCGCGCCCGTTAAGGCAAACGATATCGGAAGCGATTCGCGGCGTCCTCGCGGAAAAGATTTTGAGGGAGGAGATAAAAAGAGGAGATAAGATACGCATAGTTTTTGAAGGCGGGAAATTTGAATTCAGGGCCGGATAGAATCATATAATTTTTAAAATGAGATTCAGCGTCAATATAAATTTCAACCTCAAAGACCTTAAAGTGAACCGGCTCATCCGGTTCTTTGTGGTATCCGATCTCTTCTTCTGGAGCGGATGGGGACTCTTAACGCCCATCTTCGCCATATTCATCGTCAATCGCATCCAGGGCGCAACGGTCCTCACGGTCGGGATCGCCTCGGCGATATACTGGGTGGTCAAAGCGTTATTTCAAATGCCGGTGGCGCTCTATCTGGACAAGCATGAGGGGGAGCGGGACGATTTCCACGCGCTCATCTCCGGCCTGATTTTGGGAGGAATAACGGCCTTCTCTTTCCTGCTCGTAAACAGTGCCGCCGGATTGTACTTCGTCATTTTTCTCCAGGCTCTGGCCTTCGGTTTGTATACGCCGGCGTGGTCCGCGATTTTTTCTCGCCATTTGGATAAGAAAAATTATGCCTTCGACTGGTCGCTCGACAATACCACAATAGGCCTGGCCTTGGGCATTACCGCATTTGTCGGCGCCGCCTTGGCCAGCGCCTTCGGTTTTAACGCCATATTCGTCGCCACCGGCGTTTTGTCTTTCATAAGTGCCACGATTCTTATTTTCGTCCCGGATCTGATTCTGCCGGATGTTAAAACGGAAACCCCGCCCTTTCAGGACCACAGTCCGGCCAATATCGGAAAATAATGAAGTTCGAATCAGTACAAAACAGGGAAATATCCGCAGGCGTCATCATTTACCGCCGCACGGGCGAGGGTCCGAAGTTCCTGATACTTTATAATGGCGGGCCGTACTGGAATTTTCCGAAGGGAAAGCTTGCCGAAGGGGAACGAAGCTTCCGGGCGGCGCTTCGGGAGGTCTGGGAAGAAACCGGCTTGAGTTTCCGCGACCTCAAATTTTCCGAGAGATTCAAGGTTGAAGACAACTTCGTTTACGTGAGAAACAAGCAGAAGATATATAAGACGGTTACCTATTATCTCGCCGAAACCGTGAATCCCTACGTGAGATTGAAAATAAAACCCGAGAACGTCCCCGGGGAAAAACACCAGGGCTACGGTTGGTTTCTGTACCGGGATGCCATGCGCATCCTAAAAGCCCCGAATTTGAGGAATAGTTTGAAAAAGGCCTACGATCTCGTCTCAAACAGGAAAACCCCTTCGCCTAGCCAGAAAAAATAGAACCCCCGCTGCGGCGGGGATTTATTTTACGAACTCAACGATTTTCTTGAAAACCTTCGGTTCGTTCTGAGCGAGGTCGGCGAGGATTTTCCTGTCCAGCCCGACGTTCTTTTTCTTCAGGGCATTAATGAACTGGTTGTAGTTCATTCCCTCCTGTCGGACTGCGGCGTTTATCTGAACCTGCCAGAGTTTTCGGTAGTCGCGCTTCTTTTCTTTTCTCCCCTTGAACATGCGCGAGAGGCTGTGAAGCAGCGCTTCCGAAGCCGCCCGTTCTTTGGACTTGCGGTCCCAGCGGTAGCCCTTCGTGAGCTTCAATAATCTCTCTCTTTTTTTATGGGAGGCGACTCCCCGTTTTACTCTCGGCATGGTCGTTTAAAAATAGGTTTTTACTTTTTTGACGTGGATGTTCAGATTGCGCTGGTTCTTCTTCCTTTGCATCTGGATGGAATTTTTGTTGGCGCGCGAATGGCCCAAGGTCGTTGCCCGATGCAATATTTTCCCCGATTTTTTCACTTTTATCCTCTTTGAAACGCTTTTGTGCATTTGTTTACCAGGTAGTGAAAATGCGATTGCAAATCGTGGTTAAATAAACGATTTCTTCTCCATTTCCAATGACCTTTTACATAGTTTCATATCTTATATCAAATGGTGGTTTACGATTTGAATTTAACCTAATCGCATTTCTACTACCTGGTTAATTTCTTCGCTATCTGGGCCAGAAACCCCCGGCCGCCCTGTTTCGGCTCCATTGTTATCTCGTGCGAAACGGTAATCATGTTAATGAATTCCCTCATTTTTTTCAAGGCCCAGTCCTTGTTGGCCTTCTCGCGCCCCCGCAGGAACAAGCTGATGGTCACCTTATGTCCTTCGTTCAGAAAGTCCTCGGCCTTCTTGGCCTTTATCTGGAGGTCATTCAGGGCCGAGCGGGGAGTTATCTGAACCTGTTTCAGTTCCTTTTGCTTCTGGGCGTGCCGCTGCTTTCTCTCTTCCTTTCCCTGCTGATAACGGAATTTGTCGAAGCTCATTATCCGCGCGACCGGCGGCTGGGCCATGGGCGCGATCTCTATAAGGTCTAAGGACTTTTCTTTGGCTAAAGCCAAGGCATCTTCCTTCTTCATCACCCCGAGGTTATCTCCCGTCTCATTGATAACCCTGAGCTCTTTGGCGGTTATTTGGTTGTTGATTCGGTTTTGTATGAAAAAATAATAACAGGTATAGGCTGGGAATTCAACTTGTATAAAAAGAAGCAAGGACACCACATGAAGAGATGTCCTTGAATTTTTGTGGATCACTTAAGATCCGAAACTTTGGGAGCTGTAGTCAGCTCTTTAAACTCGGGTTGGTACCCTTGTCACTCAATATTTGCAGTGCCAAGCAACTGATATAAGTATAGCAATTCCGGATGAATAAAAAACCTCTCCGGCTGTGGATAACTGAAATTAAGCTGGATACATATGGAAATAAGCGGATAAAATGGGTATTGTTATATTTATATTATGAAGTGGAAACTCCCGCCAAAGGTAAAGATCTACGAAGCGCTGGGTACGCTCGGTGATGGACGACTCGAAGTTTCCGGGAATTCTGCGAAAGTTTACTCATCGAGCGGAAATAAATTCTATTCGGTCGCCTACGACCCGAAAGCGAACGCTATCACCTCGAACGACAACAGTTCGTACTGGGTGGGCTACTTGGGCTATCCGGCAATAGCGTTTCTCCTGGAGAAAGGAATCGTAGCTCACGATCCGGATTTTGCCAAAGCGCTTAAGGGAATTCCCTGGAAAGATATAAACGCTAAATTCAAGAATGACTTTGGGAAAACGGAGGGATATGTGAAAGAGGTTCTGGAGAAGAAGGGAGTCGATATGAACGAATTCTCCGCGGAGATAGAGAGAATCTATGGTGAGATAAAGAAACTGAAGCTTGATAAGCTGGGGAAAACCCAAAAACCCCCGGCGGGATATTAAAAACACCGCTCTTGTTAACAAGAGCGGTGTTTTTCTTGTTCCTATTCGCTCGTTTTTCCGTTGAAGTGGTCTCTATTCTCGTCTGCTTCCGCCTGAACCTTGGTGACGTGAATAACTCCGTCAATGTGGTTGGGCGGTGAATAGACCGTGTAGAGTTTCATTTTCTTGTCGGCCGATGTGTTCATGATGTTGTGCCGCGTGCCGGCTGGCACCACGATGGCCGAACCATCTTCTATCACGTGTTCCACGCCGTCCAGGATCGCCTTGCCGACCCCTTCTTCTATCCTCAGGAATTGGTCCAATCCGTGCACCTCCTCGCCGATATCCTGATTGGGCTCTAGTGCCATTAAAACCAGCTGGCTGTAACGGGCGGTATAAAGGACCTTTCTAAAATTCTCGTTCTCTTTCGCGAGTTTTTCTATGTTGTCTACAAAACCTTTCATTTGTTTTTAATCGTTCTAAGCGACCTTTTGAATATTATAACCTAAAACCCCCATTGCTTTGATTCATTGGCAATAAAATCAAAATACCCGCGGATAACCGCGAGTATTGTGATTTTTGATCTGTGGAGATGGCGAGAATTGAACTCGCGTACGGAACGATTCGGCAAACGTTTCTACAAGTTTATTCCCTCGGTTGCCCTCGGGACGGTTTTGCTTTCCTGGTTTAGCGAAGGATACGGAAAGCGGATTTCCTCCGCGAACTCACGATATGACACCGGTTGATCCCTAGTGAGTATCAGGGCCGATGCGGCATTACGCGAAGGCGAATGCCGGAGCTACCGTTTTGTTGGCAGTTATCTTAGAGGCCGTTTTAGTGAGCGGCCGCCTCAGCTTGCTGCGCTTGCGTCGTCTATCCCGTCGAAGCCGATCATCCCCATTTTTACTTTTCAATTTACTCCCAGTTCCTCTCGCGGATGTTTTTCGCGGCATCCCTTTTCTTTATCACCTCCCGCTTATCCGCCTTCTTCAAGGGCTTGCCCAACCCGAGTTTCAGCTTGACCAGGCCGCGTTTAGTGTAGACCTCGAGCGGCAAAAGCGTCAAACCCTTCTCGTGAAGCTTACCCGAAAGGTAGTCCGTCTCTTTTTTGGTGAGCAAAAGCCGCCGGGAACGAGCTGGGTCGTAGTCCTTCGGGGTGTTCTTGGGCTGATAGGGTGGGATGTGGGAATTCAAAAGCCACGCCTCGTTGTGGCGGATGACCGCGTAGCTGCCCGCTATTTGCATATGGCCGTTTTTGACGGCTTTTACCTCGTAGCCCTTCAGCTCTATGCCCGCCTCGAACTTTTCTTCTATCTCATAGTCGAAGTTCGCGCGCTTGTTGAATGTCAAAGATGACATAATTCCATTCTAGCGCATTCTGGATTTATTTGTCTTTCGGGGGTTAAATATTAATAGGACATCACAATTCACCGGAAAGGAGAAACGGGTTATGAGGCCCAGAAAATCCTTAATCGCGCGGAAACCGGTTTCCCAAGAGTCCGTAAGCCGATTAGCGGCGCGGCTCGAGAAGTCGAACCAAAGGCTCTCATCCAGAGAGTTTCTCGCTTCGAAAAAGGCGAAAAGCGGGGTACGCGTGAAGGTCTAAAAAAGAGGGGGTATCATGTACCAATCCACCATATAGAGGCCGCACGTTTTAACTAACCTGTGCGGCTTTCTGTTTCTGGCGATTTCTCTTTCAAAGGGTTAAATTTAAATCATGACCATTCGTGATGCCATTGCTTCTTATCTCGTTAAAGTCCTGCCTACCGGCAGGCAGGCGATGCCGAAAGGGACGGTGGTGGATTTGCGCGTGCCGCCTGCCTGCGCAGGCAGGGACGAAAATCAGACGGCGCATTACGCGACGAGCGTCGCTTTTAAGCTCGCAAAAGAACAAGGGAAGAATCCCCGCGAGGTCGGGGAGAAGATAGTACTCGCTCTTTTGGAATCGGCTCCGGCGGAGTTTTTCGACCGGGTGGAGGTGACCGGCCCCGGATTCATCAACTTCTGGCTTAGCCAAAAAACGTTGAATGCCGAGCTTCAAAAGATATTGAAGGATAACAAAAAGTACGGAACCTCCAAAATCTTAAGCAAAGAAAAGATTCAATTGGAGTTCATTTCCGCCAATCCCACGGGGCCCTTAACGCTCGCGAACGGCCGGGGCGGATTTTTGGGTGACGTCTTGGGAAACGTTCTTAGGACCGCGGGCGCGAAAGTGGAAAAGGAGTACTACGTGAACGATACCGGGAATCAGGTTCTTACTCTCGGCAAATCCCTCCTCGCTGCCCGGGGGATTATCAAAGACGAGGAAGATTTCTATAAAGGCGGTTACGTGAGTAATTGGGCGAAGAAGAATTTCAGGCTTGTCGCGAAATACAAAGATGAGCCATTGGAATTGGGCGAGCGGGCAGCCAAAGACCTTTTGAAGAAAATTAAAACAGATATAGAAAAGAAGGCGAAGATAAAATTCGACCGCTATACGTCCGAGAAGAACATCCACAAACAGAAACTGCCGGAGAAGATCCTCCAGATCTTCGAAAAAGGCGGCTGGACCCATGAGCAGGATGGGGCCTTGTGGCTCAAGACCACGGCTTTCGGAGACGATAAAGATAGGGTTTTAATCACGAGTAAGGATAAGCTTCCCACGTATCTCTTGGCCGACGCCGGCCATTATCTGGAGACCAAGAAGCGCGGTTTCGGCACGAAGATAAATATCTTGGGGCCGGACCATTACGGCTACGTAAAGAGAATTCAGGCCGTGGCCAAAATCCTGAAGTTCAAAAAGTCCGAGGTGCTCATCACGCAGGCCATCCGCCTGATGCGCGACGGGCAGGAATTCAAGATGTCCAAAAGAAAAGGGGAGTTCGTCACATTTGAAGACCTGGTCAGCGAGGTCGGAATGGATTCGGCGCGCTTCTTTTTCCTGATGATTGCGCCGGAGACCCACATGGATTTTGATATGAATCTGGCGAAAGAGCGCTCGAACAAGAATCCCGTCTTCTATCTCCAGTACGCTTACGTGCGGGCGAATAATATTTTGAAAAAGGCAAAAGCACTGGCGGCTCAAAAATCCGACCTGAAATTATTGAACACCGAAGCCGACGTGAAACTTATCCGTTCGCTTGCCCAGTTCCCCGAAGTTATCGCGGACACGGCGAACGATTATCAAGTCCATCGGCTTACCCGCTATGCGCTCGAGTTGGCCGGCGACTTTCATAACTTCTATGAAAAAGAGCGGGTGTTGGGAGAAGAAGAGGATGTTGCCGCGGCGCGCTTCCAATTGGTCAAGGCAACCTCGATCATTTTAGACAACCTCCTCGGTATTCTGGGGATTACGAAGCCGAAGAAGATGTAGCCATTGACCGGGTGGTGAAAACTCGATTGCGGCGTGTCCGGAAGAACTAATCGAGTTTCTACTACCCGGTTGATTTCATCTTGGGATTGGTCTAATCTGTCTCCAGATTCATTCACATTCACATCAATGGAGGTTCTATGTCTGACGACACGGTCAGGGAATTCCAAAAACTCGACGAGGAGAGTGCTTCTGTGATTATACAGCCGTCCGGCGCGCGATTCGGAAGGATCTTGTGCGGGAGCTGTCGTCGTCCGATCTGGTGTTTTCTCGAGATGATGCTGGAAACCGTACTGGGTGACCCGAAAATTCCGCAGGAAGAGAAGGATGAATTTGAGAGGGAAGTAATGGGCACGGACGACTTAAACAGGAAAGCGGGGATTCTTCTCTCGTTCCTCAATAAGGGGAGAGGACACGATGCCCTTCTAAGGTGCCCGCAATGCAAGAAGATTCTTTTTTGCGATTTGTGACTTTTCACGGCGTTCCTTCATATCAGCCGCTTCCTTTCGGGAGCGGCCGATTTTTTTGCCAATAACCCTCATTTTTACTAGAATAATTACATCATCAAATGTTAAAGAAACTGGATAAATTTTCCCTTCCGGAGATAGAGGAAAAAGTTCTGGAGTTTTGGAAAACCGACAAAATCTTCGAGAAATCCTTAACCCAGCGAGCCAAGGGCAAGAGATTCGTCTTCTACGAGGGTCCGCCGTCGGCGAATGCCCGGCCGGGTTTTCATCATATCTTAGCTCGAGTTTTTAAGGATACCATTCCGCGTTTCAAGACCATGCAGGGTTTTTATATAGCGGGGCGAAGGGCTGGGTGGGATACTCACGGACTTCCGATTGAAGTGCAGACGGAGAAGTCGCTCGGCTTCAAGAATAAGCAGGACATTGAACGTTATGGAATAGCCAAATTCAACCAGAAGTGCAGAGAGCTCGTATGGCTCTACAAGGATGAATGGGAAAAACTGACGGAGCGGATGGGCTTTTGGATGGACCTGAAAAACCCGTATATTACATATGAAAATTCGTACATAGAATCGGTCTGGAACATCCTGAAGCACGTTTGGGATAAGAAGCTTTTGTACAAGGGGCACAAGGTGGTGCCGTGGTGCCCGCGATGCGGTACGGGGCTTTCTTCGCATGAACTGGCGCTGGGATACAAAGAAGTCACGGACACTTCCGTTTACATAAAATTCAAGCTGAAGCCGAATCAAAAAATTGGAAATTTTAAGACCGATAATAAAACCTACATTTTGTCTTGGACAACGACACCCTGGACACTACCGGGGAATGTGGCGCTCGCGGTCGGGAAGAATATTAACTACGGAATTTATGAGAATGAGACGAATGTAAACCGTGGAATGTCTAATGGAGGAGAGTTAAACCTTACAGAAGGACATTATATATTAG
>Ga0163200_1000867_pt1 | contig 11965 bp, 12 predicted proteins | sample PL_2010_200m_FD_113535 | JGI IMG/M metagenome (GOLD analysis project Ga0163200, IMG submission 113535) | Freshwater microbial communities from Powell Lake, British Columbia, Canada to study Microbial Dark Matter (Phase II) - PL_2010_200m | ecosystem: Environmental > Aquatic > Freshwater > Lake ... | reverse complement strand
GATCCACCGCATCCGGCCCGGACGAAGCGACGCCGCGAGCCACACCAAAAACGCCGCCGCCAACAGCCACGCCACCACCAGTGCCACCGACGTTGCGCCGTGTGGCGCACCCGCGACCCATGCCAGCCACACCGCCACCGCCAGCATCGGGAACCCCATCAACTGTTTGAACACCGTCAGCCACGGCCCCGGTTTCGGCAGCCAGCGCAACCAGCGCGAGTCCCACGCCAACAGCACATACGGCAACGCCAACCCCAGCGCCACCGCCGTCAACGCCGCAAAAATCACCGGCGGCGATTGCGAGAACGCCAGCCCCAGCGCCGGCGCGAGGAACGGCGCCGTGCACGGCGTCGCCAGCAGCACCGCCAACGCGCCGTTGAAGAACGCGCCCCGCCCCGCCAGCCGCGACGCGCCTTCCATCGCCTTGCCGCCCACGGCAAACTCGAACACGCCGAACAGACTCAGCGCAATCACCGTGCACAACAACGCCATCGCCAGCACAAACCGAACGTCCTGGAATTGGAAGCCCCAACCGACCTGTCGCCCGGCCAGCTTCAACGCAATCACCGCCGCCGCCATCACCCAGAACGACGCCACGACACCTGCGCCGTACAACAGGCCGAGCCGGCGCGTCGTGCCCTGCTGGACGAAGCCGAGAATCTTCAGCGAGATGACCGGCAACACGCACGGCATCAGGTTCAACAGCAGCCCGCCAACGAACGCGCCGAACAACATCACCCACAGCGACGCCGGCGTTGTTGCCGGCGCAGCGGCTGGGCCGGTGCCGACGGTGAGCGGCACGGTCTTCGGCGGGTAACAGGTGTCCTTGTCGCAAGCCTGGTAGCGGAGTGAGCCTTCGATCTTGAGCGCCCCGGCTGGCGCGCGTCCCTCGGTGACGATCTCGACGCGGCCTTGATACGTCTTGCCCGGCGGGTAGGTCGTTCGCTCGATGACGACCGACGCCGGCGCCTTCCAACTCACGGTGGTCGGGATCAGGCCCGGCTCGGCGACCGTGTTGGCGTTGATGTGCCAGCCGTCGGCCATCTCGATGACGACCGCGATGCGGAACCGCGCTCCGTCGCGCGCGAGCGACGCCCGTGCCGTGATTTCGTCGGCGCGCGCCGTTGCGGCAGCCAGCAGCGCCAGCACAAGCAGATTGAGAATGGCTTTCATCTGCGCTAGAATGCACCGAAGGCAATGGCAAATCAAGCCGAGGACGGCGATCCCCTGCCGCGCATGTTGGAATGAAAGTTCTTCCCGAGGAACTCTCTATGTTTCGTCACAAGCACACAGGCACACCGCGGGACTTCAGGTAGTCTTTGAGCGGACGGATGCCAATGACGTTGAAGTGGAACACCGACGCGGCCAGGAGGACCGTGGCACCTGCTTGGACGGCCTCGTGGAAATGTTCCATGGTACCGGCGCCGCCGGAGGCGACGACTTCAGCGTCGGTCGCCGCCCGGATTTGCCGGATCAACGGCAGGTCATAGCCCGTCCTGACTCCGTCGGTGGACTTGCTCGTGGGGAGGATCGTGCGGACGCCGTAGCCGTTGACGCGTTTGGCCCATTCGATTGAATCCGTGCCGGTGGCGGTTCGGCCGCCGTCTATGTAGACTTCGTAGCCGGACGGCATGGCGCTGGATTGGGCCACGTCGATGGCGACCGTGACCCGGTCTGCGCCCAGTGCTTGGATCATGTCGGCAATGACATCGGGTTTGCGGAAGGCGGCGCTGCTGGTGGAGATCTTGTCGGCGCCGGCTTCGATTACCGCTGTCGCCGAGGCCACATCGGCGATTCCGCCGCCCACAGTGAAGGGGATCGTGGCCACTTCGGCAACGGCCCTGACCACATGGAGCATGGTGCGCCGTCCCTCGACCGTGGCGGTGATGTCGAGCATGGCCAGTTCGTCCGCGCCGGCCTCACAGTAGGCTCGCGCACAGGCCACGGGGTCACCGGCATCACGGATGTCAACGAACCGGATGCCCTTGACGACACGCCCGTTCTGCATGTCGAGGCATGGCATGATCCGGACGGCCGTCGGCGATGAAGAAGTGTTCATCGCGGTTACACAGCCTCGATGGTGGAAGGTGGTTTCGCGGTGACGTTGTAGGTCACGCTGACCACGCCGGGCACCTTGTCGGTGATGAGTCGTCCCAGTTTGACAAGCGTCTTGAAGGGCAGTGCCGTGGGCGTCGCCGTGACGGCATCCTGGCTGTCCCAGCAGCGGATCTCAATCTGGTAGCCGAAGTCGCGCCGTCCGTTGCGGATGCCCGTGACGCGGTCCTCGTGCAGGATCGCGAGGCATTGGAACGCGGGCACGCCGGCCAACTCGTCCTCGACGATGGCGGTCGCTTGGCGCACGAGTTCGATCCGTTCCGGCGTGGCTTCGCCGATCACGCGCGTGGCCAGCGCGGGGCCGGGGAACGGCGGGCGGTTGTAAATGGAAGCCGGCAACCCCAGCGCGTGTCCGACGCGGCGCACGGCTGGTTTGCGAAGGTTGATCAAAGGCTCCAATAGCGTGTAGCCGTAAGCCTTCCGGGTATCGATGCCGAGCTGGGTCAGGATGTTGTGTTGGCGTTTGATCCCGTCCACAGTTTCTTCGACGTCTGTCAGAATGGTGCCGTGCAACAGGAACTTGGCGCCGCTCTTCTTCACGAGTGTGCGGAACACCTTTTTGTAGAACGCATCGGTAATCGCCTGGCGTTTCTTCTCGGGATCGCTCTTGCCCTTGAGTTCGCCAAAGAACTCCCTGCGGGCATCCACGCAGATCACGTTGACTTTCTGTTTGCGGAAAAGCGCCACGACCCGTTCGGGTTCCCCTTCGCGCATCAGCCCGTGGTCGATGAAGTAGGTGTGAAGCCGGTCGCCGAGCGCCTTGTGGGCCAACAAGGTTACGACGGATGAATCCACGCCGCCCGAAAGGGCATTGATTGCGGTGCCGTCGCCGACGGTACGACGGAGTTCTTCGGCTTTCTCCTCGATGAACCTCTTTGGATTGAGTTTCGCCAGTGTGATTTCGGGAATTTTCATGACACGATCTCCTGTTGGTTGACTGGTTCGGACATGGATTTGGGCGGATGTTTTCTCCTCGAACACCCGATTGATGACAAACCCTCGCCGCCAAGTCAATTCCAGTCTCCGGAAAGAACTCACCAGCCGTTGGCCTTGACAAGTGCGCGGGGTGCGGTTTGTTGTGTCAATGACCGAGATTGGAGAAGGGGACCCACAACTGGCGCGACGGGCCAGCGCCGGTGACAACGAAGCGTTTGCGGAACTGCTGACCCGCTACCAGCGGCCGGTGTTGAATTTTGTCTATCGGCTGCTCGGCGACGCCGCGGAGGCCGAAGACGTGGCGCAGGAGGTGTTCGTGCGGGCCTACCGGCACTGGGCCGAGTACGATCCGTGCCGCAAGGTTTCGACATGGCTGTTTGCGATGGCCCGCAACGCCGCCATTGACCGTCTGCGTTACCGTCAACGCCATCCCACGGAACCACTCGACACTGTAGCCGCGAATCTCATTCGCGGCCCCGCCGATCCGTCCGTCGAAGCCGGCACCCGAGAAATCGGCGACCGAATCGCCGCCGCCATCCAAACACTGCCCGAGGAACAGCGCGCGGCGGTTGTGATGGCGGAGTACCACGGCATGTCGCACGCCGAGATTGCGGCGGTGATGGGTGGCTCGGAGAAATCTGTCGAGTCGCGCCTCTACCGGGCGCGGCAGGCGTTGCGGGAACAGTTGCGGGATCTGCTCTGAACGCACCCTTGACGCGCCAGCGGTGCGCCTGTAATCTGAAACGGTAAGAGTAAAGGTAATATGGATGGAACTACAAAAGGGATTTCGGTCAACATCACTGGTACTGAGGTCTATGTGCGAATTGTGGGGCGCGGCACGTTCCAGAACGGACAGCCGTTGCGCCGTTACGCCATGGAGATGCTCGGCCGCGGCTGCGATCAGTTTTTCGTGGACCTGAACCAGTGCCAGGGAATGGACAGCACGTTCCTCGGCGTCCTGGCCGGCATCGGCTTGCGCCTGAGCCAAGGCGGGCACGCCGGCAAAATCCACGTCGTCAACGTCAGCGCGCGCAACGTTGAGCTGCTGCAAACGCTCGGCTTGGACCGCCTCTTCGACGTCAACTTCGTCGGACGCGACCACACCCACCACATGTTCCCGACGGAAACCACCTTCCAGATGTTGCCCGACTCCGACCTGGTGGACACCAGCAAGAGCCTGAACAAACGCGACACCGCCAACTTCATGCTCGAATCCCACAACAACCTCGTCAAAGCCGACCCGCGCAACGCCCCGAAATTTCAAGACCTCACAAAGTTCCTGCGCGAAAAAGTCGGCGACCAACCAGCCAGCCAAAATCCCAAACCCTAGCCGATCCCAAGGAAACCTACCATGAAGGACTTCCGCATCGAACAAGAATCCTGCGGTAATATCCAACTCATCCGCCTGCAAGGCTCGCTCGACATGTACTCCTTCCCGCGCCTCGAGTCCCAGTTGCAGACCCTTTTCCAACAGGGCCGCTACTGCCTCATGCTTGACTGCAGCCAACTCGACTACATCGGCAGCGCCGGCCTCGGCGCCCTCATCGGCTTCGCTAAACAAGCTCGTGAGCACGACGGCGACCTCAAACTTCTCCGTGTCCCCGAGCGCATCTACAAGATTGTCGAACTGCTCGGCTTCACCAAAGTCCTCCAAGTGTACAATACCGAAGAAACCGCCATCGCCAGCTTCCAGAAACCCTGACCCCCGGAGCACCGGATGGGCCTTGACAAACAAATAGACGTAAAGAAATCCACCAGCCGCCTCTTCGTCCGCGCCCCCGGCCACGGCAGTTCCTTGCGCCACATCCGCACCGTCATCACCGATCTTGCCCGTCAGGTCGGTTTCCCCGAAGACGAAGTCGCCAAGATCGAAATGGCCGTGGACGAAGCCTGCTCCAACGTCGTCGAACACGCCTACAACGCCAACCGCGACTGGTCCTGGAAACACCGCGACCCCGATATCCGCCTTACCATCCACACCGAAGCCGACCGCCTCATCATCCAGATCAGCGACAACGGCAAACGCTTCGATTTCGCCGCCTACCGTCCCGGCAACATCGTTGACCGCATCCGCGCCATGCGCTCCGGCGGCTACGGCATCGCCATCATGCGCAAATTCATGGACGAAGTTGAGTACAAATCCGACGACCAGACCGGTAACACCATCCGCCTCGTCAAATACTTGAAAAAGTCCTGATCCTCGGCCATTCTTACCACCTTGTATGAGCCACAAAAACAAACACGACCCCGCTGTCCCCGCGTCCGGAACAAAACCGGAACAAACACCACCGGCCACACCCGCCCCCGCGCCAGAACCGCCCAAGACCGTCACCCTTCCCGAAGCCGAACTCGCCCAACTCAAGGCCGACGCCGCCAAGGCCGCCGAACACTGGGACAAATTCCTCCGCGCCGCCGCCGACCACGAGAACTATCGCAAACGCGTCACCCGCGAAAAAGAGGACCTCACCCGCACCGCCCGCGAAGCCGTCATCGCCACGCTCCTCCCCGCCCTCGACAACCTCGAACGCGCCCTCGACCACAGCCCCGAAGGCACGCCCCTGCACGAAGGACTTCTCCAGGTCCAAAAACAATTTGAGCGCGCCCTCGCCGAATTCGGTCTCGTCGAAATCCCGCCGCACCCGGCGGCCCCTTCGACCCCAACCTCCACGAAGCCATCAGCCACATCGAATCCAAAGACCACCCCGATGGCGCCATCCTCCAGCAAGTCCAGAGCGGCTACAAACTTGCCGACCGCCTCCTCCGCCCCGTCCGCGTCGTCGTCAGCAAAGGCCTGCCCGACGCCGAACCCGCACCGGAAAAGAAAAATACCTGGTTCAAATCCCCCTTCGGCAAATGACCAAGCGCGACTACTACGAAATCCTCGGCGTCAACCGCAACGCCTCCGACGACGACCTCAAGAAGGCCTACCGCAAACTCGCCATCAAGTTCCATCCCGACAAGAACCCCGGTGACAAGACCGCCGAGGAAAAATTCAAGGAACTCGGCGAAGCCTACGAAGCCCTCTCCGACACCAACAAACGCGCCGCCTACGACCAGTTCGGCCACGCCGCCTTCGCCCCCGGCGGCGGCATGGGCGGCGCCCCACGCCCCGGCGCCCCCGGCGGACCCGGCCCCCAATGGGGCGGGTTCCACGATCCCCGCGACATCTTCGAGCAATTCTTCCGCAACGCCGGCATGGGCGGGTTCGGCGACATCTTTGGCGGCGGCGGCGAACCCAGCGGCGGTCCCCAACACGGCAACGATCTCCGCTACGATTTGGAGATTGACCTCGAAGAGGCCGCCCGCGGCCTCGAAAAAGAAGTCGCCTTCAACGTCCTCGACACCTGCCCCGGTTGCGGCGGACGCGGTGCCGCCGCCGGCGCCAAGATCGAGACCTGCGCCACCTGCGGCGGACGCGGCCAGGTCGCCCACTCGCGTGGACCCTTTACCGTCGCCACCACCTGTCCCCGTTGCCGCGGCGGCGGACGAAACATCACCAACCCCTGCAAACAATGCGCCGGCGAGGGCCGCGTCCAACAACGCCGCAAAATCAAGGTCCGCATCCCGCCCGGCATTGACGACGGCTCGCGCCTGCGCAGCAGCGGCAACGGCGAAGCCGGCATCCGCGGCGGCCCGCGCGGCGACCTCTACGTCGTCATCCACGTCCGGCCCCACGACATCTTTGCCCGCCAAGACAACGACCTCTTGTGCGAAGTCCCCATCGGTTTCACGATGGCCGCGCTCGGCGGCGAAATCGAGGTGCCGACGCTGCAAGGCGCCGCACGCCTTAAGATCCCGCCCGGCACACAGCACGGGACGATGTTCCGTCTGCGCGGCCAGGGCATGTCGGACGTCCACGGGCACGGACGCGGCGATCTGATGGTGCGCGTGTTCGTCGAGGTGCCGAGCCGGCTGGGCCGCACCCAGCGCGAGAAGCTGGAAGAGTTCGCCGCGCTGGCCGACGACACTGCCTACCCGCAACGCCGTTCCTGGCTCGAACGCACCCGCCGTTTCTTCAGTGCCAAATAACCGGCGGCGCGTGAAACTCTCCCCGTACAAACTGATGCTGGCGGGGATGTTTGTGTACGCGACGTTGTTTGTCGGGCTGCGTCACCGTCCGATGGATTTCACGACCTATTACATGGCCGGCCAATGGCTGCGGACCGGCGGGGACTTGTACCAACTCGGTGGCCCACACCTCGCGTTCTGTTATCCTCCGTTCGCCGCCTGGTTGTGCGCGCCGCTGACGCTGGCGCCGTTGCCGTTGGCGCAATGGTTCTGGGCGGCGCTGCAAGGCGTCTCGCTGGTGCTGGTCGTGCATTTCGCCGCGCGCCTGAGCCGGTGCGAATGGGAGCCGCTCACGCCGGCGCAACGGCGATGGTTCTTCGCCGCGGTGGCGTTGATGAGCGCGCGGCACCTGAATGCGCCGCTGGAAAGTTCGCAGACGGATTTGATGATCACGGCGATGTGCCTCGGCGGCGTGCTGTGGCTGCAAGAAGCCAGCACACGCACTTGGGCGGGCGTCCCGCTGGCGGCGGCAGTCGGCATGAAGGCGGCGCCGCTGTTGTTTCTGCCGTTCCTCGCGCGCTGGCGCCAGTGGCGGGCGCTGGTAGTGACGTGCGCGGCGGTTGTCGCGCTCAATGTCTTACCGTCCACCCAGTTTCCGAGCGCGACGGGCCGCCTGCACGCGCTGCAATGGCTCGACAGCATGGCGCGTCCCGCCGTGCAAGCTGGCCCAGCGGCGGAGCGAACGGGAGTGTGGCGCGCTGACGAGGAGTACAATCAGTCGCTTGGCGGTTTGCTGAGCCGGTTGTTCATCAAGGGCTGCTACAGCGCCGACGCGCTCCTGATGCGGCTGGAGCCGCGCTGGATGAAGATGATCTTCGTGGTGTCAGGTCTGGGTCTGATGGCGTGCGCGATGTTGGCGCGGCGCGGACGCTGGTACGGATTGTCGGCGGCGCCGCTGACGCCGACCGGCTACGACGCGGCGGTGGTGATGGTGTTGTTGTTATTGTTCTCGCCGAAGACGAGCAAGGCGCACTACTGTTCGATGCTGCTGCCGATCCTTCTGTTGACGGCCCGCGCGGTGCGCACGCCAAAACACTGGGCGAGCATTCTCTGGTTCGTCGTCGCCATCGCCATCGGGCTGCTGACAAAAGGCGTCGTCGGCAGCAGACCGTGCAACACCTTGATGGATTACGGCTACCTCGTCTGGTTCGCGCTGTTCGTGCTCGCGTACCTGTGGTTCCAGCGCGACCCGGAAGAAAGCGCTACTCCCACTCGATAGTCGAAGGGGGCTTGCTGGAGATGTCGAGGCAGACGCGGTTGACGCCTTTGACTTCGTTGATGATGCGCGTCGAGAGCCGAGCGAGAACATCGTACGGTAACCGAACCCAGTCGGCCGTCATGCCGTCCACGCTGTCCACGGCGCGAATGACGATGGCATTCTCGTAGGTCCGCTCGTCGCCCATCACGCCGACCGACTTGACCGGCAACAGCACGGCGAACGTCTGCCAGATTTTGTAGTACAGATCGGCCTTCTTCATCTCGTCAATGACGATCCAGTCGGCTTCCTGCAACACCTTGATTGCTTCCGGTGTGATCGCGCCGAGGATGCGCACGGCAAGACCGGGGCCGGGGAACGGCTGGCGCCAGACGATTTCCTTCGGCAGCCCAAGCTGCGTGCCGACTTCGCGGACTTCGTCCTTGAAGAGTTGCCGGAGCGGTTCGAGTAATTCGAGCTTCATCCGTTTCGGCAAACCGCCGACGTTGTGGTGTGACTTGATCATCGCCGCCGGGTTGCCGGCAATCGGGACGCTTTCGATCACGTCCGGGTAGGTCGTGCCCTGCGCGAGAAATCGCGCCTTGCCGGCCTTGTGCGCGGCTTTGTCGAATACCTCAATGAAGGTGCGCCCGATGATCTTGCGTTTGCGTTCCGGATTGGTCACGCCGCGGAGCTTGGACAGGAAGGTCTTTGTCGCGTTGGCATAGACCAGTTTCATGTGCAGGTTCTGACCGAACACACGCTGGACGCTCTCGGCCTCGCCTTTGCGGAGCACGCCGTTGTTGACGAAGACGCAGGTGAGCTGGTTGCCGATGGCCCTGTGAATGAGCGCGGCGGCAACGCTGGAGTCAACGCCGCCGGACAGGCCAAGGATGACTTTATCCTTGCCGACGTTCTGGCGGATTTCCTCGATGTTCCGCTCGATGAACGAGCGCATCGTCCATTCGCGCCCGCAGCCGCAAACGCCGTGGACGAAGTTGGAGATGATTTGTTTGCCGTTGGGCGTGTGATGGACTTCGGGATGAAACTGGAGGCCGTAGAGCTTGCGGTCTTCGTTGGCGACGGCGGCATGCGGCGCGTTCTCCGTGCGCCCGATGGCAGTGAAACCTTGCGGCAGCAGCGTCACCTGGTCGCCGTGGCTCATCCAGACTTTCTGGACCGGCTCCATGCCGTGAAACAGCGGGGAGTCGCCGGCAATGTCAATGTCAGCGGGGCCGTACTCGCGTTTCTTGCCGGGCTGGACTTTGCCGGCGAGCTGGTGGGCGAGCAGTTGCATGCCGTAACAGATGCCGAGGATGGGGATACCCAGTTCCCAGATGGCGGGATCGCAGCGCGGCGCTTTTTTGTCGTACACGCTGCACGGCCCGCCGCTGAGGATGAGACCTTTCGGCTTCAACTCCGCCAGCTTCGCCGCCGGGGTGTCGTAGCGGAGGATCTGCGAGAAGACCTGACACTCGCGAATCCGCCGGGCAATGACTTGCGTGTACTGCGAACCGAAATCGAGGAGGATGATTTGTTCCATGGCGCTAGTTTGGATTCGTTGACTGATTGAGGGGTTCTGCTTACCTCTGTTTCTGCTGCAATTCACTGATCCGCTTTCTTGCTTCATCCATTTTCTCCTGCCGCCTTTTGGCCAACACTTTCTCATCGAGGATAAGCTCAATTCCTGCGCGTACTACAGGAAAAGCCTCCAGACACTCCTTCTCACTGAGTAAGTGGATACCCTTACTGAGGATCGAATAAAGCTTCCGCTGCTCAACCATGAATGGGGGCAAATGATTGCTCAGTAAGGCAATCTTGTCCTCCATGCGCGACTGCTGGAATGCCCTATCATCCCAAGCGGGTTTTTTGGATGCCTGCAAGCGGGCTTGATCAATAAGGCGTTCAAACACTCGCCGAAGGTACACGAACGACCCAATGCCAACTCCATGGGTGGCCAAGCCAACCGCTCTGGCCAACTCACGATAGTCCTCCTCTGCGAGCACCTTCCGGTATGAGTGCAGTTCATTCTCAGCCAGATCAGCGATCGAAGGCCACTGGCCGACCTTGATCAAAACACCTTCGTCAAACCAGAAACAGAAATACGCCACGTGGGACCTATCTAGCGTGCAATGGAAAATCCGTGTAAAGAAGCAACCTCTGAACCTCCAAAGATTCTCTAACTCCTGCTGTGGGCTGATGAAAACTCTCGGCTGTTGGCATTCCAGGCAAAGAAGTTCAATCTTTTGTTCACGGGTAGCGAACAAGGTAAGAAGATTCTTTTGGAAGTGGTTGACTTCATGCCTGCTATAAACTGGCAACGACACGCAAAAATCTTGAACTGTCGGAAACTCCTCATATGCCTTTTGCATAGCCAAGTTTCTCGCTAGCTTTCCCCTTTTCCGAATCTCACGCAACATCTGTCGAAATTTCTTGTCATTCGTTCTAGACTCTTGGGCCAACTCCCCACTGTTCGCATTCTCGCTCATCTCTCGTCTCCGGTTGACTGTTGTTTTGGGCGGTAGTTACGGCGGTCGAGGCAGGCGTCGTAGGTGGCGCGGTCAAGGTGATAGGACCTCGCAGTTAGAGATTCTTCGCTGCGCTCAGAATGACATTTCTGAGCACTCTTCACATCGTCATTCATCTTGTCGCTCTTTTTGTTCGTACACGATATCTAGCACTGCGTTCGCGGACGTGTGATGCTGGCGGACGGCGGATACGGATTTTGTGATCGGTGACAACCACGAAGCAGGCCGTCCATTCGTCGGCGCCGCCGACCTGAAAAGTATTCAGGACACGCCGCAGAAGTGCAGTCCGACCGGGTTCATGCAGACGTACCAGCAAGAGTCCATGATGGGTACCGGGTTGAAAACGACGAATGTCGAAGAAATCCAAGTCCTGTGTGATCAGGAAACGCCCGGCCTTCTGAGCGGCTTGCCAGACGATGGAATCATCACGACCCGCCAATCGCTCTTGAGGAACGGTGTCAACGTCGTGTCCCAATGCCGACAAGCCGGTGACCAAGGAGGTCGGCAGATTCTCATCGAGTTTGATCTTCATGCCACTTGAGGCACAGCGGGTATTGGGAGGTCTTCTTCGGCAGACGTAGCGGCGAAAGCGATCACAGCGCGGACGTCGCGCTCTTTCAAGGTGGGAAAATCGGTGAGGATCTCTTTTACTGTTGCCCCCTCCGCCAAGCTTGCCAAGATTGTTCGCACGGTCACGCGCGTGCCCTTGATGACGGGTTCGCCACCGCAGACTCGCGGATCTTGTATGATATGCTGCTCGTAGTTCATGTGCCAACTCTACTTCTGCGCACAGAATCCAGCAAGCGAATCATCTACTTGCTGCCCATGCCGACGCCTTGGACGGTTTGGAAAACTTTGCCTTCGGTCTTGATGGCGGGCGCGATGATGATATCGGTCTCTTGGAATTCTTTGATGTTCTTTTTGCCAACGTTGCCCATGCAGGTCATGAGCGCGCCCATGAGGTTCTGGGAACCGTCATCGAGTTCGGCGGGGCCGAAGAGGATTTGTTTCACGGTGCCGGTGACGCCGACGCGGACGCGGGTGCCGCGCGGGAGGTTGGCGTGTGGTGTGGCCATGCCCCAGTGGAAGCCGCGGCCGGGGGCTTCCTTGCGACGGGCGAAGG
>Ga0163200_1000864_pt1 | contig 11979 bp, 10 predicted proteins | sample PL_2010_200m_FD_113535 | JGI IMG/M metagenome (GOLD analysis project Ga0163200, IMG submission 113535) | Freshwater microbial communities from Powell Lake, British Columbia, Canada to study Microbial Dark Matter (Phase II) - PL_2010_200m | ecosystem: Environmental > Aquatic > Freshwater > Lake ... | reverse complement strand
GTCTCATAATTTTCAAGTTTCCCCTCAGTGTTTATTTTTTGCTTAATGTGTTTTGCGGCTTCCAGATCACCATATAAGTCACCGACCCACTTTCCTCGGTTCAGTACCTCATCGGGAGAGAAACCGCAGATCCGTTCCGCGCCCTCATTGTACGTATTTATCCAACCGTGATCGTCAACAGCGATGATCCCATCCAGGGAACTGCTAATCAGGCGTTCACGATATTGATAGTTTGTTGCATTTTCAAAGACCGCCGCGACATGATTCCCAACTCTTAGTAGTAACTCTTCATCCTCTTTTTGATAAACCATTCCCTCTCTTTGGTCATGAATTGCGATAACGCCGACCAAGCGATTTCCAGATAAGATCGGAGCGCCAACAACAGCGGTTATCCTATACTCATCAAAAGCTTGTTGCCTCTTCAACCATCTGTAATAATCTCTGACAGAGAACGGTCGCATGGTTGTTCGGATCTCGCCGATTACCCCCCGATCATGCGGATATTTTGTTCCTATTAATGAGGCCGGTAGCCCATGTAAGGTTTCTAGCGTAAATACTTCTCGAAGTTCATCCCACAAATAAAGGCCTCCTCCAGTACCGTCGACTAGCTCCGTGGCCTTTTCAACAGCAGTCTGCAATATATCCTTAATATCCGATTGCCCAGCAATATTCAATGCGATTTGGTCTAGCGTCTCCAACTGTTTTTGCCAACCCTGCCGAGTTTCCATTTCTTGTAAAGCACGGGCAGCTTGATACAGGTATCCCGTAAGTTCTAATTCCCATTTGCGTTGTTCGGCAGATTCCCGGGCAGGTGTATGAATTAATGCGTAAACGACACCAATTGGATGGCGTTCAGAAATTGACAGCGGAATAGCCCATTCCACATTTCCATTACTCTCCTGTCCACGTAGCGTACACGCATCCCGATATGCACGCGCTTCCAACCGTTCGTCGGAGGCTGAGATTTCCAAGCCAATTGTTGGTTTATCCTTGCCCAGTCCACCAATGAACTTGAGCGAATTTCTGCTGGGAGAGGAACACCAAACACGGCACTTCTTGATTTTAAAGCCTGCCGACAGTCCGCGAGCGAGGTACTCCGCCGCTTGTTCAATATTTTGCGAAGCATACATCGAATGAATAGTCGCAGCGAATAGGTCAGAGCGATATTGAAGATCCCCTTTCTTTACACTTGCTTCCAAATACTCAATTGCCTGGCCCCAACGCCCTGACATGGTCAATATGTGTCCAACGCGGCCGGGATTAAAGTATTGGGTCAGGAATTGCCGGTAAATTTCGTTGCGAAATTGATAACTGTCTGGTTCCACCTTCCTTATGACGCCCGTCAAATAAAAAGGATCAATGTCAGGAGAGAGGGGCAGAGGCAGTTGCCCTCTATGTACAATTCCTTTCTTTGCCAAGAGAAGGGTACAGGTCAACAGGTCCGGATCGCTTTCTATCAGACGCAAAGCCTCCTGCAATGGCGTATGGGAGTGTGCTTGATCGAGAATAAATTCTTGTATTACTTCTTCAACCAAGGGCATAGATAGTCGTTTGAACATCTTTTCAGAAACATGCTGAACGCACTTTTCGCAAAGTACGGTTATCAGGGTTCGATCACCCCTAGCAGCACGTATTAGAAGTCCGCTGGCAGAGGAAGAAATCAGGATTTTGGCTTGTGAAAAAAAGGTTGCCACATATGTTTTACTTTCATCATCCGGAGGTAGGTCAACCATCACTCGCTCAGCTATCCCGCGAAATGGAGAGGTCTCGCCAGTTGCCAGGCCAGCCAGACTCAACGCGCCGGCAACAATAACCACGAGTTGATGTTTGGCCTCGCGCTGCTCCATATAAATGGCTCGCAAGGAGATCAGCAGCGCGCGCACCAAGTCGTTCGGCGCTCCCTCAAGATGATCAAAGATTAGGACGAGGTCACCCTCAAGGCAGGCTATTCCCTCATTCACAAATGAACGAAATGCTGCGCTATCCGTGACTCCCTGGGCAGGCAACGTTATCATGATCCCGGTGATATCTTTGATACGTTGAACGACTGATGTCGCCAAATTATTAAAAAAATCTGATTGTTTTGCGGCTTCAATCTCGTATAAGTTGACGCGCACGCAGGCCTGCGACTTCTGCTTCAGTTTTTCCCCGACAAAATGCAGCAGTTCTGTTTTTCCAGTAAAGCGCGGCCCGAGCAAGGCGCAATATTTTCGTTCCTCAATACAGCGGATAATTTGCTCTGCCGTTGCCTGTAAGTATTGTGGAAGGCTGGTTTGAAGTGGCAAGGAAGAAAGTGGATTCATAACCCCTCCTCTTTTGTTTTGCTGAACAGATGATTCAGATCATAACTTTGTTGAAGCATCTTGACGAAGACAGGCGAAGTAAATGAATAGTCTTTTTCTTTCCGATGGAGAATTCCTGCGAGAATAAGCATATTGCATGCCTCGTCAAGGTCTGTCTGCTTTAGTGTTATTCCCTTTTTTCGCAAGGATGCATCCATAAAAGCCTGGGAAACAATACCCAAACGACTTGTGCCCTGTTTCCCTAGCAAAATGGCATATACCACCGCTTTTTCACGATTGTGTGTGTTTTCCATAAATGAGGAAAGCAAGTGCCCTCTGAATCCTTCATCCTTGTATATATTATCAATGAGACTGTCCGGGGTGATCTCTCGTTCTCCGGTTTGGTCAAGTCGCCTCAGCAAAATCATACAATAGTATTGGATTAGATTAGGATGCCCTGCTGTCTCTTGATAGATACGAGTAACCACCTCATCTTTATTTTTTAAGCGAATGCCCAGGTTCTCCATGGGAGTAATGATCAAATCCCGCGCTTGTTGCATTGTGAATTCATTGAGGCGGATGGATTGGGCAAAGTTAAACATCGGCGAATCTAATAAGTATTGTTCCCTCTGCGCTTCTCGAAAACCCGCAATGATGTATTGACAAGCCCCCTTATTTGAAGAAGCGCGCAACATGCGGAACAATTCCCAATCGCCGCGTTGGAAGATAATCAGGTTATCAATCTCATCAAGGATAAAAATAAGTCGAGATTTGTGTCTTAGCTGCATTCTTTCCAGAAAATTTGGAAAATAGAATACGTACTTCTGCATCTCGAGACGGGGCAACTCGCGCGGCTCTAGCCGCCTCACGACCTCCCGAACATAATCATCTGTGCTGATCAGATCGCTGCAATCCATGTACACAACATGGGGAGCGTTTTCCTTGTCACGGAGAATGCGTTCTATCTCTCTAAGGAGGGATGTTTTCCCGATACGCCGAATTCCGAGTACTAAATGGTTGGTATCTGGGTTTCCCAGGATTCGAGAAATCTCTAATTCGCGTCCGAAGAAACGGCTTCCAGTCACAGGCGATGTCGTCTCATAAGGTGAAAGAAGTGAGATGGGTATTTGAGTCGAGATAATATCCATGAAATCGCCTGTAGGGCGTCTTGATTGCCGGACCCTCTCTTGCTCCTCGACTCCTATAACAACCAGATTGCTGTATAGAGGGCCAGTTGTATATTTTAGGAGTGGCTCACTCTTGCCTTCAAGAAGTATCATGGTAGTTTGATTTCCCCACTTCTTTTCGCGAATCACATCTTGGATGCTTTGAAGAAGTTGATGAGGTGTCATTCCCGCCAAGTCAGCGTTCTTCACTCGAACAACCGGAGTTCGGTTTGAAAGCCGCAGTTTCAGGGAGGAAAGGTTGATATAAAAAAGCTCATAGCCCAAGGAAGAAACTTCGGCTGTGACTTCATAGCCGAGTTCATTCTTGAAATAATCCAGAAGTGGCGGCCACTCTTTCATGTACTGTCCTTCGAACTCTTCTAACGCAATCTTACCAGGCTATAAGCCCACAGAACATGGAGAACACGACGAGCGGTTTCTTCGTCCACTCGGGATTGCTTTGCCAACTTGGTAATCGATATCCATTCACCCTCTACAGACAAGTTTGTGTAGAGGGCGTAGGCCAGCCGCGAAGTTTCGTCATCTCCAACGAAGCACGCAGATACCCGACCAGGCTCCGAGCGAAGAATGCGCTGTAATCGTCTTCCATAAGAGTCAGCCTGAGTGCCGGAGCAGGATGCTTCTATTGCTTCTTTGACCGGGCTCCCTTTCAAGGAGATCCGTTCGTAGTTTTCTTGCCATTCCGATTCCGCAAAGTGTATCTCGCCTTGATCCAAGATGGTTTTGCCGTCAACAATTATAGTGGGGGCTTTTACAACCATATCACAATGAATCACGGATTTAGTGATTCCTCCCATGAAAGTGTTCAAGCCCAAAGCTAAGTGTGCAGTTTTTGAGCTCTTCTCATCAAAAAGCATGTTTCCAGTAAGATGTTTAACAGCAGGGTTTACGCCAATGCCAATCTCCGCCAGATTGGACCAATTCGGGTCTTTCTCTTCTAGTGCTTTCTGTATCTGCGTTTGCTGTAACCATTGGGCGGTTGGATTATCTGACGGCTCGATTCTTACCAGGCGACCTTTTTCAAAATAAAGGATGATTTCTTGTCCCGGTTTAATCACCAGTCTTGGAATTGAACCGTTGATCACAACACTGCCTTCTGCGCTTCCCTCTACGGGGGCGATATAGGTCTCGCCCGAAGGCACGTTTCCCCATACACCGTCTTCTATAATGCCATCGCTGGCCACAGGCAAACGCTCCCATCCACCGATGTCGACTTTCAAGCAATGTCGCTGGCCATCAGGTGCTGTGGTCTTAAATTCAAGTGTGCGCCCACGTGCCATGACCAGTTCGATATTGTGGCAATCCGCAATTAGCTGATCGAAGTTTACATTAGCCAATTCGAGCACTTCCAGGCTTGCCCCTGGCATATGACCGATTCTTGTACGAACACGCCATTGAGACTCAAGTATTCGGTGACGAAAAGGCAAACAATCCGGTGTTCCATTTACACAAGTCAGTATGGCTCTTGCTTCTCTAGCTATCTCTAGTGCAATGAGGCTCAAGTCACTTTTCTTTGGAATACGGCACTGTAAGGCTGATGGGACAAAGATCATTGTTTGTGGGATTCCAAGGATATCAGCAGCCTCCGCAATCACAGCGCCAACATCCACGGTGGTTTCATCAACAAAAACGACAAGAGACTGCCCTTGCCGCAATCCCAGACAACGCTGGAGTAATTGTTTAGCTCCAGCAAGATGCTTGTGTTGAATTTCCATAAGGTCCTCCTCTCCACAATTATATTAAACTCGCGAGAAGGATATTTGGCAAGTGGGAGGCAATAATCTGGCAAATACCTGGCAGTCTGTAATGCTTGTGAGGAATATGGATATCTCCAAAGTAGGACAAGCCTATTTCTGTAAAGTTAGTAAGTCAGGTGTTGCAATTCGTTCAAGGAATGGGCGGCCAATTCCTGCAACTGTTTCAGGGTCTATTGAGCGCGACCCTTGTCCGCATTCTCCATTCTTGTCAACAGTCCGCGCAACCCCAAGCCGATGGCTGTCAACGCCTGGCCGGTCTCGTCGTGCAGCTCGCGGGCAATCCGCTGGCGCTCGCTCTCCTGGGCAGCCACCACGCGCTTGAAAAGCTCGCCGCGCATGGCCTCGCGCTGTTCGGCCTCTTTCAGGCGCGCCTCCTGCAAGCTGGCAATCTGGCGTTCGATCTCCACCTGGAAAGCGCGCAGGAAGCGGATCACGAAGAAGGATGCCAGCATAGCCATCACGGCGCGGAACAACTGCACGGGAAAGCCGAATAGATTTTCGAACAGGGTTTGATTAATGACATTCGATGGCGGCAAGCTCGTCATCTGGACGAACAACTGGCCCACCAGCCCATACCAGCCGAACGCTACCGCGGCCCACAGCGCGTCTCGACCAAAGGAAATCAGCCCGGCTTGACGGAAGACGCGCTGCTGGACGACCAGCCCGATGGCGGCCAACAGCGCAGCCGGGATGGCAAGCGAATAGCGCGTCCAGACATCGGCGATGTTCCAGATGAGAGGGGGCGGGTATCTTCCCTTCAGAACAAAGAGGCCGAAAACCCAAACGGCTTCAAAACCGAGCGGGACCACCAGGATAAGACGCGAGACAGCCGGAGAAGTGGCCAGCAGGTAACTGCCAAAGGCCGCCAACGAGACGAACGAAAAGGCCAGCATCGCCAGGCGCAGGCCAGAAAGCCAGCCAGGGACGGGTTGGCCGAGGGGCGCGGCCAGCACGTATAGCTCGATCCATTCATTGGCCGCATGGACCAGGCCAAAGGCCGCCAGCGGGCGCAGCGCGCGGCGAAGGCGGGCATCCGAAGAACGCCCGCCCTCCACCATCACCAGCAAACCCATGCTGAAGAAAGCCAGGCCGTAAAGGAAATAGATCAGGCTGATTGGGGGAATATTCACCGAGACGCCTTGCCTATCTGGGGATTATTGTTCGCCATGCCGCAGCCGCGTGCCGCAGGCGCGGCAGAAAAGGTCGCCCGGCTGGGCGCGCCGTCCGCATTGATGACAGTAGATCACCGCGGCTGGTTCTCCAGGCTTCTCGCGGCGCGATGCGTGACGTGGACGCCTCACTCCCCCCGCGTCCCTGCGACGGCCTTGCAAATACGATACGCCAGCCACCAGGCCGAATAGGATCAAGACGACTCCCAATATTCCCAAGGCCCACGGCACATACTTTGTCCACGTTACCCGCCCGGCTGCCTCGGTCGGATTCTCAGCCGGTTGAGGATTGACGATCGAGACGCTCAAAGTATCCGAGGCCTTCTGATAATCCACTGCTAATGTAAAGCTCTCGCCGGTAGCCAAGGAACCGAAACCCGCATCGTAGTAGGTCAGATCATAACCTCCGGTATAGCTGTTGGGAAGCGCCATTGACGTTTGCAAGTTGGAGGCTTTGACGGGCATCTGGAACTGGACCGAAAAGGAATCCACGCCATAATCGCCCGGCCAAGTGTAAAGATAATGCCGCGCCGTTCCCTGTTTCTCCAGATCATCATAATATTCTATGCGGATGGCGCGCTCACTTACATTCCTTATGGAAACCGTCACCCACTCACCGCTTGGAGAAAGATCGTAGACCACCCCCTCATCGGCGACCGTCTCTTGGGTCTGACCCACCGCCACCACTTGCATGGTTGCTGTGGCAGGGATGTGGAAATCGAAATCCAGCGGCAAAGCAGTATCGGCAGAAAGTGTGATCTCGTGCATGACCAACATGCTGGGTTTATCGAACTCCGGCCACAATTGGACGGATACCGATTCCAATCCAACCTCTCCCCCCGCCCGCGCCCCAACCGGCAGGAAAAGGGCCGCCGCCAGCGCCAACAGGCATAACCACTTGCGCATCCTTCACCTCCAAGAACAAATTGCCCCTATCTTACCATGCCTGACAAATCAGGGGAAGAAAGTTGTTTTACCCCACCAGCGCCTTCACCAACTGCCACATCAGCCGGTTGACCGGCGTGGGCACACCTCTCTCCTCCCCGGCGCGGACGATGGCCCCGCAGATGGCGTCAATCTCGGTCGGCGCGCCGCGCAGCACATCCTGCAACATGGATGAACGGTTGGCCGCCGTCCGCTGCGCCACCTCTTCGGCGGCGCTTTCTGGACCCTGGAACGGCAGGCTCACCCCCAGCGCTCGCGCCGCTGAGGCCGCCTCGCGTGCCAGTTCGCCCATCAGCGAACGCGCCGCCGGCCGCTGGAGCAGCTCGCCGTTGGTCACGCGCAGCAAAGCCGTCAGCGGGTTGATTGCCGCGCTGATCACCAGCTTTCCCCAGACGAGCGAACGGGCATCTGCCACCACGTTGACCGCGAAGCCGGCCGTGCGCAGAATTGCCTCCAACGGGCCAAGACGCGGATGCGCCTCCAGCGAAACCGTCCCCTCGCCGCCCAATCGCGCCAGGCCGGGCGCGAGCAGGGTCGCGCCGAGGGTGGTCACGCCCAGGGCAACGCGCCGCGCGCCGAGGGCGTCGGCAAGAATCTCGCGGTTGCCCAGGCCGTTCTGAAGGGTCAGCGCCAGGCCGTCTTCGTCCAGACAAGCAGAGAGCTGCCTTGCGGCGCGTTCCGTCTGCCAGCCCTTGACCAGTACCAGCGCCAGGCGCGCGCCGCGACATTCGGCCGGATCGTCCGTAACGCGGACAGGGTACGCGCGTTCCACGCCATCCAGGCCAACCAGGCGCGCCCCATCCTTGCGCAGCGCCGCCAGTCCTTCCTGCCATGCGCCGAGCATGGTCACGCCCACGCCAGCCGCCGAAAGCCGGGCGGCGAAGAGCGTGGCCAGCGCGCCGCTGCCGACGATGAGGATGGATTGGGTAGTCATAGTGGAAAGTGACCAGTTATCAGTGTTCAGTGATCAGTGTTCAGTGTTCAATGAGTGGTACTGGTCACTGGTGACTGATCACTGGTAACTGATGACTGGAACGCCTCCCACTCTTCATCCGGCATTTCAACCGAATGCTCCTGCGCCGGGAAGGATTTGGCCTCCACGTCGGCGATGAATGCGCGGAAGGCGCGTTTCATCTCGGCGTGGAAGTCGGCGTACTTCTTGACGAATTTGGGCGTGAAGCGGTCGAACAGGCCGAGCAGGTCGTGCGTGACCAGCACCTGACCGTCGCAGCCGATCCCTGCCCCGATGCCGAGGGTGGGGATGTGCAGCCGCGCGGTAACCAACTCCGCCAGCCGTGCCGGGACCGATTCCAGCACCAGGCTGAAGCAGCCAGCCTCTTCGAGCAGCAGGGCGTCCTCCAATAGACGTTTAGCCGTGGCCGCCGTGCGCCCCTGCGGACGGAAGCCGCCCAGTTGGTTGACCGATTGCGGCGTCAGGCCGAGGTGTCCCATCACCGGGATGCCCGCGCCGACAATGGCGCGCACGGCCTCCAGGCGTTCACGCCCGCCTTCCAGCTTGACCGCGTCCATGCCGCCCTGCTGCAAGAAACGACCGGCGTTGCGCAGCGCATCCTCCGCCGAAACCTGGTAGGACATGAACGGCATGTCCCCGATCAGCAGCGCGGACTTCGACCCGCGCGCCACCGCCCGGCAGTGATGCAGCATCTCTTCCATCGTGACGGGCAGCGTGTTGGGATAGCCCAGCACCACCATGCCGAGCGAATCGCCGACCAGGATGGCGTCCAGGCCGGCCTGATCCATCGCCAGCGCGGTGGGATAATCGTAGGCCGTCAACATGCTGATCGTCTCGCCGCGTTCTTTCTTTTGGCGCAGCGCCAGCGTGGTGACTTTCTTACGTTCAGAAGTCGAAATGGAAACAGGAGAAAGTGTGGACATGGTACCCTCCGTGAAAGGTAGGGGCCGGTTCGTGCAGCGCCCCCTTGCCTGGCTGCACAACCGCCACAGAGTTGGGTTTGGAAGTTGTAAGGTTGCGCCGTCGCGTTCGCACCGGTACGCCCGGCTCGATACGCGCGGCTGGCTTAGTATATCACGAACGTGAACACAAACATTGACTGAAAGAACAGCCCGACTTATAATCTAGCTAGACTGGACAGGAGGCTGCAATGAACGGCACCTGGCAACTTCAAGATGCAAAGAACAGACTTAGCGAAGTGATCGAGCTTGCCCTCAACCAAGGCCCACAATTGATCACACGGCGCGGACGAAAGACCGCTGTCATCATATCGTATCGGGAGTATGCCAAAACAAGGAAACCAACAAGGACGCTTTCCGAATTCTTCCGCTTTTCACCCCTGATTGATATCGAATTGGAACGCGACAAGAGCCTGCCGCGTGATGAGGGTAAATTATGAGGTACCTGCTCGACACCTGCGTTATCTCGGAATTGCGCAAATCACAACCAAATTCGCGCGTGGTGGAGCAAATTGACGCCATTGACGAAGAAGATATTTTCCTGAGCGTTATCGCCATTGGAGAGATTGTCAAAGGTATCGAGAAATTACCCGAGTCGCCGCGCAAAGAAAAATTGCAAAATTGGCTGGAAGAAGAGCTGCTGGTTCGATTTCGGGATAAGCTGCTACCGCTGGATGCGGCTGTGTTGATGACCTGGGGCAAATTGACTGCCCGCTTGGAGACCGAAGGCCGGGTAATTCCTACCGTTGACGCACTCCTCGCCGCCTGCGCGTTGAATGGCGATTTCGTCCTGATCACGCGCAACGAAGCAGACTTCGCTGGCACGGGCGTCAGCCTGCACAATCCGTGGAATTAGCCATCTCCTGCTGGCGTTCCTATACCTTTTCAAAGGAGTAGATCCATGCGACGAACACTGAGTTTCTTCATCGGCGTGATTCTGGGCGGCCTGGCCGGGGCAGTCTTTGCCTTGCTCTTCGCCCCCGAATCTGGCCCAGACTTGCGCAACAGATTGCGCGAGCGCGCCGGTAACCTGACTGGTGAGATCCGCCAGGCGGCTGCCACCAAGCGCATCGAGTTGCAAGAGCGGCTGGACACACTGCGCGCCCCTAAGGCGCAAGCGTAGGATGTGATACGCGGTGCGTGATACGTGATGAGTGATGCGTGATGCGCAAAACGTAAGCACATTGATCAATCACGTTTCACGTTTCACGTATTACGTTTCACGTCTCACGTTCTCGTAAAGCTCCTCTACCTGCGCCATGCAGCGCAGATAGTCGGCGCGCTCGGCCAGGATGCGGGCATTTTGCCTGGCCGCCCGGCCGCGCAGATTGCCATCCCCAAGCGCGGACAGGATCGCCTCTGCCAGAGCTTTCGGATCGGCGGGGTTGACCAGGAAGCCATTCTCACCGGGCGTGATCCACTCGCGCAGCGACTCGATATCCCCTGCCACCGGGAAACAGCCGCAGGCCATGGCTTCGAGAAGCGAGTTGGGCGTCCCATCGTGGGCGCTGGGCGAGACAAAAACCTGCGTCCGCTGGAACAGCCTCCAAAGCTGCGGCTGCGAAAGGCGCGGCCACAGGCGCACGCTGGCCTCGATCCCCAGCGATTCGACCCAGCGTTGCGCTTCCGGGTCGCCGGCCAGCGGCGGGCAGACGAAACAGGCCTGCGGATTTTTTTGCACCACCAGCGGAATGGCGCGGAAAAAGGTATCGTTGCGCACACTGCCCGGACGTGAGCCGCGCGGGTTGACGATCAGCGGGACATCTGCCGGCAGGTCGGGCAAAGATTCAGCTTCCGAGGCGAGGCGGCGCATCTCGTCGAAGCGCAGGCCGCCCGCCCCGGGAACGACCAGGGTCGGCTTGGCGGCGACAAAGCCCCATTCGCGCCCCAGGCGAATATCACGTTGAGCGTCGGCCAGCAAGCCATGCGCCCGGCGGAGGCTCCAGCGGGTGAGCCAATTCATCATGAAAGAGCCGTGGGCGTGAAGGGTGAGGTCGTTACCCCAGATGGAGACAACCAATGGCACTTCCCGAGGGGCAGAGGCGGCCAGCATCCCCTCGAAAGGGATGCGCAGCGCGTGGATCAGGTCGGGGCGGAGCGCGGTGACCAGGGCGCGGAAACGCGTCTGGTACGGAAGCAGGCTCAAAGGTCCGAGAATGTAGCGCAGCGGCCGCAGCAGACCGCGGAAGCGTCCGACCAATCCCTGTTTCGAGGCGCGCGCCGCGCCCTTCGCCTGTTCCCCGCCCAAAGCGCCGAACGCCACCGACAGGACGTGGAAGGAGGCCAGGCCGGGCGGCGGGTCGCAGGGAAAGGTCGAGACCAGGTGGACTTCATCCCCGCGCTCGACCCAGTGACGCAGCCAGCTTAGGGTGATCGGCGAGCGGCCGTCGGCGACGAAAAGCAGGCGCATAAGGTAAACTCCACGAGCAATATACCACAAACTCAAGCGCATAATCATTTGACGAAAACAGCCAGTTTAGGTATAGTCAGGAAAGCCACTTTTTAGGAGCAAAAACATGCCAGAGAATGAACAGCCTTCAGGCGCTAATTATGCCCTGATCGGAACCATTGTCACCGCAGTGATCGGTTTGATCGCCACGGCCCTCACGCTCTATTTCAATTATCGCCAGAACGTCGAGCCGGTCAAGCTGCAACTGCAAGCCACGCAAACCACCGAAGCGCGCCTGACGCTGGCGGCTTTCTCCGT
>Ga0163200_1000863_pt1 | contig 11988 bp, 10 predicted proteins | sample PL_2010_200m_FD_113535 | JGI IMG/M metagenome (GOLD analysis project Ga0163200, IMG submission 113535) | Freshwater microbial communities from Powell Lake, British Columbia, Canada to study Microbial Dark Matter (Phase II) - PL_2010_200m | ecosystem: Environmental > Aquatic > Freshwater > Lake ... | reverse complement strand
TCTAAATCTTTAGGCAGGATCCCCAGGCGCGCCATAAAGCCGCGCTGAAACTTCCCGCGCAATAAATATATTGGCAGATATACGATGCTAATGACCAGAAATATTAAGTCGTAAATGATAGACACTCTTTCCTCTTAACTGTCAACTATGAACTGCGAACTAATTACGCCCGCGGATGCGCCTTGTTGTAGACGCTTTTTAACCTATCAGTGGTCAAATGCGTATAAATCTGAGTGCTAGAAAGATTCGCATGGCCCAGAAGCTCCTGCACGCTCCTTAAATCCGCCCCGCGGTTTAAGAGATGGGTGGCGAATGAATGCCTAAGCGTATGCGGCGAGACTCCCTCTTTGATACTTGCCAGATGTATATATTTATCCACGATACCCCTCACCCCGCGGTCAGTGATGCGTTTCCCGTTTTTATTCAAAAAGACGGCTTCGGATTGTTTCTTCCGCTTATGATGATAATTCCTGATCACAGCAAGTGCTGTTTCTCCGATGGGCACAATGCGCTCTTTTTTGCCTTTACCCAACACCTTGATTATCCCGCCGATAAAATCTATATCATCAACACTTAAACCCACCAGCTCGGAAATGCGTATGCCGGTGGAATAAAATGTCTCTAAAATCGCCCGGTCGCGTAAACTGCGCTCATCTGTTTTCTTATTGGCAAAGGTAGCGTTGATTAAACGCGTGACTTCTTCTTCGGTAAGGAACTGCGGCAGGTGCTTATCCAGCTTGGGGCTGGAAAGGCTAAGGATGGGATTGACTTTAAGGTAACCTTCGCGGTTAAGAAATCTAAAAAATGACCGCAAGGTTGACAGGTGCCGCAGGACCGTGCGGGTACCCAGGTTCTTTTCTTTCAAGAGCGCCAGGTATTTTCTTAAAATCAGGTAATCTACTTTTTCTAACGGCACCTCAACTAAGAATTTATTGAAATCCCCTAAATCAAGCCGGTAATTAAGGACGGTATGCTGGGAGTAATTCTTCTCAATCTCTAAATAGCGGATAAACTTCTCCAGGTAACGCTCTATCATTTACCTTTTTCCTCGGGGAGTGTCCGCGAGGTAAACCTGCACTTGGGGAAATTTGAGCAGCCGTAGAAAAAGCCTCGCTTTGAGCGCCGTTCAATCAGCTCTCCGCCGCATTCCGCTTCTGGGCACTTTACCCCGGAGGTAATGGATTTGGAAAAGGCACATTGCGGATAATCTGAACAGCTTAAGAATTTACCCCGGCGGCCCCATTTGATCACCATCGGCTTGCCGCACTTTTCGCAGATCTCCTCGGTGTACACCACTTCTTTCTTAATATTGGCCTGGGCGAAATCAAGGCTTATCTTAAACGGCTGGTAAAAATCTTCCAGTACTTTTATCTTATCGATTTTCCCTTCCGCAATCTCATCCAGTTCCTCTTCCATCAGCGCGGTAAATTTCTCATCCATGATTTTGGGGAAATATTCCACGAGCATTTCGCAAACCTTAAATCCCAGCTCCGTGGGATGAAAATAGCCTTTGATGCGGCGGATATAATCGCGCTGGATGAGGGTATAAATAATAGGGGCGTAGGTCGAGGGCCTGCCTATACCGTCCTCCTCCAGAGCCTTGACCAAAGAACCGTCAGAGAATCTTGCTGGCGGCTTGGTAAAATGCTGGGAGGGGATTAACTTGGTTAAGTCAAGGATATCCCCTTTATTCAAAACAGGGATGATATTTTTTTCTTTATCCTCGTCATTATTCTTGCTGTACACTTTTGTGAAACCGGCAAAAATAAGCTTGCTGCCGGAAACGCTGAATTGATAATTCTCGGCATTAATACTTACCGTGGTTACGGCAAAAAGAGCCGGGGTCATCTGGCTGGCCACAAAACGGTTATAGACCAGGGAATACAATTTGTACTGCTCTTCACTTAAAAAAGCTTTAAGGTATTCGGGGGAATGGCCTACTAAAGACGGCCTGATTGCTTCATGCGCTTCCTGGGCGAACTTTTTAGACTTATAGACATTGGGTGATTTGGGCAGATAATCTTTGCCGAATTCTTTTGAAATAAGGCTCCTGACCTCTTTCAAGGCGACGGCAGAAACATTGGTGGAATCCGTACGCATATAGGTAATCAAGCCTACCAAACCGCCCTCTCCTAAATCCAGGCCCTCGTAAAGCTGCTGCGCCAAAATCATAGTCTTGGTGGCATTAAAACCTAATTTATTGAAAGATTCCTGCTGCAGGGTGCTAGTGATAAAGGGCGGGTCAGGATAGCGCCTTTTTTCGGTATTTTTTATGTCAGAGACGATAAAAGGCTTTTTATCTATATCCGCAACTATTCTATCCGCTTCTGCTTTATTTTTAATCTCGGCTTTCTTATCGTTAATTTTATCTAACTTGGCGGTGAACGAACTCTGAACTTTCTTTAACTCTGCCTCGACCTCCCAGTATTCCTTTGGCGTAAAGCTTTTAATCTGTTTTTCCCGCTCAATGATTAATTTTAAGGCCACCGATTGCACCCGCCCGGCGCTTAAGCCGCGCACAATTTTCTTCCAGAGCAAAGGGCTTAAAAAATAACCCACGATTCTATCCAGTATCCTACGGCCGGACTGCGCCTCAATAAGGTTATGGTCAAACTCGCGCGCGTGAGCAAAGGCATCCTTGATTGCCTGCGGCGTAATCTCATGAAAGATCACGCGCAAGACTTTCTTGCCCTTAAATAACCTGTCCTTAAGCTGCCAGCCGATAGCTTCCCCTTCCCGGTCGGGGTCAGTAGCAACATAAATACTCTCTGCATCCTTGGCGTCTTTTTTTAGAGCGGTTAATACCTTCTGCCTGCCGGTGATGACGACATAATCCGGCTTAAAACCGGCCTCGATATCTACGCCTAGTTTTGTTTTGGGTAAATCAATAAGGTGGCCCATGGAGGAAACCACCGTAAACTTATCGCCCAATATCTTGCCTATTGTTTTTGCTTTCGTAGGAGACTCTACTATCACTAAGTTTTTCTTGGGCATATTAATTCCTCACAAATTGTTTTCCCGGAAGCTGCCGTATGAGCTTTTTCATCTGTAACTTTAAAAGCATACTTGAAATAACCGGAATGTCAAGATTAGTCTTTTCTATGATTTCATCTAAGGGTAACGGTTCCTGTGAGAGCGACTCATATAAGAGCATTTCCTTATCAGCTAATTCAGCGGGAGTTTGCTGTTTAGCTTTTTTAGGGGGCGCGCAAAAACTAAACTCTTCCAGAATATCCTGCGCCGAGGAAACCAGCTTTGCCCCCTGCTTGATTAATTCGTTGGTGCCAAAAGAATTACTGGAATCAACTTTTCCCGGCAGGGCGAAAACCTCCCTGCCCTGCTCTAAAGCAAAATCCGCGGTAATCAAAGCGCCGCTATTCCTGGCTGCCTCAACTACCAGCGTCCCTAAGCTTAACCCGCTGATGACGCGGTTGCGGCGGGGAAAATGTGCTTTTAGCGGTTCGGCATCAAAAGGGAATTCGGAAATCACTGCGCCGTTTCTAGCGATCTCTTCTGCTAACTTTTTATTCTCTTCGGGATATATATGGTTAAAACCGCTGCCCATCACCGCAATAGTACGGCCTTTCTGCTTTAATGCGCCTTTATGGGCATAGGTGTCTATGCCGCGCGCCATACCGGAAATAACCGTAAAACCCTTTGCGGATAAATCACGGGCAAACCTCTCGGCAGAAGATAAGCCATAATAAGATGCGCGCCGCGAGCCTACAATAGCAATACTAACATTATCTTCTTTTTTGAGCTGGCCTTTTACATAAAGCACGATAGGCGGATCAAAGATATTTTTCAGGTTAAGCGGGTAATCGGCATCATCTTGCGAGATAATCCTGATATCCAGTTTTTTGGCTGCCTCAAATTCCTGATCGATATCTCTCTGGCCTATAGACTTTATGCTGCCGGAGATGTTTTGCCCGATGCCGTAGACCGCAGTTAAACTTTGCGGCGGAGCATTTAAAATATTCTCCGGCGTGCCGAAATATTCCAGGAGCCTGTGTAGCCGGATAGTGCCGATATCAAAGGTGAGATTCAGGCCTACCAGAGCTTCAAGCTTAGTCATTTTTTCTTAATAATTGATTTGGTAATTTTATCCGCGGCTTCCTTCACCGAAATCTTTGAAGTATCGATGGTCTTATCAGCCAGGGCATAATAGGGGGCGCGTAACTTCAATAACAACTCTATTTGTTTTTTAGGGTCAGGCGCGTTTAAAAGCGGCCGATGCTTGAAATTACAGGCCCTCTCCCAGATTACTGCGGGGGTGGCGGTAAGACAAATCATTCTGCCGGTTGCCTTCATAGTTTTAACGTTATCCGCATCAATCACAATCCCCCCTCCGCAGGCAACCACAAAATTCTTCTCTTTAGCTACTTTCTCTAAGGCCTGCCTTTCGATTTTGCGAAAATACGGCTCTCCCTTTTTAGCAAAAATCTCCGGGATTATCCGTTTCTCTTTCAATTCAATCAGCTCGTCCAGATCTATAAAACGCCGCTTCTTACGCCGGGCAACTTCTCTGCCTACCGCGCTTTTGCCGGTCCCCATGAATCCGACTAAGTAAATGTTATTCATGTTAGATTAAGCTAAAGATTAATACTAACAAACTTATGCGGGTTCTCGGTTATCGGTTCTCGGTTATCGCCGGGGCGAACACCGAAAACCGACCACCGAAAACCGAAATACTACTCCTGATACGCGGCTAAAACTAATTCGCTAAGACTCTGGCGTGCCTCTTCGGTTACGGGAAAAAAAGAGTTATACCACTTGCCATCTTTGGCCTTTTCCTGCGGCATAGCCAGGAATAACCCCTTTTTACCATCCAAAATACGCAGGCCCTTAACCACAAAATCACCGATGCCGATGTCTACAAATGCCTTGATCTTGGATTCGCCCTCAAAGCGGTGCAGCCGCACTACCTTTATCCCGTTAGAAATCTCCTGATGCCTAATATCGCCCGTATCCAATTCTAAAGCATCATTTCTAACGGGATTTAAATCCTTCTCCCTTTTCATCTCAATCACCCCCTTCTACAGCAATAGACGTAAGGGGGGCGATTTTCTAACTGATTCTTTTCAGATAAATTTTGTAACTTTCCCTGATGTCGCGCAGCGAATCTGCGCCGAATTTCTCTAAAAAGGCACCGGCAATGACATAAGCGCAGGCGCCTTCTGCTACTACCCCGGCTGCCTGTACCACGCAAATATCCGAACGCTCGGTGCTGGCCTTGGCAGCTTTCTTAGTAGAGATGTTCACCGAAGCTAACGGCTCCATCAGCGTACAAATCGGCTTCATGCAGGCGCGCAAAATCAAATCCTGGCCGTTGGAAATACCACCTTCAATACCTCCGGCATTGTTGGTCTTGCGAAAATAACCTTTTCCTTTTTTATGGTAAATGGCGTCATGCACTTCCGAACCGAAAGAGCTGGCATAGCCTAACCCTAAGCCGATTTCCAAAGCCTTGATCCCGGGAATAGACATAATCGCTTGGGCAAGGCGGCCGTCCAGGCGCCTGTCCGTTTGCACATAACTGCCTAACCCTACAGGCACGCCTTTAATCACTACTTCAAAAATCCCTCCCACGGTATCTTTGAGGGACACAGCCTGGGTGATTTTCTCGCGCATCCCCCAGGAAGAAGTCTCTCCGCCGATAGATAATACCTTGCTGGTAATATTTATCTTGAATTCGTTAAGAAAAATTTTGCATATTGCGCCTATCCCTACGGTTGCGGCGGTGCTTCTGGCTGAGGCGCGCTCAAGTACTTCCCGCACATCGCTAAATCCGTACTTCAACAGCCCGGCCAGATCTGCGTGGCCCGGACGGGGGCAGGCTACTTTTTTTAGCTTTTCGATGCTGAAATCTTTATTTTCTATGAGCAGGGCAATGGGGCTGCCTAATGTGGTATTATTCTTTAGCCCGCAGATTATTTCGGCGCTGTCTTTTTCAATCTGCATGCGCTTGCCGCGGCCAAAGCCCTGTTGCCTGCGCTTCAACTCATCATTGATGCGCGCAGCGTCGACTTTTAAGCCCGCCGGCATCCCCTCTAAAATAGCCACCAGCCCCTTACCGTGCGATTCTCCCGCGGTCAAATATCTTAACATAATTGCCCTCCTTAAAACAAACGCAGCCACTGGCGGATTGCGTTTGTTTTATACCGCGCTCTGCGCGGTATTACATTATCGCATCGTCTCCTTTTACTTCCATAACCCTCTCCGGTTAGTGCGCGCTTCTTGATATAATCTTAAAAATAAATCCGCATATTTTACATTAGGCGGAAAAGTCATTAAAGAAGCGTACCCTTCCCTGACGATTTCGGCATTCACAAATGTACGGTTTGCGTCTTTTAGGTAGACATAAGCCAGCAACCTGTCGTATCGATCGTGTTTTTCTACGTCGAACTCTAAGGCCACGCGTTTTCCTTCCACCAAATTCTTGGTAAACATATAGGCGCGCCTGCCCATCTCCCTGATAGCGCGCTTATCCTCGCCCGAACGCTGGCTGTCTCTTTCTAATTTATCGGATTCGTGCATCTCCGGAGTATCTATTCCGATCAGCCGCATCCTTTCGCCGTTTTCCAGCACCAGCGTATCGCCGTCAACTGCCCTGGTTACTTTAATATCGGTGTAATCATACGTCCTGCCGAAGGGTATCTTAAAACCCCAATCTCCGGAATTATAGATTTTGAGCGGTTCGCCCGCGTAAAGATATAGCCCTAAACTCAATAATAGCGCTAACGCCGTAAATATTGTTCTCTGTTTATTTTTCATCAGCAACACCTCTCTTTTAATGAGCACATAACTTATGGAGCACGCAGTGCGAGATAAGTTATAAGTGCGAATTAACCCCGCCCTTTTGGCGGTAGCAAAGCTGGTTAAATCCGCCCAAAAGGGCGGGGTAAATTCAGCCAGCAAACTTACGTTCACTAACGTTGCCGTAAGTTTGGGCTTCATTTAAACTTTTGCGGCGACAAATCCAGCCAAGACCGCAATATCTTCGGTACAGAAAATTTTGGCTATACTTTTATCAAACAACATATTGGCTTCCGGCTCAAACTCATCGTCGCCGCGCCAAAGGATGATCAGCGCCGGCACACCCGGAAAAATCTCTAAATCTATCCCGACGTCCCCCGCTTTTACTTTTTGCGCCGCAAGCCGCTCTAAAACCTGCCATATCCCCTCGGGATTTTTGCCGTATTTTCTTACCAAGGGCTCAATCGCCCTTTTCCGGAAAGCCGGATAATAAATCTCTCCGGCCTCTAATTCCTTAAAGGATATCCATTCACTGCTTAATTGGGGCAAGCCCCTTAATCTATTGATAAAATAATGCAGGATTAAAATCGCCGCGTAATCTTTAGCCGGGATATTACAGGATAAAGAAATTACTCTGCGCTTGTCTAAATCTATTTTGTACCCGTCGGATAAAAATCTGACGCTAGAATCTTTGCCGGGGCCTAATTGAGCCAGCTCATCCCAGGCCTTGTTCAATGCTACTTCGTAACTCATTTTATACATTGTAATCTTTTTTATTAGATAAATCAACAATTTTAGATTATAATGAAAGTATGATCTACGACCGTTTCCAGCAGGAAGCCATTGATTATATCAATCAGGGCTATTCCGTAATCGTCTCCGCCCCCACCGGAGCCGGCAAGACCGCGATTGCCGAACACGTCATCAACGACTCTCTGCAAAATAAGGTAGGCGTGATTTATACCGCCCCGATCAAAGCCCTCTCCAACCAGAAATTCCGCGATTTTCAGGGCCAATTCCGCCAGAACATCGGCATCCTTACCGGCGATGTCTCGCTTAATCCCGATGCCCCGGTGCTGATTATGACCACCGAGATATTCCGCAACAAAATTTTAGATGATCCGGAGTCCCTAAAAAAATACTCCTGGGTCATCTATGACGAAATCCATTATATTGATAATGAGGAGCGCGGCACGGTCTGGGAGGAGTCCCTGATATTCTTACCGCCGCATATGAAGATGCTGGCGCTTTCTGCCACCATCCCCAATATCAAAGAATTCGCCGAGTGGCTGGAGTTTGTGCATAAGAAACCGGTAAAAATAGTGCTGGAGGAGAAACGGCCGGTGCCGCTGCATTTCTTCTTCCACTGCCAGAACGAAATCCTGGATAAAGTAGAACAGCTCAAAAATTTGCATTACGGCCGCCCCAATAAATTACATCACCTCATAAATTATGTCCGCCAGAATGAAGGCCTGCCCTGCATCTATTTTGTCTTCAGCAGGAAACGCGCCGAAGATTTAGCCTTTGAATTGTACACTTATAATTTCCTGAATAACCAGGAAAAGGCGCAAATCACCGAACTCTATAATTCACTTTGCCAGCGCTTTGATTTAAAACATGAGAAATCTGCCTCGGTGATGTATCCGCTAATTCAGCGGGGAATCGCCTATCACCATGCCGGGATGCTGCCGACCTTAAAAGAAGTGATCGAGCGGCTTTTTACCAGCCGGCTCTTAAAAGTAATATTTACCACCGAGACTTTCGCCTTGGGGATAAATATGCCCAGCCGCTCGGTTATTTTCGATGAACTAAGGAAATTCTACGGCCGCTATGTGAGGAATTTAAAAACGCGCGATTTTTACCAGATGGCCGGCCGCGCCGGCAGGCGCGGCATAGATAAGGAAGGCTTTGTCTATTGCCGGGTCAACCTGCAGAGGATAAAGCCCGAAGAAATAAGGCAGGTTATCTACTCCAAGCCGGAAGAAGTCAGGAGCCAGCTGAATACCTCCTATGCCACCATCCTTAACCTCTATGAAAAATACAAAGAGGGCTTATATAAAATTTATCCTTTGTCTCTGCACTATTTCCAGTCCCGAAAGAATGAACAGAAGGAAGCCTTAAGATTGATCGAAAGTAAATTGAAGCTTTTAAAAGACACAGGCTTCATCGAATCCGGCTCCTTAACCCGCAAAGGACAATTTGCCAAGAGCGTCTACGGCTATGAATTGATCTTATCCGAACTCTACGCCCGGAATATGCTGGAGCAGGTAGATGAATTCGGTTTAGGCATTATTGCCGCCGCAGTGGTATTTGAGCCGCGCAAAAACCAGAGGATCTTAAGGCTCTCCAAGCCGGCGGATAAGATCAGGAGCTACTGCGATGCGCTTTACGAAGAAATAAAAAAGCGCGAGATTAAATACCGGATTTACCCCATCAGTAAGAAGCCGTACTTCCATTTAAGCGCGACGATGGAGGCGTGGCTGCGGGGGACTAATTTTGAAAGGATCCTGCAATTTACCGATACCGACGAAGGAGAGGTGGTGCGCTATTTCAGGATGAGTATTCAGATTTTACGGGAAATCAACGACGCTAAAGTCGCCTCCCATATCCTAAAAACAAGGCTCAAAGAAACCATCCGGGTGATCAAGCGCGATATTATTGATGCGGAAAGACAGCTGCGCGCAGGCTAACCCCTTATTCGCTTATTTTATAGGCCTGGCCTCCCAAAACCAGGATCATATTCTTTCCTAAAGCTAAATACCGGCCAAGCAGCGGATCAAGCAACGGCTTATTTTTTAAAAGCGCTAAATAATCCGAGCTAAGATACTTTATCTCCTTAAATTTTGTGCCTTCCTTGAATTCAGCATCCACCCAATAGCCGTCTTCGCGCAGGTGAAATGTCTTGCTGCCTATATGCCTGACTGTATCGGCGCCAAAACCAAGCGCCTGTTCACTGCCTTTTAATTTTGCGACGTGTATAGCATGGTCGATTGCCATCCCTTTATCTAAGCCCCGAGAATAACTATCCCTAGATTCATACGCTCCATTATACATCCCGCCTAAACCTAGAGATAGCGATTCAGACACTCCCCAAACCGTACCTCCTTTTGACGAATATGCTGCACCAAATGAAGCGTTATTTGCGAAAACAGCATCCTGTTCAGGGATAAAAAATGAAGTGTATGGCGTGATCACCCCGTAATCTTTACTTATTTTTTCCACTTCCTCAATCATCTTCTTATTTTCTTTAGTGAAGCGGATTTCACTCATCAGATACCCTATCTTACGCATTGCCCAGAGCCGGGGGATAAAATCATTTTTATCCTCATATTTAGGGAAATTACTTGAATAGGTAAAGGTCTTTTTCTTTTCGTTGACATAGCCGCTTAGGGTAATGGTTGCTGCTCCGCTATTCTTATACCTGCCCAGTAAAATAAGCTGTGAACCCTTGAAGATATCCGGCAGGGTTTGAGGGTATACCTCTATTGTGCTGATGCCTCCAAAATCTATGGTTATATCCGAGATAACCGGCTCGCTTACTTTTCTGTAGAACGAGGATATTTTTGCCTCTATATTTTCCTGGGGTAATATGTATTCGGATGCACCGCGGTTTACCTCGCTCATTTTATCCAGAAGATGGGTATTGACTTCTTTCCCGACACCAAAGACGAATACCCTGACTCCGCGCGTATTGGCAGAGGAGACATTCTTTATTATTTCTTTGATCTCAGTCACCCCCTCGGTTGCTTCGCCATCAGTCAAAAATACTATCATCCGCGGCCTGCGCAGGTCATCAAAAATCTTCAGGGCAGCCAAAATTGCCTCATTTATGTTTGTGCCTCCGGTTGCCTGAAAATGATCGATAAACTCCGAGGCCTGCTGTGTATTATCGCTGCTTGCCTTCAATAGGCCATTATTGTAATTAGATATACTGGTAGCAAAACTGATGATGTTAAACCTGTCGCCCTTATGTAGGTTATTGATGCAAAACTTAAGCGCATCCTTTGCCTGCGCTATTTTTTCTCCGTTCATGCTTCCTGAGGTATCCAGCACGAATACGATATCCTTGTCAATGGTGCGGCCCTCAAGTTGACCGGGAGAAACCAGCATCATAAAATAACCCTCTTCATTATTCCTGCGGTAACAAAGCACATTCATCCCGATATCTTTTTCCGATACACTGTAATGCAGGATGAAATTTTTATTCGGTGTGACGTTACGTTCTTCATATGTGGAAACTGCTTCTTTTTCTTTAATCACCGTGTCCACTTTATGGCTGGGAGAATAAACGCTCTTAATCGGCAACGCAGAAGTTATTGCGGTAGAAACCACCACTTCTTCCAAAGGTTTAGGAGAAAATCTTTCCGTATCCAACGGATAGATGTAGGTGTACATCCCCTGGTCATAATTGATGATTTGCTGATATGACAATTCGATCCTTTTTTCTCCGTGCTTGGGTATGCCGCTGACGCGCGCCCTAAACATATTTCTTCCCACGTACTCTAAGAGCGCAGGGTCCTTCATCTTCCTTACCATATCTTCATAGGTCCTTCTGGCTGCTTCCTTATCCAGGATTTCTCCGCTTATTTTCTTGCCGTCAACATATACCGAAAAATCGGTGATCGCCGCGTCCTCAGGCAAGGGAAAAATATAGACCCCCTCTACATCTACGTCATATTCGTTTTTAAACACCTGGTCTACGGAAGTAATGGCTACGCCGTTATCTATTTTGACCTTGACCCGGTGGTACTTTACCGGCAAGCCTTCTATGCCTTGCTGGCTGTCATAATAAACCTGCCGGCCGGAAGTGATCCATGGAGTGCCCCATCCCGGCCGTTCAATAAAAAGCGCGCCGTCTGCCTGCGCAGATTCAATTTTTAAAAAGACTGCACAAGCCAAGAGCACGATAACCGCAAATATTCCTCTTTTCATCTGACCCTCCTTTTTAGTTTAAAAATCCTGCTTCCCATTTTTAACCCTCCACTTTATTAGACAGCGAAGGATAAAAAAAGTTCACGGGTTTTTTATTAAAAGCGTAACTTACTGAAAGAAAATATGATAGGATAAACTTTGCGGCTTATGGGGAAAGGGTTAAAATGATCTTTACTGAATACGGCCTTCCAGCGGTCGGTAGTTCCCGGGCAGGAATTTTTTCTATCTGCCAGTTTTTTAATTCCGCTAAAAGCTTAGACCATTGAAATGAGAGTAGGGAAAACTTAAAAATGGTCTTAT
>Ga0163200_1000858_pt1 | contig 12015 bp, 7 predicted proteins | sample PL_2010_200m_FD_113535 | JGI IMG/M metagenome (GOLD analysis project Ga0163200, IMG submission 113535) | Freshwater microbial communities from Powell Lake, British Columbia, Canada to study Microbial Dark Matter (Phase II) - PL_2010_200m | ecosystem: Environmental > Aquatic > Freshwater > Lake ... | reverse complement strand
GAATAGTATGGCAGAGTGGATTGGTATAGGTAGGCGCGGCCGCAGGTGCTATGGTTTTGATGAAATCGCGCTGGTTCCCGGCGCCCAGACCTTAAATCCTAACGAAGTAGAGATATCTTTTGAGATCGCAGGGAAGATTTTCAAGGTTCCCATACTTGCCGCGGCTATGGATGGTGTGGTTGATGTAAAGTTTGCGGTTGAGATGTCTAAGCTCGGAGGTATTGCGGTATTAAACCTTGACGGCGTGCAGACCCGATATGAAAATCCGGATTCAGTCTTAGAGCAGATATCTAAAGCCACTCCCCTGAAAGCAACGGAGATAATCCAGTCTCTCTACACCAAGCCTATTAAAGAAAATCTGGTCACTAAAAGAGTAGCCGAGATAAAGAGAAAGAAAGGCACAGCCGTAGTCAGTTGTATTCCGGCGCATGCGGAAAAATTTTCTAAATTAGCTATCGCTGCCGGCGCGGATATGTTTGTTGTCCAGTCTACGGTTACTACCGCAAAACATGTCTCTAAGGAGTATAAGAGCCTCGATTTATTTAAATTTTGTAAAGCTACAAAAATCCCTGTGATCATCGGCAATTGCGTTACCTATGAAACGACCTTAGAGTTAATGGAGACCGGGGCAGCCGGTTTATTGATCGGAGTCGGCCCGGGTGCCGCCTGCACGACCCGCGGAGTGTTAGGTATCGGAGTGCCGCAGGTCACCGCTACGGTTGATGCGGCGAGTGCCCGCGATTTTCATTTTAAACGAACAGGTCAGTACGTTCCCATTATTACCGACGGCGGAATGAACCGCGGCGGAGATATCTGCAAGGCATTTGCCTGCGGAGCGGACGCGGTAATGATTGGCTCGAGTTTCGCCCGGGCAAAAGAGGCTCCCGGGCGCGGGTATCATTGGGGTATGGCTACCTCGCATATGAACCTGCCGCGCGGCACGCGTATTTATGTCGGGACAACCGGAACCCTTGAAGAGATTATCGTAGGCCCTGCGCGCGTAGATGACGGTTCGCAGAATCTCCTGGGTGCCTTAAAGACTTCTATGGGCACATTGGGTGCTATAAACATTAAAGAAATGCACGATGTCGAGATTATCATTGCGCCTTCGATTCAAACTGAAGGCAAGATTTTTCAGAGCAACCAAAGAGTGGGGATGGGGAAATGAAAAAAAAGTCAAAAGTTAAAAGTCAAAGATCAAAAGTAAAAAAGCAAAAGCTAAAGATCAGAAAATTAAATTCAAAGGTTAATGCTCGAAGGTCAAAAATAAAAAAACATAATCTAAGGCCAAGTAAGTTTATAGCAAGAGGAAGAAGGCAGAAAGAAAACAAAGCTGCTAAGCCTTCTGTCCGGCAGGTTATATTGATACTGGATTTTGGTTCACAGTATACGCAGTTGATCGCCCGGCGCGTAAGAGAGAACAAGGTATTTTCCAGAATTATTCCTTACAATACGCCGGCGGCAGAAATCGCCGCCATGAGCCCTAAGGGCCTGATTCTTTCCGGCGGCCCTGCTTCGGTTACAGATAAAAAATCGCCTATGCCGGATAAAGGGATTTATAAATTAGGCGTGCCGATTCTTGGAATCTGTTATGGCATGCAGGTTACTTCCGAGATTCTCGGCGGCAAAGTAAAACACACTAAAGAGCGCGAATACGGCAAGACCGAGCTTTTTATTGATGATAACCGGGATATATTCAGCCATTTACCCGGTAATTTCACCTGTTGGGCCAGCCACGGCGATTATGTTATAAAAATTCCCGCAGGATTTCATGTAAGCGCGCATACCATGAATGCCCCGATTGCCGCGCTGTCAAATCGCAAGAAAAAAATATATTTAGTCCAGTTTCATCCGGAAGTGACTCACACTGAGAGGGGGGCTCAAATCTTAAGCAATTTCTTATACAAGATTTGCGGCTGCCTCGGCCGTTGGACAATGCAGTCTTTTATTAGAGACGCCATTGACAATATTAAAAAGACGGTAGGTAATGACAAGGTGGTTTTGGGTTTAAGCGGCGGAGTGGATTCTTCGGTGGCAGCGATTCTTCTGCATCGTGCTATCGGTAAAAATTCCCGTTGTATATTCGTAGATAACGGCTTGCTGCGTAAAGATGAACCGCAGCAGATAAGAAAAGTATTTCAGGAAGGGTTCCATCTTAACTTAGGTTACGTGGACCGCAGCAAACGTTTTCTGGAGCGTTTGAAGGGAATAACTGATCCGGAAGAAAAAAGAAAGATCATCGGAGATGAGTTTGTGAAGGTTTTCGAAGAAGAGGCGGATAAAGTAAAGAGGGTTAAGTTTCTCGCCCAGGGTACGCTTTATCCGGATGTCATTGAATCGATTTCTCCCAGCGGCGCGCCCTCAAGAAAGATTAAGAGCCATCATAATGTCGGCGGCCTGCCTGAACTTATGAAATTAAAGGTTATTGAACCGCTGCGCGAGTTATTCAAAGACGAAGTAAGGGCGATCGGCAGGGAGATGAATTTGCCGGAGCATATTATCACGCGCCAGCCGTTTCCGGGCCCGGGCTTAGCGATCAGGATAATCGGGGAAGTCACTCCGGAGAGGCTTGAGGTTTTACGCGAAGTAGATAAACGCGTAATCGAAGAGATCTGCAAGGCAAATCTTTATGAATCGGTCTGGCAGTCTTTCGCCATTCTCCTGCCCATAAAAAGTGTCGGTATCATGGGCGATGAGCGTACTTATGAAAACGTGGTCGCCTTGCGCTGTGTCACAAGTTTTGACGGCATGACCGCGGATTGGGTCAAGCTTCCTTATGAAGTCCTGGAAAAAATCTCAAACCGAGTGATCAACGAAGTAAAAGGCGTAAACCGCGTAGTTTACGATATCTCATCCAAGCCGCCCGCAACTATTGAATGGGAATAATTTACAGGGTTAAGGGTTAAGGATTAAGGGTTAAGTTTTGCTTAACCTTTATCACTTACCGCTTAGCCCTTTTCAATAATGCCACGAAGCGAATTCGTCCACCTCCATCTGCACACCCAGTTCAGCCTGCTTGACGGCGCCTGCCGCATTCCCGAATTATTAGCTTTAGCGCAAACCTATAAAATGGATTCCGTGGCTATTACCGACCACGGGAATATGTTCGGTGCAATAGATTTTTACACCGAAGCCCAGAAAGCCGGAATTAAGCCGATCATCGGTTGCGAAGCCTATATTGCTCCGGGAAGCCGATTGGCTAAATCCGCCGGCGGAATCGATGAGGCTGCTTATCATTTGATACTTCTTGCCAAAGACGAAACCGGTTATCAAAACCTGATGAAGCTGGTTTCTATCGGATTCGTTGAAGGCTTTTATTACCGGCCGCGTATTGATAAAGAGGTTTTGGCGCGCTATTCTAAAGGTTTGATTGGATTAAGCGCCTGCCTTAAAGGCGAAGTTCCCAGCCTGTTACAGGAAAAGCGTTTTAACGATGCGCTCAAAACCGCTGACACCTACCTGAGTATTTTCGGAAAAAATAATTATTATCTTGAATTGCAAGCCAATTCCATCCCTGAGCAGAAAATCGTAAATGACGGATTGATTAAAATCGCCAAAGAATTAAATTTGCCGATGGTCGCCACCAACGACGTGCATTATTTGACCCGCGAAAGAGCAGCTTCGCATGAAGCGCTTCTCTGCATTCAGACCCAGACAACCCTGGATGATCCAAACCGCATGCGTTTTCAGACAGATGAGTTCTATTTCCGTTCTCCTCAGGAGATGAAGAATATCTTCAAGGATTTACCGGACGTAATATCCAATAGCGTTGAAATAGCCCAACGCTGTAATCTGGAATTAGATTTTAACCAGGTGCATCTTCCTAAATATGAGGCGCCCGTTGGTAAGACCAAAGAAGACTATCTCAATGAACTTTGCGACGCAGGCTTAAAAACACGGTTTGACTCAATTACGCCGGAAATAATCGCGCGGCTTACGCATGAACTGAAAATTATTAGGGATATGGGTTTTGTAAGTTATTTCCTTATCGTCTGGGATTTTACCCATTTCGCCAAGAGTAAGGGAATACCCGTCGGCCCGGGAAGAGGGTCTGCCGCAGGAAGTTTAGTAAGCTATCTATTGGGGATTACCGACCTTGACCCGCTTAAATACGGTTTACTATTTGAGCGTTTTCTGAATCCTGAGCGGATGAGCCTACCGGATATTGATATCGACTTCTGTTATGAAAGAAGGCAGGAGGTCATTGATTATGTTACTAATAAGTACGGGCAGGAGAACGTCGCCCAGATTATTACTTTCGGGACCATGCAGGCGCGTGCGGTAGTTCGCGATGTCGGCAGAGTGATGGCGATAAGCTATGCGGATGTGGACCGCATTGCTAAATTAATCCCTGCGGAGTTGGATATTACTTTAAAGAAGGCCCTGGAACAGGAGCCGGAATTGTTGAATTTATATAAGAGTGACCCTCAAATTACCAAACTTATTGATACCGCCTTGACTCTGGAAGGGTTAAATCGTCATGCTTCAGTGCACGCCGCAGGAGTGGTTATTGCGGATAAGCCTCTGGATAACTACAGCCCGATATTCAAGACCGGAGACGATCAGATAACCACCGGGTACAGTATGGGAATTCTTGAAAAGATCGGATTATTGAAAGTAGACTTTTTAGGACTAAGGACGCTTACGGTTATCGATGAGACGCTGAAGATGATCAAACGCACTCAAGGTAAAGAGATCGATATCAAGAATATTCCGTTAGATGATGCGCCCACCTATAAGCTCTTAGCTTCTTCGCAGACCATGGGCGTGTTTCAGGTGGAAAGCTCCGGGATGCGCGATCTGTTAAAGAAATTAGAGCCTTCCAGGTTTGAAGATATTATTGCCTTACTTGCGCTCTACCGTCCGGGCCCGATCAGTTCTGGCATGCTCGATGATTATATGCGCAGGAAGCATAATATTATTCCTGTCAGGTATGATCATCCTAAATTGGAGCCGATATTAAAAGAGACCTACGGGATCATGGTCTATCAGGAACAGATTATGCAGATAGCTTCAACTCTTGCGGGCTTTACGCTCGCTCAGGCAGACCTTTTGCGTAAGGCTATGGGCAAGAAGATCCCCGAAGTGATGGAGAAACAGCGCAAGAATTTTATTCTGGGTTGCGTTAAGAGCGGGATCAAAGAGTTGTTGGCAAATAAAATATTTGATTTGATTGAATATTTTTCCGGATACGGCTTTAACAAATCGCATTCTACCGCCTATGCCTTAATATCCTATCGCACCGCATATTTAAAAGCAAATTATCTGGTAGAGTTTATGAGCGCTCTGCTTACTTCGGAGCGCGATAATACCGATAAGGTCGTCGAGTACGTAAATGAGGCTCAGCGCATGGGGCTTAACGTCCTGCCTCCGGATATTAACGAGAGCGACGCCTTGTTTAAAGTCGATGACCAGAAGACTATCCGTTTCGGCCTTTTAGCGGTGAAGAATGTAGGCTCTGGCGCGGTTAATTCTATAGCTGAAGCGCGCAAGGACGGAAAATTCGTCTCCCTTGAAGATCTTTGTAGCCGGGTCGACCTAAGGTTAGCTAACAAGAAAGTCCTGGAGAGTTTGATTAAATGCGGGGCGCTGGATACTTTTTTGATTTCCCGCGCGCAGATGGTATCTTCGCTTGAGGCGATATTGGGATCGGCCTCGCGTACGCAAAAAGATAAAGCCAAGGGGCAGTTGTCCTTTTTTGATGCCGGTTTTGCGGATAATGCTTTTCATAAGGCTTCCTCCGGCAACACCTTATCGGTTAAAGAGTGGCCCGAGCATCAACTCCTGGCTTTTGAAAAAGAGATGCTGGGTTTCTATGTCAGCGGTCATCCTCTGGCGCGTTATGCCAAACAATTAAAGCGCTTTGCCTCGACCTCAACCTCGCAGCTTACCATGCATCAGGATGAGGAGGAGATTAAGATCGTGGGTTTGATAGCTAAAATAAAAAATACCATTACCCGCGCAAAACAGGAAAAGATGGCGATACTGAAATTAGAGGACCTTGAGGGTTCGGTGGAAGTCCTGGTCTTTCCGCGTTCCTATCAGAAGGTATCGAGTTATATCCGGCCTAACGCCGTAGTCTTGATCCGCGGGGTGCTGAATCTAAAAGAAGATACTCCGAAAATAATCGTCAACGACCTTTTCCCGGTCGAGGAGATCTACAAATTGATCGCTGCTATGAATATAAACCTTTCCGGGATCAGGGAGAATATTTTTGAGACCCTTAAAGAACTGCTGGCTTCTTCGCGCGGCAACATCCCGGTTTATCTGCATTTAGATACCTCTTCCAAGTCCAGGGTCCAGTTGGTGGTAGGAGAGAGCCTTTATGTCAGTCCTTCCGAAAAACTCATCGCCGACATCGAAAACTTGCTGGGAGAAGAACGCCTTTCAGTAGTAATTTAGTTAGCGTCTGCCGTGCCGCGTTTCTCGCTCAAAATTCCCATTCGCTCGAAATCGCGTCCCGGTAGCCGTAAAACATGTTAAGCGGACTGACTTGGTTGGCTTTTAGCGGGGCATCCGAGGACCCGAGCGGGCAAGGATCGCCTTCTAATTCAGAGTAGCGAGAGCGAGGGCCGCAGGCTGAGCGAAGTTTTGCCACGCCGGGGCAAAACGAGCGTCCCCGCGAAAAGACAGACAAGGCAGGACGCGCTCTTAAGCGAGGAGACGGGCTTGAGGCTTAGAAGATAACCACATATAATTAATTCCTTGACAGCGTAAACTTTTGGTGCTACATTACTTAGCAATAGGGAGGAGACTATGACAAAGAAGGATATCATCCTTAAAGTATCTGATGCGACTAACTTAAAGCAAATCGATGTCAAGGAAGTGGTGCAGAAGACCCTCGACTGTATCATAGATTCTTTGGTCAGGGGAGAGAAGATCGAGTTGCGTAATTTCGGGGTCTTTAAGATTAAGCAGAGAAAGAGCCGCACAGGAAGAAACCCGCGCACCAATCAGGTAATCCCTGTCCCACCGAGAAAAGTAGTGGTCTTCAAGGCCGGCTTGGAGATGAAGCAGAAGATTAGATAACCCACAGATTCAAAACAAAATAACTAATGTTTAAGAGAGTTTCGGGGACAAAAGATATTTTGCCGGAGGAAGCCCTTCTTTGGCAAAAGCTGGAAGCAACAAGCCGCAGCATCTTTTCTCTTTATAATTTTAAAGAGATGCGCCCACCGTTGCTTGAAGAGAAAACTTTATTCAACCGCTCTTTAGGCGAAGGCGCTGAAATCGTCCAGAAACAGATGTTTGTGATCAAAAACAAAGAGGATGAGTACGCCCTCAGGCCCGAAGGCACGGCTTCTATTGTCCGGGCGTATCTTGAGAATAATCTGGATAAGACTGCGGGATTTTCCAAGTTTTATTATATCGGGCCGATGTTCAGGCTGGAACGCCCGCAAAAAGGGCGCTTGCGTCAATTCAATCATATCGGTTGCGAGGCCATCGGCGCGCTTGATGCGGACCTGGATGTCGAGATAATCGCGCTGGCGGATAACCTGCTTAAGGCTTTTAAGATCATCGGTTATAAAATTAAACTTAATACCCTGGGTTGTCCTAAAGACAAGTTAGAATTAAATTCCGTTTTATATAAAGCCCTTAAAGATAAACTGCCTAAGCTCTGTGATGATTGTAAAGAGAGGTTTAAGAAGAATACTTTAAGGATTTTAGATTGCAAAAATGACTCATGCAAGGAAATCGTAAAGGGCCTGAATATCGGAGATGGCCATATCTGTCTAGAGTGCAAGGGTCATTTCGCAAAAGTCAGGAAGGGTTTAGATTCGCTGAAGATTTCTTATGAGATTAGCCCGCTTTTGGTCCGCGGCCTGGATTATTATACCGGTACGGTATTTGAGATGACACATCCGGATTTAGGGGCGCAGGATGCCATAGGGGCCGGAGGCAGGTATAACAACCTGGTTAAGGAGCTGGGCGGCACAGAGCTCGGAGCGATAGGTTTTGCTTTTGGAGTAGAAAGATTGTTGCTGGTTTTAAGCCGCGAGCCGGAAACCGGAAGACACAATCTAGTTTATCTGATAACCTTAGGAGATAGAGCTAAAGAGAAAGGCGTTAAGCTTCTCGCAGAGCTGCGCGCAAATTCTATAATCTGCGACGCTGATTACGAAGGAAAATCGCTTAAGGGCGCGATGCGCAAGGCCAATGATTTAGGAGCAAGTCTCGTTTTGATTCTAGGTGATGATGAAATTAAAAACGGCACAGTGACTTTAAAAAATATGGAAAATAGCGAGCAGAAAGAAGTGAAATTAGTTGATATAATCAGGGAATTAAAATGCTAAGGACTTATACTTGCGGCCAGTTGACCGGAGCGGAAACCGGTAAAGAAGTAGTTTTGTGCGGTTGGGTAGCAAAGCGGCGCGACCACGGCAAACTGATTTTTATCGATATCCGCGACAGATACGGCATTACCCAGGTAACATTTATTCCTAAAGATACCGGAGAGTCTTATAAAATAGCCCAGGATATCCGGTCGGAATATGTGATCAAGGTTACCGGCATAGTCAATAAACGTCCCGCCAATACAATAAACTCCAAGCTTCCTACGGGAGAAATAGAAGTTTTAGCAAAAGATGTGGAAATTTTAAACCCCAGCCTTACCCCTCCTTTTGAAATAGAAGACGAATCCAATGTTGCTGAAGAAGCCCGGCTTAAATACCGTTATCTGGACTTAAGAAGACAGAAGGTTTTTAATAATTTTGTTTTACGCAGCAAGGTCAATAAAATCATCCGCAATTATCTGGATCAGCAGGATTTTATCGAATGCGAAACCCCGATACTTACTAAATCTACTCCCGAAGGGGCGCGTGATTATCTTGTGCCTTCAAGGTTGAATCCCGGGCATTTTTACGCCTTGCCGCAGTCTCCTCAATTATTCAAGCAGATACTCATGGTTTCGGGGATTGAAAGGTATTATCAGATCGCCAAGTGTTTCCGTGACGAAGACCTGCGCGCAGACCGCCAGCCGGAATTCACTCAGCTGGACCTGGAGATGTCGTTTATTAACGAAGAGGATATATACGCGCTGGTCGAAAAGGTGATGCAGCTGATCCTGAAAGAAACAAAAGGCCTGGATATTAAGATGCCTTTTTCGCGCCTGACCTATGCAGAGGCCCAAACGAAATACGGCTCGGATAAGCCGGACTTAAGGAAAGAGCTTAACACTGATTTTGCTTTTTGCTGGGTAGTGGATTTCCCGCTTTTTAAATACAACAAAGAAGAGAAACGCTGGGATAGCGAGCATCATCCCTTTACCTCACCGGTTAAGGAAGATTTAGACGTGCTGGAGGCTCACCCTGACCGGGTGAAGTCGCGTTCGTATGACTTAGTCTTGAACGGAACGGAGCTTGGTTCAGGCTCGATCAGGATTCACGATCAGAAATTACAGGAAAAGATTTTTAAAATAATCGGAATCAGCGAGGTGGATGCCCGCAGGCGTTTCGGATTTTTACTGGAGGCTTTTCAATACGGTGCACCTCCGCACGGAGGATTTGCCTTCGGGTTAGACAGGCTTCTGGCGATACTTGCCGGCGAAGACAGCATTAGAGAAGTTATCACATTTCCCAAAACGAGCGCGGGAGTTTGTCCTTTGACAGACGCGCCTTCGGAAGTAGACGAAAAACAGCTTAAAGAACTCGGAATAGCTGTTAAAAAACAACCCAGGTAAGGGTGCAGGTAAAGGCAGGGATTTTCTCTGCTTATGCCTTTATCTCTACCTTAAAAAATGGAGGTAGCAATGAAGAGGCTGCAGTTATTATTTCTAGCATCAGCATTTATTCTGTCAGGCTGCGTAGTAAGGACTTATCCTCTGGTCCGGGATAGAGTGGATCAGGATTTATCGGGTAACCGCGGTTATCTTCAGGGACAGTCCCCTGCGGGCGAGGAAAAACCGAGGAAAGAGAAACGTAGGACACAAATTATCGAAATAGAGATCAGCTCGCCTATTAAATTCGAAAAAATGAAAAAAAGTAAACCTGCGAGCTCAGTTTCTGAAGTAAGCGAGTCCGTCAATCTCGAGGGAAACAGGGGTTACATCACCCAGAGCTCTGGTCTTGATTCTGCACCGCAGTATGAAACATATACGGTACGGAAAGGCGACACCCTTCAGAAGATATCTAAAAAGTATTTCGGAACCACAAAAAAATGGATGAAGATCTACGAAGCCAACAGAGATACCATGACCGCTCCGGATAAGATCTATCCCGGAAAGTGCCTGAATATCCCCTCCGAGGCGAATTTGAAATCTAACAGCGCTCCTGTTCAGGAGAATCTAAAGTAATTTAAATGGAAAAAAGTATAAAGATCCACTCTCATCGTGAGGCCCAGACGCTCTTAGGGCCTCACGATGAATTTATGAAATCAATCGAAAAAGAGTTTAAGGTTAAGCTCTATGTCCGCGGCGACCATCTCAAGTTAAGCGGAACCACCGTTAATATCAAGAAGGCCCAGGGTTTGATCGAGTATATTTTAGAGGCGTTCCGCTCGGGGCAGACGGAACTGGGCCGGGCGGACTTTCAGTACATCCTGGGTAATTTTAAGAAGACCCGGAAAGAGAACACCTTTGATATGCCTAAGGAAGATGTAACTATCTCATCAAGCGGCAAGAAGATCGGGCCGCGCACTCAGGGGCAGCGCGAATATGCGGAGGCGATTAAGAATTACGATATCGTTTTCGGCGTCGGGCCTGCCGGGACCGGAAAGACCTATCTGGCTATGGCTGCCGCAGTCGAGGCGCTGAAAAAACAGGAAGTGCGCAGGATAATACTTACCCGTCCGGCAATCGAAGCCGGTGAATCGCTGGGATTTTTACCCGGAGATATGATCGAAAAATTATCTCCTTATTTGAGGCCTTTGTATGACGCTATTTACGATATGCTGGAGGCGGAGAGAATAGAGAAATACTTAGAGACTGGAATTGTTGAGGTAGCGCCTCTTGCCTACATGAGAGGAAGGACCTTGAATGATGCGTTTATAATACTGGATGAGGCCCAGAACTGCACTGTCGAACAGATGAAGATGTTTCTCACCCGCTTAGGTTTTGATTCCAAGGCCGTGATTACCGGAGATTTGACCCAGAGCGACCTTCCCGAAGGTAAACCTATCGGCCTTATGCAGGCTCAGGAAATATTAAAGGATATCGAAGGAATAAAGTTTATTTATTTTACCGGCTCGGACGTGGTGCGCCATGCTTTAGTCCAGAGGATTATCGAGGCTTATGATAAAACCAAACGATAGAAAGAAGATAATCTACGCGTTATCCGGCGTAGGCGTATTGGCATTTGCCTGGCTTATCGGAGTTTCCCTTGCCGCGGCCTTGTTCATTTTTATCCTCGTTTTTTATTTAAAGTACCGCAGGAATAATCTACCGAAATTCAGCCTGCTTAATATTTTATTTCTGTATGTCTTAATATTTTCCGTAAGTTACTTTATAATCAAGCGGGGATTACCTTCATTTTATATTCCTTTCTCGGTTGCCCCGATGCTCTCGATGATGCTTTTTAATAGCTTAGAGCTTTCGCTTATACTTGCGCTGGCCAGCGGGGTCACTGTCGCAACACTAACCCCCGATCCTTTCATCATATTCCTGTTGTTTTTGGTAAGCGGTACGCTTTCCAGTATCCTGGTAAGGGGCGCGCGCAAACGCACTACTGTGATAGCCGGTGGGTTTGTTATCGGTTGCGCCCAGGTAGTGACTTTGATTTTTACGGATCATCTCTGGTTCGGAGATGGTATCCGTTATCTTGCGCTTTTCTTAAACGGTTTAGCCAGCGGCGCCATTGTTTTAGGGATTCTTCCGGCCTTTGAGTATCTTTTCAAAACAGTTACCAATATAAGTTTGCTTGAACTTGCAGATTCCAATCATCCTTTATTGCAGAGGATGTTTCAGGAGGCTTTGGGAACGTACCAGCACAGTATGTCGGTGGGCAATCTTTCGGAGAACGCCTGCCGCGCCGTCGGAGCGAATGCGCTTTTAGCTAAAATCGGCGCGTATTATCATGATAT
>Ga0163200_1000857_pt1 | contig 12031 bp, 11 predicted proteins | sample PL_2010_200m_FD_113535 | JGI IMG/M metagenome (GOLD analysis project Ga0163200, IMG submission 113535) | Freshwater microbial communities from Powell Lake, British Columbia, Canada to study Microbial Dark Matter (Phase II) - PL_2010_200m | ecosystem: Environmental > Aquatic > Freshwater > Lake ... | reverse complement strand
GTAATTTATTCTTCTAGTAACTAATTAAATAGTGAAATCATGAAAACAATGAGCAAAATCGGAATCCTGTTATTCATCTTTATCCTGGCCGGGGGGTCGAAGGCAAAATCCATGCCTGCGTTTGCGGATAGGAACGAGGCAGTGAAAAAAGAGACCCGGACCGTAGGACCCTTTACCGGAATAAAGGTAAGCGGTGCGTTCGAAGTATTTATCAAGCAAACCGGAACACCGGGTGTTGTGGTTGAAGCTGATGAAGAGATTCTTCCATACATCACCACGGAGGTAGAGGGTGATATCCTGAGAATCGCATCAAAGAAAGCCCCTCCGAAACTCTGGAACGACGTTCATACCCTGCATGTGTATATTACAGTTGCCGATTTGAATTCACTGGATATCAGCGGTGCTGTCGAGGTTACCACACAGACCGAGATCAAGGGGGAGAAGATGGGTATTGAGATCAGCGGTGCGGTGGAAGCGGATCTGAATCTCAACCTGCAAAAGCTCAGCATGGAGCTTAGAGGGGCCAGCGAAATTAAAATCAAAGGACAGGCACAGGAAGTAAGCATCGAGACATCAGGTGCATCGGAGCTTGATGCTTTTGATTTCGATGTGAAAGATTTTTCCATTATTGCCAGTGGTGCGGCAGAGGCTAATGTTTTTGCTTCCGGCACATTAAAGATTTCGGCATCGGGGGCCTGCGATGTCAGATACAAAGGGAACGCCAGTGTGAATGCACACACCTCCGGGGCCTGTTCTGTGAAGGAGGCAAAATAACCTTAGTCTTCATGTAATAATTTAAGAAATTCTGTTTCGGAAAGGAGCGGGATCCCCAGGGATTCCGCTTTTTTCTTTTTCTCGTGCCCCATGTTCTCACCGGCCAGCACAAAGGATGTCCTGAGAGAAATGGATCCTGTATTTTTTCCGCCGTATTCCTCAATCATACGTTTCAGATCCTCGCGGGAATGATGCTGAAATACCCCGCTTACCACAATGGATTTCCCTTCCAGTACAGTACCCTTTTTCACAACGGTTTCGGAACTCATCGAAACATTCAATCCGGCTTCCTTCAGCCGGTGGATGAGGTCCAGGTATTCGGGTTGACTGAAGTACTCCGTCACGCTGTTTGCGATCTTATCTCCAACCTCTTCCACCTCGGTCAGTTCTTCCGTATCGGCCTGCATCAGGGCATCGATCGAATGGAAGTGAAACGCGAGTTTACGCGCTACCGTTTCCCCGACGAAGCGGATGCCCAGGGCAAATAGCAGGCGGTCGAACGGAACTGACCGGGAGAGCTGAATTCCGCTCAGGATATTCTCGACCGTTTTCGCCTGAAAGCTAACCTTACGCTCCTTCCCGGTATCGGGATCGCGGTACACCTTTTCCAGTCCCAGCAGATCCCCTGGCTGCAAGCCATAGAGGTCAGCCGCATTCCTTACCAGATTGGAATCGTATAACATTCCGATCTTTCCTTCTCCCAGGGTTTCGATGTTCATCGCCCGGCGGCTGATAAAATGTTCCAGTTTCCCCTTGATCTGTGGGGGGCATCCGGAATGGTTCGGACAGTACCAGGCCGACTCGCCTTCATTCCGTACCAGGGGGGTGTTGCATTCCGGACAAACGGTGGGAAAGCTGACCGGAAAAGTCCCGGAGGGTCTGGCTTCCAGTTTCACGCCGGTGATCTTCGGGATAATCTCTCCCCCTTTTTCTACGTAGATGGTGTCACCGAGCCGGATATCCAGCGCGGCCATGATATCGGCGTTGTGCAGGGTAGCTCTTTTCACGACGGTCCCTGCCAGTAAAACCGGTTGCAGGTTGGCTACGGGGGTCACAGTCCCGGTCCTTCCTACCTGGAAATCCACCGACTTCAGGATTGTTTCCGCCTGTTCGGCTTTAAATTTATAAGCAATAGCCCACCGGGGCGATTTGGCCGTCTGACCCAACTCCTCCTGCTGGGCCAGATCATTGACCTTGATCACCACTCCGTCAATATCGAATGGAAGCGTTTTTCTCACTTCGTCAACCTCCCGGATGAAATCAAAGATCTCGTGAATGGAGGAACACCTGACAATGTAGGCCGAGATGGGGAATCCCCATGATTTAGCTGCCTGGAGGCTCTCGTAGTGAGTTTTGAACGGGAGGTCGGTTCCGGGGAGGTAATAGAGGAAACAATCGAGCCTCCGTTTGGCCACCTCTGCCGAATCCAGCATTTTGAGACTTCCGGATGCTGCATTCCGGGGATTTGCAAAGGGTTCTTCGCCCTCCTCCAGCCGGGTTTTATTCAGCTGTCTGAAACTGACCCGGGGCATAAAAACCTCTCCGCGGATCTCAAGGAAGTCAGGATACCCGACCCCACCGAGTTGGAGGGGGATGTTGTGAATGGTTCTGATGTTAATCGTCACATCGTCACCCTGTACACCATCACCCCTGGTTACTGCCTGGTAAAGGAGCCCCTGCTGATAGGTAAGCCCAATGGCCACCCCGTCAAACTTCAGCTCGCATACATATTCCATCTGATCACCGATCAGCTTGTGAATACGTGCTTCCCACTCTTCCACCTCTTCTTTGGAGTAAGTGTTGCTGAGAGAAAGCATCGGTACGCGGTGGGTGACCTGCCGGAACTCCCGGGTAACCTCCCCGCCGACACGCCGGGCAGGAGAGTTTGGATGAGCAAGCGCCGGAAAGGATTTTTCCAGAAGCTCAAGTTCTTTCAGGAGAAGGTCATAGGCCTGATCCGAGATCTCGGGTTTTGAAAGTGTATAGTACGCATGATTGTACCGGTTGATAACATCGGTCAGCTGTTCAATCCGTTTCTTTGCTTCATCCTGCTCCATAGATCTTGCTACCTATCAATTCCCAGGCGGATTTTTATCACCGATTTTGTATAGTTGAACAATTCTATGCTCAGACGGGTTTTGGAAAGGCCACCTTGCCGATCCTCATAGACAACCGGGATCTCAATGATGGTTTTTTTCAAACGCTGCATCACGTAGAGGAAGCGAATAAAATAGTCACCATATCCGTAGAAAATCTTTTCAAGATGGATGTTTTCCAGAATCTTCCGGTTGAAACAAAAAAAACCGCTCAAATTATCTTTGGTCTGTACAACTAAAAGATATTGAATGAATTTATTGAAAATTTTACTGCCGATATACCGGGACTTGCTGGTTTCCATGCCCCCACCCACTACATACCGGGATCCGATGGCGATATCGAAAAAATCGGTGATAACCGACATAAGCGGAATCAGTTTCGGCGGGTGGTTGAAATCGGTATCCATGATCACCAGCTTATCTCCGGTGGAATGGCGGATGCCAAACAGGATGGCACTGGCCAGTCCGCGTTCATGGGTTCGCAGGAGCGGTACAACGGCGGGGTTGTCGGTGAAGTTTGATACTACCTCCTGATAGGTCCCATCGGGACTGTTATCATCAACGATGATGATTTCGTATGGTTGGGGGACTGTCGCAAGAACCTGAATAATCTCCCGGATCAGCAGGACAATGGCCTCTTTTTCATTGTATGTGGGAAGAATGACAGAGAGTTTCATGGGGTTACCAAATCATAGGCATCTATTAATGTGCGGGCAATATAGTGAATCTCTTCAACAGTTAATGCAGGGAACGTGGGCAGACTGATCCCTTCGGCTGCGATCCGGGTTGTGTTGGGACAGGGCGAAGGTTGAAATTTTCCGGATTTGTACAGAGGCATTTCATGGATAGGATAAAAAACGGGCCGGGTATCAATGTTTTTACCTTTCATTGTTTCCATGACCGAGTCGCGCTGGATTGTATTCAATCCCTTCATCCGCAGGGTATACATCCAGTTGACATTTCTTTGCCCGTGGGTCTCCTGCACAATAAACTCAGGTTTTTCCAAAAATGCTTCCCGGTAAGCATGATAAATGCTATCCCGGATCGAAAGGAGGGTGTCGATTTGTTCGAGTTGTGCCAATCCAATGGCAGCCTGCAAATTGGTCAGCCGGTAATTGAATCCCAGGTGATCGTACCAGTATTTTTTTCTGCGATTCATGCCATGGTCGCGTAAGATGCGCATGGTTTCTGCTAATTCGTCATTATTTGTAATGCACATTCCCCCTTCGCCCGAGGTCATGATTTTGTTCCCGAAAAAACTGAAACAGGCGATAGTTCCAAAGGTGCCTGTTTTTCTTCCGTGATATGTTGCTCCCATCGATTCGGCGCAGTCTTCGATCATAATCAGCTGATTTTTCCGCGCAATCTCGGTGATCTCATCCAGTCTTGCCGGATTCCCGTACAGGTGAACAGGAATAATTGCTTTTGTTTTCGATGTGATGTGTTGCCTGATCGCCTGCGGAGAGAGGTTCCAGTCATCAAGCCCCACATCGGTCAGCACAGGTACGGCATGGCAGTATCTGACACTGTTAGCAGTTGCAATAAAGGTCAAGTCGGGAACAATGACCTGATCATCCTCTTTTATCCCTGCTGCGGCCAGTGCCAGGTGCAGTGCAACAGTTCCGTTATGCGTGGCGATGGCATGTTTAACCCCAAAGTACCCGGCAAATGCTTTTTCAAAAAGATCAATATACGGTCCGATCGAGCTGATCCACCCTGAATCCATGGCATCAAGCACGTACCGTTTTTCATTTCCGTTGAAGGTGGGTTGAGCAATATTGATCATTTTTTTCATGCTTTCAGTTTAGCCGGGTGGGGAAGAATTCCAGGTTCCGGTAAATGGTTACCGTTTCATTTCTGTTGAAGGGATTCAACCTGTGTAAGATATCATCGATCATTCCGGGTTTTACGGTGGTTTCATAAACCAGGTAAGGGAAACTTTCCCTGGCTTTTACTACCCGCTCCTGCAGGTCACCTTCTCCCATAAAGAGGATGAACCGGGGGTGAAGCTCTTTAGGAAACCGTGCAACCGTTTGGATCAGGGAATCGGAGGTTCCTACTAGGGACAAATCACCGTAAATATGCGCCCATTGTCCGAGGTAGAACCGGGGAAATTGCTCGGAGCGGTTCCCGTCATCTGCCACCAGCATTTGCTGAATATCAGGATATTTCGAGAGATAAACCATAGACTCGACCCGGGCCCGTTTGGAATAATTCACCGTAATCACAGAGAGGAGTATAAGGTTGACCACCCAGAAAAATATCCAGCATCCCCTGAGGAGGCTTCTGTTCTTCTGCCAGAACCGGGAGCTATCGATGAATTGGTACCATCCCATAACACCGAGCAGGATGAGAAAGGGGAGAAAGGGCAGAATAAAGCGCTCCTGTTTGTTCGGGAAGTAGGAATGAAAAGCAAAAAAGAGCACGGCAGGAACGAACAGAAGGGTATATTTTCTCCAGTTCCGGAGGAATCCGAAAAAGAGAAAAAGGCTTACGGGAGGAATTAACAACCCCAGCACCGTGAGAAAGTAGTTATACCAGGGAAGAGATATGTAAATGTCTTTTTCTATATAACATACCCGGATGTACCCCAGCAGTTCGGCAAAGGGATAACCCCACAGGAACAGATCGATCGTGCCCAGAACCAGTACGACGGGGATTACGGTTCCGATAGTCAGGCCAAGGAGTTCGCGCCACTGTTTCCGGAACAGGATAACCAGTCCCGCTCCGAGTGGGAACAGGACACTTTGCAGCCGGATATCGGTAGCCAGCCCGAACAGGATCCCGGCAGTGAGAAAAGTCAGAAACGGCCGTGTTGGTTGGTCTTTGCGGATCATTTGCCAGAAGGCCATGACCAGGAAGGGGACACATACTTCTTCTATCAGGTTCCGTACGCTCAGCCAGGGCATGATCCACAAAGCGGCCAATAGTAATCCAATGAGCCGGGCCGACCTCTTTCCGTCCAGTTTTTCGGCGATCCGGTACGCGTAGATAATCGTCAGAAGAGAAAATGCTGCATGGATCAGGCGAACCACGAACATCTTCGCCTGCGGATCCGTCATACCCAGGAATTCCAGCACGGAAAAAAGCACAAAATGGAATCCGGGATAAAACAGCATGTGGCCGGTTGGACCTGTATTGAGAGGGTTCCAGGGCAACCATACGGGTTCATCCAATCCATCCACCCACGACTGCGCCGATTCAATGACCAGGTAGTGGTCGTCGAACATGCCCCAGCCTCTCGCAAAGATCACCGCGATCAGGCGCAGGATCATGGCCAGAATCAGGATCAGGGGCAAAGGAGCTTCATCCCAGGCTCTTTTTATTGAGGGTATCATAAGAAACGAGCTTCCATCAGAAAGGGGTTATCCACTCCCAGTAATAGGTTCCCAACTCGACCGGATTCATGCACATGACAGGAATCTGGGCTTCGTTGAACATCAGCCGCTCATCCCATCCGGAGAGGCTGAAGCCTGGCAGGTCGACATTGGGCCGGGTCATGATCATGATCATATCAGCTCCGGTGGTTTTGGCATAAGTAAGCACCTCTTCGGTAAAATCGGTGGTTTTTCCGGAAGTTTCTATGGTATAGGCCAGCCCCGACTCATCGAAAATCCTGGTGATCTGTCTGGTGATGATCTCCAGCCTGTTATTCATCACAGGGTCTTTTTCCAGACTCCGGAAGAGATGGATCTTCGCGTTGAACAGTTTACTGATTCCCTTTGCCCATTGTACTTTTTGCCTGGGTTCCAGATCATTGCTCACCGGAAACACGATGTTCCGGTATCCGTCACCGAAATTTCTCTTTTGCACTACGATGACCGGTACAGGGGATTCCAGAACAACTTTCAGGGCATAGCTCCCAAACAGGTGTTGAATCCCCTTTTTCCCATGCGTTCCGAGTACCATCAGGTTGGCTTTGATCTGGGTGGCGATGTCGTTGATAGCGGAAAAAATGCTTCCTTCCACGTGCATAGTTTCAATGACTACACCCAACGTATCTTCATAGTGCTTTTTATAGCCTGTAAGTTTCTCTTTGATGAATGAGATATCCAGATCCTCTTTTTTAAGCTTGGATTTCGTCTCCCTGTTGATCACATGCAGGATACAGACCTTGTATTTTAAATACTGCGCCAACTCCACCCCGTGATTCACCGCGTTATCACAGACCTCAGAAAAATCTGTGGGGATCAATACAATGTTGTTGAATTTAGTTGCGTTCTTTGATTCCATAATTAAAGCTGGTTTACTTGTTTCACTTCTGGCCGGTTTAACCTCCGGATCATTTCCAGGTTTTGCTGTTTTCCTTTTCTCCGGAGTGCGCTGGCAGATTCGGTTTGAAAGGTATGTCGTTTCAGGAACTCTTCCTGGAGCAGGAACCATTCGGAGAGGGTATATGTTTTTATCCGGAAGAGGTTCCATTCCAGTCTCAACTGCAAGGAGTTTATGAGAAAATCACTTCTGCCCAGGTAATCCAGATCGGCGTCACAGAGGATCCGTTCAGGAAGAGTGGATGCCTGCTGTGGGAACCGTGTAGAGAGGATCATCCGGATAATCCTATCAATCTGTTCATCAGAGTATTGGAAAAGGGGCAGGAGCTCGGTTGCCAGCCCGGCTGAACGTTCTTCATGATCTTCGTATCCGGTCAGCATCCCTGCATCGTGGAACAACGCAGCAGTTCCTATCAATTGCTGGTGTTCTTCCGGGAGTTGCTCAAGACGGGACAGTTCAACGGATGCACAGTAGACATCCATGGTATGGGCATGGGAGTGGTAGATCAGTCGTTGATCCAGTTCACACCTGAGCCGGTTTAGAATGCAATCCCGTGCAGCCGGAAAATCCATTCAAGCAATTTTTGGTAAAAATACAAAAATAGTGATGACGGATTTTCAACAATGTTTCAGCTGATGGATGGTTGCAATGGGATCGGGGGAGCCGAAGACCGAGTTGCCGGCAACAAGGACATCCACACCCGCATCGACCAGCGACCGGGCATTTTCCTGGGTGACTCCGCCGTCTACTTCGATCAGGGCTCCGGCTCCATGATCCAGGATCAGGGTTTTTAATTCCCGGCTCTTCCGGTAGGTTTGCTCGATGAACTGTTGTCCTCCAAAACCTGGATTAACCGACATCAGCAGCACCAGATCGAGTGTTCCGATGATCTCCCTTAACAGAATGACCGGTGTATGCGGATTTAGTGAAACACCTGCTTTTGCACCGGTTTGCTTGATTGCCTGAATGGTTCGGTGAAGGTGGGTACAGGCTTCGTAATGGACCGTGATCACCGAGGCCCCGGCTTCACGGAATTGTTCCAGGTACCGGTCGGGATCCACGATCATCAGGTGGACATCCATCGGTTTTTCAATGATGGTCCTGATCCGGTTCAGTACCGGAAACCCGAACGAGATATTGGGAACAAAAACACCATCCATGATATCCAGATGGAGCCAGTCTGCTTCACTCCGGTTTACCATGGAGATCTCCTCCTCAAGCCTGAGGAAGTCGGCGGATAACAGAGAAGGAGCAACCAGGTGGGACATTTCGATAGTCTATTGGACGATTTTCGATTTACTTCTTAACTTACGTCTTACGTCTTACGTCTTACCCCAGGTAAGTCTTCAGGATCTTGCTCCGGCTCGTGTGCTTCAGACGGCGGATGGCTTTCTCTTTGATTTGCCGGACACGCTCCCGGGTAAGGTCAAATTTCTCGCCGATCTCTTCAAGCGTCATCGGATGACTTCCGTTCAACCCGAAGTAGAGACGGATCACATCGGCTTCACGCTGGGTGAGTGTGGAGACTGCCCGTTCGATTTCCCGTTTCAGGGATTCGTAAAGCAGGCCGTTTTCCGGAGTCGTACTCTCTTCTCCTTTCAGGACATCGTACATGGTGTTGTCTTCGTCCTGTACCAACGGGGCATCCATGGAGACATGCCGTCCGGCGTTTTTAAGCGACTCTTTTACCTCGTTTTCGGAGATCTCCAGCAATTTGGCAATCTCTTCCACATTGGGTTCCCGTTCGTACTGTTGTTCGAGCTGGGCAAAAGCTTTATTGATCTTATTGATGGATCCGATCTTATTCAGCGGGAGGCGGACGATCCGTGATTGCTCTGCCAGTGCCTGAAGGATGGATTGACGGATCCACCATACGGCATAGGAGATGAACTTAAAGCCACGGGTTTCGTCAAATCGCTGTGCGGCTTTGATCAGGCCGAGATTTCCTTCATTGATGAGGTCTGGCAGGCTAAGTCCCTGGTTTTGATACTGTTTTGACACAGAAACCACAAAACGCAAATTTGCTTTCGTGAGCTTTTCAAGTGCTCCCTGATCCCCCTGCTTGATCCGTTGGGCCAACGTCACCTCTTCATCGGCGGTGATCAATTCCACCTTTCCGATCTCCTGCAGGTACTTGTCCAGCGAAGCGGTTTCACGGTTGGTAACCTGTTTTATGATCTTTAGTTGTCTCATCCGGATCTCGTTTATTTCAACCTGTTGATCGTGCTCGGGGTATCCATTGTGTACGGGAAACCAGTGTTCTGGGTTTCACAGTCAGTCAGAAATTTTATGGTCGGGAATCCTTTTGCTGTTCCGGTTTTTCCAGGAGCACCTTTCTGGAGAGTTTCAGTTTTCCGGTTCTGGGATCGACGTCGATCAGTTTGACCTCCACAATATCCCCAACTTTCAGGGCATCTTCCACTTTATTCAGCCGTTTCCAGTCGATCTCAGAAATGTGCAGCAGCCCATCCTGTCCGGGAAGGATTTCGATGAAGGCCCCGAAGGCGGTGATGTTTTTCACTTTGCCTTTATAGATCTCCCCTACTTCCGGAACCGCACAAATCCGTTTGATCTTCTCCACAACCGCATCCTTGGCTTCCACGTTATCAGCCACAATATCGATCACGCCAAATTCACCGATCTCTTCGATTACGATAGTGGTACCGGTTTCCCGTTGCATTTCCTGAATCACTTTCCCGCCCGGGCCGATCACCGCACCGATGAATTCCTTCGGGATCTTCATCTGGAAGATCCGTGGTACGAATGGTTTATAATCGGGACGTGGGGTGGAGATGGTCTTCAGGATCTCTCCGAGGATGAACAGCCTGCCGGCTTTTGCCTGCTCCAGGGCCTGGATCAGGATCTCGTAGGGAAGACCGTCCACCTTGATATCCATCTGGCAGGCAGTGATCCCATCGCGGGTTCCGCACACTTTAAAGTCCATGTCTCCCAGGTGATCTTCATCGCCGAGAATGTCGGAAAGCACGGCGTACCGTTTATTCTTAGTGTCGGAGATCAGCCCCATCGCAATGCCAGATACCGGTTTCCGGATCTTTACGCCGGCATCCATGAGCGCCATGGTTCCCGCACATACCGTGGCCATTGATGAAGAGCCGTTCGATTCCAGGATATCGGAAACGATCCGTATGGTATAGAGGTTCTCTTCGCCGTTGGGAAGGATCGGTTTCAATGCACGGAGAGCGAGGTTCCCATGTCCGATCTCCCGGCGGCTGGTGCCCCGGATCGGCTTTACCTCACCCGTAGAGAAGGGGGGAAAGTTGTAATGAAGCAAAAAATTTGATTTCTCTTCGATGACCGCACCATCGATGATCTGTTCATCCAGTTTGGTGCCCAGGGTAACGGTGGTCAGTGACTGCGTTTCCCCGCGGGTAAAGATGGCGGATCCGTGTGCCGCCGGAAGGTAGTCTACTTCGGTCCAGATAGGGCGGATCTCATCCAGTTTCCGGCCATCCAGCCTGATTTTCGTATCGAGGGTGGCATTTCGGATCGCTTCCCGTTCAATTTCGTGGTAATACCGGGAGATCATTCCCTTTTTCTCCTCTTTCTCCTCATCGGAAAGAGCAGTAAGGAACTCCTCCAGGATTCCATCCAGGAGCTTTTTGCGCTCCTGTTTGTTGGCAATCCCCGTGGTGGCCATCTTATAAATCCTCTGGTAGGTGGTTTTGTGCATCGTTTTCCGGAAATCCGGGTCGTTGGTCTCATGACAATACTCCCGTTTGGTCTTCGACCGTTCCACCATCTCTGCCAGCTCCAGCTGGGCTTTACACTGCAGTTTCACGGTTTCGTGGGCAAATTTCAGGGCACCGATCATATCGGCTTCACTGATCTCCTTCATCTCCCCTTCTACCATCATGATGTTATCGGCGGAAGCGCCCACCATGATGTCCATATCGGACTCAGGAAGTGCGGAATAGCTAGGATTGATCACAAACTGGCCGTTGATACGGCCTACTTTGACCTCTGAAATCGGACCATTGAATGGAATATCACTGATGGTCAGTGCGGCGGAGGCAGCAAGGCAGGCCAAGGCATCCGGTAATACATTCTTATCGGCGGAAAAAAGGGTGATAATCACCTGGACGTCGGCATGGTAATCGTCCGGGAACAGGGGGCGGAGCGCTCTATCGACCAGCCGGGCAATCAATACCTCGTAATCTGAAGGCCGCGCTTCACGCTTGAAGAAACCTCCGGGGAACCTTCCGGCTGCTGCATATTTTTCACGGTACTCTACACTCAAAGGCATGTAGTCGACATTCTCAGCTGCATCGGGTTTAGCTACAACAGTAGCCAGTAACATTGTGCCGCCCATCTTGACCACGACGGCTCCATCGGCCTGACGGGCAAGACGACCGGTTTCGATCGTGATCTCACGGCCGTCATTTAATTGAAATTTTTTTACTATGGGATTCATATTATTGGTTCAAATAAACCGACAGATGCTAAAAGAGGCAATCCGGGAATTGCCTCTTTTAGTCCTGTCAGAAATATATTTTTTATTTTCTAATCTTTAATTTCTTGATAATGGCCCGGTACCGTTCAATGTCTTTCCGCTTCAGGTAATCCAGGAGATGGCGCCGTTTTCCTACCATCCTCACCAGTGACCGTTCTGTCACCAGGTCTTTTTTATTTCGTTTCAGGTGTTCCGTCAAGTGCTGGATTTTGGTAGTGAAAAGAGCCACCTGTGCTTCGGTGGAACCTGTGTCAAATTCTGATTTTCCGTACTGTTTAAAAGCCTCTTTTTTTACTTCAGGAGCAAAATTCATTGTATTCTGTATTATTTCTGTGTTTTTCTTTGTAGAACCTGCTAAAACGGGCTGCAAAATTAATATTTTTCTTTCAGTCGAGCAAATAATTTTTAATCTTATACC
>Ga0163200_1000856_pt1 | contig 12036 bp, 13 predicted proteins | sample PL_2010_200m_FD_113535 | JGI IMG/M metagenome (GOLD analysis project Ga0163200, IMG submission 113535) | Freshwater microbial communities from Powell Lake, British Columbia, Canada to study Microbial Dark Matter (Phase II) - PL_2010_200m | ecosystem: Environmental > Aquatic > Freshwater > Lake ... | reverse complement strand
CGCCACATACTCGGCACGCACCATCTTTGCGCACGGCAACGCCGGTTCCGGCTGTACGAACAGGGCGCGTTTGCCGTGCCCGGTGACGATTGCGCCGAGTTCCTTCACGCGCCCAGCGCCGAACACGATCCGCGCCGCCGTTGCAAATTCGAAAGAGCTCATGCGGCGCCGGTGTATTTCACGCTGAAACGCGGCTCGGCCATCATCGGCGCGACGGCGTCGCGCCACGCGATGTAGTGCGCGGTCTCTTTGTGCGCGGCGGGTGCGTTGGCATTGCGGTAGGTCTCGATGAGAACGAAACGCGTCACGTCGTCCTGTTGCTGGAGCACGTCGAAGCGACCGATGCCGTGTTCCTGAATGCTAAGCCGCGCGTTCTCCAAGGAGGCAGCCTTGAATGCTTCCACGCAGTCGGCCTTCACGTGGACGTGAACGAGAACAATGAGCATTTCGTTTCTCCGTAAGAATCACCATTGGATGACGCAGGAAGCCCACGTCAGGCCCCCGCCGAAAACGACCAGCAAAATCAGGTCGCCGCGCTGGAACCGGCCCTCGCGGGCGGCTTCGTCGAGCGCGATGGCGACGGAGGCGGCGCTGATGTTGCCGTAGCGGTGGACATTGACGTACACTTTCTCTTTCGGCGCGCCGAGCCGGTCGGCAAGCGCGTCAATGATCCGCACGTTGGCCTGATGCGGGATGACACATTTGATGTCGGCGATGGTCAGGTTGCATTTCTTCAACGCTTCCTCGGCGGCGGTCTGCATGGCGATGACGGCGCTCTTGAAAACCTCCTTGCCTTCCATCTTGATCACGTGCATGCGGGCGCTGACGGACTCCTTCGAGGCCGGAAACTTCGCGCCGCCAGCGGGCATGAAGAGGATGTCGGCCTGGCTGCCGTCGGCACCCATGCAGGTGGTGAGGATGCCGTGTTCTTCGCCGCGGCTGCGGAGAATCGCGGCGCCGGCGCCGTCGCCAAAGAGCACGCAGGTCGAGCGGTCCTGCCAGTCCACGATGGTGGACAGTTTCTCGGCGGCAACGACCAGCACGGTGTCGCAGGAGCCGGAGGTAATGAATTGCTGGCCGACTTCCAGGCCGTAGAGGAACCCGGAGCAGGCGGCTTCGATGTCGAATGCGGCGACATGTTTGGCGCCGAGTTTGTGTTGGATGAGGCAGGCGGTGCTGGGGAACGGCATGTCGGGCGTGATGGTGGCGCAGATGATGAGGTCAATCTCGTCTTCGCGCACGCCCGCCTGTTGCATGGCGCGGCGGGCGGCCTCGGTGGCCATGTCGGAGGTGCACATCCAGTCGGGGGCGATGCGGCGTTCCTTGATGCCGGAACGGGAGGTGATCCATTCATCGGTGGTGTCCACCATCTTTTCGAGGTCGGCGTTGGTCAGGATGCGGTCGGGAACGTAGGAGCCGGTGCCGACGATGTGGACGGGCCTAACTGGCTGCTTGGATCTTGGGTTGCGCAGGTTCGGTTTGATGGAGTGTGTCATGGAGTTTCTTCATCTCCTCGGCGATATGTTCGTTGAACTGGCCCTCGACGAACTCGGCGGCGATGCGGAGGGCGTTTTTGATGGCGTTGGGGGAGCTGGCGCCGTGGGCTTTGATACAGATGCCGTTGACGCCGAGCAGGACGGCGCCGCCGTACTCGTCGGGGTCGGCTTTGCGTTTGAGGGTCTTGAAGGCGCCGGAGGCAAGGAGGGCACCGAGCATGCGGAGCGGGTTTTTCCTGAGTTCGTCCTTGAGCCAGTGGCCGATGAGGCGGGCGGTGCTTTCGCAGGCCTTGAGGACGGCGTTGCCGACGAAGGCGTCGGCGATGATGACGTCGGCGACGTTGGCGAAGAGGTCGTGGCCGTCAATGTTGCCGATGAAGTTCAGGTCGGTCTGTTTGAGGAGGCGGTGGGCCTCGAGTGTCAGTTCGTTGCCTTTCATCTCCTCGGTGCCGAGGGAGAAGACGGCGACGCGGGGTTGTTTGTAGCCGACAATCTGCTGGGAGTAGAGGCTGCCCATGACGGCGTACTGGACGAGGTTGATGGGGTGCGGTTCGAGGTTGGCGCCGACGTCCATGAGGACAAAGACATTGCTGCGCGCGGGGATCAGACAGGCAAGACCGGGGCGGTCCACCCCCTTGAGCGTGCGCAGTTTCAAGTGCGCCGCTGTGAGAAGCGCCCCGGTATTGCCGGCGGAAAGGATCGCGTCGGCGTCGCCGCGTTTGACGACGTCAATAGCGCGGCACATCGAGCTGTCTTTTTTGCGGCGGACGGCCTGCACGGGCGGATCGTTCATGGCGATGACTTCGCTGGCGTGGACGATCTCGATGCGCGGGTCGCGCGGGCCGAGCCGGGCCAGTTCGGCCTCGATGCGCGGGGAATCGCCGACGAGGAAGATGCAGGCGATGCGGTCCTGCTCGCGCAGGGCGTCCACGGTGCCCGCCACGATGTTGCGGGGCGCGAAATCTCCCCCCATCGCATCAACAGCGATCTTCATCGGAAACAGGTTTTCAAGCCGCGTTCACGGACACGACCTGGCGGCCTTTGTAGTAGCCGCAGGACGGGCAGACGCGGTGCGGGCGCACCCGGGCGCCGCACTGCGAGCACTTCGACAGCCCCGGCGCGACAGGCCGGTGCGACGCCTTGCGTGTACGCAGGCGCATCTTGGACATTCGGCGTTTCGGGACACCCATGTTGGAAGTTCTCCTACTTTAGTTTCAACTGTTCCAACGCCTGCCACCGCATGTCCCCGTGGGACACCTTGCAGCCGCAGGCGTCTTCGTTCAAATCCTTCCCGCAAACAGGGCACAACCCTTTGCAGTCTGGTTGACACAATGCCCGTTGAGGAAGTTCGAGGATAATATCTTCGCGCATCTGGGGCGTCAAGTCCACGAAGTCCTCCCCCGTCAGATCCTGCAGGAACACGAATTGCGGCACCGCCAGCCGCCGGCGGAACGCCCGCAGGCATCGCCCGCAGCGAAACGCCGCCTCCGTCCGCAGCCGGCCCGTCACCAGCAGAGAACGGTCCTGGAGCTGCGCGTGCAGTTCGTACTCGACCGGCTGATCGAACGCCACGTCCGGGCTGCTCAGCTCGACAATCTCCGCCGACTCGGTTCCCGCGAAATCCTCGCCATCGGCCGGGATTCGTTTGGCGTTGATCTTCACGGCGACCGCTTCCTCCGCAATGCCGCCAGCACCTCGCGCGGCACGAACCGGCTCACGTCGCCGCCGAGGCGCGCGATTTCCTTCACGAGCCGCGAGCTGACGAACGTGTACTCGTCCTTCGGCGCGAGGAAGATCGTCTCCACCTGCGGCGCCAGCTTGCGGTTCATCAGCGCAAACTGAAGTTCGGACTCGAAATCCGACACCGCCCGCAGGCCGCGCACGATGGCGACCGCGTTCTTGCGACGGGCGTAGTCCACCAACAGGCCGTCGAACTGATCCACGGCCACCCGTTTGATGCCGCGCACCGCCGCGCGGACCAGCGCCGCGCGCTCGTCCGTGGTGAACAGCGGATGTTTCTCGGCGTTCTCCGCCACGGCGACGATCACGCGGTCAAACAACACCGCGGCCCGGCGCACCACGTCCAGATGTCCGTTGGTGATCGGGTCAAAGCTGCCGGGATAGATTGCGGTCTTCAAGGCATCCTCCAGAATTTCCGCGCCACGATAGGATTGCCCGCCGGGCTTTGCAACTTTTCTTTTCGCGCAGTTGGTATTACAGATTCTGGATGCTATGGTTGTGAATTCCGAATGAACCCTGAATCGTCTCCGAGTCTCAAGCTTCGTGTCTCGCAGAAAGTGGAAACGATTCTGCGCTCGGGGCATCCATGGCTGTTTTCTGACAGCATTCGCGATCAGACGCGCCCCGGCAAGGTGGGCGAACTCGCCATCATTTATGATCGGAAAGATCGGTTCCTTGGGATGGGCCTGTTTGATCCTGAAGGACCGATCCGTGTCCGCATGTTGCACATTGGGAAACCACAACAACTTGATCGCACTTGGTGGCAGCAACATCTGGCCGCAGCTCTCGACCGCCGCCGCAACTTGTTTGATTCGCAAACCAATGGCTACCGGCTCTGCAATGGTGAAAGCGACGGCTGGCCGGGCCTGGTGTTGGACCGGTATGACTCGACCTTGGTCCTCAAAATCTACACGACGGTTTGGCTGCCGCGACTAAACGAAGTGGTGGACATTATCGCGGAACAAGTTCCCCACGAGCGCATGATTCTCCGGTTGAGCCGCAATATTCAGGACAAGGCGCTGCCGTTCACCGAGGGTCAGATTCTGCGCGGAACGTCGCCGGTCGAGCTGGTCGTGTTCCTGGAGTCGGGGATCCGTTTCGAAATAGACGGGGTCCGGGGACAGAAGACGGGGTTTTATCTCGATCAGCGAGAAAACCGTCGCATCGTCGAATCGCTGGCCCACGGTCGCCGGGTGTTGAATGCCTTCAGTTTTTCCGGTGGCTTTTCCCTGTATGCCGCTCGCGGCGGAGCTGTTTCTGTAACCGACTTGGATATCAGCCCGCATGCCTTGGCAGCCGCAAACCGGAACTTTGCCTTGAACCTCGACCATCCGGCCATTGGCCGGTGTCGCCATGAGAGTGTGCAAGCCGACGCATTCGATTGGCTCGACTCAACGACGCCAGCCCCGCGGTCGTTCGATCTGATTATTCTTGATCCGCCCTCGCTGGCGCGGCGGGAATCCGAACGCCCGCAAGCCATCGGAGCCTATGGCCGGTTGGCGCGCTGCGCCATCGAACTCTTGCGGCCAAAAGGCATCCTCGTCGCCTGTTCCTGTTCGGCCCATGTTTCAACTGCGGAATTTCTGGGATCAATCAGGAATGCCGCCACCCAATCCGGTCGCCCGTTTACGGAACTGCAAACCACCGGCCACGCCGCCGACCATCCGTCAACCTTCCCGGAAGCAAACTATCTCAAAGCCATCTACCTCGGCTTTTGACGGCGAGGCTGCAACTTACCGCCGCCATCGCGACTTGAATCGGTAACCGATCTGGCCGACATGCTTGGGTTTGGAGGGCGCGTGCGCTTGGGAATGTCCGTGCTGCCTGGAATGCTGCTTGGGATGCTGCTTGCGCTCGCCTTCATCGGCACCCGGCGGAGCGGCCACGTGATAGTCAAAGCCTTCGGCCCGTTTCCGGACAATCCCGCGACCGATGAACCGCTCCAGCGCGCGCAACGCGCCGTGGTCGGCAGGCGTGACGAAGCTGATCGCATCGCCCACCGCGTGCGCCCGGCCGGTGCGGCCGATCCGATGGACGTAATCCTCGGAGTGCATCGGAAAGTCGTAGTTCACCACATGCGAGATACCGTCCACGTCAATGCCGCGCGCGGCGATATCGGTCGCCACGAGCACGCGGACGGCCCCGGACTTGAAGTCCTTCAACGCGCGCAACCGTTGGGCTTGCGATCGGTTCGAGTGGATTGTCGCCGTCTTGATTCCTTTGTGCTCCAGGTAACGGGCGACCTTGTCCGCCCCGTGCTTCATCCGCGCAAACACCAGCACCATGTTGAACTTCGGGTCATTCAACAGATGCACGAGCAGCGACGGCTTGAGATGCTTTGGCACTTCATAGACGAACTGCGTGACGGTCTCGGCGGGATTGGCGCGGCGGCCGATCTGGACAATCTTCGGCGCCCGCTGAAACTCCCGCGTCACCTCCTCAATCTCGTGCGACAGCGACGCCGAGAACAGCAACGTCTGGCGCTTCACCGGCAGCGCTTTGACAATCCGGCGGATGGACGGCAGGAACCCCATGTCGAGCATCCGGTCGGCTTCATCCAGAACAAGGAATTGAACACCGCTAAAATCACCGAACCGCCGTCCCATCAAATCAAGCAACCGCCCCGGCGTCGCAACGACGATGTGCACGCTGGAGCGGAGCGCGATAATCTGCGGCCCTTCGCCGACGCCGCCAAAGACCGTCGCCATGCGCAGCGGCAGATGGCGTCCGTAAGCGCGGACATTCTCCTCGATCTGGACAACCAATTCCCGCGTCGGCGCCACAACCAACACGCGGATCCCGCGCCGCTGCCCCGCGCCGATCATCCCGGCCAGCTTCCCCAGAATCGGCAGCGTAAACGCCGCCGTTTTGCCCGTCCCGGTCTGGGCAATGCCGATCAAGTCATGCCCCGCCAAGATGAGCGGGATGGCCGCTGACTGAATGGGGGTCGGTTCCGTGTAACCGGCCTCAGTGACGGCTTTCAAAATATTGGTATCAAGTCCAAGTGCGCGAAATGGCATAGGCAAATACTATGGGGGCTGGCCGAGCTAATAGCACGCGCTAACGCTACTCCCGCCGGACCGCCAATCAATATAACGTCTTGTCCGACTTCTGCTCCCAGGCGGCGAACGCGGGCAGCGATGCGGCGCGCAACACCTGTCGCATCGGCACCGTCACCTGCCGGTAGAACCGCGCGTCGTCGAACCCGGCCCGGGCCGCATCGTGGCGCGTGGCGGCGTAGTGGACGCGACGCAGCCGCGCCCATTGGATCGCGGCGATGCACATCGGGCATGGCTCGCAACTGGCGTACAACTCGCAATCATCCAGCCGGAACCGGCGCAGCCGCCGGCAGGCGGCGCGGATGGCGTTGACCTCGGCGTGCGCCGTCGGGTCGTTGGTGGCGAGCACCATGTTCTGGCCGCGTCCGACAATTTTTCCCCGGCACACGATGACGGCGCCAAACGGGCCGCCGGTGCCGGTGCGCACGGCGCGCTCAGCGAGCCGGATCGCTTCGCGCATGAACTTGTGCGTCACGGCTTCGCTCCGCGCCAGCGGGTCGTGCCCCACAGACCGACGGCGGCGATGAGCATCAGCGCGGCGGCGATGAGATGGGCAATAGAGAAGACACCGAAGTAATGGACGGTATAGTCGCCACGGACAAACTCGATGGCGAACCGCAGCGCGCCGTAGGCCAGCACATACCACCACCAGACCTGGCCGTCGAAACGTTTGCGCGGGGAAAAGGCGGACAGCGCGGCGAACAGGGCGAGGTTGCCGAGGACCTCGTAGAGCTGGGTCGGATGAACGGGTGCGCTGTGCATCAGGTGGTTGTCGGGGAACCGCACCGCCCACGGCAATTGGCAGACGGAGCCATAGCAGCAGCCGTTGAAGAAACAGCCGAACCGGCCGAACGCGTGTCCCAACGCCACCAGCGGCGCGCACACGTCGGCCAGTTTCCACAGCGGCAGCCGGCGTTTGTGGGCGAAGAGGATGGTGGCCACGATGGCGCCGATGAACCCGCCGTAGAAGACGAAGCCCTCGCGCAGGGAGCGCAGCCCCTCGTGGTGCCAGGCACTGATGAATTCGTCCCAGAAGAACACAAGGTGGAAGAGCTTGGCGCCGCCCATGCCGGCGACGATGAGCCAGATGCCGAGGTCGCTGACGTGGCGCGGGTCGAGGCCATCCTTCTTCGCGCGCCGGCCGGCGAGGATCAGGCCGAGGAGGAACCCGGCGGCGACGAGCACACCGTAGGTGTGGATGTCGAGCGGGCCGAGGCGGAAGAGAATCGGATGCATGTGGTCAGAACTTCTCGTCGAGCACAATGTTGTTCTTCTGGAGGAGGCTGCCTTCGACGCGGGAAAGCTCGACGAGCGATTCGCTGTAGTCGGACCGCGCCCGGATCTCGGCGGAACGGGCGGTGGCCAGTTGGGACTGCGCCTGCAGGACGAGGAAACTGGTGGAGGTGCCGGCGCGCAGCTTGGTCTCCTCGGCTTTGAGCGATTCCTCCGCGAGCCGGCTGGCGGCGCGGGTGGCGTCCACGCGCTTGAGGTTGGTCTGGAGCCGGCCGACGGCGTTGTCCACGGCGACGACGATGTCCTGTTCGAGCCGCTTCAGGGTGAGCAACGACTGTTCGCGGTCGAGTCGGGCGATGTTGTAGTTGGCGCGGGCCTGGCGGTTGCCGAGCGGGAAACTGACGGAGAGGCCGACGCCCCAAGCAGTATTGTCGTTGCCGAGTTGGCGGGCGGTGAGCGTATGAAAGCCGCTGTTGGCCATGCCGTTCACCCCGTAGCTGGCTTGGAGATCCAACTCGGGCCAGAGTTGGTTGCGGTTGTATTTGACGAGGATGTTACGGCGATCCACTTCGTGTTTGATGGCGATGAAATCGGGCCGTTGCTCCAGCGCCGCGCGCGTGCTGCGCGCCACGTCAGCCTCGACCATCTCGACCAGCGGATAATCCACCGGTATCAGTGTGTCGCCCTGAAAAGAGCGCACGTCGCTCGTGATGAGGCGCTTGAGCGTGTTCTCGTTGTCCTTGATGGCTCGCTCGGCGAGGATGACGGACTCCTCGCGCTCGGCCACGCCGGCCTCGGCCTGCGTCACATCGAGTGGCGACATCACGCCGACCTGAACGCGTTTGCGGTTCTCGTCGAGGAGGCGCTTGGCGCGACCAAAATCTTCGAGCTTGGCCTTGTGGTCTTCGATGGCGAACACAAGTTCGTAGTAGGCGCGGCTGACCTCGCTGATCTTGTTCATCACCAGCCACGCGAAGTTCTGGGTCGCGATGTCGCGCCGTTTCCGGTAGATGCGGATTTGGGCGAGGTTCGGATCGAGGCCGAAATTTTTCAACAACGGCTGGTTCAGCTTGAGCGTGGCGTCGCCGGTGTAAAGGTAATCGTTGATGCCGGTGCCGCCAGTGCGGGAGTCGTTGACCGAGAGGCCGTAGCCGGTCCCCGTCGGCAACACGCCGGCCAGGCCGAGGCTGGGGCTGAACTCGCGCGTGTCTTTGAAGCCACCCGTGCTCAACGGCGTGGACGCATCATTGTAGTTGGCTGCAGCGACGAAGGCAGGATCGAACACGCCTTCCTGCTGGACGACGCCCCAGTTGAGGATGCCGGGATTGATCCGCTCGAAGCGGATTTCAAGGTTGTCCGCCAGCGTGCGTTCGATGCACGACCGCAAACTCATCGAGCGGGTCACATGGTTGGAGTCGGCGGCACGCGACAATGTCGCCGCCAGGCACAGGCTTAAGATCAGAAAGTGCATTTTCATATCGGTTGCGCGACATGATGCCCGAAGGCCGCGCAAAGTCAATGCGCCGGTCACGCCACGCGGCGCACGAGGATCTGACGGGCGATGTCGCCCTCCAACGCCAGTTCCGTTTCCCCGACGCGCATCACGTAGGCGGGCCGTTTCTGTTGCAGCGCGAGCCGAGCGCCCGGCGTCATGCCGTACACCGCCAGCGCCCGGCCGCGCCCTTCCGCGCCGGGCACCATGCCGACGAACTCGACCGTCTCGCCCGCCTCCACCTGCGTGAGATCCAACGCACCGCCGGGCCGCGTTTTCGCCGGGTGCAGCCAGCGGGCCAGCCAGCGCAGGGGCCGCGACGGCTCCGGGAATTCGTACTGGCAGTTCGGGCAGCGGATCAGCTTGCAGAACCGGCCCATCGGACAGCCGTGGGTGCAGACGCTGCCGGTCTTTCCAAACTCGAACCCGCACAGCGGGCAATGAAAAATCTCATTCATGTCAGAATCCAAGCCAATGAGCCGTCTTGTCCACGAGGCCACCGACGAGGAACGCGAACGCGAACACGAACACCGTGATCCATGCCGCTGTTTTCTTGCCCAGCTCGCGCGCGATCATGAACAGCGTCGCGATGCACGGCATGAACAACGTGATCGTCACCATCGCCACCAGCACATTGTGTGGCGTCAGTGTGCCGTTCTTGGCCGCGTCGAGCAGATAGACCGCGCCGAAATCGCGACGCAGGAACCCGACCAGAAACGCCTGCGCCGTCTCCGCCGGCAGGCCGAGCCAGCCTTTCACGAGCGGTTCGCCGAGCCGCGCGATCTTGTCGAGCAGGTTCAGCTTGTCGAACACGAACAGCATCGCCGTGCCGAACACGAACAGCGGAATCACTTCCTTCAGGTACCATTCCAGCCGCGCCAGCGTCTTCACCGCCACGTTGCCGAGCAGCGGCCGGCGCATCGGAGGGAGTTCGAGGATGAAATCACTGGTCTCGCCCTTGTAAAGTTTCGATGCCAGCCAGCCGATCAGGAACGTCACCCCGAGCATCAGCAGGAACCAGAACAACGCCGCCGCCGCCGAGATGCTGGCCATCATCGCCAGCAACACGCCGAGCTGCGCCGAGCAGGGCACCGCCAGCGCCAGCAGCAGCGTTGTGATCACCCGCTCCTTGCGCGTCTCCAGGATGCGCGTCGTCATCGTCGCCATCGTGTCGCAACCGAGGCCGAGCACCATCGGCAACACCGCCTTGCCGTTGAGGCCCATCGCGCGGAAGATCCGGTTCACCATCACCGCCAGCCGCGGCAGATAACCGCTGTCCTCCAGAATGCCGAACAACAGGAAGAACGTCGTCACAATCGGCAGCACGATGGCGAACCCGTAGCTCAACGCCATCGTGATCAGCCCGTACGGCCCGACCAGAAAATCGTGCGCGAGCCGCGCGACACCGGACGACTCGGTCTTGTAGGCGGCGGACAACACTTCGCGTTGGCTGCTCCACAGTTCGATCCCATGCGCGGGCGTCAGCGGAATCTCCAATTTCAGATCTGAAATCTCAGATTGATGCTGGTGCGGGAACGGCAGCACGGCGTCCACCATACGGATCGCCCACGGGCTGACGTAACGGTTGAAGACACCGGTCTCCAGCACGTCCACGCACGTGCCCGCGCCGAACAGGCCGACGAACCAAAACGTGAAATACAACGCCACCGCCACCAGCGCGAGGCCCTTCAGCGGATGCGTCGCCCACCAACCGAGCTTCTGCAGAAACGTCGCCTGCCGCGGACGCACGTGCGAGTAGGTCCGCGCGAGCAACTCGTTGATGGCCGGCAACGGATCGCCAGTCAGTCGCGGCACCGCGGCCGCCGCCACGTTTTTCTGCACCAGATGGATGCCGGTGTTGGCCGTCGCAATCGTCGGCACGACCGGGATGCCAAGCAATTCGCTCAGCTTGCGGGCGTCAATGTGGCCGCCGCACTGGTCCAGCTCGTCCATCATGTTCAGCACAAGCACGACCCGGCGCTGCTGCTGCGCCAGTTGGTGCGTCACCAACAACGCCCGGCGCAGGTTCTTGGCGTCGGCGACCTGCACGATCACGGCGTTGGGATGATCGCGGATCACGTCGCAGGTCACGCGCGCGTCCTCCGTGCGCGGCGCTAGCTCGTTGACGCCCGGCGAGTCAATCACGGTGAACTTCTCGCCGCCCAGCGTCATTTCGCCGCGCGTGATCTCAACGGTCGTGCCGGGATAGTTGGAGATGATGACGAACTTGCCGGTCAGCTTGCTGAAGAGCACGCTCTTGCCGACGTTCGGGTTGCCAACCAGGATGACAGTTCGTTCGCTCATCAATACACGAAGGTCTCGATTTCGTAGCGCGCAACGTACGGTCTGCCGCGCGCCGCGTCAAACCGCAGCCCGTCGCGGATCGTCTGCTCCTGGTTCCGGATTTGTTCCGGCGACAACAGCGGCGCGTCGTACGCGCTTCCCGGCCGCACGACCAGCGGCGAGAAGTAGATGTAGTCGCCCTTGCCCAGCAGCAACGCGTTCAGCACGCGCACCGTCTCGCGCACGTGCGCCTCCGCAAACCGTTCGCCGCCCGCGCCGAGCAACACGATTACCCCGACCGACAGCCCCGCCGCCTTCGCCGCAGCGACCGTTGCGGTCATGCCCTCAGCAGTGGCGGGTTTGTGGAGCCAGCGCAAGAGTTCGTCGTCGCCGGTTTCCATGCCGACATAGACGCGGCGCAGACCGAGCGGGGCAAGCGCGGCGAAATCGGGGCGGCGCGTGAAAGCGTCCACGAAGGAATTGATGGGGAGATCGAATCGCGCGCGCAGAATCTCGAACATCGCGACGAGTGTCTCGTGCGGCAACGTCAGCGCATTCGCCTCGCCGAGAAAGATGGAGCGGCGCTGGTGTTTGCCGTGAAAGGCGACAACGGCGTCAACGTGCGCCGCAAACTCCTCCGGCGTCTTCGCACGGAACGGACGGTCACGGTAGAAATCGCAGAACAGACAACCGCGATACGCGCAGCCTTCGGTCGCCTGGAACACAATTGCGT
>Ga0163200_1000854_pt1 | contig 12049 bp, 7 predicted proteins | sample PL_2010_200m_FD_113535 | JGI IMG/M metagenome (GOLD analysis project Ga0163200, IMG submission 113535) | Freshwater microbial communities from Powell Lake, British Columbia, Canada to study Microbial Dark Matter (Phase II) - PL_2010_200m | ecosystem: Environmental > Aquatic > Freshwater > Lake ... | reverse complement strand
GTTGTGACATCAGCCTCCGTAACGCCGAGATTGAGCAATTTTCGCTTCAGACTGTCCTCGCCGCACCCAAGTAGTCCGGCAAAAACCGCCCCATCTTCCAACTGCAATCCAGCCGCGTAGCACAATGCCGCGCCAACCTCTTCCCATGTGATGTCTCTTGGCAGTCCGTTGTCAGTGAAGTTCTCTGCTGCATCCAGCCAGTGCGCCGCCGGTGTCTGGACAGTTCCCGCTTGAAAGAACGCCGGCACCGATTGGGCCGGATGTGCCTGCTCGTCGAGACGGAAAGTCACCTGCAATCTGCTGCCCGCATGGAAACGCAACGCGATCCACTTTTGGCGGGCTTGCGCTGGGTCTATCCCCTTCACTTTGAGATACGCAGCCAGACAGTTCCCTCGATCCTGCAGACGTTCGGTGATTCTGTCCGCAAGGGTGCTGTTTTCCCAGCCGACGAAGGCGGTTTCACCTCGCAAATGTTGGCTGAGTGGCTGGACTCCGAAAAGCTGCCGGGCTCTTTCTCTGTTGCCTGACCAACCGAGTTCGACAGGAAACGCTCTCACTACTGTCAGCCGCAGCCGGGAGAGATCGGGCCGGTCAACGTAGTACACCTTGCCGCGATTTGTTTCACGATGCCAGACCATCGTGTTGTCAGGCCGCTTCTCGATGGACCAGATGTCTCTCGACCACAATCGCTGGTCGCGTTCTTCGTAACGTTCACCGAACCGGCGTAGCGCATGTTGGTAGAGTACGGTGATCAGTTTTTGATGGTCGAAGTTGTCTTGGGGATTTAGTTCGAGCGACCGGTTGAGCCAGCGTTGCCAGTCGGCTTTGGCGACTTCCGACCAGTCCCGGCGGATGCCCATACCCTTTGCGACTTCTGCCGGGACATCGGATGCCGGAGCGAACACCCAGCCGGCCAACGCTTGTTGCACCTCGCCTTCCTTGATCAACACATCGCAAGCAGCTTTGGACGAGGCGCTGTCCTGCGCCGGGATCCATTCGACTTGCTTGAAAAGGTGTGACACGTAGGAGGAAGCGCGCGAAGACCCCACGGGTTGATTGTCGTAATCCTGCTTCATGTTGCTGGAGCGGTAGATCACTGCCTGCAAATACTCGGCGTACGCCTTCCATTCCTTGACGATGTCCTCGAATGCGCCGGGAATACGGAGAACGTCCGCATCGCCGTCTATCATCCAATCTTGACGGAGGCGAGCAGTATAGTCGTCGAAGTCGTATTGGCTAATGGTGGCAAGTTCGGCACAATGCTCCTGCCAGCGCGATGGAGGATTGGACACAGGGAACTGCCCTTTTTGCCACCGAACGCCAAGCCCCGTGCCGGACTCGGCGGCGTGATTCAGCACACTTCCGTCTTTCTCTCGCAAGGGCAGAACTTTCGGCGACCAACCGACTCCGAGCCAGCGGGCAAGCCGCTCGACTCGTTTTCGATGCTCCTCATCGTCCGTCGGCGCTTCGAAGAAGTCTCGCTGACGACGTTCACGGTATGCGCGCTCCAAGAAATCATTTTGCGTCCAGTCCTGACCGACATAGACGTTGACCGCCGCCGACCACGCGCCGTTTCGGCATGGGACTTTGACGTGCTCGGCGAGAAACTGCCGATCCTTGTTCTTCCAATCCATCACGGCATCCTCGTCCTTCAGCAGCGGAGCGACTGTGGAGAGAAGAAACTGCCAAAGCGATTCGTGGGGCACGGCATCGAGGTGCGACTTGGCAAGTGTAGCGGCAATGGCCGCCGGCGAGAACTCCGCTACGCCCAATTGTTTCAGAAGTTGTCGAACTGGGTCGTGTTTCTTGCATTCGGTGGCGAACTCATCACGGAGGAATGCGATGGGCACACCGGGCAAGGCAACCGCTGTCACCCCACTGTCGGGTGGATAGAACAGGGAATAATTGGCTGCCGCGACCGGAGCGTCACTTCCCGCGACGGGAAACAGCGCTTGGCCACGCAATTCTTCAACCGAGAGATGAGCTGTCGGGTTGAACGCGCAAAGGGTTTTCTCGCGTTCTTCGGTATCTGTTTCGGGCAAAAGAACGTTCAAGCCAGTCAGCCCACCCGGTCGGTGTTTTACTAATGATTCCTTGAGGGTTTTCCAGTTGTCCAGTCGCTGGTGCGAGTACCATGGAAAATCTTGGGCGTTGGAGTCGGGACACAAACGCACATCTGAGAGATTAACCTTGCTGGCGGGAAGCGTCATTTCACGCACAACAGCGCGGACCGCGTCCCAAACCTCCCGTTCCAAGCCGGTCATGTTTTCGGGCGGGATGTGCGGTCGCAACAGGTCGAGAAAGCGGCCATCATCCGCAACCTCGGTCAACGCCTGCTTCACACAGTACGCCAGCGATTGGACAATGTTTCCCCGCGTCTCGTCCGGTCGCGCGCGTTTCCTGTTCTGTTCGAGATCGAATTCGCCATGCAATATCATCGGCAGCGGACTCGTCTCTTCTGTTGGGAAGAACACGCGCAGTTTGTCGTGGTGATAGGGCGTGAATGCGCCCCCGTCATCCAGTCGAACAACGACAGCGCTTCGCTGGTTTGCCTCCGAGTGCCGGAAAATCCGCCATCGGTTGGTTTCGGGCGTGCCAGAGGATTTCTTCACTGACAACGCAATCTCGCTGCCGCGGTTACACTTCCATTCCACGCGGTCGCCCTCCGGCCCTTCCCAAACGACCTCCTGCAAGGCATGCAACAACAGCAAAACGGTCGCGTCGTTACGGATTGAGTTCCATTCGTTTCTAAACAGGGCAGACACAACGCCGCTTTTCCACGGCAGCACGATCACTGTGTCGTACCGATGCAGCAGAGAGTCCACCTCGACATCGCCGCCGGCATCATTCCAAAAAGGGAGACGCAACACGGGCACTTCATTCTGATCAGGCAATCCCCTTTCGTGAAGCGCCTGTCGGCTCTCCTCTCGATCGAACCTGACGCGCAGACAGCCAGAGTAAATGCAGGCCGCCGCACACACATCCAGCACCGACTTGAAGCCAAGTCCCTTGTAGCCGATTGCGTCGCTTGCAGCGGCATCGTCCGCGTTTTGCATCAATTCGAGTAAGAGGCGGTTTGTGTAATCCCGCCCAGTTTCCGCCTCGAGGGTTGCGTGAGAAAGGATGTCTTGAGGAATCAGCCGGTATGAGTCGAGACGATGCCTACGTAGGTCTTCAATAATTTTCTTAGCTTCGCCCTCAGACTGAAACGGTCTTGCGCGTTCATCATCCTCCTCGGTGACGTGGCTCGAGCACAACGCTTCGAGGCCTCCGAGCGTAAAGGGTCGCCCTGTATTCGCTGCAATCAGCGCTTTATCCGTCCATCTGAACAGTAGTTGTGACATGTTGCGAAGAATGATAGCCGTTTACCTTGAAGACCGCATTTACCTTTTTAGTGTCAGACGCCCCCTCCGCGGCACGGCTCAGATTGGTGAAGAGTTGTTCCATCTCACTTGCACTCGCCGAGCTTGCACGCCTTGGCGATTTGTTCCGGCGTGAGTTTCATCTTGTCGGCCAACGATTGGGCGATGCTGATCTGACGGCCGGTCATGGCGGGCCGGGCGTCGAGCCACTTTTTCAGGTTCTCCTGATTCACGAAGAAGCCCTGTTTGAAACAGCCGGCGGAAACCCATTTGCCTTCGGGCGTCTTCTTCTGCCCGAACCATGCGATGGCGGTCGGCGGTTCGAGGGATGCGATGCTGCCGTTCAGTGTCTTGATGTGGATTAGTTCGCCGGTGAAGCCGTCTTTGGCCTCGACCTCGATGTCCTGTTTCAACCGCGCGGCCACGCCCATCGCGCAGTGCGTGCAACAACCGTGGCCATGGGTCGTCCCAAACTTCACGCCACAGGCGTCTTCGGGGTACACCGCGCGGTCGCAGAACGCGCAGCGCGTCGCCAGTTCCTTCGACCGCAACACGTCCCACGCGAGCAGGTTGCCGGGGCTGGTTTGCTGTTCCTTGGCGGCGGCATCTTTGTCGGCGAACGCCTTGACCGTGGGCCGCCCTTTGGCATCCAGCCCGTACAAATAGGTTGCGGTCGTGGCTGGCACGAGGTTGCCCGTCGCCCAATCGCTGACACTGACCTTCGCCGCTTCGGCGGCGGCGTCCGCGCCGACGAGGCTGGAGAAGTAGATGAAGTAGCCGTGCGGCGAACAGAGAATGCGCTGCTCGGTCTGGCCTTTCACCACCGTTCTCGTCTTCGGATTCACATCCCCGTCGCACATGAAACAGACCTGATCGCGCGGGCGGGTGTCGGGCGTGACCGGCTCCTCGCGGACGATGCCAGCTGCGGATTTGCCAACGCCAACGTCCACGCCGAGTTCCTTCCATTTGCCGAGGATGTCCTCCCTACTGAAGAAGCCGGTGTGACGAAACAGCTCCTTGCCGGCGGCGTCGAAGAAGATTTGCGTCGGGATCATCTCAATGCCGTACTTCTTTCCCGCATCCTCGTTCTGCCACACGTCAATGAACTCGACTTCCAGCCTGCCAGCGTACTCCTTCTTCAATTCCTCCAAGATCGGCGCCATCATTTTGCACGGAATGCACTTCCCGGCACCGAGGTCCAGCAGTCGTGGCAGTTGCTTGGTTGCCACCGGCACAGTAGGCAATGCCGGTGCCAGTTTGTTTTGGTTCTTGAGCGCGATGGCGCCGGCCACCAGTACGACCAGCGCGGCCACGATGAGGATTTTGATGGGCGTTTTCATTGGTTATTGGATGAGTTTCTTGATTTGTTCTGGGTCTAGCGCCTTGCCGGCGGACTTCACGACGCCGTCCACGGCCAGCGCGGGCGTCATCATCACGCCGAAGTTCATAATCTGGTTGATGTCGGTGACTTTCACCAACTCATATTCAATGCCGAGCGCCTTGGCGGCGGCCTCTGTGTTGGCGGCCAGCGTTTTGCACTTGGGACAACCGGTACCGAGGATTTGTAGTTTTTTCATGGCATCCTTCTTAGACGGCGCAGAGCGCTTCCTTGCTCTGGGCGACCACCTTGGCCACCTCGGCTTCGGTGACCGGCACGCCCTTCTTTTTCTCGATACCGAGATCGGTCACGCGGACGTACTGCACGTTCTTCAGCCCGTGCCGCTCGAAGATCTTGCGGGCGCAATCTATCGGGCAACCGTCAATCACCAAGTTCAAGTCGGCGTCCTTGGCCTGCTGGATCATGTTCGGCAAGTCCGCGCCCAGCCCGGCGAGACAGAACATCGAACCCACCCCCTCGCGCATCAACTGCCGCGCCGCGCGGTCGGACATCTCGGCGACATTCGCCCCGCCGGAACAGGCGTAGAGCAGGATGTTCTTCGTTTTCGTACCGCTACAACAACAACTTGTTTGACCAGCCATAACACAGTTCCTCTTGGTTAAAGGCCGGGCACCATGCCCGGCCGCAATTGTTAAAACAGTGCGCCGAAGACCACCCCCACGATTGTGGACATGACGACGGTCAACAGGCAAAAGACGAAGGTTTTCCGTGCCCCCATGATTTTATTGAGCACCAGAATGCTGGGCAACGAGAGGGCCGGGCCGGCCAGCAACAACGCCAGCGCCGGACCTTTGCCCATGCCCAATCGGGTCAGCATTTCCACGATGGGAATCTCGGTCAGCGTCGCGAAATACCAGATCATCCCGACAAACGCAGCGACGAAGTTCGAGGCGAGGCCGTTGCCGCCCACCCACGCAGCCACCTGCTTTTCCGGGATCAGCGCGCCGATCAAGCCGGTCACGAACACCCCGCCGAACAACAGTGGCACGATCATCATGCCGAAGTCCCACGTGGCTTTCATCCACTCCTTCCGCTCTTCCCGGTTGAACCAGCGCCACGTCATGAACGCCACCGCCAGCCCCATCGCACCCGCCAGCAGCCATTTCATGCCGTGCACCGTCATCACCCAGCCTGCTTTCGGCGTCACCGTCTGGATGTTCGCCCGGCTCAAGCGCCGAAGGTCCGTTCCCAACCGGCCCGTGGCGTCGTATTCCTGCACGTCCAGCGCCTCCGGCCGCGAATAGCGGATGTTGGCCTCGATCCGCGTCCCGTCCTTCAACGCGATGGTCACATCGTTGGTGTTGTACCAGTCGCTGAACAACAGAAACACCACCATCGCCGCAAAGAACAGCGCCGTCTTCCAAAGTGGCCGCGGACTGGCCGGCGCTTCGGGCATCTGCAGCAGCCGTTCATTGCGTTGCGCCTCCTCCCGCCGGAAGATGACGTGCATCAATAGTCCGATAATGACAGCAAACGCGATGGCCCCCACCGCCCGCGCCACGCCCAAATCCGTCCCCAGCACGCGCGCCGAGAGGAAAACAGCCAACACATTGATGGCTGGCCCCGAATACAGGAAGGCGCTGGCAGGTCCCAAGCCGGCTCCCATCTTGTAGATGCCCGCGAACATCGGTAACACGCTACACGAACACACGGCCAGAATGAAACCCGACACCGACGCGACGCCATAGGCCAGCGTGCGGTTGGAGCGTGGCCCCAGATAGCGCATCACCGACGCCTGCGACAGAAACGTGGAAATCGCCCCCGCAATGAACATCGCCGGCACCACGCACGCCAGCGTGTGATTCACCGCATACCATTGCAGCAACCGGAACGCTTCAAGGATGGCATTGGAAACCTTCGGGTGGTCAAACGGCAGAAAATAAGCGAACAAGAACACGCCGAGCAGCGCCGCGAATTTCTTCCAGTCCTTCACGCCGTCTCCTTCAAAAACAACTCAATCCGCTGCCGGATCTCGTCGCGCACCCGGCGAAATACCGCGAGTTGTTCCGGTTTTGTTCCCGTCGCGTGAGCCGGGTCGTCGAAGCCCCAGTGCACCTGCCGTTTCGCTCCCGCGTACATCGGACACGACTCGCGGGCGTTGTCGCAGACCGTCACCAGCAGATCGAACGGCTGCCCGGCGAACTCGTCAATGGACTTCGACCGGTGTTGCGAGATGTCCACACCGACCTCGGCCATCACCTTGATGGCCAGCGGATGGACGTAGCCGGTCGGCTTCGCCCCGGCGCTGAGCGCCTCAAAGCGGTCGCCCGCCAGATCGCGGAGCCAGCCTTCGGCCATGTGGCTGCGGCAGGAATTGCCGGTGCAGAGAAAGAAAACGCGCGTTTTCATGGCGCCTAACATATTCGCTTAGGCGAATATGTCAAGACTCGTGTTCGAACGCCAGCACGTCTTCCGTTTCACAAACGCCTCGCCGGGGAGGGGGCGCTGTGGTATCAACGAGGTGTCCAAGACGCTTACGCACCACACAATGACAGTGAACAACATCAACTGGAAGCGCGTCTTCAAACTGACGGCGGCAACCTGTTTTGCAATCGTGGCGGCACGTTGGTGTCCCGCAGAACAAACGAGTCGTCCCAACATCCTGCTGATCATGACCGACCAGCAGTCGGCCGACGCAATGAGTTGCCGGATCGGCGACCGCTATTTGAAGACGCCCGCGATGGACAGCCTCGCGGCCAAGGGAATGACGTTCACGCGGGCCTACACCCCCAATCCGCTGTGTGTGCCGGCGCGCACCGCGATCTTCACGGGGCGTTACCCGCACGAGACAGGCGTGCAAACCAACGAGCGAGGCAACCTCGATCCGGCCGCGTTTCCCTGCATGGGCGCCGTGCTCAAGCGCGCCGGTTACGACACGGGCTACGTCGGCAAATGGCACTTCCAGTTCGACAGCAAGGACAAGGCGTCGCACGGCTTTGACTACACGGCGAACCTCAAGAACAACGGCGGCGACAACGCCAGCCCTGCCCTAGCCATCGAGTTCCTCCGCAAGCCGCGCACACAGCCGTTTCTGTTGGTCGCGTCATTCGTCAATCCCCACAACATCTGCGAGTGGGCGCGCGGCGACCGCCTGCCGGACGGCCCGGTGGGCGAGCCGCCGCTGCTCGACCAGTGCCCGCCCCGGCGCGCCAACCACGGGCCGCCGAAGAACGAATCGGACATCATGTTGCTGATGCGCCGGTCGTTCCAGATGAACCGCGTCTTTCCGGTCGGCGGCTTCGACGAGAAAAAATGGCGCGAATATATCTGGGCCTACTACCGCATGATTGAGATGGCCGACCGACACATCGGCACCGTGTTGCAGGCGCTACGAGAGGCGGGCCAAGAGCGCAACACGCTGGTCGTCTTCACCAGCGATCACGGCGATTGCCAGGGCGCGCACGGCTGGAACCAGAAGACGGTGTTCTATGACGAATCAACCCGCATCCCGCTGATCTTCTGCTGGCCCGGTGTGACGAGAATCGGCGCGTCGGACCGGCTGGTGCAAACGGGCATAGACCTCCTGCCGACCTTCTGCGACTACGCGGGCATCCCCGTGCCGAAGAACCTGCCCGGCCTCAGTCTGAAAACCACCGCCAACGGCCAGACCACCGACGACCCGCGCGCCTACGTTGTCGTTTCAAACAAGATGCTCCAAGGCGAGCCGGTTGACGGCGTGAAACCCGAGCCAGAGGGCCGGATGCTGCGCAGCCGGGGCTACAAGTATTGCGTGCACAGCCTCGGTCAGCGGCGCGAATCGCTGTTCGACATGCAACAGGACCCCGGCGAGATGCTCAACCTTGCTGAAGACCCCAAGCATCGCGCTGTTCTCGATCAACATCGCCAATACCTGACCGAATGGTGCCAAAAGTATCAGGACGGTTTCCGTCGCTATGTCCCCAAGGCGAACTGAACACCGTAAAGGAGGAGTTCCAATGAAGCGACGGGCCGTGTACTTCATGATTGCCATCTTGGCGATGGCTGCGTGTGGAGGCGCTTGGGGTGAGCCGGTCGGGAAGCAGACGGCAGAACCGAAGCTGACAGTGGTCAACGTTTCTTCGCACTGCGACTGGTGCTGGGGGCATACGCGCTTGTGGCACGAGCAGCGCTACGCGGAAATCATCCGTCAGGTCCTCGTTCTCATGCGCAGCCATCCGCACTACACGTGGTTGCTGGAGAATGCGAGCGAGGAACTTGCCCCGTTCTTGGAAAGGGCCGGCCGCGAGTGCCCGGAGATGGTCGCGGAGTTCTGGCAGCGGGTTCGTGAAGGCCGCATCGAGGTGATCGGCGCGGTGAGCAACCCGCGGCTGACCGAGGTCTATCCGGAGACGATGGTGCGCAATCTGGTCCTGGGCCGGGAGTATTTCCGCGGCAACGCACCAGGGGCCGCGTTGAACGTTTACAACGCCGTGGACTTGATGTGCGGCCCGTCGCAGATGCCGCAAATCCTCGCCAAGGCCGGCTACCGCTACTTCATGTTCTCGCGTCCGGTCGGGCCACAGGCCGTCTTCTGGCGAAAAGGTCTCGACGGCACGCGGATGCTTTCGGCGAAATGTTTTTACGGCTACAATAAGATGGGCAAGTACGGCGAGCCGCTGAAGGGTTTCCTGCCGGCGCCGATTTGGCGGGAAGCGATTGGCGCCGACGATATGTTGCCCGACCCGAAACTGCCGACGGAGGCCGCCGGATGGGATCCGCAGAAGAAGATTTTCGGAACCAACAGCCGCTATTTCGAGGAAGTCGAGAAGTCCGGCGCGAAGCTGACCGAGTTGGAGGGACCGCTGGACTCGCTCGAATGCTATGTCGAGGCGGGCATTCACGGGGATCGAAGCCTCTACATGCGGAACAATCAGGACGAAGATTTGTTGCTTTGTCTGGAGAAGGCGCAAGTCATGGCACTGGGCGAGCGCGAGCCGCTTGATCGGCTCTGGTGGGACGTGCTCTCCTGCACGGGTCACGCGATTCAGTGGGCATGGACGGTGGACTACGAGGAACGCTTGATGTTCGCGCAACATCGCCGCGCCAGGATCGAGCAGGCGCTTTGCGAGACGCTGTCAGCAATCACCGGGAAGATCGGGTTCCGCACCGGTTTGGGTTCGCCGTTGGTGGTCTTCAATTTTCACGCGTGGCCCGTCACCGGGCCGGCAGAATTCACAGTGGAAGGAGACGCGACCGGCCTGACGCTCCGCGATGGCGCGGGCAAGGACGTCCCCATCCAGTTCGTTTCGCAAGCGAAGACCGGCGAGCAGCGAGTCGCATTCGTCGCGGAGACGGTTCCGGCTTGCGGATACAAGACGTTCTATCTCAGCCGCTCAACGAATGCCGTGGCCGCCACAGTGTGTTTCCGCTGCGGAACCGGACCGATTGAGAACGACCGCTATCGCGCGCAGATGCGGGCCGACGGTGCGCTGGAGGTTTTCGACAAGACACGCCAGCTACCACTCGGCGCAGCGGGAGATGGTCTCGGCGACGTTGTTTACTATGACGCGCCGCAGCCAAAACATTGGGAGATGAACGGGCCGTTGGGTCCCATGCACAGGTGGGCGACAAAGGAGAGCGACCTGCAACACGTTCAAGGCCCCGTGTTCGCGGCGCTCCGCGCAAAGGGAACATTCGGCGCGCATACGGCGACGCGCGAGCTTCGCCTCTGGCGCGGCAGCCGGCGTCTCGACTATCATGTGGAGTTGGATGCCGCCGAAAGCAATGGCGTCTTTGCGATCCGTTTTCCACTGGGCATGACCGGTCGCGTGTTTGCCGGAATTCCCTTCGGCGCCGAGCCGCGCGAGAACTTCGACAAGGAGCCTTTCCGCGGGGAATATTTTGTCAAAGGCTATCCGACGGGCTACTACGCGACCCGTTGGACCGACGTGTCTTCAAGCGCGTCCGGCTACACGTTCATTTGCCCGGCCGGTGCGAACACTGGCTATGCATTTGACCCCGACAAGCAAGCGCTGGAATTCCTCCTGCTTCGTGTGCGTCCGCTGACGCCGGGACTGTGGGGACAGATGCATCCCTCAATCAAGGGCACCGGTCATCATGCCTTTGATTGCGCGTTGGTGCCACACGCGGGCACATGGCGCGAGGCGGCTTCTCATCGCGATGCCATGGAATCGCACGTGCCGCTGCTGGCGTTTTCGCCTGACTTGGGGCTTCGTCGCGCGCGCGCAGGCAAAGCACCCGTCAACAAAGCGAGCACGCTCGATGACGGCGTTTCGTTCGCGGAGGTCGGACCGTCCAACGTCGTTCTGTCATCGCTCCGGCCCGTGGATCAGGAAGTGGAGCTTCGTGTTTACGAGGCGACGGGACAACGGACCGAAGCCAACATCCGGTTGCGACAGCCGGTGGCATCGGTGCGGGAAACCGATTTTCTCGGTCAGCCGATCCGCGAACTCGGCCGGGTCGAGATTCGGGACAGCGGAATACATTTCACAATCCCGCCGTGGAAAATCGTGAACCTGCGCGTGCGGTTGAAAGAGTAGCTGGTAGAATACGAACATGAACGATTGCCATCCAAGTCGCCGACAGTTCCTTAAGGCCGCGCTGCTGAGCGGCGCCGGTGTGAGTTTGATTGGGCCAAACGGTTGGGTTGAGCAAGCACCGGTCAGCAGACCGGTACACATGCGCTGGCTCCAGTCGGCGCGGGTCTTTCTCGTGGATGCCTACGCATATCCGTTCACACCAGACTTTGAGTTCGATGCGCGGGCGCTGGCGGAAACGATGGCGGACGTGAAGGCCAACGTCGTTCGCATCGCGACGATGGGCAAGTATGCGACGATCCAAGGCGTCGCGTTCGCGCGGCATCCGCAACAAGGCAAACGCGATCTTCTGGCCGAGACGGTCGCCGCGTGCAAACCGCGCGGCATTCGCGTTGTGCCCTACATCTCCACGATGCACAAGCTCGCATGGTCCATGGTCACGCGCGACTACCCGCAATACGCCCACGTGTCCCGTCCAGGCGGTGGGCCGGTGCGGTCTCCGTTCGGGAGCGGCGAGGACCACGGCACGGTCTGCTGGAACACGCCGTATCGCCAGGCGTATCTCGATCTGGTCGAGCACGTCGTCCGTGACTACGAGATTGACGGCATCTACTTCGACAGTTGGGCGGCGTGTTACTTCTGGCCGCGACCGGGCACGTGCTACTGCGATGGTTGCCGCAAGGGATTCGCCGCGAGCGCCGGCTTGGAGATTCCTTTCCACGAAAAGCTTGCCGACTACACGCCGGCGGAACAGGCGGCCATCCGGCGCTATCACGCATGGTATCAAGACCAACTCGTTGGCGTGCTCGGCG
>Ga0163200_1000853_pt1 | contig 12056 bp, 25 predicted proteins | sample PL_2010_200m_FD_113535 | JGI IMG/M metagenome (GOLD analysis project Ga0163200, IMG submission 113535) | Freshwater microbial communities from Powell Lake, British Columbia, Canada to study Microbial Dark Matter (Phase II) - PL_2010_200m | ecosystem: Environmental > Aquatic > Freshwater > Lake ... | reverse complement strand
TCAAACTGCCCGGCGGCGGCAGCATCTCCCTGCCCAACACCATAGCCGGCATCCTGCCCAAGGATTGGTTTATGAACAGCCAGGGCAAGGCCGTGTCCGGCGGTGGGGCGTCCCTGCCTCAAACCATCGCCGCAGTGGGCGCGGGCACGGGCGCGCTTCTGACCGGGTTAAGCAAGCTGTTTCCGGCCAGCACGCCCAAATCACAAACCATGTCTGATACGGAAATGTGGGCCATGCTGGATGCTTACGAGGCCTCCTTGGACAATTCCTACGCCGTTGATCTGAGCGGCGCGGACTACTCGCGCTACAACCCATGGACGGACCAAACCGTGCAAAGCTACACGGGCGGCGGCTGGGCCAACGTCCAAAGCACTCCCTACGATCCCTACGATCCCTACGTGATGGCCAGCTTCTGAGTTATGATCCCCGACTTTAATTATCAGGAGGTGTTCCTGCCCAAGCAAACCAGCCTGGGGCGGAAGAAAATCTTTGAAACGTCCACCGCCTTCCCGTTTCACAAGCTCTGGCTGGTGATGTATGGGGGGAATAACGTCAACGACGGCACCTATACAATCATGGCCAACGTGATTGGCCTGCGTGGCGGCAATGGCGTCTTCAGCCTCCCGGCCAACTTCAACGGCTCTACCACGGTGGGCTATCTGAGCTGCGTCTTTCCTTTCACCTACGCGTCATCTCTGAACAGCCTGACCACAGACATGTTGAAGGTGCAAGGAATATGCTCAGGCCCCACCACAGACCTGGTCCTGATCCCCTTCCGTTTCAACGCCGCCATCGAGGAGCTGCACGTCAGCCTGAATTCCTACTCACCCACTGTGAGCGGCGGCAAGTGGCACCTGTGGGCGGCCCTCAAATCGTCCAACTTCCCCGTCTGAGTTTTTGCGCCGAGCCCACCCTTCACACTCTCTCTTATGCCCGCTGAATTCACAGGAACCCAAACTTCCGTCACCCTCCCCACCGGCTACACGATGGATGAGGACGGCATCAAATACAACGACGCCATCATCGTCGGCACGTCCGGCGTCAAGACCATCCTGAGCGGCGAGGGCGCCCCCGGCGCCGGCACCGGCGCCAACGCAGATTGGTATATCGACGCGCTCACTCAGTTCATCTACGGCCCGAAAACCGACGGCGCCTGGCCCGATCCCGTGCCGATGGTGGGCCCCCAAGGTGAGGCCGGCGAGGACGGGCCGGCCGGCCCGCAAGGCGAACAAGGCGCAGGGGTGCCAGAGGGATTTGTGGTCGCTGTCAATTCTGAGGAGGGAACGATCACCTTTGGCAATGACAATGGGGACATGCTGGAGATTTCCGCCAGCAAGATCAAATCCGCGTCCACTGACAACGACTTGATCAAGATCGAAGACGAGGGTTCCACGCTGTCGTTTGGTAACGACAACATGCAGGTCAAGTTGAAAGGAGACGGAGTATCGGGGGTTACCCTTCAGTCCTACAGCGCCCATCTCAAATTCACCGGACAAAACTCCGAAGAGGAAGACGACCCCAAGATCGCGATGGATGGGGATCTGACTCTGGCCCCCGACGGCACGCTCAAGATCGACATCGGCAACACCGGCGAGCCGCAACTCGAAATCCTCATCGACGAAGAATACAGCGGCTACCCAACCCTGATCGGGACTGATGGGCTAGGCCTTCCGAATGTGGTTCAGCTCGGCCAAACTAACACGTCACTGCTGGACTCGAACAGCAACCAAATTTTGACCATCCAGCAGGCCGCCATCGAGGACGTGGAAACCTCGCCCGCCAGCGCCGCCGCCAACGCCGCCGCCATCAACGACATCCTGGCCGCCCTGCGCGCCCACGGCCTCATTGCCGAATGACCGCCCACCCGCATCACGTCCGCGTGGCCCTGGCTGACGCCACCACCCGCGCCCAGTTCGCCGGCCTCTTCCCCGGCGGAACCGGCGTGGATCCCGCCTACGCGATCTTTGCCGCCAGCGTCGGCGGTGAGCTGTGCGGCGGCTTCGCCGTCAAGGCGCTTCCCGACGGTGTGACCGGCGAGCTGCACACGGAACTGCGCGCGCCCTGCCGGGGCGCCGCCGGCCTCGAAGCCTGGCGACAGCTCCAGCCCCTTCTCAGGGCGCGCGGCCTGCGTGTCCTCTCCACCTGGTTCAAACGCGAGGACCGCCGCGTTTCCTGGACGGCCCGGATGCTGGGCTTCCGTCCTGCCGGCGGCTTTTACCTTTACGCCCTCCCGGCGCCTTGAATTATGCCTGTCCCTCCTCTTGTTGTCGGTGTGCTAAGCGCGGTTGGCGCCGCCGCCGGGGTCGCAAGCACCGTCTATTCGATGGTGAATGCCCCGCCCTCCCCCGGCGAGGCCACCACGCAACAACTGGACGCCATCAAGAAGCAGATCGCCCAACTCCCCGATCAGCGCACCAAGCTGGCCGACCTGCAAAAGCAGAAAGCTGATCTCCAGGCGGACCTGGCCGGTAAAGGCAAAACCACCGCCCAGATCGCCGCCGACAGTAAAATTACGGACCTGAACAAAAAGATTGATGTCCTCATCGGCGACATCGCGTTCAACGAAAAACTTCAAGCCCAATACGCGCCCGCCGCCGCGGCTGCCGCTGCCGAAACCCCTGCCACCACCCCGGCGGACACCTCCACCTGGGCCAGCATGGTCAGCAGCCTGGCCCTGGAAAACGAAGCCCAGAACCAGCTCCTAAACAAACTCGCCCAGGGCCAGCAAACCAGCGCCGCCGCCACGGCCGCTGGGCAGGACCAACAGAAACAAGTTCTCCTCCTCGCCGCCGGCGCCGGCGCCCTGGGCCTGATCGTCTGGCTGGCCTTCCGCAAGAAGTGAGCGCGTTATGGCTTGGCTTCCCAACTGGCTGACCGGCCTCGACACCGAGAACCTCGCGCAGGCCCGGGCCGCGGACGAAAAGCTCCGCCAGATGAACCGCGCCAAATACGGCCCCGGCGGTCCCGACTACGATCCCTACCTCTGGGCGCAGATCGAGGATAACTACGCCCGCCAGGATGAATTCACCGCCTTCGACGATTTTACGGCCGAGCAACAGGTACAGGCCGAATTCGACGCCGGCCTGGAAGACGCCGCCGCCGGCCTGGTCAAAGGCACGCGCGACAGCATCGGCGCCGGCCTCTGGAATTTATTCCGGCTGATCCCGCTCTGGGTTTGGCTCCTCGGCGCCGTGGCCGTGTTCCTCTTCTACCTAGGCGGCCTGGACCTGCTCCGCCGCAAAATCAAAACCGTATGAGCAAAAAATTGAAGACGTGGAAAAACAAACGCCGCATCTGCCGCACCAAGCGCAGTGGGCGCTACGCCAGCAAGGGCCACTGTCTCGCCTACCACCGCGAGCTGCAAAAAGCCAACTGCTGCCTGGGCAAACTTTTCAGCCTGTGAATAAGCGGCTAAGCGACACCGGCAAAACATTCTGATGAGCACTCCCTGGCGCAGAATCACCGCACCGATCCAGCGGCGGCCATGGCTGGCCCCCGCCCTCCTGGCCGCCGCCCTCCTGCTCCCTGTGCCCGCCGCCGCGAAACAGATCGGCCTGCTCGGCCGCTGGCTCCTCATCGGCGCGGCCTTCCTGATCTCGCCCCTGCTCGCCGTCGGCGCCGCGCTTTACCTCTGGCGCTGGGGACCGCCGCGGGAGCGCACCATCACCATCGAATGAAAACCACGCACCGCTTCCGCATCTTTCGCGACAAACGCGGCGACTGGCGCTGGAACCTCACCGCCCGCAACGGCAAAATCGTGGCCGAATCCGGCGAAGGCTACCGCCGTAAAACCACTCTCCGCCGCACCCTTGATCGGATCGGCCTGGCCTTTGCCGGCGGCGCCATCGGCTGTCTCTTGCTGTTAAGCACCGGCTGCGCGTCCTCGGCGCAACGCATGGCCACGCTCATCACAGCCGCCGGGAAGGACAACGCCACCATCAGCGCCTCCGTGACGACGATCTACGGCACGGTCAAATTTGTGCGCACCAACCCGATGACCAATTCCACTGTCACGGTCAGCCCCGACGGCACCGTCACGGTCAACACCCGATGAGTCTCGTTTCCTGTTCGTTTCCACCGGAGGCCAAAATGCCCTTTATTTTGCCACTTTTTGGCATGGAAACGAACTCGTTTCCTGTTTCGTTTCTCACCCTCGCCGGCTCGGTCCTCTTCGCTGGTTGCGTCCTGTGGTTTATTATCGACATCCGGCGCAGCCAGCGCCCGCCGGCCGCCAAGAAACGCTCCAGGATTGATCCAGGCGCGTCCTGACGACCCGCCCGCGGTCAGATGGTGGGGGAAAATTCCATTCAAGCAACCATCCACGGCTTCTCCTTCCAGCACGGCAACCGCACCCAGCGCCGATGGCGGCCGTCGAACTTGAACTGCAACGCCCGGCGCAGCCTGGTCGTGACATCGAGCGGCGCCGCGCCCTCCATCGTTGCCACTTCGACGCTGAACGATTCCAGGCGCTTGCACTCGGCGGAGATCCCGGCCTGGTCAATCAGCGCCTCACCAGCGGCGGCCAGGGCGAGCACTTCATTGGCGAACCACCCGGCCGGCCGCCACTTCCCAAACTCGCGCAGGCACAGCCGGACGGCTTGCGGATGGATCTCCAGGCGGACCCGGGCCGGCGCGGGCGGCGGGGCGGCCTTGCTTGCAGCCCGCGGTCAATTCTTGGATCCAGAGACCTGGTTAAACTCTTTCCTGAGCACGAGCAACTGACGGCCTTTGTTGAAAAGCCAGTCGCGCAGCGCGTCCTCAACAATCGCCGTCTCGCTCATTAGGACGCGCGCTGCCGTTTTTTCCAGATCGCCGGCCAACTCCGCCTGCAGGCGGTAGTGTTCCGGCGCTTCTCTCACAAGTTGTAGCAGATTTCTCATAGAGGCTTCCGCCTTACCTGTGGCCACGTTCCCGCATCTTGTGGCCACACACAAGAACTTTCTGCAAGAAAATCCTGGACGCGTGGGCACAGTTTGGGCACACTGCGCGCGTGAAAGAAAAACCAAATCGGCAGACCAGAAAATACAGACTCCCCCCGAAGCTTGTCCTCGACATGCGCCGACACGCCGGCAAGTGGAACCTCACAGAAACGGCCATCGTCGAGAACGCGCTGCGGGAATTCTTGTCAGTGAAGCGACGCGGCCTTTTACCTGCCTGAGCCATGAACCCCGCCCAGCTTCGCCTGTCCCTCGACCTGGTGAAACACACCTGGCTGGCCCAGACCGCGCCTGTGGTGCCCGAGCTGATGCGCGGCCTGGCCTTTACCGCCGACGATCTGCACGCCCGCCTGCCCGCCCCGGCGCACCAAAACTGGTGGGGCGTGCTGCTGGCTCAGCTTAAGAACGCCGGAGTCATCCGCAAGGCCGGCTACCGGCCTTCCGGCCGCCCCCAGGCCAACGGCCGGGTGGTCGCCGTGTGGCTCTGTAATTTCCCCGCGCCTGGTCTTCCAAGCCCGGCCTCTCCTGCCGGCCGTAACTTCCCTCTGACGACCAGAAGTTGAATCCCCAGGCGCGGACTTTTTGACGGCGAACCAAAACCAAAACCAAACAAAGAAAGGAAGAGCATGAACGAACACATCCAACACACGGCCGAGCTGATCAGCGCCGAAATCACGGCGCTGAGTGATCTCCTGTCTAAACTCCAACGCTTCGGCGGCGGCCCACCGCCCGGCAACGGCGCGCCGGCCGCCGCGCCGGCGCCGGTGAAGCGGAGGAACTTAAAACCAGCCGCCGCCCCGGAGCGCCCGCGGGGCGATCTCGGCCAGGCGATTGTGCGCCAACTGACCAAAGGTCCAGCCTCCCCCCGGGGGCTAGCAGAAGCACTGGGATCGAACCGGGAAAGTGTGGCTTACCAACTGAAGCGATTAAAAGGCGAGGGCCGGATTCAAAGCGCGGGCAGGACGGCCAACGCGGTTTACAGCCTGGCCAGCCAGAACAGCGCCGATTACGAGGCCAAGAAACGGGAGATGGGCATTGCCGTGCCACGGGACACCGAAGAGTGAGAGAGAAAGGAAGAGCTATGATTGACTACCCCAAAACCTGTGACGCCGCCGCGGCGGAGATCCGTAAAATGATCAAAGCCGGCGCGGAGGCGCAAATCACCACCGACGCAATGGGCGCCATGCAGTTGGCGGGCCTGGTCCAACTGGCGCTGCAAAATACCAGTGTGCCCGAGGATTCCCGGCAGTTCGGCGAAAGCCTGGTGAGCATCCTCACGCGGGGCTTTAACGGGCAATCGGCCTGCCTGGCGCTGATCGAATCCGCCGCGACGGGCGCGCCCCCGGCCGCCCCTCCGGCGTCCCGTCCGGCGCTGTCAAGGGGCGCGCTCTGGCGGCTTCACGAAGCGGTGGACTACCGCACCATGCTGGATTACCGGAACAGCCCGGATTTCCACGCCTGGCGGCGGGTGTTGGCGGCGGCGATCAACCTCACCACACAGTCAGAGGTGGTCAGCCATCAAGTTGCCCAGTTGCGGCGCGAACTGGATCAGAGCATCGAGCGTGTGCGGGACAGCACGAATCTGCTCCCGGAGCCACTGCGCTGCCGGATGTGGATTCTAGCGCAGGAACCGTGCGTCGCGGGAAAGGAGGCGGCATGAGGAAGGCACTCGCGAACCCAGGAACGCGCCCGCGTTTGTTGCGCTGCCTGAAGTGCGACCAGGGCGGGTTTACCATGCGTGGTCTACCGGCCCACATAGACAAGGGCGCCTGCCTGGCGCGCCAGCGGGATAACGCGGAGTGGTCCATCGGGATCGAGCGGGCCACGGATTTAATCGTGGAGCGGCTGCGGCTGCGGCTGGAAATGGATTGTGTGCCGGTGAGTCTGGACGGGCAGCGCGGCCTGCGGCTGATCGTGCTCGATGAGCTGAAGAAAGTGAGGCGGCCGTGAAGAGGAAGCGCGACCCACGGCGGGCCTTACGGCAGCGCCAAATGCGCGACCGGCTGGCCTTCGCGGCGCTGGTGATTACCGGGCAGATGCTCCATGGGGTCACTCAGCTCGTCGAAAAGGTGGCGCAGGTTCTGCGCACGAAATTGGAGGACGAACCGTGACCGCGCTGCTTCGCGTGTCCCGATGCTCACCCGGCCTAAGCGGGATGCGCGCCCGGCGGGAGCGGCTTTACGAGCAACTGTCGGCGGCGGCGCCGCGCCTGGAATCGACGCTCGACAGACTGATGTCCAAGCCGTGGAACCTGGCTTTGGCGCGTCATCTCTTGGGCGGACTTAATGAAAATCAGATAAACGACGCGGGCCGGCAGCGGCTGACGATGGAACTATGTTACTTGAAGGTCTGCCAGCAGATCGGCGCGGCCGAGCAGGCCGCGCTGTGGGACGCGCCGGCGCCGCAACAACTGGAGCTGCTATGAACGTGAACTTGTGGCTGGGTTACGGTCTGCTGGCCCTGGGGCTGGGGTTGTTGCTCTGGCCGCTGGTGGAATGGTGGGTAAGGCGATGATCGCCGCCGGCAACCGGTTCGTCCGCTGGGCGCATTCAGCGCGGGCGAGACTGCGCGCGGAGTTGGGCGGCCGCTGTGTCTTCTGCGGTAGCACGGACAACCTGCAGTTCGATCACATTCATCCCGCCACGCGGTTCCGGGTCGCCCGCGAAGCGGGCTTTGTGCGGAGCACCACGCTTTACCGCCGAGACTACGCCGCGGGGCTGCTGCAGCTTTTGTGCGACCACTGCAATCGCACCAAAGGCGCTTACGTGCCGGAGGAACAACCATTTTGAAGACCGACGCCGGAGAATACCTGGTGGCCCCCGGCGCCGACCCGCGGCGCGCGGCGGCGGAGCGGCGCAAGCTGCTGGCCGATTTCAGATCCCGCGCCCGCGCTGCCCTCAAGGAGCGGTGGATCTCCCGCGGGGCCTTCGCCTTTCTGGACTGGCTGCTGGGCTGGGCCAAGGAGTTTGGCGACGGCAACAGCTTCAGTCTAGCGGAGCGGCTGATGGCTCGCGAAGCCTACCTTTGCCGAGAGTCAATAGCCTGCTTCCGCTGGCAGCTAGCCAGGGTGGGGCTGATTAGATTTGAGCCGAAATGGGCCCATAAGCGGGGCTGGTATTACGAGACACGTTGGACACTTCTCCTCTCTCCCGCCACTGGCCTAGTTTTCAGGCCGGCCACTGGCCTAGAAAGCGGGCCGGCCACTGGCCTAGAAATCAGGCGACCCCTTATCAGGAAAAGAGTAGAGGCTCCCTTGAGGCTTTACGCTTCGCGAGAGGATTTGCCCCAGGGGCAAGGATCATCGAGCGGCTGCGCCGATGGAAACGAACCTGTCGGCAGTAGGAAACCCGGAGCGCGGAATGGGCCTTGCCTTCGGACCGACGGCCGGAAGAGAGCTTCGGAGGAATTGCCACGAGCCGCCGCCGCCGCGAAAGAGGCCATGGGGCTAATGCGGCGCGCCCTGGGGCCGGAATTTCCCAATGACGCCGGGAAATGGGGCAAGCGCGCCCACCATCCCAAGGGCGCGGTCCACGTCCGGCGTGTGGCCGCCGAGATCGAGCAACAACACCGGACGGGCAAGCCCTTCCGCATTGGCCCCGCCGCCGCCGCCGAGAACCTGTGGCAGCGCTGGAAGTGCGAGGAGGCGATGAAATGACCTTTCCCCAACCCGACGCCGCCCTGGCCGCCGGCAGGCCTGATCGTTCCGCGCCAAAAAAAAAGAGTGGACACTCCCCTTAAAGATGTGGCACAAGTCCCGCCGGTGCCCGATAAAACCCAAGACCTGGACCGCGGACTGTGCCGGCTGATCGCCATGCAGCCGAAACTGCTCACGATTCAGGATTTGTCGGTGCAACTGCAAATCCACCCAGACACGGTGCGCCGCTGGACGCGCCGGAAACGGCTTCCGCAGCCGTTGCGGTTGGGCAACTGGGTGCGCTGGCAGCCCAAGGATTTAGCCCGCTGGAAAACGCGAATCATTCACGCCTGACATGAAAAGACTTCTCCTCATTTCCGATCCCGCCGACAGCGGCGCGCCCGCCGTTCCGGCCGACCCCTTTCCCGCCTCCACTGGCGCGGACACCCCTCCGCCCGATCCCTCGACGCCGGCCCCCGCTCCTCCTCCGGCGGCGCGGATCGTGGCGGACGGGAAAAAGACCGAGCGCGAACTGCACCTGGAGCGCGAGGTGAAAAACCGCGAGTCGCGCATTGCCGAGCTCGAGGACGAAAACGGCCAGCTCAAGCGCGTGGGGCTGATGAACCGGACCGCGCCCGCCGGCGCCGCGCCCGCGCCCGCCAAGGCGCCGTGGACTTTTTTCGACGACGAGAACTGACGCGCGAGGAGCTATGGACACAACGACTCAACCTGGAAGCGCGACGGTTGCAAATGCAGCGGCGGCTGCTGTCGCTCCTGACCCCCTCACCGCGTCGATTTTGGCCCGGCACGCCGCCGGCGAACGGCTTACCCCCCAGGAATGCGGCAAGCTCGGCGCCTGGACTCGCCGGGTTAACAACGCGCCCGTCGGGCGCCCTCGCAAGGATGGTAGTCCAGCTCAACCGCGTCAGCCCGCGCCGGCGCTGGGGCGACCGGCTCTGGCGGGCGAAGCTGCGCCTGACGCGCCGGCTGAAGCACTCCCTGGCGCGCCGGCTGATCCCCTGCTTGTACAGCGCACTGTTGGCGTGGTGCTCGCGCGCATGGATCAAGCCACCCAGGCGTGGGTTCGTAAAACGGTGGAAGGCGTGGGCGGCAACGCGGCCCTAGCGAAAGAGTTCTGCGAGCGCGCCGCCCTGCCCGCCGAGAGCCGGGAAGTGCTGAAGGAACTGTCCCCGATCATGGCCGACGCCTGGGGCGTGAACTCGAAAAACTTCCCCGCGGCCGCCCTGGTCATCACCCTGGCCGGCTGGCTGGTGGGAGTGGCGATGGTCATGATTAATCTCAAACAATTATCCCGCGATCACGCGAGGATTTTTGCCGCCAAGCCCGCGCCCGCGCCCGCGCTGGTCCCCGTCGAAGTGGGATCAGAGCGGAAGAACTAAGTCTAATAGGGAGGGATGAGGGAGGAACTCAGGAACTCAGGAAACGAAAAAGGAAGCCCCTCCCTCCTTCCTGGGTTTTTGAGTTCCTTCTTCAAAAAATGAAACGCTCCGTCACACTCGTCTCGGGCCTCTCCGGCTACGGCAAGACCACCTTCGCACTGCGCTACCTGGTCAACGCCCCGCTCGCTGTCCGTTTCCTCTTTGACGCGGATTTTTCGGAGAAGAACCCGATCATCACCGAATACAGCGACCGCCTGCGCCTGCCCGCCGCCCAGGCCGCGGCGGACCTCGATCTCCAACTGTGCCGCGGCTGGGTGCTGTTCGATCCGCACGCGCTCTTTCCCGGCCGGCTCGACGCGGGCCTGGAGTTCTTTTGCGAGTGGGCGCTGGCCATGAGCCAACGCATCCCCGGCGACAAGCTGCTCGTGATCGACGAAATCTGGCGCTACTGCAACCCGCAGAGCCTGCCGGAGTTTCTGGGCACGGTCATTCAGACGGGCCGGCGCTTCGGTCTCACGCTGATGCTGAACAGCCAGGAACCCAACCGGCTGACCGGCACCATCGCCAACGGCATGAGCGAGCTGGTTTGTTTCCGGCTGCAGGGGATGCGGGCGCTGGACTGGGCGGAGGAATACGGCTTCCAGCGGGAAGAGGTTCAGATATTGCCTGTCCTATCCTACGTGGCGCGCAACCTGGACACGGGCGGCGAGCTGCGGGGGAAAATCCGGCTTTAGCCGTTGTTGCGCACGTAAGCAGCGATCTGATCGTGCGACCCGACCGCGATCAGGTGCATGTCCCCGCCTTCCAGGAGAAACAGACAGCGCAGGTCCAGTCCCACCCGAAATTCCAGGTAACGTCCGAATGAGCGCAAGCTGACGCCGGCGTGGAGATGGGGTTTTCCCAGGACGCCGGCAGCCTTGCGGGCTTTTTGGCGGACGGCTTCCTGTTGGTCCGCGGACAAACGCCGCAGGGCGCGCGCGAAGGCCGGCCGCTGGTAGATAGTCATAGCGCCACCAGCTTTCCCACCTTGCGATCCGATTTGATTGCCGCCAGATCCCGCGCCGCGCTGCGCTCCACTTGTTCCGGCGTCACGCCGTATTCCGTGAAAGGGCTGGGGGCGCCGATAAAATGGTGCCAGGCGGCATCGTTCAACGCGGCGGAGACGTCCTTGTAGCGGCCGCCGGCGATCTCGGCCTGAATGATGTCGGCCACCAGCCCGGTCAAGGTAATGTGTTTTGCGATCATGCCGACACAATCCGCCACAACGTGGCGCGTGTCAACCGCGATTTTCGCCCCCTTTTAGCGCCGGGTCTTACCCAGGTGACAGGCACGCCCCTTTTCGTTTACAAGAGGGGCGTAACGCAGGCTGTGGACCGCGGCAAGCGCCGGACCGAAACCCCGGGGGCCGCCACGAAGCAGCCCGGTTGAACATAACCGCCGGCCCCCGCCGGCCCCGCACACATGAAGTTCTGGAACAAAGCCAAACCCTTCGTCATGACCGCCATCATCGCCTACGCTGGCTGGCTGGCCATCAATTACTTGCTGGCCCGCTTCGCGCCCAAAGCCTGGCAGACCGCTAACCGCATCGCCGGCGGCGAACTGCCCGGAGTGGCAATCTAACCCGCCGCCCTGACGCGATCCTGACGAATCCCCAACGATCACCCCTGACCACCCTTCATCATGAGACTTCGCCCCCGACTCCAATACATCGACACAATCGACCTTCTCCCCAGCGGCACTGGCGTCAGCGCGGCGCTGAGCCGCACCGTGCAAGTCCCGAACATCGGGATGCCCATCGACCGGATTGACCTGGTGTTTTATGCTACCGTAAGCACCACGCTGGCTACCACCCTCCGCGCCTTGCCCTTTGGCTTCGTTGACCTGGTCAAAAACATCCGCGTCCGGCGGTTCCCGCGGAGCGGCGCCCCCACCACCATTGTGGACGTGACCGGAGGCGGATTGCTTGAATACGACCTGAACGTGGTGGGTGCGATGGATTTCCAGACCGCGCGCGCTTTGCTGACCGGCAACATGCTAAACAACGGCGGCGCCACCGGGCCGCTCGAAACCCCGACCTCCGGCGAC
>Ga0163200_1000852_pt1 | contig 12104 bp, 7 predicted proteins | sample PL_2010_200m_FD_113535 | JGI IMG/M metagenome (GOLD analysis project Ga0163200, IMG submission 113535) | Freshwater microbial communities from Powell Lake, British Columbia, Canada to study Microbial Dark Matter (Phase II) - PL_2010_200m | ecosystem: Environmental > Aquatic > Freshwater > Lake ... | reverse complement strand
GAATGTAATAGCGTGGCACTTTCTTCATGAAAGCATGGGAGAGGAAATCATACGGATACGCGGCGTCCTTGTAATTCCGCTGGAAGTGAAGATCCACGTCCCGCGTTTCGGTGACGACCGAGTCGGGGAACGAATGCCCCTCGGTCATGTCCTTCAGCGTGTAGATGTGGTCGCCAATGAGCCGTCGGGATTCGCGTTTGCCACTGATGTAGCCGACAAACTTGAGCGCATGGGTGGCGTATTGCGGCTTTTTCTTCGCGTTGGCGAAAGTGCCGTAAATGGCCCGCAGCACGTGGTCGCGGATTTCCTCGGCGTCCTGGATCATGTCGAGCTCGTTGCTGGAGTACTCCCAATACCATTCGCCCTTGAAGGTAACGTGATCTTTGGCAACCGCTGCCGCCCACGGCACTGACGGAAAGGTTGTCGGCTTGGAAGTCGCATCCGAATTCCACAGGAGCGATACGCCCATGACCCGTTTGTCACGGGTCGCGGGCGACCACTGATCGCCGTGTTGTTCCCATCCCTCGTCGAACTCATCGCGCGCTTCGCGGCCATACCGGTGTTCTGCACCTGCCCAATACCCGATCCAAGCGTCGCCGGTGCAGTCAATGAACACCGGCGCGGCAAACGACTTCACCTCCCCGGTCTCAATGTGCCGTGCGTTCACATGGACGATCCGGTTGCCTTTCGTTTCCACGCCGTACGCGCGCCAGCGAAGGAATTGACGGATACCGCTCAGGGCATCCATCGAGGCATGGCGTTTCCGATCGTCCACAAGCGACAGTTCCGAGCCGTTCGGCCAGTGCTCGGAATTGATTCGTTTCAGTATCCGGTCGGAATAACCGGTGATGCCGATGGTGTGGACGCGCACTTCGCTGCTGGCGTTGCCTCCGAGAATCGGACGGTCGTGGACGAGCGCGACGGCGAGTCCCTGTTCCGCGGCGGCCAGCGCCGCCGCGCATCCGGCGATGCCGCCGCCGATGATGACGACATCAAAGCGACCAGCAGACGGCGGGACGGCGGGAATGCCAAGCAGCCGGTCGCGCCAGGGGCGAAGTGTCTTCAGGTCGTCCGGCGGACGCTCCGAACGATCGGTGGTCAGGAAAAGGGCGTCGCAGCGTCCGTCGAATCCAGTCAAGTCCTCCAGTTCAATGCGCGCATCTCCTGCCGTCAGTTTGATCGTGCCGCCGTCCTGCCACTGCCAGCCGGGGAGGACGCCGAACTCGGGTTCGAGCGGGCCACCGTTGACCCGCACCTTGAAACGGCCGGGAGCCTTCCAGTCGCCGGGCACCCAATTCTTTGTGCGAACCCACAGCCGATACGAACCTGTTTCCGGTATCTTCACGTTCGTCGAGGCATTCTTCACTGGTTTGCCGAGTCCGTGGGCGAGAAGATAAGATGACCCCATTTGCTCGACGAACTGCTGGTCAACCGACCATCCTCCTTTATCGCCAAACGCTTCCGCCTCGATCAGGATTCTGGAATCAGCAAAGCACGTCAGGCTCGTCGCAAGCAGCCCTCCGGCAATGGCACACATCGTTTTGTTCATGACATGAATTCTTTCTTTGCTGGCAGTTTACACCAGCGTCCATCCCTTCCGATACGGACAGCGGATGAGGGTGTCGGCTTCGGGGCAGTTCTTCACCTTGAGCGCGACGGTGTCCCATTCGAGTCTCCTGCCGAGGCGGTAGGCGACGTTGCCGAGGTGGTTGGCCTCGGTGAGCGCGCCGGAGTAATCGAAGTTGCACGTTGTCGGTTTGCCGGTCTTGCAGGCGTCAATCCACTCCGCGTGATGGCCAAGGGACTTCGGGATGAACGGTTCGGGCCGCTTGAAGTCCTTGAACTGGTTCTCCGGCAGCAGCGTGTGCTTTCCGTAATCCGAGAGCAACATGCCTTTGTCGCCGACGAACAGCACGCCGCTTCGCCACGGCGGGATTTTGCCTTCGGTGAACTGCTTCGGTTTCATCTGGCCCTGATACCACGTGAGCGTCAGCGGCGGCATCTGGCCGCGCGCCCCATAGGTGTAGGTCGCGCTCATGGTGGCCGGCGCAATCTCCGGATGCGGCGGCGGCCCGGCGGCTTCAATCGTCAACGGCGCATCGAGCTTCAGCGCCCAGAACGGCAGATCGTTCCAGTGGCTGCCGAGGTCGGACATCGTGCCGTTGCCAAAGTTCCACCAGCGATACCATCTCGAACCGGGCCAATAGATCGAATGGAACGGACGGAACGGCGCAGGACCGATCCAGAGGTCCCAGTTCAAGCCGTCTGGCACCGGCTCAGATTCCGTTGGCCGCTCCACGGTGCTCACCTTGTCGCCGTACTTCTTCGCGTCCTCCGGACTCTGCCGGCCCCACGTGCGGTCCACCCAGACGTGGGCCTCGCGCACCGGGCCGATCGCGCCGGTCTGGATCAACTCGACCACGCGGCGGTAGTTGTCGCTGGCGTGGACCTGCGTGCCCATCTGCGTCGCGACCTTTAGACCGCGCAGCGTCTCGCGGATCTGCCGGCACTCATAGACATCGTGTGTGAGCGGCTTCTCGCAATAAACGTGCTTCTTGTGCTTCAGCGCCCGCATCACCGCCAGCGCGTGCGTGTGCTCGGTGGTGCTGACCACGACGGCGTCGAAACTCTTCGCGTCATCGAATAACTTGCGGAAATCGGAGTAATGTTTCGCCTGCGGAAACTTCTCAGCAGCCTTGGCAAGATTCCCCTCAAACACGTCGCAGAGCGCGACGATGTTCTCCGTCTTGCCGACCTCGGCCAGATTGCCGCCGCCGCGACCGCCCGCGCCGATGACGGCGACGTTGAGTTTGTTATTGAGGTTCTGCCCGCGCAGCAACGCCGGCCCAGTGAACAGTGCGGCTCCAGTGGCGACCGTGGCAGAATGGAGGAACTGACGACGACTGATTCGAGTGCTCATGCCGCCTGTTTACGCTTCCCACCCGCCGGCGACAAGGCGATTTTGAACTGTTAGGAGTTTTGTTTTGCGGAGAAGGTACGCTCTAGCTCTTTATAGAGTTCACAGAACACTCACCGAATCTTACCCTGTCTTGCATTCTCGCGCGCCTTCTTTATCCAATCGTCCAAATCCTTTTTTGCGGTGGGGGCGACCCGGATAGTTTTCTCCCAATCTGCGACCGCCTCCTCATATTCTTTGCTAATGTAATGAACCAAACCGCTGTCCCAGCTTGCCTCAACAGAATTTGGAGCCAGCTCGATTGCCTTCCGGCAATCTGCGACCGCTCCTTTGTTGTCGTGCTTTGCAAACTTGATCCAGCCGCGCGTTCCGTAAGCATTGGGCATTTTGGGGTTCAGAGAGATCGCGGTGTTGGCATCCGCCATCGCCTTGTCATAATCGGCTGTCTTGTACAATGCCCATGCACGCGAGTTGTAAAGCTCGGCATCCTTCGGGGCCAATTCGATGGCTTTCGTGCAGTCGGAGGCCTCGCCAGCGTAATCTCCCAAGTCTGCTCGCGCCTTGATGCGGGCATAATAAGCCACGAATTCGTTCGGCACCAACTCGATTGCCTTGGTGCTGTCGGCAATCACTGCGTCCAAATCGCCCTGGTTGAGCCGGGTCAGACTCCGATGGGCGTAAGCTTTGCCATTCTTGGGATCCAATTCAATAGCGCGAGTGTAGTCAGCCACGGCTCTGCTGAAATCCTGTTTCTCGTTGTGCGCGTCCCCGCGCCACACGTAAGTGCTCGCTTCATCCGGGTTCAACTTGATGGCAACGGTAAAATCGGCAATTGCTCCATTGAAATCGGTTTTGTAGTAATGCGCAAGCCCTCGGCACCCATATGCAGGCAATGACTTCGAGTCAAACTCAAGAGCGGCAGTACAATCAGCAATTGCGCCATCGAAGTCACGGCGGATCAGGCGAGCAAAAGCTCGCGTGGAAAGGCCAAGCGATGGGTTGTAGGTGTAGATGAGCGTCAACATTGAGTCGGACTCTTGTGAAGCAGCCTCCCTTTGGAACAAAAAAACACATGCCAGATGCGAATCGATCAGAGTCATGAACATCTCCATACCCTTGGCTATCTCCATACCCTTGGCTGGCGGGCCGCGTTTGCCAAACTGTTTTTCGAGCTTGGATTCGACTTCGTTGTAGTGTGCGTTGGAGCCGTCCTTCATGACGATGATAATCAAGGACACTTGATTCCGCTCAACAATCACCGTGGTTTCCTTAATGGTGGCGTCGCGATCAAGGCTGCCCGCAAAACGATACCGCAGTGCCGAATCGCTCGGAGCTTGCGGTGAGATCGTTTCTACTGCGATGCCTTCCTTCGCGCAACGATCCAAGACCACTTGAACAGGCTCTCCCAGCCGGAGACCATAAATATCATGGTTTAGGACAGGAAACTGGTTTGACGATAGCGCTGAGCCTTGCGCCAAGAAAGTTCTTGGGAGCAACAAGATCATCACTGCCAATAGAACAATCTTCGGCGCGCACTCTCCTGTCACGCGCACTCCGGATGTCACTTCACAGCACATTCCGCTCCTCATTTCAGGCGCGATTCTAGCACTCAGAACCGTACTGTCAAGAAGACGCGTGCTTTCCACGCTCCTCCCACGCTTGCAGGCACAGCCAACCCGCGTATAATGCCGCGACTAATGCACAATCTTTTCAACTCGCTACACACTTTCGACCTCGGCGGTGGACGCAAAGGCCACCTCTATTCATTGCCTGCGCTGGAGAAAGCCGGTCTCGGCAACATCTCGCGCCTGCCCGTCTCCATCCGCATCGTGTTGGAGTCGGTGCTGCGCAACGTTGACGGCCAGAAAGTCACCGAGCGCGATATCCGCACGCTCGCTAACTGGAACGCGAAATCGCCCGCGGCGGAAGAAATCCCCTTCGTCGTCGCGCGCGTGTTGCTCCAGGATTTCACCGGCGTGCCGCTGCTCGTTGACCTCGCTGCGATGCGTTCCGCCGTCGCGAGACTCGACAAAGACCCGAATATCATCGAGCCGCTTGTGCCGGTTGACCTTGTGATTGACCACTCCATCCAGACCGATTTCTCCGGCTCGTCCGATGCGCTGGAGAAGAATCTCGCGATGGAATTCCAACGCAACCGCGAACGTTACCAGTTCCTGAAATGGGGCCAGCAGGCGTTCAAGACGTTCAAGGTCATCCCACCCAGCATCGGCATCATCCACCAGGTGAATTTAGAATGCCTCGCCAAAGGCGTCCTTAGCTCTCAGCTTTCAGCTTTCAACTCTCAGCTTTTTTATCCCGACACCCTCGTCGGCACCGACTCGCACACCACGATGATTAACGGCATCGGCATCGTCGCGTGGGGCGTCGGCGGAATCGAAGCCGAGGCCGGAATGCTCGGCCAACCCGTCTATTTCCTCACGCCCGAAGTCGTCGGCGTCAACCTCAACGGCGCGCTCCGCGAAGGCGTGACCGCGACCGATCTCGCGTTGTACGTCACCCAAATGCTTCGCAAAGCCAAGGTCGTTGGTAAGTTCGTCGAGTACTACGGCCCCGGCGCCGCTGCGCTGTCCGTGGCCGACCGCGCGACCGTCGCCAACATGTCTCCGGAGTACGGCGCGACGATGGGGTTCTTCCCCGTTGACGACGAGACCATCGCGTTCATGCGCGCCACGGGCCGGACCGATGCCGAGTGCGCCGCGTTTGAGAACTATTTCAAGGCGCAACAAATGTTCGGCATGCCGCGCAAAGGCCAGATTGACTACAGCGTGGACCTCGAACTCGACCTCGCCACCGTCCAACCGAGCGTTGCTGGACCAAAACGCCCGCAAGACCGGATCGAACTCAGTGAACTGAAACAGAAGTCCGCCGAGTTTCTTCCGGCGCACACAGGCAACGGAATCACACACGGCTCCGTCGTCATCGCCTCCATCACCAGTTGCACCAACACTTCCAACCCCGGCGTCATGCTCGCCGCGGGCCTGCTCGCCAAGAAAGCCGTCGAGCGCGGCCTGAAAGTTCCGGCGCACGTCAAGACCTCGCTCGCGCCCGGCTCGCGCGTTGTGACCGATTACCTCGCGAAGACCGGGCTGCAACCGTATCTCGACAAGCTCGGTTTCCAAGTTGTCGGTTACGGCTGTCTCACCTGCATCGGCAACTCCGGCCCGCTCCCGCAAGCCGTCGAGGATGCCATCGCCAAGAACGATCTCGTCACCGCCAGCGTCCTCAGCGGCAACCGCAACTTCGAGGCACGCGTCCACCAACACGTCAAAGCCAACTTCCTCATGTCGCCGCCGCTCGTCGTCGCTTTCGCGCTCGCGGGCCGCGTTGACATTGACCTCACGAGCGAACCTATCGCCAACGGTGTTTATCTGCGCGACATCTGGCCGACTGCCACCGAAATCCGTGCCGCGATGGCCTCGGCAATTGTTCCGGAAATGTTCCGGTCGCTCTACAAAGATTTCGCCAAGCTGAATCCCGCGTGGAACGACGTCCCCTCCTCCATCGGCAACGTCTATCGCTGGGACGCGAAGAGCACCTATATCCAGGAGCCACCATTCTTCGCCGACTTCACCATGCAGCCCGGCACGATCACCGAGATTCGCGGCGCCCGCGCCCTCGGCATCTTCGGCGACAGTGTCACCACCGACCACATCAGCCCCGCCGGCAGCATCAAGAAAGATTCACCTGCGGGCAAATATCTCGTCGCGCACAACGTCGCGCCTGCCGACTTCAACAGCTACGGCGCGCGCCGCGGCAACGACCGGGTGATGACGCGCGGCACGTTCGCCAACGTCCGCATCAAGAATCTTCTCGCTCCCGGCACCGAGGGCGGCGTGACGAAGCTAGTAGGACAAGCTTCCAGCTTGTCCAATGCAGAAGCCCAGACAGGCAAGCTGGAAGCTTGCCCCACAGTCCCGATTTACGACGCCGCGATGGAATACCAGAAGCGCGGCACGCCGCTGGTCGTGTTCGCCGGACAAGAGTACGGCACCGGCAGCTCGCGTGATTGGGCCGCCAAAGGCACACGCCTGCTCGGCGTCCGCGCGGTCGTTGCGCAGAGTTTCGAGCGAATTCACCGGAGCAATCTTGTCGGCATGGGTGTGTTGCCGTGTCAGTTCAAGGAAGGCACGACGGCGCAGACGTTGAAGCTGGACGGCTCGGAGACATTCGACATTGTCGGCCTGACCGACAAGGTTCAGCCACGCCAAGACCTCACGCTTGTCATTCATCGCGCCGACGGAAAAGTAGATCGTGTTCCGGTTATGCTCCGGATAGACACGCCCATCGAGGTCGAGTACTACCGCCACGGCGGCATCCTGCCGTTCGTCCTGCGCCAGTTGGCGGCGCAAAGCTGATTACTTGTCCACGATGGTGAACATCACTTCGGCTTCGCTGACGACATCGTCGCCGACTTTGCAGACGCCTTGGGCTTTGCCGATCTTGCCGCGCATCTTGCCCATCGTCACCTCGATGATGAGCTGGTCGCCGGGGCGGACGGGCCTGCGCCACTTGACGTTGTTGGCGCTCATGAAGTAGGCGACTTTGCCTTCGTTCTCGCCGGGGCGCATCATCAAGATGCCCGCCACTTGCGCTATCGCTTCGAGCTGGAGCACACCGGGCATGATGGGGTGGCCGGGGAAATGACCTTGGAAATACGGTTCGTTGACCGTGACGTTTTTGAGCGCGACGACTTTGTCGGCCTCGACCTTTAACACGCGATCCACCATCAGGAATGGATAGCGGTGCGGCAGGATGCCGAGCACGCGCATGATGTCGAGCGCGACTTCCTTGCTCGGCATCGCGGGCATCGCGGGCACAAACGGCTCCGCGGGAACGACGGGCTTCTCTTTTTCCATCGCCTTCGTCAACGCCCTCGTCAGCTCAGCGTTGAGGGCGTGGCTCGGACGGATCACGACAACGTGCGCCGCGAGCGGCCGTCCGAGCAACGTCAGGTCGCCGACGATGTCGAGAATCTTGTGGCGGACAAACTCGTCTCGGAACCGCAACGGCTCTGTCGCAAGCACGGTCTCGTTGCGAATCAGCACCGCGTTCTCCAGGCTGCCGCCCTTGATGAGGCCCTTGTCCATCAGGTAGTGCAGGTCCTCGAAGAACGCGAACGTGCGCGCGCCCGCCAGTTGCGTCTCGAACGTCTCCGGCGTGATCGCGAGGCTCAGGTACTGCGCGTCGAGTCCGGGCTTGCCGTAGTGGATGGTGCAACTGACTTGCAGGTGATCGCTCGGCAACACGATCGCCAGCGCGCCGTCCTGCTCGACGTAGAGCGGCTGTTGCGGGCTGAACGGCTCGCACTTACCTTCCTGCGGCTGGACGCCCGCCTCGTGGATCAACTCGACAAACCGCTTCGCGCTGCCGTCGGCGACGGGTGGCTCGTTGCCATCGAGTTCGATGAGCACGTTGTCAATGCCGAACGCGTTCAACGCCGCCAGCACGTGCTCGACGGTGTGGACGGCGACGTTGCCCGACTGGATCGTCGTCCAGCGCGTCACGTCGCCGATGTTTGCGACGAGCGGTTCGACAGTCGGTTTGCTTTCGAGGTCGGCCCGGACAAACTTGATGCCGTGGTCCACAGGAGCGGGCTTCCACGTCATGCTGACCTTGTTGCCCGTGTGGATGCCCACGCCGGAGAAACTGACGGCACGTTTGATCGTCTGTTGTTGTTTCACCATGCTCGAGCTTGTAACACGCCGCCGATTCGCTTGGCAAGGGCGTTCCCTTACTCCTTGTCGTGCGTGTCAATCTCATCCTGCGCGTGCATCCGCTCCGGCGCCTCCGGCTCCTTCATCACGCGGTAAACGCACCAGACCGACAGGCCGGTTACAAAACCGACCGAAAGAATCATCACAACCCAGCCGCTGATCGTCATTGGCCTGCCTCCTTGTCAAGCGGGTGAACCTTGTTCCAACGACGAACCGATTGGGCGGTGAGCATCAGGAAGAAGACGAACAGCAGCACGATGAATCCCACCGAGCCAGCCACCACCGGGTCTCTGCCGATCTTGCGCACATACGTGCCCGCCGTCTGGAACAGCCAGACCACAAACACAATCAACAGATACGCCGGCGAGACGTACTTGATGATGTACATGAAAAACTTCGGGACCCGGATCTCGGCCCCGCGCTTGATCTCCTCGTAGCCGCGCTCGACCCCGATGACCCACCCAAACAGGATCACCTGAATCGTTGCCAGCACGTAAATGCAGACGGAGCCGACCCAGAAATCAAACGTGTCCAGCGCCACCGCGTCCTTCGAGAAGTACACCACAAACGCCGTGCCCACGCTCGTGATGAAGCCGAGCATCGCCACCGACGCGCGACGGCCAAGGCCGAGTCCCTCCTCCATCAACGCAATCGCCGGCTGCAACATCGAGATCGAACTGGTCAGCGCTGCCAGGAACAACAGGACAAAGAACACAGCGCCGACGAACTGTCCGAGTGGCATCGTGTTGAAGATCATCGGCAACGTCATGAAGCCGAGGTTGAACGTCGAGCGGGTCGCCTCCATGACGCCCACCGTACCAAGAAACACGAACGCCGCCGGCACCGTGATGAGGCCGCCGAGCGCTACCTCGCAGAATTCGTTGCCGGCGCAGGCGGTCAACGAACTCAGCGCGATGTCGTCGTTTGGTTTGAGGTAACTCGCGTAACAACTGATGATGCCGAAGCCGACTGACAACGTGAAGAAGATTTGGCCCGCGGCCTCCAGCCACATCTGGGAGTTGGCGAGCGATTGCCAGACGGTCTTGCCGCCCCAGCCCAGATTCCACATAAACCCCAATCCGTTCATCACGTTCTGATCCGGCTTCGCTGGGTTCGGCGTACCGAGCGTCAGGACGCGCGCCAGCACGATGAACGCGCAGACAATCAGCGCCGGCATTGCCCATTTGCAGAACAACTCGATCCCCTTGCTCAGGCCGCGATAGATGATCACGAAGTTCAACACGAAACAGATCAGCAGCGACGGCAACACGGAATCCGACCACGAAACCCCAGAGATCGCAAACGCGCTGCCGTGCTCGTTGAGTCCGACGTAACGGCTGAAGAACTCGGCGTACTTCGCCTTGTCGGTGCCGAGCGCCATTGAACCCGTGGCGAACTTCCACGCGTATCCGAGGCACCACGCCTCGATATAGACGTAGTACATGTAGATCGCCACCGGGATCAACAAGCCCAGCACCCCGAAGTACGGCGCCAGCTTGCTGCGCCAGACCACGCGGAAGATGCCGGGCAACGAGTTGTGGCCGTGCGCGCCGCCATGGCGACCCATCGCCCACTCCGCCCACGCAATCGGCAGGCCCAACAGCAACAGCGTGATGAAATACGGAATCATGAACGCCCCGCCCTCGTACTGCGCCGCCTTGCCGGGGAACCGCAGGAAATTGCCCAGCCCCACCGCACTGCCGGTCACGGCGAGGATGACACCAATTCGCGACCCCCAAGCTTCTTTCTTTTCTTTCACATGCCTCCTGGAAACGTGCGCGGATAATACCCCAAACCACCGCCAAATGTAAACCACGGACACATAAATGCTCTTGACGAGTTGAGGGCGACCGTTGCATTGACTTGTGACAAGAAGCATGAACTGGAAACCTTTGCTGGCGCTGGCCGTGGTGGTGCTCATTGCGTGCGCGGGTGCCATTCTCTTTCCGCAATGCGCCGCGGGACGTGCCCTTTGTAGCAAATGGAAATGTTTTCCCCTCTGCATGCTCATGGGAATCATCTCGCTTGGTCTGGCTGTGGTCGTGGGGCTTTGTGGTGGATCCAAGAAACGGAAGTAGGGGCGCACGCAGTGCGCCCCTGCATAACATTTCGATTTGCAGCTTGAGGTGCGGATGCGCTGCGTCTAGCATGGCGACTCGATGAAACGGAAAACGAGCAAGACAGGTCTGTTGCGTGGCGCACGCGTCTATTTGTCCGGGCCGATGGATTTTGTGGCGTCGCGCGCCTCCGAGAAGAAGATCGGGTGGCGGAACCGGGTCAGCGATTTCCTGAAGGCGTTCGGCGTGACGATCTTCGATCCGTGGTACAAGCCCGGTGTGCGCGGTCTCTACGAGTACGGACGCGAGGACGAGAAGAGCGTGCAACGGATTCGTCAGGGCTGGACGTATGCAGGCGGCGCGCGCGGCGCAAAGGCGCGGGCGGATTGCGGGGCACAGTTCAGGGAGACGCAGCACATTGACCTGCGGATGGTGGACACCAGCGACTTCACGATTTCCTATTGCCCGACCAACATATACTCCGTCGGCACACCGCACGAGATCATCATGGCCACGCTCCAGCACAAGCCCGTCCTGTTCGTCAGCCCGGCGGTGACGTTCCCGACGTTGCAGGAGCTGCGCGAGCATCTGCGCAACGACGCCAAGGGCGCGGCGTTGCTGGCGCGTCTGGAACGCGAGGTGCCGGTCCGCGAGAACCCGCGCGGCATACCGAGCCTCTGGTATCTGCCGCTCATCGGCGGCGAGAACTTCTTCGACGGATTCGGTTTCGCCGCGTACCGGAAGCGTTGTGGCTGGACGGAAGAAATCCCGCTGGACGAACACGAGCGCCGTCACAAACCGCAGCGTCCGCTGCTACCGTTCCTGGAGAAGCTGAACCGTCGGTTGCCGCGGAAGTGGGACCGCAAGCTGAACAAGTTCGTGGCCGATGACGACTGGCTTCTGTGGGACTTGCGCCCGTAGCGTTAGCTATGGTAGGGAAATGGTCATGGTTGGGTATCAACCAACATCACGGCGACCAATCGCGGAGAGTTTTCGGGAGACGGCTCGTGGCGCGGTCACATGGTGCGTCAGCCACAACGTGCACCCTGACAGCATCTCCTACTTCTCGATGATTGCGACTGCGCTTGCGGCGGCGTGTTTCTGGCAATCAGGCCGGTATGCCTGGTTGCTCTGGCTGGGACCGGTATTTTGTTACCTGCGGCTGTGGTGCAACATGCTGGACGGCATGGTGGCGCTGGCGGCAGGCAAGGCGAGTTGGCGGGGCGAGATTCTCAATGATTTGCCGGACCGGGTTTCGGACGTGATGATTTTCGCCGGCGTGGCGCATAGCGGTTGGTGTTCGCCGTTCGTGGCGTACTGGGCGGCGATTGCGGCGGTGTTCACGGCGTACGTCGGGATGTTCGGACAAGCGGTGGGCGTGCAACGCGAGTTCAG
>Ga0163200_1000850_pt1 | contig 12108 bp, 9 predicted proteins | sample PL_2010_200m_FD_113535 | JGI IMG/M metagenome (GOLD analysis project Ga0163200, IMG submission 113535) | Freshwater microbial communities from Powell Lake, British Columbia, Canada to study Microbial Dark Matter (Phase II) - PL_2010_200m | ecosystem: Environmental > Aquatic > Freshwater > Lake ... | reverse complement strand
TCTATGTAGTTACCCTTGGCCATTGACGGCGTCCTTATGCATCAGCTGGCCAGACGATACTGGTCTGCGTCCTGCTGCACCATGCCCAGCTCTTCCAGGGCATCCAGAACGGCCTGAACGGCGACCTTGGGTGAGCGTTTGAACTGTGCGGCAAGGGCGTCGGCAGGTAGCGGGCTTTGGCTGAGGGCGTGGCGCACGGCGGCCACCTGTTCGCGCATTTGCTTGGGCCAGGTGAGTTTGCCGGTGGCGGCTGCGGCGGCAGGGATGGATTCGAAATCCGTTGTATCGTCCAACACCGCTTCGCTTTGCTCCGGCGCGACAGTGGCGCTTGGGTTCTGGTACTCGGGGCGCAGCCAGCGGATGTGGCCGCGGGCTTCTTCTGCGGTGCGCTCGATATTCAACGCCACCAGGCGGGACAGCAATTCTTCTTCGGCTTCGGCCTGCGCCTCGGGTTTGTCCGGCAGCGGCGTGGTAGCGCCAGGCCTGCCCACCAGTTGTTCGGCCAAATCATCCCAGCCGTAGGCGGCGAAGACGGCACGATCCAGTTCGTCGTGTAGTTCGCGCAGCAGGGAAACCAGGCCTTGTTCGTGGATGGTCTTGTCTTTGGCATTCAGCGGCTCGCCGGCGCGCAGCTTTTCCAGCACGTTGTACATGCCGGTAAGAGTTAGTTGGGGAAACTCTGTTTGTTGTTTCTTTCGATGTTCAGAAAGCTCATCAATGCAATGACTAATGAGGGTGCGTTGAGCCTCTGTAGGTACCGGAAACGCGAAAGCTTCGAACGATTTTGTTTTTACGTACGTTGGGTCATTTCCAACACCGAGTTTGCTTCCGGCGACAGTTGCCCAGAGCGCATGCAATCGTGACGATAGAACACCTAATACGAATGCGTCTGAGTGTGTGCAAGCAATCAGCTTGCTATCAGGGAGGATCGAAGAATCGAGAAATTGAAAAATCCTATGTTTTGAAGTTTTGGTAGTTGCGATGTAGCGAGTAAGTGGAGGCAAGGCGGCACGATATTTTGTACATTGCTCACCAAATAACCACCAACGCTCACGTCTAGATGCGCGAGGGTTATGATCCCTTTCAGGTTTTACACGCTCAAGCAGCCATTGATAAACTTCAGGGAAACGGTTTCGGACCTCTGCTTCGGAAAGCCCGAACATATCGATCACTAGCACGCCTCTTGGTTTATCAGTTAAATCTCGCCCATTTCTATAATCCCTAATATGTTTACTTAAGCCGTCACGCTTACTTAGGCCAAGTTGTTCAGCCTCTTCTGGGAGTATCACAAACCCGGTTCCGTGTGGCTCTATACCAGGAAAAGTGAGTCCTAAATTGGCCTTTAACACCTTGGCAGCAGCGACATTTGCGCCTGTTTTTAGATCTGAATGGAGAACCCCTTGTACCTCAGCCAGATCTACCTCAATTTCGTCCCGATTATTTGCGCGTTCTGCGCGAACACTTAGAAGCCGTCCATCTTGCTCACTGATGGTGCCAACAGTCATCGCAATGCGCACCTGCGCGCCATCACCCGCATCGACCCACGGATGATCAGGTATAGCGAAAGCCAGCGACAGTGGGTTCTTGGCGTCTAGTTGTGCTTGTACCACGCGACGATTAAATGTCTGCTTGATGCTGTTAGTTGTAATAAAGCCAAAGCGTTTTGCGTTGTCAGAGCGCACCGCTTCAGCTGCGATATGCCACCAGTGCATGACGAAGTCCGCTGATTCTGGCACCTCAGGCCAGGTGCTGCGTACTGCATCTACATAGCCATCACCCAGGGTGCGGCGCATGGTTGATGCGCCAATAAACGGTGGATTCCCGACGATATAATCGGCCTGCGGCCACCCGGCCTTGCGCGGGTTGCGATAGATGTATTGTTCGACTTGGGCCGACTCATCCGGCACCTGCTGTCCGGTAATCGGGCTGGTTTTGGTGGTTATACCGTCCCAGCGGGTAAGCGGTTTGCCGCTCGGGTTAGTCACGAGATCCATCGCGTCGTAGGTAATCAGCGCATCACGATGTTCGATATTGTGGAAGTCACGTAGCACCGGCTCGGGCGGGTTGACCTTTCCGTGGGTGCGGAAATGCCATTGCAGGTAACCGATCCACAACACCATTTCGGCGATACGGGCGGCGCGTGGGTTGATCTCCAGGCCGAGGAACTGGTGTGGGTCGACAGTGAGGCCTTCGGTGTCCAGGATGCCGGTTTGGCCCAAGTCCCCAAGCAGGTTGAGCACTTCGCCTTCGAGGCGCTTCATGTGCTCCAGGGTGACGTAAAGGAAGTTGCCGCTACCGCAAGCTGGGTCTAGTACGCGTACGTCGCACAGGTGGCGCTGGAAGGCTTTCACTTCTTCAACGGCTTCCTTGTGCTTACCCAGGCTCTCGTAGGTCAGCGCAGCGGCTTGCACTTCCTTCCATTCCGCACGCAGCGGTTCGATTACGGTGGGCAGTACCAGGCGTTCAACGTAGGCGCGCGGGGTATAATGCGCGCCCAGCTTGTGACGTTCACGAGGATTGAGCGCACGCTCCAGTAGGGTGCCGAAGATGGCCGGCTCCACATAACGCCAGTCGGCCTCGGAGGCCTTTAGCAGCAGCTCCATCTGATCCCGGTCGAGGGCGATGGCTGACGCCTCGGCGAACAGCCCACCGTTGAACTTGAGCAGAGTGCTTTCCAGGATCGGCGAGAAGCCGCCGCTGTTCATGGTTTGCCAGAGATGTTCAAGCATCGGTGCGAACGTGTCGGGCTTGTTCTTCAGGCGCTGCAGAAGCTCGGTGAAGCCGCGCTCGGGCAGCAGGCCAACGTCCTCGGCGAACATGGTGAACAGGGCGCGCATCAGGAAGCTGGAAACCAGCTGCGGAGAGTGACCGGCGGCCTCCAGAGACTTCGCCAGTTTGGCCAGCTGATCGGCAATTTCGCGGGTGACCCTGGCCGAGCGGCGTGCCGGGTCCAGGCTGAGTGGGTCAAGCCAAACGGCGCTCAGGCGCTCACGAACTTCTTCCTTGCGCAGGTCTTCCAGGCGAATGCGGTGGCTACGTGAGTCCGGGTAGGGCGTGTAGGTTGCACCGGAACGGCTGAACTCGGCATACAGCTCGATGTTACGGCCAACATCCACCACCAGGATAAATGGCGGGCGACCTTCTTCGGCGGGGAGGGCGCGGGCGTACTGGTCAGCCTGATTGTGAGCCTTGAGCATGGCCTTGTCCCAGCCGGAGCTGTCCAGGGCCTTGCCGGTTTGCTTGGCCTCCAGTACGAAGCTGCCGCGCTTGTAGAGATCGATGAAGCCGTTGTTGCTTCTGCCGTCTGGCTGGTTGATGACTACGCGGCGCTCAAACACATAGGCGTTGTCGCGGGTGTCGTCGCCGGCAGGTTCTGGCAGTGGCAGCCCAAGCAGGCTGCATAGCTCGGTGAGGAACAACTGGTAGTTGGCGCGCTCAGTACCGCCGGCATTGCTCCAACGGCTGAGGAAGTTGTCCAGGTGTTCCATCACGGCATTGCTCCGACTACGAGAAGGGCAAGGATTCTAACGGAGCGGCACTGCCTAGGGTAAATCTGCGTAGCTGGGCGTAGTTGCCGTATGGCTTTGGTCAGGTTCGCTTATTCAGTTGCTGCAGGCGGTTAAGAATTTCCTCGCGAGCTCGTGGAGAGTAGATCCAGTTTCTGTACTTGGGGTTGTACTCGCCGCCTAGCTCGTTACGCCAGGATTTCAGCAGCTCAGTTATCTGAGGGTTATATGCCAGCGAGCGGACGGCCACAGAGCCGGTAGGCAGGATTCTGGCTGATAGCCACATATCCATGACGGTGAATCGGTGCTCGATGCATTTTGCTGCGGGCTCGGCTACCGGCGGTTTAAGAGGAATGGGTATCGAAGCTCCTACTGGCAGAGCAGCAACTGGTAGCGCCTCGGGGTACACCCACGATTTGTTGTGGGTCTGCATTAGGATGTGAGCCTTGACCTCTTCGGAGGGGATGGGTTGATTGCTGAATAGCAGTTCGCTGAGATCAATTTCGACCGTGTTGGTACCGGCGTTTTTAATTCGCTCCAGCTTTTCCTCGCCAATAAACGAGGTGACGGCGACCTCAATGAATAGCTGTCCGCCGTCTTTCAGGTGGGCGACCAGGTCGGGTTGGAACCCTTGCTGCGGGACTTCTTCATCCACTCTTTCGAAGTCCCACCAGCTGGTTTTGTCCTCGCTCTCCGGCCATGTCCCTGGCATCGGCGGCAGCTGCAGACCGAGCTGGTTGCGGATGACTTCTTTGGCGTATAGGTGCAGCAGGCTTTCTCGCTGGATGAAGCAGCTTTCCTTGTTCGAGTGGTGGGAGAAGTGATGTTCACGAACCAGGCCCTTTCGAGCGATTACCGGTTCGCCGCAGCAAGCGCAGGTGCAATTGCAGGCAAGCCCACGCATGGCGTTTTCAATGGTGATCAGTTGGCCGTGTGGATCGAGTGCAACGAACATGGTCATGGGCAAAGCCTCTGGTGTTAAGACGGCTCCAAGAGTCATGATTCGAGCTGGTTAAAACCTCCCCCGAACCCTACATAAAGGGTTCAGGAGGGTTCAGGAGGGTTCATGGAGATGCTTAGGCCCCTTTGATTACGGGACTTCGGGAGGGTTTGTGCTGGAAGTAATGCGTTGTCTGGATGAAGAGCTGCGGCAGTCGCCTGCACCAGATGTGAAGGCCTATAAGGTGATCCGAGTTTTGCTTGAGGCCAGCATTAGCGCCCTGGAAAAGGGCAACCAGGACCCTCAGACTTTTGATCGTGCGACCTTGTTAGAGATCTGCGACCCGAAAGTGAAGGCAGCCGGGCGCGACCCCGCGCGCTGGCTACCAACCTCCACTCTAGAAATATTTATGGACGCCCGGATGAACTCGATTCGACGGCGTGCGGAGCAAATGGGGTTGAAGAGTTTGCCGGTGATCGCAAGCAGTGAAGCGAAGGGAGGAGCAGGCAATCAGCGGATCTACTGGCTCGCAACTCGGCCGGTAGAAGCCAGTGAGAGCGGCTCGCTGGCGGGGCAGGCGCATCAGCAGATCGTTTACACCAGAACAGAAAATGGCGAGGTTCAGCCGGCATTATTTTTAAGGTTAATTTTCCGCAAAGGGGTTCTGGAGAACCGCACTTGGCGCGGCGTGATGTTGTTGGTCACTGTGCTGCTTGGTATGGTTTTTTTGTCGCTATGGATTGTGGCATCTATATGGAGTTTGTCTGCGATTGATCAGGCACTCACTTTACGACAGCTAGCAATGAGCGCTTTGGTGGTCTTCTTGGCTCGGTTCATATGGCACGACGTGCATCAGCCCTGGGTTGAACTGGTGGACAATCGAGTCGTGAAGGCACCGGCTCCGTTGCTTTCACTCAAGGAAGACTCTGCCGAACTAGAAATGTACCGTGACGATGAAAAGAGACCTTGGACAAGGTTCGTGCGCTTCTCAAGTGACTGCCCATTCTGTGGTGGCCGGATTTTGCTGGCGGAAGGTAAGCTCGATCACCAGATGCCCCTTGTTGGTCGATGTGGTGAAAGTCCGCATGCGCACGTGTTCAGCTTTGACCGGGCCAGATTGTCGGGGGTTTATATCGGCCCGAGGCTTCAGGTTTAGATTTTCGCGTCCCAGAAAATTATGCTGTGACTTGGGAGCTAACTTTTCTCGATGGAGCATGGCCACCGGCCTTGGGCTGACGTGGGCATCAGGAATATGCTCAAGCACTCCCCGAGCGCTGCTCGTTGAGGATGTCTTCAACCGTGCGTTGGTGACGTACCTTAATCAGCTTCAAGTCATAGCCTGCCGCTTCCAGCAGCCGAACCAGCACCGAAACGCTCATGTCGCCTTTGGCCAGCGTTTCCATGCGCGCCACGGTGGTGCGCGATACGCCTGCACGGCTGGCCAGTGCCTCCTGGCTCAGCTTCGCGTCGCCACGCGCCTGTTTCAGCATTTCGGAGACGTCGTATAAAGAGGTCACTGTAGCCCTCGAGCGTCAAGTCAGACGGATATACGAATAGATGTAGCCCCTAGGCTACAGACTAACAAGGGAACATTGAGTGATGAGTTGCGACTGAGGGTCTACCTCCGACCGGAGGGCCAATCCAAACCGGAGAAGAACAACGTGTAAATCGGACTGGTAGCCCACGTGATGCTCCCTGTCGCGCGACCGAATCTCCAATGCCACCAGTGCCCAGCTATATGGCTATCGCTTGCTAGTGGAAATCGATTCGCTACTTATGGCTGCGGTTGAACGGTTCTCAGATTCTGAAGCAGTGCTCATGCTGTTTGCATGAAGAATAGATCGAAGGGTTGTGCGCGTGACGAAAATTGGTAGCGGGCCGATGATTTCATCTTGCTCATCAATGAAACGTGGACCAGAAGGGTGGAAAGGTCGGCTCATAGTTTCTCTCTCAGTCAAATAGAGCTGACTACAGTGCCTAGATGGCCACCGTATCAGTCGAGCCTAATCCTGCGTTGGACTCTTGTTAACAAAGTCCGAGATCTCATCGGAGCGGGCGCTCAAGTTGTCGCCCTCGAACACCGTATTGTTGCCGGCCGAGCTCCTACTGCTTTCGACAATTGCTGTCGCTAACCTCCCTCCCGCTGTGTCCGCTATTACAGCACTAGCTTGATCGCCTAAGCTTTGACTCACATGTCCGACGATGAGCGAGCCCGCGTTTGCTGCAACTCTACCGGCATTCGCCAAGCGCGAAGCATAGCCCGAATCCTGGCCGTTGCTGGCAGATCCCATAGCTTGCTCGAATGCGGATCGCCCAAGGCCACTCCCCGTACGCGGCTCACTACTCGAGTAGTCGGCAACCCTTCCGGTATCGTTGGATGCGCTTCCCATATCAGCCTGGGCCGCCTTGAATGCGGCCGAAAGAGCTGATGTGCCGCCAGCTACCTCGCTCGCACCGGCTAACGCTGCGCTTCCAGCCGACGCAGCAGCCGACGCGGCCATAGTTGCTGCTCCTATAGCAGCCCCTGCCCCGAAGCTCCCTATCCCTGAAGACTGCCCTGCGGCGCCTACGATTCCTGCAAGCATGGGAGGCAGCTTATTGACCAGAGATAGCAGTACTACAGATGCGACCAGTAGTACGCAGAGGCTATTTAAGTCCGGTGTGCCAGCCTCAAATGCTTTGTGGTACTGGTCCAAGAATGACTTTCCCACACCTATCAAAAAGGTCATGGTGAAAAGTTGGGTGCCGATGCCAAGAACGGTTTTATAAAAACTGATCGCGATATCGGAGGTCCAGCGGCTGCCACCGAAGCCTAGGAGGAAAATCCCCGCATAGGCCAACAACCAAGCCGACACAAGCAACAGCAACATGTTCACGGCGATGAGAGCGAGTATCACGAGTACCACGATTGCCGCTGCGAGCATCATGGCAGAGACTACTGGAGATAGCAGTGAGGCGGATGCGCTGACTTTGGCCAGAATGTTAAAGCCGATGTCTACGATGCTCGACGGTGATAAGCCGCTGCCTAACCCAGATGCCTTCGCACTGATCATTCGCATCGTGTCGATGATGGCCATTGAAATGGCCGGACCATTGGAGAGAATCCACCAGAAGAAGCCCAAGGTGCCAAAGAACCGGATGGTTTCACCAAAAAACTCCTGAATGTCAGCGTTACGCAAAGCCATTAGGCCGTACGTCCATACCATGCTGATTGCAGCGAGCCCCCAAAACAGCCACGACGCCTTTGCCGTGATTTCGGATTGCCAGGTGACGGCAACGGTTGAAAAACTGTCCAGGATTTTGTTGAGCATATCTCCACTGTCTAACCCAGCTGCATGAGCTGTGTGGCTGAAAGACAGTACGGAGAGCAGTAGGTAAATTGGAAGTAGCTTCTTCATGCATCACCACTTCCTATCTGTACTTTTGGTGTTTTTGTGCCCAAGGGCGCAGGCATCTTGGTGCTTTGTGCTTGATGACGGGAATGCCCCCGCAGGAGACGCGTTGCAATCAATGGGGGCAGGGGCATCTTGAACATCGCAGCCGCTCATGAGCAGAACCATCAATGTTAGAACGGCGGCAAATTGGGTGGGCATGCTCATCATGTCACCAGCCTTTATCTGTGCTAGCGCTATTGCGACCGCTCAGTGCTCGCTTATCAGCAACATTTTTTTGAGCATCGTGATCGGCGCTGACTTGTGCTCTGGTTGCTTGAGCGTTCTGTTGAGCAATCAAAAGGCTGCGGATTTGTAGAAGCTGGTTTGTCTGTGCGCTGGCTAATTGGTTGCCGGCCTGAATCGCCTGCATATGGCCTTCCGCATTGGTCGCTTGGTGCTGTAGACCAGCAAGAGCATCAGCATCCCTACGCAAGGTACCTTGTTGATTAGCGACACTGGTAAGAAGGGCGTCATTTGTCCTCTTACGCGCAGCGCTCGCTTCGTTCTGCTTAGCAGCAATAACTTGTTGGTCCAGGGTGGTACATGAATCTGCGCCTATACACGGTGCGCTGCCGTAATGTGCCGTATCTTGGCATCGCTGAAGGTATCGCTCCAAGCTACCTGCTTGGGTTATGTAGTAGCTGAGAGTGTCTTGTGCCGCTAGCAGCTTAGAGATCGTCTGGTCTGCTTGGCTCCAGATATAAGCCGCCGGCGCAGCAGTGTTTTGCAGCATGTTCTGATACTGCTCCAACTGAGTCTTGTACTGGTCAATCTGCTTTGCTACCGCGGCGACATTTTGAATCGCGCTGATGGTCGTTTGGCTCGCGTTAACACCATCAAATACGGGTATGCCGGCGGTGGCGACTTGAAAGGGTAGGGCTACAACCAGCCCCTGAATCCATGTTAGGTATCTTAAGCTTCTCATCGGAACTCCAAAGGCCAAATTTTAGCCGCTAAAATTTCCATTATTTAAGTCGATCACAGGCGTCATCAGCAGCGCCTCCTTCTGGAGTCCCTAACTTCGCGGTAGCGAATCGCAAAGATGGATTCCCATTGAGTACGAAGTGCGAATAATGGGGTGAAGAAGGAACCGTCCCGTTTACGGGTGGGCCTACTTCACCTATCTTGCCCTCAGGTTCGTCGTTGCTCCGGCATGCGATGGGGGTGCGTCAACCGAGCAGCAGGTTTGTTCTGCCGCCCAGTAACAAAGTAGTTATTAGAGCAACGCGACTATTCGGTTAATGAACGCCAGAACAACGAATGTTTGTCTGAGCAAAGGCCAAGCAACGGTAAGAGAACTCTATTGGTCGACTAAGGTGCTGCTTGGCTGCTCGCGCAGCAGCCGCTTGGCATAGCGGCGAAATGCTTGATAGCCAAAACTGATATATCCCTCGTCCCGTAGCGCAGTCCAGATCTGCAGCAATGACCAGCCTCCTTCAATCGCTTGCTGGATTTCCTCGCGAAGTAAAATGAATGCAGCTTGGTTTGCAGTTGAGCTGAAGGGGGGGTGTGTTTTTGCTACATGCTCAGCGATTCGTATAGTTAGAGGTTTCATTGTCGCCCCAGAAGCTGGTTATGAGCCAGAGTAGATTTGGCCCCTCAACTGTCTAGCCGTGCTCTGGCAATAAATTGGAGCTGCGCCTATTTTTCTTTAACTTTCTTAAATGCTCCATACCTACACTTGACCGTTCTTCAGTCTTAACAGTTGAGGGGCCATCTTTTCGAGTGAGCGGCTGTGGTTCGGGCGAGGTAGTTGCCGAGTATTGTGCGGGTACCTGCGGCTTAAAAATGTAGGTGCCATCGCGGTATCGTTTGATAATCCCGTGAAACCATCGGATGGCTGTTGTCTTGATTACTCCAGCTCTGATGGCAGCTGAAAGCTCGTCAAGCATACGTTGCTGGTCTATGGCTGCCACTTGCTCGAGCGCTTTGAATATCTGAGCCCTGGTTTCTGTAGAGACCAGCGCATCCAAGCGCAACGGCCGCTCGTGCGGCAGCTGGGCCGGAACTACGGACGTAGTAGTATTTCTATCTTTGGTTTTTATTGTTTTATTAGTATTTATTAGCTTTCCATTAGCCGTGGATGGTTGCTCCGTTTGTGGATTATCCATATTCGGATTTTCACAAAATGGTGTTGCGCCGGCTGTTTCTGAGGGCACATCCGAAATGTGCCACACGGTTTCCGCGAACCTGCCTCGGGAATCATGCTTTCGCTGGATAAAGAGATAGCCTGAGTTTTCTAGCTCTTGCAATCCGCTCCTTGTTGCTGCGACACCAGTACCGTTTTTCTTTGAGAGTGACTCAACTGTCAGATATTTATAGCCAGGTGGAAGCGACAGCAATTTCACAAGCAACCCCAGTGACTTCCAGCTTAGGTTTGAGTCGCTTATTACGTCATTGGGGACGATGGTGAAATGGCTGGATACCTTCCTTTTGACTATCAAAGAAATAGACATTTTATTCAGCCTTCATCAATGATCTTGGCGACCTCGGAGGTTCGGAAATAGATTCGCCGGCCCATCTTTACCTTGCATGGCAGAAGCTTCCGGGAAAGCTCATTGTCAGTGTTAAGGGTTATCCGCAGTCCATTTTTGCTTCGATGAAATACTTCGGCCAGCTGGTCGATAGACAAAAGTACCGCGCCGGAATATCGAGCATATAAAAACTCTTCTGTTGTCATGGTTAGGCCTCACTGAAGTAAGTTAGGCAATCGTATGACATATTTTCAATATTTTAAAAGAACTTTTTTGAGGTTGTTTTATTCGAGTAGTATTTTAGCTAAACATTGAACGTATATGTTTAGCTAAAGTGGCGTGTGGCGGTATTAATTTTAGCCGCTAAAACCGTTTCTAATTTCACCGGTTGCGGGAGATACCGACGGAATGGAAAGTTTGTTTAGCTAACCCATTTGCAAGTTTAGCTAAAACTTTCTAACACTCCTGTCGATGTTGTCCAGTTTTGCAACGAGGTCTTCTGAGCGTAAATGCGTGTATCTCTTAAGCATTTGCATTGACTTGTGGCCGCTAATAGCTGAAACCTCTTGGTCGGAAAGACCGCCTTCGACCAGCCTGCTCACTGCTTCATGGCGAAGATCGTGGAAACGTAGGTCGGGCATGCCGAGTCTGGCTTTCAGCAACCCCCAGGTCTTAGTGAAGGCGTACGGACTGCGCTTGCCGCTCTTGCCTGGTTCACCAAAGAACACCAGATCGCAGTCAATCGGGCGCACTGGGTTATCCAGCGCCGCCTGGAGTGTCTCGGTCGCCCATTTGCTCAGCGGGACGGTACGCGCGCTGTCGTTCTTAGTATCTGTGAGGCGCACCACGCGCTTTTCCAGGTCAACCTGGCGTCGGCGCAGGGATGTGATCTCAGAAGAGCGCATGCCGGTTTCCAGGGCGATGCGGACAATCCAGCCAAGCATTGGGTTGCTGTGATTGTTCACTGCGGTCAGTAGGCGGCGTTCTTCTTCTGCAGACAAGCGCCGATCACGACCTTCACCTGGGCTCGGCTTACGAATGTTTAGCAGCGGATTGAAGCTGAGTCCTAGGCCCCACTCCTGAATCGCCACCGTGAACAGATGGCTGAGCAAGGCCAGTTCCAGGCGTACGGTGTTGTTGCTGGTGGGCTTGCCGCGGTTAGTGATCGAGGCGAGTCGGGTATCGCGGTAGGTGGCGATGATCTCGGCGGAGAGGGCGGCCATGGAGTATTTGCCCAGATGGCTGATCAGCTGCTGGGCTTTGGTGGCTTCGGCGCGCTGGGTGGTCGGCTTCTTGGTTGGGCTGATTTCGCTGAGGTAGCGCCTCAGCGCCATTTCTAATGTCATGCGCTCGGAGCCGCTGCGCTGGATGTAAACGCCCCTGACCATTTCGTCTTCCGTACGACGTGCCCAGTCTTCGGCGTCGCGCTTGGTGCGAAAGGTTTTCGTGTTAGTCGGCCAGCCAGTTTTGCGCACCAAAGCCTTCCAGGTGCCGGCAGGGGTTTTGACGATTGTGGCCATATTGAGCGAGCTCCAAGGAGTACAGGCGAACCGGCACTGTACTGAATTTGTACCTTGGGAACATAGGACTAGCTGAGCGGCTTTTCTATCGCGCATGAAAAAGCCGCGCAGTGCGCGGCTTTGGAGTTGGTGGGCCCACACGGACTCGAACCGTGGACCAAAGGATTATGAGTCCTCTGCTCTAACCAACTGAGCTATAGGCCCTCAGAGGCGGGCGGATTATACCGGTGGTGT
>Ga0163200_1000848_pt1 | contig 12114 bp, 15 predicted proteins | sample PL_2010_200m_FD_113535 | JGI IMG/M metagenome (GOLD analysis project Ga0163200, IMG submission 113535) | Freshwater microbial communities from Powell Lake, British Columbia, Canada to study Microbial Dark Matter (Phase II) - PL_2010_200m | ecosystem: Environmental > Aquatic > Freshwater > Lake ... | reverse complement strand
GGGGCTAGGGGTGGGGCTCAGACTACGCCGCCACTGTGAAATCGTACACGGTCGAAGCGAAAGCCTGTCCGTAAATATCGCGCACGCCCGCCAGTGTGATCAGGTATTGCGCCGCCGCCGTCAGGTTCCCCGCCGGGGTGATGGTGATCACTTTGTTGGCCGCGTTGATTGTGATCGCCGCCGAAACGATGACGCCGTCCACCTTGGTCAACAGCACTCCCGCTACACCCGTGGTCAGAGCGTTGTTGAAGGTCAGCGTCGGGCATACCGTGGCGAGTTGATTCGTCGCTGCATCCGCCGGCAAAGGCGTGCAAGTCAGGGCAGCCGGCGCGCCGACCGAAGGCACTTGCACCGCATTGAACCAGGTCGCGGCGCTGAAACTGGCATCGTTCGTATCGCCAAAGACCCGTTTGACGCCATCGGTTAATCCGCTGTCAACCAGTTCGAATGGGTGGGTGGTCTTGACCGCCGCAAATTCGACGGTGATCGACTTCAGCTCCGGCTTATCGGATTTGGTAGAGATGTCCTCCTTGGGTTTCCTGAAACTTCCCTTCAGGAACCAGAAATAGCGATATTTGCCATCGCTCCTCTCGCCCCGGAAGCCCAGGGCGATATCGGGCGGGGTGGCGCCGTTATCGAACACCCGCGCGGTGGCCACGTCATAGGTCATGCCAAAAAGAATGGCCGCCAATTGTGGGGAAAGGCCGGTGACTTCGCAAGAGATGGTCGTTTCTCCCTCGCCGGAGAGACGGTCAAAAACGGCGTTATCCGCCCATTGCAGAGTCTCGCTCAGCTTGATGTTCTTCGAGATCTTCATTGCCGGCGCCAGATAAGCGGGCGTCCCGGCCACGTATCCAGCGACATTGTCCTGGGTCACCAGCGCGTAGTAGACGTTATCCACACCGACGTAAGATTGGTAATTCTCTGTCATGATTTTTTTCCTTTTCTATGGGCTATTTCCGGCCTTTGGGGGCCCGGACAGGCGTTTCATCGGAAACAGATCCGATTTTCAGAGCCGGCAATGAAACGATCTTCCAACCGGCCTGGATAAAAACAGGGACACGCGGAAGCACCACCTCGGCGGTCTCGCTGCCCTTTTGCATGGTCACAGTTTTCTCAAGCATGTTCCTCCTCTCGTCAGGAACTTAGATAAAAATAGTCTTTTGCCAGGCCATAGTGACCTGACTCGTCGTCGCGATCCAGTTGATGCTCAGGGCCTTTGGTAAAGCCCGCCGCCAGCATGGCCGCGTCCACGCCAGGCAGCACAGCCAGCCCGCTTCGGCTGAAGATCGAGACTTGAACTCGATAACTTCGATGCTTTTCGACGTTATCCGCGTGCTGCTCCGGCACCCCGTCGATCAGGCTGTAAGCCAGGTATTGATCCGGCAGCTCGCCATCACATAAATACGTCCCTAGGCCGTATGGCACGGTCGGAGAGAGCGCATTCAAGGCAGTCGCTACCAGCTCGAAGATTGTCGTCATCAGGACGTATTCAGCATCCCTTCTGCTATCAAGGACTCTTTCATCGCTCTCCGGGCCGCGGCCTTTTTCTCATCGTAGCCCTTGCGGATGTAGGACTGCGGCGGGTACTGCTTGCCGCCCCGCCCGTAGCCGTATTCCTGGGCGTTACCGTAGCGAGCCACGTCCGCCGGCGCATCCGGCGGCATTCCCACGATCACGAAGGTATAGTTCCCGTCCAGAACCGGCTCAGTGCGCTTCAGCGTGCGCATCAGTTGACCTGGGTGGGGGTCGCCCTTGCCTGCGTCGCCCACCGGCACGTTGCCCAGCATCCCGTCCAGGATCTCTTCGCCGCCGGCCACCACTGCCCTGGCTGCCGCCGCGTCCACGTCCAGCCCTTTCTTGACGAGCGTCTCAAGCAGGTCTTCGATGCCCTTGGCACTGGAACTTACCCGGCAAACCATCTCACACACTCCCTGTTACGTGCTTGACTTTGAGCTCTAGATATTCGTTTCGCTCTTGAATATTGTCCGGCGACACGATCTCCCAGCGTTCGCTGCCTTTCAGGATCGAGCAGCGGCTGGTTACATCCGCTCGGTAGCGGATCGTGACCGTTGCGGCGGAAACGGCGATTCCGGCCTGGTTGACTGCCCAGGCTTCCATCCCGTGAACGTTCACCCATTTCGCCAATACGTCGCCATTGGCCAGGTTCGTCCAGATGGGACGCTGCGCCCCGCCGGCATCGGCTGCCAGGGACGGGGCTTGCAGCGTGATCGGCACGCGCAGTTCGCCGGGGTTGGTGGGTTTTCCGTTCAGGTTCATAGCGCAGCGTATCTTTTAGGGTGCGGTCTGAAACTCCCGGGTAGTCGTCAGGGTTTGGCCATAGATATCCGGAATGGCCGTCAAGGTCAGGGTGTAGACTGCGGCTGCGGTCAGGTCGCTGGTCGGGGTGATGGTCAGGATCTTGCCGGTCACGTCCAGGGCGGCTGTGATCACTACTGCCGTGCCATCCGCGTCAGCCAGGGCAACCGCCTCCGGAGCATCTGCGTGCATCTGGTGGTTGAACACCAACACCGGCGCCACGCCGATCGCCACGTCCGCCTCGCCATCTGATGGCATACTGGACGTGATCGCCAGCGCTTCCGCAGGCACGCCCGTGGTTTCCAATTGGAGCGCCCGCGCTTCCAGTTGTGTCAGGACCGCATTCAGCCCGAATTCCAGGCTGGCGATCCCGCTGGCTTGCATGGCCGGGTTCTCGAACCACTGCACCAGCAGCATACGCGCGGCGGCTTTCGCGCCGTTGTCTACCACGCTGTCAGCGGCCCAGTCCCGGCCGGTGGAACGTTCGATATACTCGTCCACCAGCGGCAGCAGTGCCAACATGTCCTGATCGTCTTCCGCCACGCGCAAGATCGCCGCAGCTTCGGCAGAAGTCAAAATACAAGAGACTGAGACCGATTCTCCAATCCCAATAAGCTCGGAGGCGGTCAGATAGATCGAAATGTCCGCATCTTGTGATTCTGCGCTGGTGAAAACAATGACTACAGAATCCGCCCCGGCTGCAAGCGCAGCGTTAGGTATGCCAAATTGATAAATGCCGGGAACGCCCTCCACCCAGGAGCCGCTCGCCCAGGTCCCCAGCGTGCCCGCCACCGGCGTGACCGACACGTGCGCCGCAGCTCCCTGGCGCTGGTATTCGATGGTCATATCCGCAGCGGCCAGGCCGGCCAGTAGCTGCCCGGTCGCAGAAGAGCGGATGGCAACCTCCAGCATATAGCTGGTGGTATCCTTCTTGATGATGGTTGCTAAACCCATTTAGTCCTCTTCCAAAATGACTACAAAAAATAGCAAAGTGGGTGGCGATGACCCGGCTAACGCCTTAGGCCATTCTTGCCTATGTGGACCACCCACTGGGAACGACAAGTGGGAATTAGGAGTACCCTGCCGCCATCGGGGAGGTGCCGACGACGGCAGGGAAACTCGTAATTACTTAGCCTTCCGTGTCGGCTTCGTTATCTTCGGCGCGGCGGCTTTGAGGACTTTGGGAGCCTTAGGGGCTTTGGGAGCCTTGACAGGCAGCTCGACCGCTATTTCATGCAGCACGACGGGGGCTTCGATAGGCGCAATCACCGCCATATTTCCCCTCTCTAAATCGCGTATTTCGTTTTGGAGAGGGGCTGGGGGTGAGGCCGGGGGTGAGGCCACAACCCAGCCAGCGCGCTCGTGGTTTCCCATGTTGCCAGGAGCGACGAATTTCTCTTCGCCGTCCTTGATCATCAGGATCCAGTTATTCATGTTGTACCTCTTCAGTAGTTCCCCCCTCTCCAAATCTGTTTTTGATTTGGAGAGGGGTAGGAGGTGAGGCAAAGGGCGAGGCTAGCTGGCGTTGACTGCCGCGAAGTCGTTCTTCCAGTAGTTCCCAATCCAGCGGGTTTCCCCGAGATTGGACAGGACGTTTGACTTCGTGGCGGAGATCCGCAGGCCAGTGTAGATAATCTGGCCGGCAGTTGCGATATCGTTCACACCCAGTGCCAGGGTTTGCTGGCCGCCGTTCAGGATGTCATCGATGAACTCGGTGTTGTCGCCCTTCACGCCGGCGCTGATGTGAATGCCTTCGAGACGGGCACGCCAGGTGTTGCGCTCGAAGCGGCTGGAGTTCAGGAACGTGCCGTCCGCATACAGGCCGTATTCATGCCAGCTGTCGTTGCCGCCGATGCACTTGTTGTCGTGGACATAGAGTCCGCCGGCTGCACCGGTGACACGGAAGGCACCATCTGCATGAACAGTGGCCAGGGTGGGATCGGTCGCCTTGAGTGCGCAGTGTGCGATCTCGCTGCGGAACAGATTGACGAAATCCATCGCCCAACCGTTGCCGCTGTGTTGGAACTGGAGGTTGTATAACCCCAGTCCGCGAGCTTCACCGGCAATCGCATCCAGGTCGGCAGTGTTGGTGCCGATGACAGGAATGCCGGTGCCGTCGCCAAAGGGCGTCGCCCCGTCGCCAATCATGTCGCAGTAGCTCGGCAGGGCTGTCAGGGAAGTGTAAGCCGTCCCGGTGCCTTTCACGAAGATCACTGCCCGCTCGTAGATATTCGCCAGGGTTAGCCGGTAGGCTTCCCAGATCGTCACAGCTTTGGAAACCTGTGCGTATGGGGCTGCCTTCGAACCGTCGCCGGTGCTGTCGCTGCCGTTGACGTTGTCAACGTAGTAGCGTTTCGTGTACAGGCCGCCGGTGATCACACCCAGGACTTCTAACTCACCTTCAGCGCCGATGGTCCACTTGGCGCCGCCTGGGTGCATAAAGTTTGCAGTAACAGGATTACCCATGATATTTCTCCTTCACTTGTTTGCTTGTCTCCCCTCTCCAAATCTGTTTTTGATTTGGAGAGGGGCAGGGGGTGAGGCTATGCCTTGACTTCGTTCACGGTCAGCAGGCACATGGCGCCCGCGTCCATCTTCTGGGCGTCCAGGCGGGCAATGCCGCGTACTTCGGTCGCATTCGAGCGCCAGGCGTCGCCGCCGGTGGTGGTCGAGGCAAACTCAAAGGCAGAGCGCTGGAACAAAGTGACGAACTCGCGCCCATCGCCGATCGCGATACGGCTCTTTGTCGGCCCCGACAAATTTGCCCAATGCGCATCCGAAAGGATCACAACCGGGCGGCCTTTGACGCGGAACGCCGTGGCAATCGAAGGATCGGGCTGAAGCAGCGGGCGGCCAGTGCCATCATCCAACTGGTCCAGGATGTCCAGGCCGGTCTGGTTGGTGAACAGGCTGGCGCTGGCCGAGAAAGCCGGGTCCAAGGTCTTGTTCAGGGCGGTCTTGATCGCTCCCAGGGCTTTAGCCGGGTCGGTGCAGGCGGTCGGGCTGATGGCGTTGATGAGCGCCAGGATCAGGCTGTTGTGGGTCAGCACCACTTTCTTGCTGAACCATTTGGCCAGGTAGGCCATGATATTAACCGGCGTGTCAGCCAGCAGGCTGTTACCCACGATCAAGAAGTCGAAGTACTCGTCGAGGGCATAATCGATCTTGTCGAACTTGGGCTGCTCACCCTCGGCAGTCTTGACCGTCAGTTCGGTCGTGACTTTGGTCAGGGGCAGTGCAGCCGCGAACTGCTCCATCACGCGCCAACCCGTCAGGGTGTTGACGCTTTCGACGTTCACGCTGTTGGCAAGATCCACGTACTCACGCATCAGCTCGTGGATTTTGCCGTCGAATTCGATCGGGTTCAGGAACCCGCCATCCTCGCCCACCGGGTCGCCGAGGGTTTCAGTGAGGGCATTCAGCAGCAGGCCGAAACGCTCCGTGCCGTGCTGGGCCACGTTTTTAGGCGTGACGCCGCTGCGCAGAGCATTCAGCCACTGGGCCATGTACTCGGGGCTGGCGCGCATGTCCTTGGCAGGCTGCTGAGGGGTCGCGCCGCCAGCTGGGACGAAGCTGGTCGCCGGGTTGGAACGCTCCACTCCTGCCATTTCCAGGTAGAGCGCATTGGCGGCCGCATACTCTTTCTTGGCTGCGGCCAGGTCGGGTTGAAGTTTCTGCGCATCTTCGATCTTGCTTTCATCGAAGAACGTATTGATGCGAACGGCAACAGAGTTCACCTTCGCATCCGCCGCCAAAACGGCGTCATAGTACTTTTTCAGATCCATTGTGTATCTCCTTTTCTAATTTAGGATCAGTTTGACTTCCGCCTGTAAGCGGATGGCTTCAGGGGATAGGGTTGATACCGGCTCGGCTGCCAGACCCAGGTCAGGGTCCCGCAGAGCGGCCGGGACGTTCACGTAGTTTCGCAGGGCATTCACGTATGCTACCCGGTTGGAGGCGGGACTTTGCCCGCCTTCGATGATCTCGTTGGCGAAGCCGTATTCGACCGCTTCCACCGCGCTCATCCAGGTCTCGTCGGCCATCATCTTGGCCAGCTTCTCCGGCGTCAAACCGGTCTTTTTGGCGTAGGTATCCACGATGCCTTTTTTGAGGGATTGCAACTGGTTGTAGAAGCCGCCCAATGTTTCGATATCCAGGACCGCCATCAGCACCACGATCGCCGGATCATGGATCATGAGGTAGGCGGTATCCATGATGCGCACGGTCTTCCCGGCCATTGCCACGATCACGGCCGCGCTGGCAGCCAGGCCATCTATCCGCACGGTGATTTCGCCCGGATAGTCAGTCATGATTGCTCTTATCAGGCTGGCCGCGATGATATCCCCACCGCCCGAATTGATCCGCACGGTGATCGGGCCGCCCTTGCCCAGGGCGTAGAGATCGTTCTTGAATATGGCAGGCGTGATATCGTCCTCGAACCAGGAGTACTCGGAGATGTAGCCGTACAGCTCCAGCTCCGGCTCCCCACCGGTCTCGATGGCGTTGCGCAGGCTCCAGAACGCTTCGTGCGGTTTGGTAGTGCCTTCAAAACAGCGGATCGGGTTGTTTTGCATATTATTTATTCCCTGTCGGCGCATTGGTTGGGGCCGCCATGTTTGTTCCGGCGTAATTCGCACTCATGTAATATTCATCGCCGCCGTCGTAATTGGATAAGTCGTCCTTCTCGCGGGCTTCATTCGGGCTGCGCTGCCCGCTGCGGATCAGGATCTCGTTCATCTGCGCCCGCGTCAGGGCGTCCGTGCGCAGCAGGGCTTCCCGGATGAATTTGAAAGTGTTACTTCCTTGCTCGGCCAGAGAGAGCCATTTGATACGCGCTCCCTGTTCGAATTGAACCAGGAACGGATCGAGCGAGGTGGAGAGATAGTCCAGGTTCTGCTGTTCATTGGATTGGTAGCTCTGCTTGCCCGAGTTGAGTTTGTACAGCGGGATCCCAAAAAAGTTGGCGATGTCCAGGTCGGTTGCCTGTATGCTTTCCAGGAATTGGGCATCCGAGGGCTTCATCGTGACGGTCTCGAATTTCACGACCCGCTGGTCGAAGACCGCCAACCGGTAGGCGTTCTCAGAGCTGCTCATGGCATCCTCGTACGATTCCCGGATGGTCTTTCGGCCTTCCTTGTCCAGGGTGCCGGTAACGCTGATGTACCCGGCCGGGTTTAGTCCCTGGCCGAAGAATTTGGCCTGAGTCTTGTGGGCTCCTAGTTGCCGACCGATGGTCTCTCTGGCGTACTGAATCACTCCCCGACCGTAAAAACCATCCCGGTCTGGATTGATCAGCAGGTGCAGGATCTCCACGCTGGGAATGTACTTGATCTGGCCATTGTTGAAGCGCGTGCAGTACCACAACGAGCCGTCTGTTTTATCCAACACCGGGTAGGTCACGTCGGCTGGCAAGATCAGCAGTTGCGGCGGCCAGACGGCCGGTCGCCAAATGTATGCATTTCCGTGGTAGATTTCCCACTGGATAACTGTTTTCTTGAATTGGAATGGGGTCCAGAACCACAGGTTGGGAGAGACTTCCAGCAAATAAGGAATATTACGCATGAAGCCGTCCGGCTGCACCTGCTCGACCTGGTCGCCGTTGCGCCGGAACTGCTGGAACGGGAGCTTCGCCACGTCGTCGCTGAGGATGTTGCCGGCGCGGTACGCGCTGGCGATCGTCTTGGAATTCTCCGGGCTTACAGACTCGCCCGACGTGGTCCGTCCGCCTCCCACCAGTTCGACAACCTGGGGCAGGGTCAGTGATTGATCAACGATCTTGGGGGTTGTCAAAGCTCGAGATAGGATCATGGCTTACCCCTCTGGCTTAGGCCAATTAGAAGGCCGGCCACTATGCAAAATGCCCCGGCCACGAAGTACGCCGACACCGGGTAAACCAAGTACGCGCCGATGCAGATCAACACCGCGCCGAGAAAGAATAGAAGGTCGTCTGTGTACTTGGTTATTAAAAGCAAAACGCCCATATAGGAAATTCCTATTGGGGCGTCACTTCCAATTGACGACCGCACTACGAGCGGTCTCGCAAAAGATATTCGGTTATCAACATATTAGCCTTTTTGTTCTAAAGAGTCAAGAGGCTGTTTCCACAGAAACGATGTCATTGCGAGCCGTTCCTGGCGAAGCAATCTCCTCGCTGTTCCCACAGAAACGGAACGAAAACAACTCCGAGTCGGGTAGTTCTCTTTTCCATCACAAGTTCGAGTAAAAAGCGTCTAAAAACAAGCATAAATAGAGGGACAATTGATCGAGAGGTATTCGTTTAAGTAGTTTTTACCTCTTTTGTCGAGTGAAATGGGCATTCGTTCCTATTCGTTTTAGCAAGTGCCCTCGCGAGTCCAAGAAAACAAGGATAGTATGGGTGCGCGGGGTTGGACACGAATTTGTTTTCAACCCTTGACAATGCCTTCTTATTGACGTTATAATGCAGTTATGAAGAATTTTACACTCAGGATTTACGAAGCTCTCCATGAAGCGCTTAAAAAATGCGCCGCCAGAAATCACCGCAGTTTGAATGGTGAAATAATCTATGCCTTGGTGCAATATGTGCGAAGCGAGGGTTTCAAAGTGAAAGAAGAAACAGAAGTCTAAATTATTGCAATCGAGCCTAAAGAGCGTTTGCGCGCTCGATAGGCTCTGACCCAACCGCCGTGGACGCACCACGACAACGGGCTGTGATAATTTTATCACACACGGCGGATTATCCCTTCCGAGGAGGTCCGCCGTGTTTGATTTAAATGCTGTCTTTGATCTCAGTTCTTTGCCGGTCGCTCCTGAGTTCGTTGAGACCCTGGCCGAGAACGCTCTCGAAACCGCCGTCGCTTTGCTCGAAAATCTCCATGTCCCTGATAATATAATCACGCTTGTTAAGAACATCAGCGAGCTTGAATATTACAAAGAGCAGTGTTATCGCTCTCCAAATCACCTTCTGCGTGATCGCAACGACCGCTTTGACATCGAAGGCGTGGTCTTTGAAACGATCAATCTCATCGCCCTCAATGGCGGCGTCTTCCGTGGGCCGGTCGGCGCCACTCTTCCCCGTCAAATCCCCGCCCCTATGCAACTCGAGGGGCAGGCATGAAAGAAATCCCGCTCACCCAGGGCCAGGTCGCATTGGTTGACGATGAAGATTTCGAGAGAGTCAATGCATTCAAGTGGCGCGCTAGTTGGTGCCCTGGCACTAAATCGTTTTATGCTAAACGATCTATAGGACCTCGCAGTAACCAGAAAACGATTTACATGCATCGCTTTATCATGAACACACCAAAGGGTATGCATTGTGACCACATCCATCACGATACTTTGAATAATCAGAAAGGTAATTTGCGAAACTGCACGCCTTCCCAAAACAATATGAACTCGCGTTTGCGAAGCAATAATACAACTGGCCTCAATGATGTGTGCCGGCATTCTAAATATGGCTATCAGGTGAAGATCCATGCAAACGGCAAGGCAGTTTTCCTCAAATGGTTTAAAACACTTGCCGAAGCCATCGCCGCCCGCGACGAAGCGATCAAGAAATATCACGGTGACTTCGCTTACGTTCCAGATAAAACCTAAAATCCAAACCCATCCATATTCATCTTGCGCAGCTCATCCAACTGCCGCATGGCATCTATGATGGCTGCCAGTAGGTCGATCCGGCGCGTGTCGCCCGCATGGCGCTTTGAAAGCATGATATTCTCGTGGGAGTCCACAATCTGGACCGCATTACCCACGCACCACTTTAGCAGCGGAGATCCGTCATGCACCAGTTTCCCGGCCGCCACCAGATCTCGAAAGGCCTTGGTTGGTTCGTTCATGTTCTGCATACTTTGTTTAATCTCAACCATCAGATAACCTGCCCCGGTCATTTGCGTGGCAAAGTGATCGGCATTATAAGGATCATAGCAAATTTGATGAACCTTCCATTTATTTTCCTTCAGACTCATATCAATATGTCTCTGTACGTAGTTGTAATCGGTAACAGCGCCCTCAGTGGCTGTGATCCATTTTTCCCTCACCCATTCTTTATACGGGACTTTGTCCGTTTTCTCATGTCTCTTGATCCCCTCCTCTGGTATGAAACCATGCGCACAGACGGCCACCCGCTCGCCATCCAGCGCAAATACAAACGCATCTGCAGTCAGGTCAATTCTTTTAGAAAGATCCACACCGCCCAGGCATGGCATTCCCTGGGTCATCTCGATAAATTTTTCGCGCGTCACCGCCAACGCATCCCACTGGCCCATATAATTCCCCATATAAGTATCCTCGTTTCCATGTTGCCAGATATTCAAGTTCTTGACCCGGAACGTGCGTATCTTGGCCGGATCGTTGCTGCCAAAAGCCTCGTCATGTTGCTCTTGGAGCTCCTCGAACGAGCGGGGTATCAGCACGCGTAGCGGATTGGATTTTATCCACACGGCCGGGTTGTGCTCATCGTCGCCATCGTCCAGCTCCCGGATCATCACAAAATAACGATCGTTCAGCGATGGGTCTTCAAGGATCAGCTTGCAATACTCATACTCTTTGTGGCAGGGGCTTTCCACGTCCATGCCGGCCGTGGTGATGATCACCATCAGTGGCTGTCTCCGATGGCCGCCCTTGGCCGATGAAAGCAGATCGTATATCTCACTGGTCGCGTGATCCGCATATTCATCCACGATCGCCCCAGAGGGGTGCAAGCCGGCCTTATTCCTGTTCACCTTCGAGAGCGGCGCCAGAATCCCACCCTTCTTTTTGTTGGTTATTTTGTAGTCACGGATGATCAAGCGCTCACCAATGTCCGGAGCGTTCTCAGCCATGCTCTTTGCGTTGTCATACATAATGCGCGCCTGGCTACGATCAACCGCCGCACAAAAAACCCTCGGGCTCATCTCCCCGTCCCCCACCATCAGGTAGAGCGCCACCGTGGCGAGCTCTGTGGTCTTAGCGTTTTTGCGAGCTTCCTCGATGAATGCTTTTTTGAAACGCCGCACTTTGCTATCCCGATGGGCCCATCCGAATATGACACCGAAATCAAACTTCTGAAACGGCGCCAATAAGATCGGCTCGCCGGCCAACTCTCCTTCCACGTGGTGACAGAAACCTACAAACTCATAGACCCGTTCCGCCAGGGCAATATCCAGCCTCCACGGGAATTCCGGGTCCACCGGTGGCCGCGGCCGCGCGCCCACCCGCCGCGCATCCACCCGCCGCGCCAGGTCGTCGCTCAACTGGCCGGAGCGCGAGAGATCGTCCAGGTGCCGCTGACAGGCCAGCCGCTCAGGCAGTCCTGCTACCTGGCGGCCTTCGAGCACGTCAATGGCATATTGCGAAATTGGATCCATCAGTGAGTTTCTCTAAATCCTTATTATTGGGTTTCGAAGACCGTGCAAACGCCGAAAATAAATCCGGGGAATTTGGACGTTTTTTCGACCATGCAGCTCGCACATCAGTCGTCGAACTTCTTGCCAAATTCATCGGGGACTACTTCTGCTCTTTTCTTGGCCAGCCTGGCCCGCGCAGCCGGGGTAAAGCCTAGTTTGTCGGAAAGTTGTGCAATGATCCGCACATAGGCTTGATATTCTCTAGCCCTTTCTGCGTTCAGCCGTTCCATCCCCGCCACGTGCTGGTACTTTACCATTACGTCGCAATACACCGCCAGCGTTTCGGTATCCAGGTTATCAAATAGTTTTACCCCCCTCGCCTGATCAATCACCCAGTACCAGATCACCAGCCTCTCTTTCTTCAACCACTTGGGCGGCCGGAGATCCACTGGCTCCGCGCGCCCGTATTCGACCTCGGCCCGTTTGCGCG
>Ga0163200_1000845_pt1 | contig 12131 bp, 7 predicted proteins | sample PL_2010_200m_FD_113535 | JGI IMG/M metagenome (GOLD analysis project Ga0163200, IMG submission 113535) | Freshwater microbial communities from Powell Lake, British Columbia, Canada to study Microbial Dark Matter (Phase II) - PL_2010_200m | ecosystem: Environmental > Aquatic > Freshwater > Lake ... | reverse complement strand
GATACACACCGGCACGTCGAAACCGTCATCGCCGCGCGCCACGAGTTTACCATCACAATGCCGATCCCAATAGATGGCGACAACGCGCGCACGCCCATCGGCTATCAGGCTTGGTCGTGCGCCTTCGAGCCGATGCGCGAGGTGCGGATCGAAAACGTCGGAGACACGCCGGTCGTGAACCCGTGGCTGATCGTCAATGCCCGGCGCGACTGGCGCACGGTGGAGAAGATCGTCGCCGAGGCCACGCGCGGCTGCGCCAACGACCGCGAGCGCGCCATCGCCATCTGGCGGTTCGTCATCAACAACCGGTTTCACGCGACGCCGAACGACGGCGACAACATTGATCCGGTCAAACAATTCAACGTCTATGGCTACTCGCTCTGCGGCGACATCGCCCAGACCATTCGCCAGCTCTGGAAGGTTGCCGGCTTCAAGACGCGCCGCGGCTGGCCGCACGGTCACTGCCTGACCGAAGTCTGGTTCGATGGCGCATGGCATATGCTCGATGGCGACGAGCAAATCATCTGCCTGCGCCGCGACAACGAGACCATCGCCAACGAGGAGGACATCGTGCGCGACCACGACCTGATGAAGCGCACGCACACCTACGGCATTCTCCAGAACGACGATCTGATCACTGACCAGTTCTCCGCGGCGCTGCACGTTTACGAAGGCAAACGCGAGGGCGACTGGCGCGATGACTTCGGCCATCGCATGAACCTTACACTGCGGCCCGGTGAATCGCTGGCGTGGCGATGGGACAACATCGGCCATTATCACGGCACGAACCTCAAGACTGGCTGGGGTCCGGGCGCCGAGGAGCCGCTCGCCAACGGCCGGCTGGTTTACGCGCCGCCAAGCGTGGCGAAGGCGGGCGAGAAGACCGGCGACGCGTTGGTGGTGCCGATGGCCAGTCCCTACGTCATCGTCGGCGGCAAGCTCGACGTCCGCGGCGAGGCCAACGCTTTCGTTTCCTTCGACCGGAAGAAGTGGGAGCAGGTCACGGGAAACGACTTGGATCCACTGTTTCCGCCCGACGGCAAAGCGCGTTACCGTTACTGGCTGAAGTTCGAGCCGGCGAGCGCGGTCCAGTCGTTGCGCGTCGAGAACATCCTGCAAATGGCCCCGCTGTCGCTGCCCGCGCTGACGGCCGGCAAGAACCGCGTTGCTTACAGCGATGACTCCAGCGGTTTGCATAAAGTGCGTGTCAGTTTCGAGTGGGTCGAGCGCGCTGACGACACGCCACCCGCCGCTCCGCTGGCGGAGTTTCCAAAGGACGGCGGCCAAGTCGAGGGAACGCAGTTCACGTTCCGGTGGAAAGTAGTCGCGTTACAGAGTGACACGGCTACCGATTATCATTTCCAACTCAGCAATCGCGCCGACATGCGCTGGCCGCTGTCGCCGACGTTTGACCGGCTCATCTCCAAGACGCCGCAGCGCGGCACGGCGAGCTGGGCGATTCCGTGGCGCGGGCTGCTCAATCCCGGCCAGCGTTACTACTGGCGCGCGCGTGCCCGACACAAGAACGGCTCCTGGGGATTTTGGAGCCAGACGTTCAGCTTCACGCCACAAGGACCGGGCGTGCCACTCGATGTAAGCTATGACACCGCAACGCGCTCAGTTCGCTGGAAAGCCAACCCGCAGGGTCGGCCACCGGTGAAATGGCGCGTCTACGCCAGCAACGAGAAAGGTTTCACCGCCAGCGACACGCCGCACAAGGTGCTCTGGGAATCCGGTTACGAGCGACCGCGCGACGTGCGGGAGCTGCCGTCGAATATCGTTGGCGAAACTGACAAACCGGAGTGGCGCTCGCTGACGAATGCGTTCTACCGCGTCGCCGCCGTGGACGCGCGCGGCGTACTCAGCGGGGCGAGCGATTACGTCGCGGTGCTGCGGCCGAGGTTCACCAGCCAGCCGCCGCTGCGCGCCAAGGCGGGCGAGGCTTGGAGTTATCAGCCGTGCGTCATCCGCTCGCTCGGCGATCTGCGCTGCAAGAACTACACGAAGGACAAGATCTACTGGGCCGGTTTCTGGAACGTTGAGAAACCGGTCTGGTCGTTGGCTGCCGCGCCGGCGTGGCTGAAGCTCAACGCCGAAACCGGCGAACTCTCCGGCATGCCGCCCGCCGATGCTGCCGGTATCGAGTCGAAAGTGGAACTGCGTTGCGAGATTGCCGGCGTTGGCGCCGACGCGCAATCGTTCATCCTGCGCGTTGCGCGTTGAGCGCCTTATCGTGATGGTTTGACTTCCGTTTCCCAATTGGCAAGCAACTTCTTGAGTCGTGCGACCTCAGCGGGCTGTTCGGCGAGCAGATTCGTTTGCTCGCCGGGATCGCGGTCGAGATCGAAAAGATACTCTTCCAGACGCGAACCTTTCGCTTGGGTGACGTATTTGCGGGAACCGTCGCGGACCGCACGCCACGTCACTTCACCGCGTCGCTGGCGCCAGAACAGCGTGCGCTGCGGCGGCGCTTTGCCGCGCAGAATGTCCACGCCGTCCCACGGTCGCGGCGGCGTCACGCCTGCCGCGTGCGCGATGGACGCGGTGAGATCAAACGTCGCCGCCGGCACGGCATTTTCAGCTCCCGCCGGCAACACGCCCGGCCAGCGGGCGATGCACGGCACGCGGATGCCGCCCTCGAAGGTTGTTCCCTTGATGCCGCGCAACCCGCAGGGGCGTGCGCTGGCGGTGCCGCCGTTGTCGCTGGCGAAGATGACGAGCGTGTTGTCGGGGAGCACATCGAGAATGCGCCCGACGGCCTGGTCCATCCGCTCGATCATCGCGGCATAAACGCGCGGCGGGGCGTTGCTCTGTTTCCAGCGCTCCGAGTTGGGCGGCAACGGCTCAGCTTGTTCCTCATCCGGCGCTTGAAACGGCGCGTGTGGCGCGGTGAACGGCACATAGAGGAAAAACGGCTGGCCCGCGCGCCGCGTGGCGTGTTCGCGCAGCCAGCGCACGGCCTCGTCCGCAAACAAATCGGTGGCGTAACCGTGGCGCCGGTCAGGCGCGCCGTTGAGTCGCAGCGCCGGCGCGTAACCGGGCGGATCCTCGACGTGGTGGAAATAATCCATCTCACCGCCGAGGCAGTAAAACGCGTGATCGAACCCGTGCGCGCGCGGCGCGAACTGGTCTTCGTAGCCGAGATGCCATTTGCCGACGAGTGCGGTGGCGTAGCCCGCGTCGCGGAGCAACCGGCTGATGGTCGGCTCGCTGGCGGGCAGGCCGAGTTCGTGCCGCGCCGCGAGCTGGCTGGCGTCGTCGTACCGGCCCACGCCGCCGATGCCAATGGCGCATTCCAGTCCACCGACGCGTTGTTGGTAGCGGCCCGTGAGAAATGCGGTGCGGGTCGGCGAACATTCCGGGCCGTTGGCATAGAACCGGGTGAACCGCACACCTTCGCGCGCCAGACGGTCGAGCCGCGGTGTGCGGATGTCTTTCGCGCCGTAACAACTGAGGTCGCCGTAGCCGAGATCGTCGGCGAGGATGAAGACCACATTTGGTTTGTCAGCGGCAAAGCATTGGCCGCAAAGAAGCGCAAAGAGGATGCAAAGCGGTTTCACGGCTGAGTTGTACCAGAATCCAGTTCCGCGACCAAGTTCCGGTAATGTTCCGGGTGCAACACTTGAACCCTCGCGTGGCCTGTAGTAGTCTCCGGCCCGGAGCCTCCCATGAACAAGACCATCCTCGCCGTCGGCGCCCACTACGACGATTGCCCGTTCGGCATTCCCGGCATCCTGCTGCAGGCCGTGCGCAGACACTACCGCGTCGTCATCCTCAATATCATCGGCGATTACTCGGCTTGGGCGCCGGTCAAGGGACGCGCAGTGCAATTGATTGAGACCAGCATCGGTCTCGCGCGCGAACGCGGCATCGAGACGCGGTTTCTGAACTACGCCTCGATGCAATTCGAGGCAAACGCCGAGACGAAACGCGCCGTGGCCGAGGTCGTCGCCGACGTGAAGCCGGACGTCGCGTTCATGTTGTGGCATCAGGATCGTCATCCCGACCACGAGGTCGCCGCCGCGATCTGCAAGGCGGCGTTGCGCCAGCCCGGCACGATTCTCGGGCGCGATGGCGTGCGTGGTGTCAGCCGTATCTACGCCTACGACAACGGTCCCGGCCACACCATCGGCTTCGAACCGAACACGTTCGTGGACATCACCACCGAGTGGCAGTCGGCAATCGAGTGGCTCGGCGGGTTGATGACGTTCGTCCGCAACCGCCCCTACGATCCGCAGGCGCCCGACGGATCGCAGACCGTGAAGGAAACACTGGCCCGTTATCGCGGCCTCGCCAGCGGCGTCAAATACGCCGAGGCCGTCTGGGCCAGCGGCGCATATCCGCGCGAGATTTTCTAGTGTGGTGTCAAATCTTTATCGTGGCCTTGTGTGTCGCCACAGCCGCTTGCGCCGACGGATGGTTTGCGCCGTTCCAGCGTGTGAGCGACTACAAGCCGAAAGGACCGACGCATTGCTTTCGCCAGTTCAACATTGATTGGAGTTGGATTGCGCTGCGACCGGAGCAAGTGACGGAGTTCCTCAGCGAGGCGGACCCGGTCGCGCTGGCGGAGTTTTGTCATCGGACGCACGTGGACGGCACTGTTGTCATGGCCGTGCCACATCATGGATACTGCACCTACGAGACGCGCGTGGGCACGAAGTTCCCCGGCATGAAAGGCGATTGGTTTTGCCGGACCATCGAGGAGCTTCACAAGCGGCGGATTGCCGCATTCGGCTACGTCACGCTGAACTGGAACTGGAAATTCATCCGCGAGAACTTGGGACGCGATTTCATCCACGGCAAGCCTGACGCCGATGGCATCTGCACGTCGCGATGCACCATCTGCCTGAACGCGCCGGGCTATCTCGAACTGGTCGAAGCCTACACGCGCGAGGTGCTGGAGGATTATCCAGTGGACGGGATGCGCTGGGACATCCTCAAAACTGCGGAAGGCTGTCTGTGCACCGGCTGCAAGAAGTTTTACCGCGAAACGTACGGAGAAGAACTGACTGATTGGGACAAGACGGAACCACGTCGAGTGTACGACTTCTACCTGGCAACAACCGGGCGCGTTGTGACGCGGCTGCACAGCCTTTGCAAGCGAATCAAGCCGTCGGTCGAAATCTGGCAGAACTCCATCCAGAGCTATCATCCCAACCATCTCGACCTTTCGCGCCAGATGGACATCGCCTACAACGAATACGGCGATCCGTTCCGGTTGCTGTTCATTCGCGGCGTGGCCAACAAGCCCGCTGCGATCAACGGCTTGATGAACAAGACGCCCACGGAGCCGCCGGTGCCGCTCGACCGCCGCGAATGGCGGACCTGCCTCGCGCTCGGCGGACGCTGCTACTCCTACTACGGCCACAAACAAACCAATCCTAGAACGCTGCTTCCCAACGAAACGATGCTGGCGTGGCATCGGGAACAACTCGCGCCGTTCTACGAGATGGTCAGCCAGATCGAGCCGTGGCTGCAAGACGCCGTTCCCGTGTCGCATGTCGGCATCGTGTTCTCGGAGCGAACGCGATTTCGTTTCCCGAAATACGACCGCACACCCTACATCGCCGCGATGGAGCCGATTGCCAATGCCTGTCTCCAGCGCAGTGCGCCGGTTGAGTTTGTCAACTGTCTCGACTTGGACAAATCGCTCTCGCGTTTCAAACTGTTGATTCTGCCGCTCACGTACGGTCTCACCGCCGACGAACTGGAATGCCTGCGTCGCTACGTCCGCGACGGAGGAAATCTGTTGGTCAGCGGCGATGCGCTTCCCTTTCCGTCGTCCGGCAAAGGCAAAGTGGTTCATCTCCCCAAGCTCAATTCACCGGAACTAATTGAGCGGCTGGCCGGCCCCGCGCCTGTCGTTGTCCAACCGCCGGAGAGTCGCGTCATTCTCACGCAACAAGCCAGCCACCATCGTTGGGTGTTGCATCTGCTGGACGACGGCCCGTGCACCGTGGAGATCCGCCGCGAGTTCGCCGCCCCGACCAAGATCGCGCATCAATACCCGGCGTCAGGCTGGACATGCGCCGCGGAGAAGACGTCCACCGGCCTCCGGCTCAAAGCGAGCGGGCCAGCCGGTGACCGGCTATTGGTGGTCGAGTAGGGTCAGAGGCTCCAGCCGCTGCGGTAGTCGCGGTGGAGGAACTTGTTGGCCGCGGCGTCGTTGGTGACCTTGAAGTTCGGGCCGTCCCAAAGCAGTTTCTTCTGGGCGCGGACCGCAACGTTGCCCAACATGCAGACTTCCGAAAGCACGCCGGAGTGGTCCACGAAGTTTGATCCGGCTGGAGTGCCGCCGCGACAGGCGTCCACAAATTCCTGATAATGCCCCGGCGACCGTGGCAGGTGTTTCGGCGGTTTGCCATACTCGCTCATACGCGCATCGGGAATCAGGCGATAGCCCATCAGTTTGCCTTTGTCGCCGACATACAGCACGTCGGTCAAACTGCGATTAGGTTCCAGTTCGGCGGGACGCGGCGGGCGCAGGCCGCCGTCGTACCAGTTCAACGTCACTGGTGGCATCTCGCCGCGCTGCGGGAACTCGAACCGGGCCGTCACGCCGAGCGGATAGGTTTCCGGATTCAGCTTGGTGGAACTGGCCTCAACGCTGATGGGATGACCGAGCTTCAGCGCTTTGAACACAGTGGAAAGTTTGTGGCAGCCGAGGTCGCCGAGCAGACCGGTGCCGAAATCCCACCAGTTGCGCCACGTCCATGGGTGATACGCCGGGTGATACGGTCGCTCAGGTGCCGGGCCGAGCCACAAATCCCAATTCAGTCCCTCCGGCACCGGCGGCGTCTCCGGCGGACGCGTCTCGTACAACGCCGCTGTCCAGAACCGGGCCGGGCACCAGACGTGGACTTCGCGGACCGGGCCGATGGCGCCGTCGGCGATGATCTCTTGTGTCACGCGCGCTTCCTCGGTGGCTTGGCCGTGGTTGCCCAACTGCGTCGCCACGCCTGCGGCGCGCGCGGCCTCCGTCACCTGCCGGGCTTCAAAGACGGAGTAGGTCAGCGGCTTCTCGCAATAGACGTGTTTCTTCCGTTTCAACGCCGCCATCGTGATCACCGCGTGCATGTGGTCTGGTGTGGCGATCATCACCGCATCCACGTCTTCCTTTGCAAGCAGTTCGCGGTAGTCGGTGTAAACCTTGCAGCCGCGATAGCGGCCCGACGGTTGTTGTTTCGCGTAAAACTCTTCGACCGCGCGCCGAGCCGGCTCGCGGCCGCCGATCTGTCGCTCCTTGCCTTGCGACCAGTTCCACGAGATGTAGCCGCTGCTCTCGCGGTTCACGTCGCAGACGGCGACGACCTGCATTTCCGGGCATTGCAGGAATGACATCAGGTTCTGCTGGCCTTGTCCGCCGACGCCGATGCAGGCCAGTGTGGTCTTTTGGTTCGGCGAGACTTTGCCGGGACCGCCGAGCACATGGCGGGGCAGGATCGTGAACGCCGTTGCGGCGGTGGTGGCAGCGAGAAACTCACGACGTGACATGTTTGTTTTCATGATTCAGCAACTCCTGCTTCAAGCATTGTTATAGTCACTCGGCCACGACCATACAATGAATATCCAATTGCGGCACTGTGACGCGCCAGCCATCCTTTGTCATCGTCGCGTTCAACGGTCTGTTGCCGGGTATCAGAAGAAAGCGTTGCAGGTTTTTGTCGCGAAAGATCAACTCGATGTTGTGGATCGGGATGACTTCGCGGCGTTCATAGACCGACTCGCCGGCGACGTTCTGGGAGCGACCGAGCGATGAGATGTCATTGAGCAGGTGAACAACGAGCCGTTGGCCTTGGACGTGGGTCATTGCCTGCACGATACGCGGCGCGGTCACCTCGACCGGCGGCGGTTCACTGGCCGTCTCGCGCAGGGCCAGTTCCATCAAGCGCGCCCAGTGCTCGTTGCCGAATCGGAAAAACGACGTTGAGATGTCGTGCGGCAGGTAGATGACCTTGCCCTTGCCGTAGGTGCTCTCGATGATCGCCGGAGTGTTGGTGCGCTTGATTTCACCGGTCTTCTTGTCGGTGTCAACGGTCGAGATCCGCATCGGGCTGAGCGTGCCCTTCACCGGCTCGACCAGCAGCATCCGGCAGTTGAGCGGCAGGCCGTAGGTGATGTTGGTCAGCGGTTGTGTGGCAGTGTGCGCGGTCAATGTCTCGCGGATGACCGGGTCGGAGGCCCAACGATGCTGCGGCGCGAGATGCAGATGCGCGCCGTGCTGCTGTTTCGCGTCCCAACTGAAGGTCACGCGCTGGCAGTCGAACACGCCAGTCTTCTTCGCGTTGAGCACGTCGGCGAGGCCGAAGGTGTCGCGAGGTTTTGCATGTTCGTCGTACAGCGACGTTTCGTAGGTCGCCACCAGCCCACCGCCGTTGCGGACGAACCGGCGGACGGTCTCCAGTTCGGCGTCGGACATCGCGGCGCAGTTCGGCATGAAAAGCACTTTGAAGTTTTCGAGCTTGCCGCGCTCCAAGTCGCGGTCGGTGACGAGCGAGACGGGCAGGTGACGTTCCATCATTGTCTGGAATGCGCCGTACACGCCTTTGAGGTAGCGGTTCTTAGGATCGTCGCGGCCATACCAGAGTTCAGTTTTCTCGGACACAACCAAACCGCACCACGGCTCAAGCCGGTCGTTCGCGACGTACTGGTCGCGCGCCGCGATATCGGCCATGTAACGCGCCATCACATCGCGGCCGGGCACGGACTGCGCCGGCACTGCGCCGTTGGCCATGATGGTCAACACGCGAATCGCCGCTTCGGTGTATTGGATCGTGGCGCGCAGGAAACTCGGCGAGGACCACATGACTGCGCGTTTGCCGTGGCAGAGGCCGCCGAGATGCCAGCTCATGAAGTTGTGCAACGCCGGGAAAGCGAAGAACGACGGGTCCACTGTGTCGTACCAGCCAGTCTCTTCCAACATGCCGTCCACGCACTCGGCAACGCGGATGGAGTTGCGGATGTTGTGCGGGTTGCGATAGACCCACGCGTTCCAAGAGTTCACGAGCAGCACGGCGTCGGGGTTGGCAACCTTGATCGCGCGGTTGAACTCCAACATCGCGCTCTCGATGGAACGGTATTTGAAATTCACCCAATCCTGCCAAAGCACGCTGTCGAAGTCCTCCTTCAACGGCGGCTCCTTGCCGAATTTCGCCTTGCACGCCGCACAGTAGCATTCGTCGGCGTGCGCATGAAACATGTCGAAGAAGATGCCGTCCACGCCGACTTCCTTGACCAGTTCGACAATGCGGTTGCGGACGAGGTCGCGATAGGGAGTGTTGACGCAGAAGTAGCTGGTCGGTTTGCCTTTGCTGTTCACGCAGCGCCAATCGGGATGCGCCTCGCCAAGCGCGGCCGGTTCGCGCTGCGCCAAATAATACGGGACGTAGCGGATGCCGTGTTGGTGGCAAAGCGCCGTGACCGCGCGCGTGCCGTCGCGGCCATCCATCTTCGGGTCGGGTTCGCCAAACGCGCTTTTCCAACCCAAGCCGGTCCAGCCTTCGCCGCTGTGCGCCCGCGAGACAAACATCTGCACCTTGGCCTTGGCGCAGTCCTCGATCAGCTTCTCCGGCCAATCACCCACTGGATGGATGTTTGGTAGATCGGTGTAGGCGACTCGCGTGATGCCATCGAACCACTTCGGCGGCGGCCCGGCCTCCTGCGCCTCAACGCGAATCAGCAGGGCCAAAAACAGGAAGCCGATGAGTTTCACGCTTCGCTTACGCCGGCTTCGCGCATCGCATTGCGCAGATGTGCCAGTGCATCCTTGTAGTCCTTCAGGCTGACGTATTCGAGCACCAGCGGCGCGTGAGGGGCGTGTTTGGCCGCGAGCGTGACGAATTGTTTGTAATCGAGATCGCCCTTGCCGGCGGCGATGCCGCGTTCGACGTGCAGCTTGCGGTCCTTGGCGTGGATGCAGTCAATCCACGGTGCAAGCTGGCGGAACATCTCGTCGAGGTCGTTGACCTCGATCAGATTCGCCGCGTCGAGCAATGCGCGGACGCGCGGCGATTGCACCGCTTCGAGAAACATCCGCAGCCGTTTGGCGCTGGCGAGGAAGCCGCGGTAAAATGCCTCAAACAGCACTTTCGCGTCGTGTTTCGCGGCCAGCTCGGCCAGTTGGCGGCCCGTGGCGACCATTTGCGGCCAGACTTCGTCCTGAAACTCCAGCGCGATGCGCGGCGCGGGCGCCTTCGGGTCATGGTGATGCCCGGCCTCGGTGATGAAAGTGCGCACGTTCATGTGGCCGCCGATCTCCATCATCGCCTCGAAGTAGGCGAGGTTGGCTTTGCGCTCGGCTTCGTCGGGATGGATGAGGTTGGTATAGACGCCGATGCTGTGGATCTCGATTCCCGCGTCGCGGTACGCGGCGGCAATCTCCCGGCAACGCCCTGCTGTCAGGCTGGAGACATCGGAGCGGTCGTTGTATTTCCAGAATTTGCTGTCGGTCTGGTTGAGGAAAAGCTGGACGAGCTTGATGCCGGAGCTGGAGAGTTCCTTGGCGAGCGCCGCGTTGGTGAGTTCGCCGAAACCGAGCGTGGCGATGCCGATCTTCATGCCCGAAGCGGCAAGCACTGAGTGGGGCAGGATTGCGAGTGTCGCGGCTGCGGTCGCCTGGCGCAGGAAGTCGCGGCGGGATGATGCGTGATACATGGCAGTGAGCATTGTAGCGGACTCGTGGCCGTCTGCCAGCCGAAAACTTCGGGAACTATTCCAGTTCAACGAAAGAACCACCTTGAGTCGGAGGCAACCGATGGCTATCATCGGCGCCGACTTCCATGGCGCACACCGGCAAATTCATTACGTTTGAAGGCGGCGAAGGCTGCGGCAAATCCACGCACATCGCCCGGATGGCGGCCCGTTTGCGGCAGGATGGACATGCGGTGTTGGTGCAACGCGAGCCGGGCGGCACGGAACTGGGCGAGGAAGTCCGCCACATTCTGCTCCGCCACAAGAAAATGGCGGGCATGGTCGCCGAGGCGGAACTGCTGTTGTTCTGCGCCAGCCGTGCCCAACTGGTCCGCGAAGTCATTCTGCCGGCGTTGAACGACGGCCAGATCGTCCTGGCCGACCGGTTCTTCGATTCCACCACCGTCTATCAAGGCGTCGGGCGCAAGATTGACGCCGACAAGGTCGCCGTGATCAACCGGTTCGCCATCGGCGATTGTCTGCCGGACCTGACCATTGTGATTGATCTCGACCCGCGCATCGGCTTGGAGCGCGCCAAGGGCCGCGAGTTGTTCGACCGCATGGAGAACCAGGCGCTCGACTTCCACCAGCGCGTCCGCCAAGGCTACCTCGATCTCGCCCGTCGCGAACCGCAACGGGTCAAGGTCGTGGATGGCAGCTTGGGACTGGATGCCATCAGCGAACAAGTCTGGAAGTTGGTGCAACGTGTCCTTTGACGATTTCACTGGTAACCGCAATGTCGCCGCGCGTCTCCAGCAGAGCCTGCAGCGCGAACGGCTGGCGCACGCGTACCTCTTTACCGGGCCGCGCGGCAGCGGCAAGGCCGCGATGGCGACAACGCTGGCGCAGGCGTTGAACTGCATCGAGAAGGAACACGACGCCTGCGGGCGTTGCGAGTCCTGCCGTCAGATTGCAGGGGAAACGCATCCGGACGTGCATTGGGTGCGGCCGGAGTCGAAGAGCCGTCAGATCCGTGTGGAGCATATCCGCGAGTTTGAGCGGTCGGTGTCGTTGAAGGCGGGCACGGGCCGTATGAAGGTCGGCATCATCGTGGATGCCGATTGCATGAACGAGTCGGCCAGCAACGCCTTCCTGAAAACGCTGGAGGAACCGCCGGACCACACCATCATCCTGTTGCTGACCACCGAACCGCAACGGTTGCTGCCGACGATTCTGTCGCGATGCCTGCGCATTTCCTTCGGCGCGGCGCGCGCGGCACGCACACCGGAGCAGGAGCGCGCGTTGGAGTTGCTGGTGGAGTTCACCTCGGCCCAGCCGCGCGGCATCGTCAATGTCTATCGCCTCCACACGGAGCTGACGAAGCTGCTCGTGGAGATGAAAGCGAAGATCGAGAAGGAGACTGCCGACGTGGACCCGCACAAGGAACTCGAACCGGAAGCGCGCGAGAAACTGGAAGCGGAACGCGCGGCGCAGATGGAAGG
>Ga0163200_1000842_pt1 | contig 12147 bp, 8 predicted proteins | sample PL_2010_200m_FD_113535 | JGI IMG/M metagenome (GOLD analysis project Ga0163200, IMG submission 113535) | Freshwater microbial communities from Powell Lake, British Columbia, Canada to study Microbial Dark Matter (Phase II) - PL_2010_200m | ecosystem: Environmental > Aquatic > Freshwater > Lake ... | reverse complement strand
GGACCAGCGCATCTTCCTCACCGCCGCTACCGACAAAGGGCGCGCCCGCCTCGTGCTCGCCCTCGACGCTCGCGACGGCCGGTTGCTGTGGGAGAAATCAATCCCGTGCGATCCACCCGGCAAAACACACGCGATGAACAGCTTTGCCACGCCGTCCTGTGTCACCGATGGCGAGCGCGTCGTCGCCTTTTTCGACCGGGCCGGCATCCACTGTTTTGGCCTCGACGGAAAACCGCTCTGGTCGCAATCGCTGGGCGAGTTTCCCGGCCCGTGGGGTGTCGCCGCCTCGCCGATCTTGGTCGGCGACCGCGTCATCCAGAACTGCGACGCGCAGGGCGCATCGTCCATCGTTGCGCTCGACAAGAAGGCGGGCAAAGTTCTTTGGCGCACGTCGCGCGGTGAGAAACCGATGGGAGGCTGGGGCACGCCGATTGAAGTCCAGGCCGGCGCGCGCTCCGAGGTGGTTGTCAGCGGCGAACAAGGCCTCGACGCCTACGACCCCGCGACCGGCAAGCCGCTCTGGACCTGCAAGGGGTTCAACGGTCGGGGCGAACCGGGTCCCGACTTCGCCCGCGGCCTGCTCTTCGTCCTCAACGGCAAATCCGGCGACATCTACGCGCTTCGTCCGGGCGGATCGGGCGACGTGAGCGAGACCCATCGCGCTTGGCGCACACCGCGCACAAAAGTCCGGGACCTTTCTTCCCCCATCGTCGTTGGCGATTACCTGTTCGCCATGGATATGAAAGGCAGCGCCACGACCTATGATGCCCGCACCGGAAAGGTCTTGTGGTCGGAGAAGATTCCCGGCGCGTACAGCGCGTCGCCCGTCGAATCCGGCGGCCTCATCTACATCAACACCGAGGCCGGCGAAACCCTCGTCATCCGGCCCGGTCCGAAGCTCGATTTGGTAGCCCGCAATTCCCTCGGCGAGCGCAAGGGTGAATTGTTCCGCGCCTCACTCGCGCCGATCGGCGGCCGGATTTATCTCCGCTCCAACCGCGCGCTCTATTGCGTCGGTCGAAAATAGGTTTGGGATCATCATTCCTTTCTGTGCAGATGAGCACGATGGCGGCGGGTTTGCGAAGTTGGCTTGAAACATTTCCGGCAACCTACAGCGGTTTTGTGTGTTAGTTAGAGTAACTGCTGAACCCCAATGAGGCCCGTTATGACTCGATGTTTCGCAACCACCACTGTCATCGCGCTCTCGGCACTCGCCTTGATGGCGCAGGAAGCCCGTCCGCCGGCGACGCGCGCTGCCCCTCCGGCAAGCTGGCTCGATCCAAACCGGAGCGACCCGCCGGGAATCCACTACCGCACCTTCAAGAGCAAGTTGGCCGACAGCCGTCCCCGGCACCTTGCCATCGCGGCGTTAGAGGACGTCACGTTCACCACCGACAGCAACGGCCGAAAGCTGGCGCAGCAGGTCGCCGGCTCGATTCGCGAAGTGCTCCACAAGACGCTGACCCAGCACAACCCATGAAATGATGCCCGTGAAACTCAAGTTCCCTTCTCTTGCCCTCGCCGTGGTCCTTCTCCGCTGCGCGAGCACGTCCGCATTGACCGACCCGGTCGAGAAGGACTTTATCTACAAGAAAACTCCGCAAGGCGAACTCAAACTCGTCGTGACCCTGCCGCCCGATGCGAGGCCCGGCAACAAACGCCCGGCCATCGTTTTCTTCTCCGGCGGGGCGTGGGCCAACAGCAATATCAAACAGTTCAAAGACCTGGCGTCCTACCTCGCCCATCGCGGCATGGTCGCGGTGCGGGTCGATTACCGCGTGTCCAAGTCGCACAACGTCGGGCCGGACAAGTGCGTCGAGGACGCGCGCTCGGCGGTGCGCTGGGTGCGCGAGCACGCGGCGGAGTTGGGCATTGATCCGGATCGCGTCGCGGCCTCGGGCGCGTCCGCCGGCGGGCACCTCGCGGCCTGCACCGCCACGCCCGTCGCGCCGGACGCGGAGACGGACAACCTCAAAGTCTCTTGCGCGCCCAATGCGCTGGTGCTGATCAACTGCGTGGCTGACTTCACGCCCGGGGGGTTAACGGCGCGCGCCGGTGGCGCGGAGATGGCCCGCCGCATTTCTCCGGTTCTGCACGTGAGCACAAAGACGCCGCCCACGCTCATCATGGACGGTTCGGAGGACAACTGGGTCACCACCGCCAAGCAGTTCACCGACAAGGCCACGGCACTCGGCGTGCGCTGCGAGTTTTATATCGCCGAGGGCAAAGGCCATCAGTTCTGCGGCCGCTCACCGTGGCGCGAGGCGACGATTCGCACGATGGATGAGTTTCTCATTTCGCTCGGCTGGTTGACCGGGCCGCCTGCCATTGAAATGCCCAACGCGGTTGCCTGGGTGCGCTATCAGCCCGACCCTTCCGCGAAACCCAGCGGAAACATCAGCCCGCCGACAATCAGACGGGCAAAAGCCCCGGCCAAGCCGGAGGCCGCTGCCGCCGATCCAAAGACAGACAGCAAGGAAGATAGGCGCGCCGAATTCCTGAAGAGGAGGCGGCTGCAACGAAAAGCGGGAACCCCCGCGCCGAAGCCAGAAGCTGCTTCCCAAAAGCCCGAGGCCGCTGCCGATATCTCACCCGCACCATCCGCCCCTGCACCCACCGATCCGCCATCCGGTTCGGTGGCGATTCAGATTACGTCGGACAAAGCCGTGCCGGTGAATCCGCGGGTTTATGGCACATGGTGCGAGGAGATGTTCAGCAAGGGCCTGGTAAACGAGCCGGAATACATCGCCGCGCTGGTGGACCTCAAGTTCAAGACGTTCTTGTATCCCGGCGGCTCGCTCAGCTACTACCATCATCCCAAGGGGCCAGGTGGATTCAACATCCGGCCCGAGGAACTCGCGCGCTCGAAATACGGCGAGCAGGGCCGCGCCATGAAAGAAAAGTCGGGGCCGGGCGGCACCGATCTGGGCGCGGCCATCATGGCTCGTTACCTGAAGGGGAACTCGGAGCCGGACTACCTCGGGCAATTCATTCGCTTTGTGAAGGCCTCCGGCGGCGAGGCGGTCTTCGTCGCCAATATCCTCAACGGCACGGTGGAGGAACTGGACGAGTTTCTCACGCGGCTCAAGGCCGAACGCGTGCCGATTGCGGCGGTGGTCTTGGGCGTCGAAATGCACCTCGGCCCGGCGCAAGCCCTCGGCTTGGACGGTTACGTCGAGCGCATCAAGCCCTATATCGCAATGCTCAAAGCGAAGTGCCCGGACGTCCCCATCGTGGCGCACAGCACGCCAGTCGGCCGCGCGGTCGAGCTTGCGCGAGCTTCGTTTCATGAATGGAACCAGACTCTCGGCAGGCTGCCTGGCATCAGCGGCTTTTCGCAATACGGCTGGACCGAATTCGCGGGCCAGCCGCGGCTGCAGACGCGGCGTGGCGGCTCGACGGCCCAGACGCCCGCCGAAACCTGGCGGCAATACGACGAGTTCGTACGGACTTTTCCGAGCCGGCAAATTGCCACGTACCAGAAGGATTGGGGTAATGACAAAAAAATGTTCCTGACCCAGTGGGGCACGCACGCGGATCACAACACGGCCGTCCAAGGACTGCACATTGCCAACTTCTACTTCTTCCTCGCCCAATACAACGCGGCCCACGACGATTACTTCGCCGTCGCCACCTCGTCCGTAAATCTTATGCAAGACGTATCCAAGTACGCTCGCGGGGGCGGGACGCTTTACCGGGAAAAAATCGAACTCCTCACCCCTTACCTTTACACCAAGCCGTTCCGGCACCTGTTCGGCGGCGACAAGAAGCTGCTGGCCGCGACCGTGCAAGACGTCGGGAAAGAAGAGGCCATCAAGGTGCTCGCCGCGGTCGGCGCTGATGACCGCAAATACGTCTATTTGCTCAACAGCGGGCCGGCGGTTGCGCTGGGCAGGTTGTCGGTGGATGGCGCGGCGCTGCCGGCGGGTGCGCGGGTTGAAGTTGAGTCGGTGTGCGGCGCGTCGGCCCCGGCAAGAACACTCACAGGGCAGAGAAACCTCCGTGACATCGTGTTGGAGCCGTTCAGTCTGACGCTACTGATCACGCCGAACGACGTTTCGCCAGTGGACAGAAAACAGCCGCCAAAACACGCGACGGAGCAAAATGATTATGACAAAGCCGCCGGCCCTCGCCCCGATCTGGAAGATGTGTCCTACGGTTCTCACGAGCGGCTCAAACTGGATCTGTGGAAGGCGAAGTCCAGCCAGCCGACGCCGGTCTTGGTCTTTTTTCACGGCGGCGGCGGCGACAAATTGATGTATCGCGGAAACCCGCTGTTGACGCTTTGTTTGAGTAACGGCATCTCTGCGGGCGCGGTCAATTACCGTCCCAATCACCTGTTCCCGGCTCCCGTGCCGATGCAGGATGCCGGCCGGGCAATCCAGTTTCTGCGGTCCAAAGCCGGTGAGTTCAACCTTGACCCCAAACGCGTCGCGGCATTCGGAACTTCACTCGGCGCAAATGTTTCGATCTCGCTGGCGTATGGCGATGACCTTGCAGACCCGAAGAGCAACGATCCGATCCTGCACGCGTCGAGTCGTCTTTGCTTTCTGATCACCGCCGACGCCGGGGGCGGCTTTGGAGGACGCGTTGGCCACCGGCCCGCAGCGACAGAAAAGAATGCCGCAAGTGAACCATCGGCCAAATATCAAATCACCAAGGACGATCCGCCGATCTTGATGATCTACAAAATGCCGCTCAAACAGCTTGCAAGCCTCAAGGACACGCCCAAACGAGAACTGCTTCACAATCCCGTTTTTGGCCAGTTACTGAAACAGAAACTTGACGCCGCGGGGGTCGAAAGTTACCTCTACCACGGCGGAAACAAGGCGCCGCCGGATGCGGAACAGAAGTTCATTCTCAAGCACTTCTTTGGCACGTCCGCCCAGTTACCGCCCTGAGATTGTTTGCCGCGCGATGAAAGAACCATGATAAAAATCGTAGCCATAACTTTTCTTGCCGCGGGCCTGTTGCTGGCCGACACGGCGCTTCACCCTGCCTGTGCCGCCGCCGGGCGCGAACTGATGGAGGAACAATTGCAACAATTGCTCAAGCGTTTCCCCGACGCCGACTTGAACAAGGACGGCAAACTAACCCGCGACGAGTTCCTTGAATTCCGACGCAAGAAGCAGTCCGAAGGCACGGCCGCTTCCTCCCGTGCTTCCCCTGCGGCCACCAACGCTGCGCCCGCTACCGCGACCAACACCGCGCTCGTGAGCAAGGTGGAAATTCGGATCACTTCGGCCAAACCGGTGCCGATCAACCCGAAGATTTTCGGCATCAATTGCGCGGAAATGTTCATTTTTGATCTCGTGCAGAAACCGGAATACCTTTCGGCGCTTGGCGAACTGCAATTGAATACATTTCTCTTTCCGGGAGGAGGTATGCATCATCCCAAGGGTTCGGGCGGTTTCAACATTCGTCCGGAAGAATTGGCTCGAACGAAACACGGGACAAATCACAAAGCCAATAAGGAAGGATCTCCCGATTTTTTCCAGCAGTTCATCGGGTTCGTGAAGCCGATGGGTGGCCATTCCGTGTTTATCCCCAACATCGCCACCGGGACAGTCGAAGAACTCAACTACTATTTGAAACACATGACGGACGCAGGGATTCCGGTCGAGTCGGTCGTCCTCGGCATGGAGGTGCAACTGGGGGCCTTCAGGTTCAAGGACGGCGCTGCTTACATCACCGCGACAAAACCGTTCATTGATTTCCTCAGATCGAAATATCCGGGCGTGCGCATTGTGGGATGGAGCACGCCGGTCGGCAGAAAAGCCGCGGTTCCTGATTCTTACCGGCAATGGAACAGGGATGTCGCCAAGGTTCCCGGCATCTACGGCTTTGCGCAATACGGCTGGACTGAATTCGGGTCTGCGGCGAGGCGCAGCCGCGGCGGGAGCGCGGCGGGCACTTCTCCGGAACAGCGCCTGAAAGAATACGATGCCTTCGTCGATCACTTTCCCACCCAGCAGATCAAGGTTTACGCGGAGGATTGGGGAGCTGACAAGAAGATGTTCATGCTTCAGTGGGGCACGCACGCCGATCGGAACACGGTCGTGGAGGGACTGCACACGGTGAACTTTTATTTCTTCATGACCGAATACAACGCCAGTCATGACAACTATTTCGAAGTCGCGACCTGGTCGGTGCCCTTGATGCAGGACCTCGCCTCGGGAAAACGCAAGAACAGCGGCGGTGGAATGCTCTACCGGGAGAACATCGCCCTGTGGACTCCGTATCTGTATGCCAAGCCACTCCGGTATTTCTACAGCGGCGACAAAACGCTGCTGCCCGCTTCCGTTACGGGTGTCGGGAAGAACGGCACGATGGAAGTCGTCAAGGCGCTCGCGGGTGCAGGGCCGGACGGCAAAAAGTATCTCTGCATTCTTAACCGCGGGCCGGCAGTCGCGCTGGGTGAGATAACGGTTGACGGTAAAACCGTTCCATCCGGTGCGAGTGTTCACGTCGAGTCGGTGTCCGGCGATACTCTCTCCGCAACTGGCGGTAAACTGAAAACATTTGCCGGGAACAAAACCATGGGTTCCGTGTCCATCAAGCCGTTCAGCGTCACGACACTGATATGGGAACTGAAGTAGCAGCAACACAACCATGAGCAACATCCTCACAGAAATCTGGCCCCCCAGACGCCGTCACTTTCTGCGCGGCCTCGGCGCGACCGTCGCGTTGACGCTGCTCGACGCAATGACGCCCATGCGCATCGCCACCCAGCCAAGCCACAGGAGTGAAATGAAACGGCTCCTTACCCATCTCGTTCTCGGCTGCGTACTGGGCGTGTCTTCGTTCGCCGCTGACGCGCAGTCTCCGCAACGTGCGCCGTTGCCCGACAACGTTGAGAAGCGCGACGTGACCATCTGGAGCGATGGCGTGCGGATGGCGGGTGACCTCTACCTGCCGAAGGGGTTAAAGCCGGACGAAAAGCTCCCCGCGGTCTTGTTTTGTGCCGGCACCAGCGGCACGAAGAAGGGCACGCCGGAACGGCTCGCGCCGCGGTTCGTGCAGACCGGGTTCGTTTTCCTCGCGTTCGACTACCGCGGCTGGGGCGAGAGCGACAGCCGGTTGATGACGCTCGACAAACAGCCCAAGCCCGACGCCAAAGGCGAGGTCACGGTGCGTGCGCGGGCCATCCGCTGGCAGATGGATTTCGCCGATCAGGCGATGGACATCCGCGCAGCGATCAGCTTCCTCGCCGGCGAGCCGAACGTGGATCCGCAGCGCCTCGGCATCATGGGCAGCAGCTACGGCGGCGGGCTGGTGACGTGGACCGCCAGCAACGACCTGCGCGTCAAATGCGTCGCCGCGCAAGTGGCCGGCATGGGCGGCGGGCGCGGCCCGGCGGCAGAGCGCTCCGCCTACGGTCTCGCGACCAAACAGGCGCGAGCCGAGACCGAACCGGTGCCGTTCGAGACCGGCAAGATGGGCGGCAAAATGGCGCGGTACGAGCACATGCGGGTCAACCCGGTGAAAAGCATCGGCTACAATGCCATCGAGGCCGCCGAGAAAGTCCGCGCGCCGATGATCATCATTGACGCCGAGAACGAGGAATTGATGGATCGCCATCAGAACGGCGAACGGGTCGCGGAGATTTTGAAATCGCACGGCGTGCCGGTGGCGTATCACGTCCTCAAAGGCATCACGCACTACGGTATCTACCGTGAGGGCTTCGAGGAGGCAACGCGCCTCGAACTGGAGTGGTTCGCCCAGCATCTCAAGAAACCGGCCGCCAAGAAAAACAATTCCCGGTAACGAAATGGCAGTGAAATATGTCTATAAGAGCAAGGAGAACGAACATGAAGCGATTCCGTTATTGTTTGGTCCCGCTGCTTGCGGCGGCGGTTTGTTTTTCCACTGCGGTTTCGCCGGAGGCCGCCAAGACCGACCAGCGTGGCGTCTATGCCGTCAACGGCCGGTTGCACGTCAGCGTCTTCGGCACGCCCGACGGCGAACCGATCACCACCGGCCCTGACGACATGAAACCCTCGTGGGCCAAGACGGGCGACTGGATTGTGTTTTTCCGGCGGACGGAATCCGCGCCGCGCGTGTCGGATTGGAAGACGGCCATCTGTGTCGTGAAGACGGATGGGACAGGATTTCGGAAACTGACCGACGGCACGCAGACTGATTTCAACCCGACGTGGATGCGCGACGCCAAGAACGTCATCCTGTTCAGCCGCCGCAATCCTGCCAACAGCAAATACGTTATCTACCAAACCGCGCCCGACTCCAATCCGGGCGACGAGGTTCCCGTCAGCGATCCGCGCTATGGCTCGTTCGCACTCAGTTGCGTGAAGGACGGTCGCATCTTCGTGTCCAGCAGCGGGCATCCCGACAAGGCCGGCTACTACCTGATGACGCCGGGCAAGGACGGCAAAGCGACTTATGAGCCGGTGAAGTTCGCGTTCAAGCCGGATGGTTTCCCCGACCGGGTCAGCATCACGCCGGGCGAGACAAAAATGACCTACGAGTTCCAGCACGGCAATGGTCCCTACCAGTATCCGGGCCGGACCATCTACATCGCCGACTTCGATGTGACGACCCGCACCGTGTCAAACCCGCTGGCGATCACCGACCCGAAGCCCGACCCCAAAATCACGGTGCTTTATCCGCGCTGGACCAAGGACGAGAGCGCGGTGGTCTATCACTGCAACAAGACCGGCAAGAGCCAACTCTACATGTACCGGCTGAAGGACAAGTCCACAACACGCGTGTCCACGAACCCAGAGGCGAACTACATGTTCGCCTGCGGCGAGGCGACACCGAAATGATCATGAATACCCAATCTCTTTTTGCTGCAATGTTTCTCTGGCTCACAGCGAGCGGAATCCCAGCCGCCTCTGCCGGTCAGAACAACTGGCCACAGTTTCGCGGTTCCGGCGCGCGTGGCGTGGCCGATGGCGCGACGTTTCCCGAACGCTGGTCCGCCACGGAGAACGTGGCTTGGAAAACCAATCTGCCCGGCCGCGGCTGGTCGTCGCCCGTTGTTTGGGATAGACGCGTATTTCTCACCACTGTCGTTAACCGCGGCGAGTCGGAGCCGCCGAAGAAGGGCCTCTACCTCGGCGGCAACCGGCCGCAACCGCCGGCCAGCATCCACGAATGGTGGGTCTATTGCCTCGATCTGGAATCGGGCGCGGTTCGTTGGAAGGAGAAGGTGCACGAAGGGCCGCCACCGAGCGCCATTCACATCAAGAACAGCTACGCCTCCGAAACACCAGTGACGGACGGCGAGCGGGTCTATTTCTACTTCGGCAATGTCGGCGTGTTCGCCTACGATCTTGACGGCAAACGCGTCTGGTCGAAACCGATGGAGTCGCACACCACGCGTTACGGCTGGGGCACCGCGTCATCGCCCGCGCTGCACGGCGACCGGCTCTACATCGTCAACGACAACGAGGAGCAATCCTTCCTGCTCGCGCTCGACAAACGCACTGGCAAAGAGCTTTGGCGCGTTGCTCGCGATGAGAAGAGCAACTGGTCCACGCCGTTCGTCTGGCAGAACAACCTGCGCGCCGAGATCATCACGCCGGGCACCGGCAAGGTCCGCGCCTACGATCTCGATGGCAAGGAACTCTGGTCGCTCCAAGGCATGTCCAGCATCACCATCGCCACGCCGTTTGCCGGGGACGGATTGCTGTACATCACTTCCGGGTTTGTCAGAAGTCCGATGCGGCCCATCTACGCAATTCGTCCCGGCGCCCGCGGCGACATCTCGCTGACGCGAGACAAGACATCCAGCCAGTTCATCGCGTGGTGCAACTGGCTCGCCGCGCCGTACAACCCGGGCACGTTGCTGTATCACGACAAGCTCTACGTGCTGCTTGATCGTGGGTTGCTCTCCGCGTACGACGCGAAAACCGGCAAGACGCTGTTCGAGGGCCAGCGGATTCCGCAGGGCGGTGGCTTCACCGCGTCGCCGTGGGCCGCAAACGGAAAATTCTTCTGTCTCAACGAGGACGGTGTGACGTTCGTCTTCCGCGCCGGCGATAGATTCGACCTGCTCCACGCGAATCGCCTTGCCGACGATGACATGGGTATGGCCACCCCAGCCATCGCCGGTGACAAACTGCTCATCCGAACCTCCGCGCGCCTCTACTGCATCGCGCAAACCGGGCGCACGGCAACGAGAGAGAAAAGCCCATGAAAAGCGTTTTACAGATTATCTTCGCAGGTCTTGCGTTGCTCACGTTGCGTTGCGCCACCATCGCCCAAGAGCAGCCCGGCCAACGGGGCAGTGCGTCGCCCAGCGACCGCTTCAAGCAATGGGACAAGAACGGCGACGGCAAGCTGACGGCGGACGAGGTGCCGGGGGAGAAAGTTTTCAAGATGCTCGACAAAAATGGCGACGGCATCGTCACCAAGGAGGAAGCGACCGGGTTTCGCGGCGGATGGCAGCCGAACGCAGCGCCCTCGCCAAAGCTGCCCCCGTCGGAAAACTTCCAGCCGCGCCCGCACGGCGACGAGGCGAAGGCTGCCCGACTGAAGCCGGACGCGCTGGCCAAGATTGACGTGGAGATGCAGCGGCACGCCGCCGCGCCGGATGTCGCCGGCAGCGTCGCGTTGGTGAGCCGGCACGGGAAGATTGGCTATTTCGAGACGTTCGGAATGCAGGACCGCGAGGCGAACAAGCCGATGCCGAAGGATGCCATCTTCCGGCTCTACTCGATGACCAAGCCGATTATCGCCGCCGCCGCGATGGTGCTCTACGACGAAGGCAGGTTCACGCTCGACGAGCCGATCTCGAAACATTGTCCCGAATGGAAAGAGCCGATGGTGATGGAAAAGGGCCAGAGCGTGCCTGCGAAGAACCCGATCACGCCGCGGATGTTGATGAGCCATTCGTCGGGCCTCTACTACGGCACGCTCGAAGGCGGAGCGTTCGCCGGCAGCGGCTTGTCCGGGCGCGAAGACATGACGCTAACGGACTTCTCGAAAGCTCTCGCGAAGCAGCCGCTGAAGTTCCATCCCGGCACGAGCTACCAATACGGTCACTCGATTGACATCCTTGGCCGGTACGTCGAGGCCGTGTCGGGCCGGCCGCTCGACGAGTTTCTCCGCGAGCGCATTCTCGCGCCGCTGAAGATGACCGACACCGATTTCTGGGTGCCCGCGGCAAAGAAGGACCGGATCGCACAAATGTACTCGCAGCGTTCCAACAGCTCGCTGGAGCGCGGACGCGACTCCGAGCAACTGCTCGAGAAACCAAAACTATTCCTCGGCGGCCAGGGTCTCGTCGGCACGGCGAGCGACTACGCCCGGTTCTGCCAGATGCTGCTCAACAAGGGCGAACTCGACGGCGCCCGCGTGCTGAAACGCGAGACGGTCGAGTTGATGTTCCAGAACCATCTGAAAAACACGCCCGGCAAGTACGGCCTCGGCGGGATGGTGGATGGTGCTGGCGGTTACGCTTGGGGCGGCGCCGCCGGCACGCAGTTCTTCGTGGACTCGAAGAACGAGTACTTCGTTGTCTATATGGTCCAGACCCAGCGTTACCGCAGTCCCTCCTACAACGACTTCAAACGTCTCACCATCGCCGCCCTTGTGGAGGAAAAATGAAATTGATCCGATTCGCTGTCTTATCTGTTGCGGTTGTGTCGCTGCTGTCCGCATCCCTTACGGGTGTCGGGAAGAACGGCACGATGGAAGTCGTGAAGGCGCTTGCGAGTGCTCACGTCGAGTCGGTTTCCGGCGAGACTCTCTCCACAACTGGTGGTAAACTGAAAATATTTGACGGAACTAAAACAATGGGTTCCGTGACGATTGAGCCGTTCAGTGTCACAACGCTGATAATACCATGAACGATGTCATTTGCGGGAGATGCGTGACGTGATCCAAAAAGGAATTGCAGCAGCCATTGGCGTGGCGGTGTGCGCCATGGCGTTTTCTCAAGCGAACGATGCGACCAAGGCGGTTCCCGCCACTGCGTCCCGCGCCGCCACGCGCGCGGCCAAGAAAAGCGCCAAGGCCAGCTTTGACATGGCGTCCTATCTCGCCGCACTTTCCGCCGAAGGCCGGGAGCGCGGCTACAAAGAGTTCGTCTATAAACAGACACCGCAAGGGGAACTGCGCATCTACTTCGCGATGCCGGCGGGCTGGTCGCCGAATGACCAGCGGCCGGTGCTGATTTTC
>Ga0163200_1000841_pt1 | contig 12150 bp, 10 predicted proteins | sample PL_2010_200m_FD_113535 | JGI IMG/M metagenome (GOLD analysis project Ga0163200, IMG submission 113535) | Freshwater microbial communities from Powell Lake, British Columbia, Canada to study Microbial Dark Matter (Phase II) - PL_2010_200m | ecosystem: Environmental > Aquatic > Freshwater > Lake ... | reverse complement strand
TGATTGAACCCTCCATATGAGGCAAGTGCCTGATCTTGTGATCCAACCGCCTCATGGATCATCTCCTGTTCAATATGGATGCTCTCCATGGCCAACTGGTGTTTGCTGGGCATTTCCCCTTTCAGGGCGTGCAACGCGTGCAACAGGCCGACCGTGAAGGCCGAACTGGACCCCATGCCGCTGCGGGCCGGCAGATCGCCGTCATGGTGAACCTCGACCCCGTAGGGCAGGTTCATGTACCGCAAGACTTCACGCGCCGCGGGATGCTGGATTTCGTCCACGGCGCCGGCTTTCTCGATGTATGAGTAAACGATCCGGTATCTGTGCTCGAAGAACGGCGGCAGATAGCGGCAGGTCAGGTAGCAATACTTGTCAATGCTGCTGGCCAGCACCGCGCCACCGTGGGTGCGGTACCAAGCCGGATAATCCGTGCCGCCGCCGAAAAACGAGATGCGAAATGGTGTTCGACTGACAATCATGGGAATAATTTCTGGGCCGCAAAGTACGCTGGCGGTGTGCCGATGTCCAGAAACTTCCCCGTCGTCGGGAAGGCGTACAGGCCGCGCCCGACCCAAGCGGGGAAGGTTTCGCGTTCGATGGAAACAGCGCGCCCCGCCGGGATGGATTGCAGCACGGCGCGGCTCAGCAGGTAGATGCCGCCGTTGATCCAGCCGTGTCCTGTCGCCCCGTCTTTCTCGATGAAGCTGGTGACAGAGCCGCGCTCGTCAAAGCTTACGCGACCGCTTCGCGAAGTGTCCTCCACCTCGCGGACAGCCAGCGAGGCATTCGCTCGCCGAGCGGCGTGCACGTCCTGAAACGGCCCGAGGTCAATCTCGCAGAACGAATCGCCGTTCAGTGCCAGCACCGGATCGGTGTCCAGCAGCGGCAGGGCGTTTCGGAGCGCGCCAGCGGTGCCGAGCGGTTGCGGTTCCGGCGAGTAGGTGATGCTCAGATTCCGGTATGCCGGCCCCACCGTGGATGCCACCTCCGCAGCCTTGTAGCCGGTGCAAAGCACGACGCGGCGCAGGCCGGCATCGGCAAGCTGGTCAAGCAGCCGGTAGAGAAATGGCCGTCCGGCAACAGGGGCGATGACCTTCTGTTTGTCGGCGAGCACCGGTCGCAGGCGCGTGCCGAGTCCGCCCACGAGGATGGCCGCGGTGAGTTTGTCCGGGCGCTCAGACATTCTTGAATGGCATTCGCTTCAGCATCCGGTAGCCTTTGAGCAGTTCGCAGATGCCGTCGTCGAGGCTGCGTTTGGCTTCGAAACCGGCCTCGCGCAGGCGCTGGTTGGAAACGATGTAGTTGCGTTTGTCCGGGTCTTGGCCGACCTCGGCGAAGTGGATGTAGAAATCCGGGACGTATTCCTTGACCTTGAGCGCGAGTTCTTCCTTGGAGAGGTTGGCGGAGTCGAGGCCGACATTGAAGGGGCGGCCAATCATACGGTCGCGGTTTTGAATGCAATGCAGGAAGCAGTCGGCCACGTCTCGGATGTGGACGTAGTTGCGTTTGAAGTCTTTCTCGAAGATGACCAGATACCGGTCGGTAACCGCAGCATAGACGAAGTGGTTGACCAGCAAGTCGAGCCGCATCCGGGGCGACACGCCGAAGACAGTGGCCAGGCGCAAGGTGATCGTGTTCGGCGAATCGAGCAGCGCCTTCTCGGCGTCGGCTTTGGTGACGCCGTAGAGGGAGATCGGTTCGAGCGGTGTCTCTTCGGTGCAGAATAGGTCGCCGGTTTTTGCGCCGTAGCCGCTGTTGGTGGTGGGATAGACGACCAACTGCTGTTGGCCGCGCAACCGGTTCAACATCTGCACCGCCTCGGTATTCACTGCCCGCGCCAGCAACGGGTCGCGGTCGCAGGCCGGGGCGCCTACGATGCAGGCCAGCGGGATCAGAACATCGTGCTTGGGGATCAGCTCCGCCATCAACCTCTCGTCCCGCGCGTCGCCGAAGACGAAGTCGAACTGTGGATTGCAACAGAGGTGAAAGAGCGATGTTTGTCCGTAAAGCAGGTTGTCCACGACCGTGACCCGGCAGCCTGCGGCCAATAGGTGTTCGCACAATACTGAGCCAAGGTAACCGGCTCCTCCGGTAACGAGAACTTTCTCCGTCATGATTTCGATTCCTCCTGATTGTTCGGTTGCTTCCTGCAACTCAGGCCGGGCACAGCGACCAGCAAGACCAGTCCGAGGGTCGCCAAGCTGATGTAGCCTGTCATCCCGGGAGCCTCGAAGCGGAAGACAATACGCGAAGTGCCCGTTGGCAGGGCAACTCCTCGCAAAATCACATTGGCGCGAAAGACGGGGACGTTCTTGCCATCCATTCGGGCGTGCCACGAGTTTTCAAAGCGGTCGTTGATGAGTAAGTAGCCACCGGCGTCCGTCTGGGCTTCCACTTCGATGTAGTTGTCGTGATAGCGGAGGAGGCGCACGGTGCCGCGACGATTGGACGGAGCCGTGGGTGCGAGGTTGGCCAACTGGGCAATGTCACGTGTGACCAGCAACGTTTGGCGGGGATTCCAGTCGGGGGCATTGAGGCGTCGGGTTGTGTCGTTGGCGCTGGGCAGAATCTCCAAACCGGGAACGAACATCGCCTTGGGAAGATAGTCCTTCAACTCGATCAACAGATGCGTGGCCATGGCGGGGTCCGCAACCGATTGGACGGTCAGGTCGTCGAGGCGTGTGCCCGATGCCTGAAACGCGGCCACACCGGCGATCTTGCCTTGAAGGGCTGGATGCGCCAGCACGGAGCGCCCTTGCTGTGCCGGTGCGGCGAGGTATTTCACACCAGCCAGTTGCCAGAGACGGAGTGGGTTTCCTTCCAGCGCTTGAAAGAATTGAGCATAGTCCTCCGGTAGGCGCGACGCAGCGGGGATGTCGAGTGTGCTGATGCCATGGTAGGCGAACACGGTCGAGATGTAGTAGTGCAACAACCCGTCCTGCGCGATGAGTTTGACGCGGGCGGGATCAGGTGAGCGGCGGAGAGTGTCGAGGAGGGGATTGGTCTGGTATGCCCGCTTGGCGTCAGACGATTCGAGGTAATGCGAGTGTACCCACCACATCTGCCCGACGACCAGTGCCACGACGAAGATGGCCGCGCTCGTGGCCAAATGCGCCGGGCTGAAAATGTGCGCGAGGATGCCTGTTTGTTTCCCGGCACTGTCCCTCAGGCCGATGACATACCAGGTCAACATCACCAGTGCAGCGGCCACGAACACCGTCAGGCGTTGGTTGGTGGCAATGGAACCGATCTCGACGGGGCTGTAGCTTGCCCGTCGCAGCGACGCGGCTTGACCGCCGGCGTCGAAGAACGTGGCGATGAAAATCAGCGCCAGCAAGGCTGTCGTTGCGAGGAACCAGCGCCTTAACTTGCGGCGGTAGGGGGCGAGTTGTTCCTTGCTCAGCAATTCGACGACGGCGTGAAGTCCGTATGCGGCGAGGACTATCAGGCAGAAGTTGGCCGGCCCGTTGAGGAACTTGATAGGATTGCGCCAAGTGCTCATGTACGGCAGTTGGTAGAAATAGCGGTAGAACGGCGCGTACTTGCCGAGGCTCAACAGAAAGAGCACTGCGCCCATCACCAGAAAACAGCGACCGTAGAACAACTGATCGGCTGTCCAGAGTGCGGACTCACCGGTCCCGGAGCGTGTTTTGCGACACACGAACCAAAGTCCGACGCCCAGCAGAAGAAACGGGATTGTCCCAAGCGTGCACGTGTCAATGGAAAAGTTGCGGAAACCTTGGCGGGTTTGGTCCCAGTTCTCGGTCTGGCCGATCCGCCCCCAATACTCGCCTTTGGGCATGCCCGAACGCCAGCCGAAGAACCCCGGCACCAGATACGTCAGCGTCTCTTCGGGTGGCCAACTCCACTGCGTGGCCCAGGCGAATTTCGTTTTCGGATCTTCGCTTCCTGCTTGTCGCACGCCCGTGATGCCGGCGGCCGCGGCTACTTGGAGGCCGGGCAACGCCACGAGCAACGCCACCACAACAGTCACCAGCAATTGGCCAAGAATACTGATGGTTTCGCGGGACTTGCGCCAAAGCGACTGACCGGCCTTCACCAGAAATACAATCCCTACTGGCAGGGTCGCCAAGGCTCCTTGATCGAACGCCGTTGCCACCATCATCCCCGCAACCGCTCCGGCCACACCCGCTGTGCGCCAACTGCGCAGGCGAATCGCTCGCACTGCGGCCCACATCGCCAACGGCAGCATCGCAGACAACAGAGGCGGGGCAAAATGTCCGCCGTAGATGTTGCTCAGAATGCGCCCCTGCCATCCGTATATGATGCCTCCGGCAATCGCCACCGCTACAGGCAGCTTCAGTTCCCGCAGAAACAAATAGCAAGTCCACACCGACAACGCTGCACCGAGTGGATACACGATTGTGAAGAACAACCATGTGGGCAACAGCGCCAGCACCGTATATGGCGTGAACGGCAACGGATCAATTCCTTGCCCCAGCCACCAATCCGTCGCGAAATGTCCCTGCGGCGGGAACCGGTACTTGATTAGCCATTGGTTGGACGGATTGATGTCGCTGGTCAACGGGATGACGTTGCCGAACGAGAAGAAGTAGCAAAGGTACAACTGCAACAGCAGCGTACCGCCGACGGCCAGAAAGAGGGCTTTGCGTTCCGGTTTCATCGTTTCATCGCGCGCACTTTACGCCAAGTCCGCCAGGTTTCCCGACAGATGTCCCAGACGTCGCTGAGACCGATGCCGCCATACTTGATTTGGTGGCTGACGATGACTGGCGCTTCCACCATTCGCGCGCCGGTTTCCACCAGGTGCACCAGCAGTTCCAAATCGAAACCAAATCCTTCTACTTGGGTCTTCTCCACCGCCTTGCTCAGGATGTCGCGGCGCACCAGTTTCATGCCCGTCTGCGTGTCGCGCACGGGCAGGCCGAAGAGCAGTTTCACCAGCACGTAGTAGCCCCGGCTATAGATGCGGCGGATCAATGGACGGTCCACGTTGCTGTCGGGATGCATCTTGCTGCCAATGACCGCGTCGGCCTGGTGAACGTGCTGCAGTGCCAGAAACAACGTGATCTGGTCCGGCGGCAGGTCCAAGTCGGAGTCCAGAAAAAGCACCCAGTCGCCCTTGGCCGCCCGCGTGCCTTGGCGCAATGCCTCGCCTTTGCCCCGATGCGGCAGTTGCAGAACGCGGATCTCGGCCAGTGCCGCCGCAGCGATGTCCAGTTCGCCGGCGGAATTATCGGAACTGCCGTCGTTGACAGCGATGATCTCGAACGGGCCGAGTGGACGCAACACCTCCGCCGTCTGCCGGAGGTTTTCCCGAATTACGTTTCCTTCGTTATAAACTGGCATCACAACCGAAAGCATGGTCGCTCACCGATACACGAAGACGCTGCCGATGTAAAACGCAGAATTTCAGCGCCGCATCCGGTCCCACAAGATCGCGCCGCCCACCAGCAATACCGCCAGCGTCGCGCCGACACCGATCAGCAGCAACAGCGCCTGTGCGTCGCGTCCCCACCACGTCAACACCGCGCCGTAGAGCAGGCCGCAGGCGCCATAGACCAGCGCCGCGGCGAACCGCCGGGCCGCCAGCACGTAGAAGGCGAGCGCCTGCAACAGGCCGACCGGGACCATCACCAGCGCAAACCGGTTCATCAACGACAGCACCGCCGGGTCGGCGCGGCTCAACAACAGCCGACAAAGGATTTCCTTGCCGAGCACCACGGCGGCCGCGCCGGCGATGACCAACCCGGCAAACGCCGCCAGTTGGAGCAACGTCGCCTTGTCTGAGCGTTCCTGGCCGGAACGCGCCGTGAAAAACACCGTCAGGATCGGCAGCGGCAGCGACACCACGGCCCGGCCAAACAATCCCGCCGCCGTGTACGCGCCGAGCGCGTCGCCGCCGAGATAGCGTTGCGCCACGACCGCGTCGGACTGCAAAAATACGTAGTTGCCGATGCAGACGGCAAACGAGGCAAACAGATAGCGCACAAACTCCGGATCCCACAACGGCGCCAGCCGCCCGCGCACACGCACCAGCGCGCGGTCGCGCCACAGGACTGCGAGGACGATTACCAGGCCGCAGAACGCGGAAGCTGCGACGCCCGTTTCCGCCGCATTCCAGATGCGCCCGCCGGCGGCGCCGACGGCGATTCGCACGGTCACGCTTGCCAGGCCTAGTGCGGCCAGAAAATGAAATTGTCCCAGCCCGGCACACCATGCGTAAGCCAGCCCGCTCCACAAACTAACCAGAATCGTTGCCAGCACCCAAGCCGCAATCGTTGCGCGCGGCACGTGGAAAAAGACCGAGATCGGATGAATGAAAGCGACGGCCAGCACCGAACAGAGAATCGTCAGCCGAAACAGGAACGCGCTGCTGGCCGCCTTCAGTTCCTCGACGCGTTGTTGTTCGTCGCGCGCCTGGTGGCGTGCCAGATGATGCGTCACCGCCTGACTAGCGGCGGCGACGCCAATGGTCACCATGCCGGCGAGGCCAAGCGCGGCGTTGAGGTGGCCGAATTCCGAGAGCGGCAGCAGGCGTCCCATGATCGCCTGGAACAGGTAGTTGCCCCCCGCGCCGGCCAGGCTGGCCAGCGTCAGCACCACGCTGCTCTTCCACAAGAATCGGTGTCGGTCGGACATGCTCGGCTGATTGTGTAGGCCAAAACCGTTGCGGCAGCCAGACTTTTCGTGTACAAGTCCATCCACCATGAAAATCGTTGTCGCTTACTCCGGCGGACTGGACACCTCGGTCATCCTGCACTGGTTGAAGGAAACCTATCAGTGCGACATCATCGCCTACTGCGCCGACATCGGCCAGGAGGAGGAACTGCGCGGCCTCGACAAGAAAGCCAAGGCCACCGGCGCCACCAAATTCTACGCGCTCGACCTCGTCGAGGAGTTCGCGCGCGATTTCATCTTTCCGATGATCCAAGCCGGGGCCATCTACGAAAACCAGTATTACCTCGGCACCAGCATCGCCCGGCCGCTGATCGCCAAGGCGCAGGTGGACATCGCCCGCAAGGAAGGCGCCGACACCGTCGCTCACGGCGCGACGGGCAAGGGCAACGACCAATGCCGGTTCGAGTTGACCTACGCGGCGCTCGCGCCCGACCTCGATATCATCGCGCCGTGGCGGCTGCCGGAGTATCAGGCGCAGTTCAAAGGCCGGGCCGAGATGCTCGCGTACTGCGCAGAGAAGGGGATCAAGGTCGAGGCCACCGCCAAGAAACCGTACTCGATGGACCGGAACCTTCTTCACATCAGCTACGAGTCCGGTATCCTCGAAGACCCGTGGCTCGAACCGCCGAAAGAGATTTTCAAGCTCAGCGTCTCGCCCGAGGATGCGCCCGACAAACCGGAGTACGTCGTCCTCGACTTCGAGCGGGGCAACTGCATCGCCGTCAACGGCAAACGGCTCACGCCCGTTGGCGTCATGCGGGCGTTGAACAAGCTCGGCGGCAAACACGGCATCGGCCGCGTTGACCTCGTCGAGAACCGGTTTGTCGGCATGAAGAGCCGCGGCGTGTACGAAACCCCCGGCGGCACCATTTTGCATTTCGCCCACCGGCAGATGGAGACGTTGACGATGGACCGCGAGGTCATGCACCTGCGCGACTCGTTGATTCCGCGCTACGCCGAGATGGTGTACTACGGATTCTGGTTCAGCCCCGAACGCGAGGCGCTTCAGGCGTTCGTGACCGAGAGCCAGCAGAACGTCACCGGTACCGTGCGGCTGAAGCTGTACAAGGGCAATGTCATCACGGCGGGCCGGAAGAGTCCGGTCTCGCTCTACAACCCCTACGTCGCCACGATGGAAGCTGACCGGGGCGCGTACAACCAGTCCGACGCCACCGGTTTCATCCGGCTCAACGCCCTGCGGCTGCGGACGCGCGCCGGCGTTTTGGCGAAGAAAAAATAGGGCCGAGGTTTGGGGTTGACTTGCAACAGGCTACAGGTAAGATGCATCACATAAAGGAACAAAGAATTATGAAACATGTGAACAAGTTTCATTCCGTGCGTTGGTTTTGTCTGGCGGTGCTGTTGCTCGGAATCGCCGGCGTAATCACCCTCCAAGCGGAAGAAGACATGTGGATTCTGCCCGGACCCGACATGTGGATGGGCAGAGGACTAATCGGATCACCGACGGATCCCACTCTCATTCCGATTCGATACAACGGGGAGATCATGTTCATTCCGCCTACAGAAATTGCCAGCTACGTGCAGAAAGGCGGCAAAACAGGCTGGCCGGAAGTGATTGTTCCTTTGATTGTCAATGGCAAACCAATGGCGGTGCCGATCTGGCAGGTTGCCGACCTCTTGAAGAAAGGCGCACAGACTTCCGATGATCTCGTAGTCATGCACAAAGGCAAGGAACAGGTCGCCGTGCTGAAATCACAGGTGGGCGAGTACAGGAGCAAGGGCTACGAACTGGGACCGCGGCAAGACTGGACCGAAGGTCGTGTCATGTGTCTCAAAAATCGGCTCGTCGTCGTGGACAACAAAGCTGTTGACAAGTACACAAAACAGGGAGCTGAAGCTGGCCCCTGCAAGAAATAACGCACCTCGTCACCGATTCGCCATTTCCGCCAGCACCGCCGCTACCTCTGTCGCCGCGTTTGAGGAATACATTGTAACGCTTCGTTGCGGTCGTTGTAGTGCTGCCGCCTCGATCTCTCTTGCCAGCGCCTTTGCGTTGCCGCAATCCAGCACCACGCCGCGCGCCCCGTAATGTCCGTGCGAAACCACCCGGCAACCGTGCGCCATCGCCTCAGCGATCGTCAGCCCATAGCTCTCGTGGCGCGACGGCGACACAAACAAATCTGCCCGCCGCAACAGCGCGCTCTTGCGCGCACCGCTGACGTGTCCCGTGAACGTCACCGGCAACCCCGCCGCAAGCCGGCGTAGTTTGCGTTCGTAGGCACGCCCCTTCATGTAGGCCGGCGCGCCGCAGATGAAGACGCGAATGCGCGGCACACGAACGTGCCGCAGCGCGCGCAACAGCCGTTCGAGACCCTTTTCCGGCGACAACCGGCTCAGCGTCACGACCACAAACTCGTCGTCCGCCACGTCCAACGGCTCCGCCGCGACCGGTGGCGCGATGTTGCCCCACGGCACCACGGCGATCTTCTCCAGCGGACACCACGGATAACACCGCAAAATAACTTCCCGCATCGGCGCCGACGGCACAATCAGCCGCCGGCTGTGCCGGACGCAGTCCTCCTGCTTGGCGAAAACCAGCCGGAACATATCCGGAACATAACGCGACGACCACCGGAACCTTGTCAGATGTTCCGGCCGCACGACGCCGCGCAGGTAGAACTTGGTGAAGTATTCGACGACGTCCACGTGGAAGATCGTGGCGACGCGGTGGCCCGCTTCGCCGAGTTGGCGAAAGTCGGGGCCTTCGCTGATGTCGTTGGCGAGCACGACACAACGGTGCGGGTCGCGTTGCAGGATGGCGTCGGTGGCGGCTCGCTCGAATTGCCGGCAGAACCGGGCGTATTGCAGCTCGGTCATGCCGGCGGGCGATTTCGACAGCGGCAGCTTCAGCGAGCGCGGGCTGAGCACGGTCCAGTCGGGATGTTCGCGTTCGAGATAGTCGGCCACGGCTTTGCCGCCGCCGAGCGGTTCGGTGTCGGGGAAGTGCGCGTGGGCGGCGGCATAAACAATTTCAACTGGATTGACTTCGTGCACGGTGCGAGGGTAATGACACTGACCGGCAAGTCAACAGCAGGATGAATCTGAATTACATTTTGATCTGGATGGTCGGCGTCTCCGCCGCGGTGGTGCTCGTGCGCGTGGCGCGGATGTCGGCACGGCTGTACCGTGGCTGGATCGTCGTCAACGGTGCGCTGCTGGCGCTGCTGGGTGCGGGGCTGTTGTGGTTCCCGGAGTTGGCTGGATATGCGGCGGGCGCGGCGTGGCTGGTGTTTGTGTTGGCGCCATCGCTGGGAACGCGCTTGGCCTGGCGTTGGGCGATGCAGCAACGTTATGCAGCGGCGTGGCGGCTGGCGGTGGTGTTGCGCTGTCTGCATCCGTTCGACGCCGACCGGCATCGGCCGGGGTTGTTGCGGGCGATGCGTCTGGCGCAGCGCGGGGAGAGCGAGGAGGCGTTGAAGATTCTGCGGCGGCTGGTGGCGTGCGGCGGCGTGGCAGGTCGCGCGGCGGCGGCGCAGATGTACCGGATGACGGGTCGCTGGGAGGAGTTGGTGGAGTGGGTCAACGGCAGCACGGGGCCGACGGGTTTGTTGCGGGACGTGGGTGTGTTGCTCTCGTACATGCGTGCGTTGGGCGAGACCGGTGACCTGGAGCGGATGCAGTGGGTGTATGCGCAATACGGCGGCGCGCTGGAACGCTCCGATCATCGGCGGAGCCGGGATTTCTGCCGGATGATGATGCTGGCGTTTTGTGGGCAGACGGTGGCGGTGGAGCAGTTGTTGTCGGAGTCGTTGGACTGGTTGCCGGTGACGGCGCAGGAGTTCTGGCGGGCGACGGCGGAGGCCGCAGCGGGCGAGACGCAGAAGTCACAGCAACGGTTGACGCGGCTGCTGGAGTGGGAGACCGATGCGGTGGCACGCGCGGCGATTGAACGACGATTGCATGTGCCGCTGGCAATCGGGACGGAGACGATGGGCGATTTCGTCCTTGAGGAAGCGCCGGAAGCACGCCCTGCTTTCGGCTGGCGGACGGCGTACATGACGCAAGCGTTGGTGGCGATGAACGTGGCGATGTTCGCGCTGGAAATGCTGGCGGGCGGAAGCGAGAACGAGTCGGTGCTGTTCGATCTCGGCGCGTTGTCAGCGACGGCGGTGGCGGCCGGCGATTGGTGGCGGCTGCTGGCGGCGATGTTTCTGCACGCCGGTTGGCTGCACCTCGCGATGAACATGCTGGGACTGCTGTTGCTGGGGCCGTTTGTGGAAACGAGCCTGGGACGGCTGAAGTTTGTGTTCACATACCTGTTGTCGGGACTGGCTTCGATGGCGTTCGTGGTGGCGATGGCGCGCTGGCGGTTGATGCCGGATGATCTGCTCGTCGGCGCGTCCGGCAGCATCATGGGATTGATCGGCGCGACGGCCATCGTGCTGCTGCGAAGCTGGCGCACAGGCCGCTCGCGCGTGGCGCTGCAACGGTTACAACGCGTGGCGCTGGCTGTTGGCTTGCAGGTTGTGTTTGACCTCGTGACGCCGCAGGTCAGCATGGCAGCCCACACGTCAGGTGTCGTTGCTGGCTGCGTGGTAGCGCTGTTGCTAACATTGGAGGATGGATGAATATGAAAAACTATGTGAAGAACAAAGTCGTCATCATCACCGGCGGATCATCGGGTTTCGGGTTTGCGGCGGCGGAGATTCTGCTGGAGATGGGAGCGAAGGTTGTCATTACCGGACGCAACGCCGCGCGTTTGAAAGCGGCGGCGAAGAAGCTGGCGAACAAGAATCTGCTCCCGGTGCAGGCTGACGCGGTGAAGACGGCAGACTGGAAGAGACTGGTGCGGGCGACGTTGAAACGGTTCGGTCGGATTGACGTGCTCGTGAACAATCACGGCGCGGGCGTGAAGATCGCCAACGTGGAGGAAATGGACGACGCGACCATCGGGGAGACGCTCGACATCAACATTGGCTCGGTCATCAAGGGTTGCCGCGAAGTGATTCCCGCGATGAAAAAGCGGGGCAGGGGACACATCGTGAACGTGTCCAGCGGTTGCGCCTATCACGCCTGGCCGAAGTGGGGGACGTACACGGCAGCGAAGGCCGGCATGGTGGTGTTCACGCGTTGTCTGCACCTGGAGATGGCGGAGTGGGGCGGCAAAGCCACATCGTTCATCCCCGGCGCGGCCCGCACGAACTTCTGCAAGGCCGCCAAGCTCGACGACAGTTGGCTGGAAGGCTATCCGAGCGCGGAGGACTACGCGCGGACGCTGGTCCACTGCATTGACGTGCCTGACAACACAGTGATCGAGGAAGTGAACCTCTGGGGCACCAAGCAGGTCAAGGACGCGCTTGTGCCGTATTGAGGCAGCAGTTCACAGTTTGCCGCACACGACAGCGGCGTCTCGTCTGATAAGCATCTAAAGGTGATGAAAAAGAAGGCTTCAGTTATGGCACATTGGCCCCAACCCTTAACCCAAAGGAAAGGAGCCAGTCATGCCGACCGAAGCCGTGAAGAGTG
>Ga0163200_1000839_pt1 | contig 12158 bp, 9 predicted proteins | sample PL_2010_200m_FD_113535 | JGI IMG/M metagenome (GOLD analysis project Ga0163200, IMG submission 113535) | Freshwater microbial communities from Powell Lake, British Columbia, Canada to study Microbial Dark Matter (Phase II) - PL_2010_200m | ecosystem: Environmental > Aquatic > Freshwater > Lake ... | reverse complement strand
CGCGAGACCTCCACACTGGGAATAAGGGTGCGTCCGGTATTCCGCCACATAGCCGGCCGCGATATCGTCGAGTTTGAGTCAAGCTACGGAAAGGTCAAGGTCAAGGTCAAGCGCTTCGAGGACAAGGTAGTCAGCATCGCGCCTGAATACGACGAATGCAAGAAGATAGCAGCCGAAAGGACTATTCCATTGAGGGATGTTTACAGGACAGTCGAGGCCGAGGCGCGCAAACTGATCAAATAAGGGTCTACCACGGATCGATAAACGGTCGCCCGGATTCCTTCGGGCTTTTATCCTGCACCGATTTCAGTCCACGCATGATCCAGCGGCGTGTCTCGGCGGGGTCGATAACTGCGTCGATCTCCATGTAGGAGGCCATATTCATGCCCCTGCCCATGGCATAGGCCTGCTCCACGAAAAACTTGTAGGTCGCTTCACGCTCGGCCGGGTCCTTAATGGCCTCAAGTTCCTTCCTGAAGCCGTGCTTGACCGCCCCTTCCAGTCCCATCCCGCCGAACTCGCCGGTCGGCCAGGCTATTGTGAAGAAAGAATCGTGGAACCCGCCGGCCGCCATGGCCATGGCGCCCAGGCCGTATCCCTTGCGCAGGACCACGGTGAAGTAGGGAACGGACATGTGTGCCCCGACCACGAACATACGGCAGACGTGGCGCACCTGCGCACGAACCTCTATCTCGGGCCCGACCATGAAGCCGGGCGTATCACACAGTGACAGCACAGGCAGCCGGTGCACCTCGCAGAGCTGCATGAAGCGGGCCGCCTTGTCAGCATCGTCCGCCTCTATAGCACCACCCATGTGCCTGGGGTCATTGGCGATCAACCCGAACGGCCTGCCCTCGATACGCACCAGCGCTGAAACTATACCCGGGCCGAAATGCGGCCTGAGCTCAAGCATGGAACCCGCATCTGCCATAGCGTCGATGACCTTCCGCACGTCATATACCCGCAGCCTGTTCTCAGGTATCAGCCAGCGCAGCCGGCGCTGGTCGGTTGCCTCCCACCCCGTGGTTGAACCCTGGAAATAAGAGAGGTACTTCTTGGCAACAGCCACGGCCTCAGCCTCATCGGCCACCTCAATATCCACCACGCCGTTGCGGGTCTGGACATCGATGGGGCCGATATCTTCGGGTTTGACCACGCCCAAACCTCCCCCCTCGATCATGGCCGGGCCGCCCATGCCGATGTTGGAGCCGCTGGTGGCGATAATGACATCACAGCAGCCCAGCAGTGCCGCGTTGCCGGCAAAGCACGGCCCCTCGACTATACCGATAAGGGGTGCCTTGCCGCTGAGGGCCGCAAAACGGCCGAAGGTTGTGATATCCAGCCCGGCTACCACGTTGGCGTCTGTATCACCCGGCCTGCCTCCGCCGCCTTCTGCAAAGAAAACGGTGGGAAGCTGCCACTGGTTGGCGATGTGCAGCATCCTGTCCATCTTCTTGTGGTTGAAAAGACCCTGCGTGCCGGCCAGCACGGTGAAATCGTAAGCCAATACCATGCAGCGGGCCCTGTCTTCGTCAAATAAATCACGGTTGACCGTGCCTATCCCTGTGATGAGGCCGTCGGCGGGAGTCTTCCTGATCAGTTCATCAATGGTGCGACGGCCGCGCTGCGCGGCCACGATCAGGGCACCGTACTCGATGAAGCTGCCGGGATCGCAAAGGTCAGTGACATTCTCGCGGGCCGTGCGCCGGTTCTTGCTCCGCCTCTTGGCAACAGCCTCGGGACGGTTCTCATCGAGTGTGAAGGAATGGCGCTCTATGACTGCTGCAAGATCAGGACGGATAACATCCAGGTCGATATCACTCTCGGCTGCCCTTGAGTCGGCAGAGACCTCGGCCTCCTCCAGAAAGAGCAGCGGTGAGCCAGCCTGGACATTGTCATTGAGCGCCACGCAGATGGCGCGCACATATCCGCTGCAGCCGGCCGTGATAACATGTTCCATCTTCATGGATTCCAGCACCACCAGTTTTTGACCTACGGTGACGGTGTCTCCCTCGATGACCTCGATATCTACCACGCAACCCTGCATGGGTGCTGTCAGCGGGATTGTTCCCGGGGGCGCAACCGGACTTTGAAGGGCTGAATCCCGGGCGCTGCCAGCCGTGTTGTCCGCGAAAAACCTGGCTCTCTGCTGTTCTGAGGTCTTTGCCAGAGCAGCGGCATTATCCTCGATGAAACCTGTATAAATGTCGTTAGTTATGACTTCCGGCCTGGCCAGGAGGTTGAGCAGGAAGGGGATGTTGGTTTCAACTCCCTCGATGCGGAACTCTTCCAGCGCGCGCCGGGCCCGTGTGACCGCGTCCCCGTATTTTTCTGACCGCGATGTAATGATCAGCTTGGCCAGCAGTGAATCGAAGGACGGGTTGGTGATATATCCGCTGTAACCGTAGCCGTCCACCCGGATTCCCGGCCCTGAGGGGGCTTCATAGGTATTCAATCTCCCGGATGATGGTATTACATTACCTGTCTCATCCATGGTCTCCATGTTGACGCGTACCTGCAGAGAGTAGAAGCGTGGATGGTGGGCATCACGCGCAAGCCCCAACTCTGAAAGCGTTTTTCCACCTGCTATCTCGATCTGCACCCTGACCAGGTCGACGCCCGTTACCTCTTCCGTGACGGTGTGCTCGACCTGCAGGCGCGGGTTGGCTTCCATAAAATAAAATGCCGTCCCTCTTCCTGAGGAGTCCTCAACCAGGAACTCGAAGGTGCCGAGGCTGACGTAACCGGCTTTGCCGGCTATTTTCAGTGCCGCTCCTGTGATCTCCTTTCGCAAACCGGGCGAGATCGACGGGCTTGGCGCAACCTCGACCAATTTCTGGCTGCGCCTTTGCAGTGTGCACTCGCGCTCTCCCATATGGATCACACGTTTGCCGTCACCGATAACCTGTACCTCGATATGCCTGGCCCGTGGGATGAGCTGTTCGACATAGACGTCCTTTGCCCCGAAAGCGGCATCCGCCTCCGACCGGCAACGGTTAAAGGCCTCTTCCAGGTCTTCTATCCTGTAAACCGTCCTTATGCCGCGTCCGCCTCCGCCCATTACCGCCTTGACCATGACCGCCGCGTCCCGGCCCAGCGACAGGAAGAAATCATTAGCTTTGCCGAGGGTAACCGCGCCATCCGTACCAGCGATTACGGGCACGCCGTTTTCTTTGGCCAATTGGCGGGCGCGTGCCTTATCGCCGAACAGTTCTAATGTCTCCGGCCTCGGCCCGATGAAGGTGAGGCCCGCCTGACCGCAGCGCCGTGCGAAATCCGCGTTCTCGCTGAGAAAGCCATAGCCGGGATGCACAGCGTCGCAGCCCGCTTCAAGGGCAAGGGAGATGATCTGTTCAAGGTCGAGGTAAGCGGCCGCCCCCCTGCCTTTCAGCGCGCAGGCCTCGTCGCCGGCCGGCACATGCAAGGATTTTGTATCGTCCTTGGAATATATGGTGACTGCCAGAATGCCGAGACCGGCTGCGGCCCGAGCGACGCGCAGGGCAATTTCCCCCCGGTTGGCAATGAGGATTTTGCTTATTTTCTTCGAAGTCCTGGTCAGTTTTTTCTTCCTCCGCTCAGCTATAAAAGTATAGCAGAGTTGTCAACGCACCAAGGTTTGCCGGTGACAGTAAAGTCATAAACAGCGATGGGAAAGATAAGAACAACATTTAGACGATAAATATCTTATCCTATGTGTATGCTGAAATTTCCAAAATCCTTCTGGTAAATTCACTGCTGGCTTCATACTCGGGGCTGACAAATTGTATGTCACCCAATTTTGCCAGTTTCGCCGTTTCTTTTTTACTATGCTGCCGTGCTAATATTTTAAGTTTGGGATTCAGACGTAATGCATTAGTTATGGCCGCTGTGATTGTCAGCGTATCAGGTACAGTTATGACGAAAACGCTGGCATTTTTCAGGGTTAATTGAGCAAGTATGTGAAAATTACCGGCGTCTCCATATATGTATGGGATATTTTCTTTTCTCAATTCGGATATTATTTCCGGATCAAATTCAATGACTATGAATGGTATACCATCCTTGCGTAAATTTGCTGCAATATTTCTGCCGATTCGGCCACATCCCGCCAGCACGACCGGGTATGATGCAGGCGGCGCATCAGTGATTTTGCTGTCATTAATCGCTAATGAATCCTTCTTAAATACACTCCTGGCAATCGACAGTTGCTCCCATTTTGGTAACAGCCATGAAACCAACCCGAAAAGTAGAGGCGTCAGCAGCATGGTTATAATGGCGCTTGCTACGATTAGAGAATAGAATTGCCCTGTAACAATATTTAGATCAGTGCCAGCCTGAGCCAGAACGAAACTGAGTTCACCTATCTGAAAAAGCCCGGCACCCGATAACAAAGCGACTTTATTGCTATATCTGAATAACCTCACAATGATAAAGATGACAGATGCTTTTACGATAATGATGCATATCACTATTAATAAAACAGTTGGCCAGTAATCAATCACAAATTTGGGATTCAACAGCATACCGAGTGACAAGAAAAACAATGTCGCAAATACATCTCTTAACGGGGTGATTTCAGCCAATGCCTGGTGGGCAAATATTGATTCGCGCAATACTAATCCAATAATGAATGCGCCAAAAACGACCGATAGGCCTAATATATGAGTACCAAATCCAGCCATCAAGCACAGAACAAGAACAGATAATATAAACAGTTCTCGTGACCGAACGCCGCCGATACGGCCAAAAACCCAGGGCAACACCCACAGACCCATCCCAATGGCCACGGCGATGAACATGGCTGCTTTGCCAACGGCAAAAGCAAAAGCATTGAATAGATTATCTGCGGGTTGGCCAATAAGCGATACTATCACCAGCATAACTGAGACGCTAACATCCTGAAGTATTAGCATGGCGATCATAATGCGTCCATGCATGGAACCAAGCTCACCTTTTTCCATTAGTATCCGCAGACACACCATAGTGCTGCTTAAAGATAAGACTAAGCCAAATACCGCAGCTTCCGGCAAAGGCCATCCAAAGAAAGCCCGGCCAAGAACAAAACCGGCAGTAAAGGTAACTATAATTTGAAGTATCCCACCCCATACACCGACGCCGCCCACCTGACGCAACTGTGTAAATGAAACTTCCAATCCCAATGTAAACATCAAGAGTGTCACTCCGATGGTAGCTGCCGATTTGATTAGATTTAAATCGCCAACCCATCCGAGCACATAAGGGCCTGTCAGTATACCCACGAGCAAGTAGCCGAGAATCACAGGTTGTCCCACACGGCGGGCAATCATTCCCCCGATCAAAGCAGCTCCTAAGAGTATCGCAATGACAATTTCTGGTCCTAAATCTTGCATGGCATTAAATTGATATCGGGATAATTATTAATAGTCGCAACACCCGACAATGTAGTATTTGTATCACGGGTAGATGATAGTGTCAACAACCTCATGCCAGCATCGATTGATTAACCCGAGTAATGATGATAGTATGGCAACAGTAGTTAGTAGCATAAAGCAGTATATGGATATCGTTCATCTCATATATCTTGTTCTGTTTTTATTCTGCATGATGGCCGCAGCCCTATTTTGTAGCATTGAGACCGCTTACATCAGCATCCAAAAACTACGCCTTCGCCATCTTATAGAAAACCAGGACGCCAATGCCATGGTGGTGGCTAGGATTATCAGTAAACCAGAGAAGTTTCTGGCCACAGTGCTGCTATGCATTAATTTTTTTGAGACAGCAGTAGCCACAACCGGAACGTTGCTGGCTATCTCGTTATGGGGGGAAAATATAGGTGCCGCCATTGCCACAATAACCGTGACAATTCTGACTCTTATTTTCTGCGAGCTTATTCCGAAGAGCCTTGCCACCCGTTACGGCGAGAAAATAGCACTGCAGTTGGCCCGCTTCACTGAGATAACCTCAACAATCTTGTATCCATTTGTGTATGTTCTCAATTACATCGGACTGCGTATCACCGGGTTGGGTAGAAAAGGTGCCGTTATTAAACCAACCATCTCTGCAGAAGAATTCCGTACTGCCATAAACATCGGTGAAGCTGAAGGTGTCTGGGAAGAGGAAGAAGCGGAGATGCTTCACAATGTATCTAAATTTGCTGATAGGCCAGTAAAAGAAGTGATAACACCTCGAGTAGATATTATCTGGATTAAGAAAGGGAGTACTTTAGATCAGTTGTTTGCTATTTATCGGGAGCATCCCCACACCAAATTCCCTGTTTTCGAGGGTACTACTGACAATGTAATAGGTGTCCTTTTTATGAAAGATATTCTCTTGGCACAGGCAAATAATGCCATCCAAAAAGAAAGCAGGATAGACAATCTTATTCGCCCTGCCTATTTTGTACCTGTAAGCAAGTTGCTGGGTACGCTCCTGGCAGATATGAAAAATAATAAACATCGTATCGCCCTGGTAATTGATGAGTTCGGTGGAGTCGCCGGCATGGTGACCATCGATGGGTTGGTCGAAGAGATAGTTGGTGAAATCGGCGCTGAAATCATCGATGAAGAAGCGGATATAGTCTCTGTTGATGCCAATACCTTTCAGGTAGACGGCGGTTTACGCATTGAAGAAGCAAATGAGGAGATGGGACTTAAATTGCCTTCAGGTGAATATGAAACCATGGCCGGTTTTGTAATGAGTCATGCGGGAAGAATTCCCAAACAGGGTGAACATCTTAAGTATAGGAACTTAAAGATAACCATCGTAGAAATGAAGGGATTGAAGATCGAAAAAATCCTGGTGACCAGAGAGGCTGATACAAAAAGGGCGGGCCCTCAGAAAGGAAAACCCTAATGACAAATGGTCCTGGTGAAGTGGGCAGGTCAGCGGCGGGGCATCAAGCCACCTGTATTTATGAAAAAGTGCTTTTAGGAGTTTTTGTATGAGAGTAGGACTTTTTGGATTTGGCAGAGCAGGGAAAGCCGTCGCTACAATATTGCTGGAAAGCAAGGAATCACGTCTTTGCTGGGTTATCAGAAAATCAACAATACTACAGCATCGTTCAGTTTCTGAGTTTCTTGGTATTCAATCGGACGAACCTGGATTAATTTTTCCCAAAGATGAATGGTCGCCGCAGCAGCTTTTCAATGAGCACCCTGTCGATGTTTTAATCGACTTTTCTTCTGCTGAAGCTATATTATTTTACGGCGAAGAAGCGGCTAAAAGAGAGATAGCCATTGTGAGCGCAATATCAGAGTATCCCACCGAAACAATTGAATTATTAGGCAAATTATCACGGCAAACGAGGGTACTCTGGTCTCCCAACATTACTATCGGCATCAATTTTTTGATGCTGGCAGCTAAAGTCCTCAAAAGTATTGCTCCTTACATAGATATCGAGATAATTGAAGAACATTTCAAGGCCAAAAAGGAGGTTTCTGGTACGGCTAGAAAAATTGCGCGAGTATTATCTTTACCAGAAGAATCAATTAAAACAATTAGAGTAGGCGGCATCGTCAGTCGACACGAAATACTTATGGGCTTTCCATATCAAACATTACGCTTAATCCATGAGTCAGTATCTAGAGAAGCATTCGGCAACGGCGCCTTATTTGCCGCTCAACATCTCGTTGATAAAGAAAAGGGGTTGTATCATATGGAGGACCTATTAATACCATATTTTAACCTGAAATAATGCGGATTGTTAAAGCATGTTAGCGTAATGCGTCGTAAAGACAACCGCGCAAGATAACCGGATTCTTATTTTCTCTTTTTAGCCAGAGAAAGCAGGTTCGCCAGGTTCTCATCATCTGCCGCCACGACGAGCATATCTGCGGGTCTAACAATCTCCTTTTCTGCGGGGGCGATAATAATTTCTTTTTCGCGCTGTATGAGCAGGACTGCCACACCCCGTTTTCCCTTTCTTCCGAATCCCAAGTCGTCCAGGTTCTTGCCGACGAAGTAAGGCAAAGCCCGAACCAGGGAGATTCCATACCGCTGTGTAACCGACATATAGTCCAATACGTCGATTAGCAAGACACCATGGGCTGCACGCCTGCCCATGTCCCGTTGTGGAAATACCACCTGGTCGGCGCCTATTTTTTGCAGTATGTCGCCGTGCAGGTCGCTTACCGCCCTGGCTATGACATAACGCACCCCCAACTTTTTTAAAAGAAGGGTAGAGAGAACACTATTCTCTATCGTTGATCCCATCGCGACCACAACTATTTCAAAGTCGCCGATGCCAAGTTCTTTCAAAACTGCCTCGCTGGTTGCATCCCCCTGAACGGCGTGGGTAACATGGGAAGATATTGCGTCGACCCTTTTTTCATCAATGTCCATAGCCATGACGTCATGCCCCATTTCATACAGCGTGTTAGCCAGGCTATACCCGAACCGGCCAATTCCCAGCACAGCGATCTGCCCTTTCATAAGCCCTCCTATCCTATTCTAACTGCCGTGCCCAATAACAACAATGTCGCGGTGGTGGTTAAGACAATCTTCGTATCCAGCGCAAGGTATGAAAGCCGGCGTCTGATAAATACATCGGCAACTGCGATATAACTGATACCTCCAAGAATGGCAAGGACAGCCGTGGTTAGAAGCAGGAAAGCATTATGCTGATAGTCTGTCATACTGGAGAAATTACCGAAAAGGTCAAAACCTGCGTTGTTGAAAGCTGAAACAGCCTGAAAAAGCGATTCCCATAGGGCATGCCCGAAACCGTATTTGAGGAAAAGTAAAAGTAAAACAGCAGCGTTCCTATGGCTTCGGAAGCGAATGTGAAGATTGCCATGTTCTTTATCAGGTTGATCAATCCGCCCAGCCTGGGTATACCGAGTGACTCGCCGATTAATAACTTTTCACGGAGTCCTATATGGCGTCCCAGTGCCAGGATCAGCAGGGTAGCGCTTGTCATAAAACCGAGCCCGCCAAGTTGAATTAAAATTAAGATGACCGCCTGTCCAAAATATGACCAGTATGTGCCCGTGTCCTGTACGATCAGGCCTGTAACACATACTGCTGAAGCAGCGGAAAATAAGGCGTCCGCGGGAGGCGTGATGTTTCCCGTCTTACTGGATATAGGCAAAATGAGTAACAATGTACCGAAAATGATCAGCACTGCGAAACCCAGCACGAGTACCAGGGGTGATAGGTCACCATTTTTCTGTTTTAGCGGTTCAATTATACGGATCCGCCAGGGCCTGGTTAGTGCTCGTATATCAGCCCTTTTCTTCGCTTGTCGGTTGAGTGCAGTCAAAGACAGTATCCTGACATATCATGATCGGCTTCGGTTGACGGATATTAAATTTAGCACGTTACATTGGCCGAATCAATTATTGTCAAATAATTGAATACCAGATATGGGAAGTCAGGGACACGCTGTCTATGGCAGGAAATGGTGCAGTCGCCAGGTGCTCTTTGGAAGGTCGTAATAGATGGGACGGATGGTTTTATTGCATAATTGTGAGTGACCTCAGTCGGCTTCTTTTGTATCTTGGATCGGCGGAGTAGTTTTCCTGGCCTGCTGACGTTTTGCCTTGAATTTCACGTGATCGGCGGAGGGAGGATTTTCACCTGCTGTGTTTGGATCATTTCCAAAGTAGACCTTTGTGTGCGGCCAGGGAATTTCGATATGCTCTTCATCAAAAGCTTTCTTAATTCTTTTCCTCAATTCGCCGGTAACCTCCCATTGCTTGATGGGCTTGGTTTCGCCGAGCATCTTTATCTCTATAGCCGAATCCCCGAAATTGTCGACCCTGAGCACTTGCGGCGGTGTGATGATCATATTCCTGTATTGCTCATCCTTTGATAGCTGCAGGCCCACTTTGTTCAGAACCGCAATAACCCTGTCGAGGTCTTCATTATAAGAGACAGGTATGTTTATATTGACGCGTGACCAGTTACGGGTAAAGTTGCTGGCAATTTTGATCTCACCGTTGGGAATTATGTGCACGACACCATCGAGGTCACGCAAAATCGTGCGTCTGATGTCCACTTCCTCCACCAGGCCCGATATGCCGGCTACCTGAACCACGTCTCCTGTGCTGTAGTAGTCCTCCAACATTATGAATGCCCCGTTGATCAGGTCTCCAATAAGTTTCTGGCTGCCTAATCCTACGGCAATGCCGATTACACCGGCGCCGGCAAGCATAGGAGTAATATTTACGCCCAACTCCGACAGAATCATGAATATCGCTATGACATAGATAGTCCCTTCTCCGATATGGATCAGGAATTTACTCAGTACTTCGGATCTCCTGCGTATTTCCTCTTTTTCACTTCTGCCCTTGCAGCGCACCTTTACGAAGTTGCTCAGGGCGGGAGGAATAATAAAATTCAGTACCCGGCTCAAGATAAAGGCTGTCAGAACGATCAGCAAAACCGTAACACCGTGCTGCGAACCCCACAAAACAACCGCTTGCCAGAGGTGCCCCATGCCGTCTCCCGAATTTTGCATGAAAACAGTTGCTTCAATCACTACGATTATCAGTCCAATGACTACGGGAATTAACCAGGTTACGGGGTGGCGTTTGAACTGTTCGTATTGGTCCTGGGGCACGATTCTGCGCGCCAGCTTTCTCAGTATGAAGATACTGATAAAAAAGACCAGTACGCCAATGGCAATAGCTATGGCCATTGTAAGCAACTTGCTGTCGGTTTCTATTAGCTCGTTTATCATTAGGCTAAATACTTAACGATGAAGACATTCACAGGCGCTGGAAATTTGACAATTAATTCAGCCGTGGCAACTGCAATCCATTTCTATCTGAATCCGGAGGTTTCCCTTTTTCGACCATGGTATTTGGCCTGGAGTATTACCAGTTGCAGAGCATCCTTCTTTTGATGCCCAGGAAATGAAATGTTTGGACCTTTTTTATATTTTCTTTCTGATGCCGGATTATTATCCTGTCTCCTGCCGTTATGATGTCATCAGGCTTCACAGATCTGGTACAGGACAGTCCGGATTTAATGAAAATCTGCTTGATGGTACCGGTTGTCAGGTTTATTTCCATATCCGACACTCTGCCCGCCAGATCCCCCCTGGAATCGAGGACCTCTTTGCCAAGCATATTCGTTAGCAGCATAATTTACCTCCTAAAAGAGAGTAATCATTTACTTACATAATACAGTAAACGATGCATTTTGTCCATGTTGAGGACAGTCTGGGGAAAGCGCCGCGTCTGCAAACATATCTGGCGGCTGCTTTCATTCATATAGAATATCTGTTATAGTAATCGAGTCATAAGAAATGACTACTGTCCGGCAAGCCAAAACAATTGAGGGGGAAGGATGTATGACGCGATAACGGATGTGCCCGGCATAAAAGTAGGGCATTATACTAACCGTAAAGCTGCCACAGGATGTACTGTGGTGTTATGTGAGGATGGAGCGGTAGGTGGCGTAGATGTTAGAGGAGCATCACCCGGCACCAGGGATACAGATTTGCTGCGTCCGATGAACCAGGTTGAAAGGATCCATGCCATATTACTAAGCGGAGGAAGTTGTTTTGGTCTGGATGCTGCGGGTGGTGTTCAGCGTTATCTTGAAGAAAGAGGGTATGGTTATGAAGTGGCTAACGTGAGAGTACCAATTGTCCCGGCAGCTATACTATTCGACCTCGCCATCGGTAATGCTAAAGTAAGGCCCGGGATAAAAGAAGGTTATAAAGCCTGCGTGGCAGCCAAAAGATCAAGAGTACCCGAAGGATGTGTAGGTGCTGGAACGGGAGCCATGGTTGGACAGCTTATGGGAACGAACAGATCCACAAAAAGCGGTCTGGGCACCGCTAGCGAAAAAATATGTGGCAACGTTATCGTCGGTGCAATTATCGCCGTTAACGCGCTCGGGGATATTATTGATCCGAATACCGGTGATATTATAGCTGGATTACGTCGGAAGGACGGCAAGGGATTTATCAGGAGTGCGGATCTGATGAAAAAAGGCTACCGTTATTTATCGCAACCCGGCAGCAATACGGTTATTGGGGTTGTAGCTACCAATGCGCGTCTTACTAAGGAGCAGGCTAACAAGGTTGCACAGATGGCACATGATGGTATGGCGCGGGCCATTAATCCATGCCACACCATGCTTGATGGAGATACTATCTTTGCCCTTTCTACTGGAACACAGGAATGTGATATCACTACTGTAGGCCTAACGGCAGCGGATATGATCTGCAAGGCAATAATACGTGGGGT
>Ga0163200_1000838_pt1 | contig 12160 bp, 8 predicted proteins | sample PL_2010_200m_FD_113535 | JGI IMG/M metagenome (GOLD analysis project Ga0163200, IMG submission 113535) | Freshwater microbial communities from Powell Lake, British Columbia, Canada to study Microbial Dark Matter (Phase II) - PL_2010_200m | ecosystem: Environmental > Aquatic > Freshwater > Lake ... | reverse complement strand
ATATAATACATTATCATTCATAAAAAACAAATTTTTTCCTCGATTTTGATATTTTTTTATTTTGGCAGAGATGACCGATTAATACTATCTTTGCAAATCGATCAGGATTTTTTTTCTCTAAACCCTCTTACTTAAATATGAAAAGAATGAAAATCACTATTTTGTTGTCATTGCTCGCCTTTTTTCTTTTTTCGTGTACTGCGAGTAAAGACCCCGTTGTCGGGGTTTGGACCTGTGCAAAAATCAGTCCTTCCGGGGAGTCACAGCAAACGGTTGACCTGACCTCAGTGGTGATGGAGAAACCAATAGACGTTTCCAGGGGATCGGGTGTTCAGGAGTTGATAACCTACGATCCGGAGGCGATTACAACCATTAAGCTCAAAGGGAATAAAACCGCCACTCTTATCTCAGAAACGAGTAGTAGCCCTGGCACATGGGAAGTGAATCAGGCTTCCAATACCCTCGACATCACCTTGAAAGAGACTCAAAAAGTCATTCAGTTCAAATTTGCGGGCAACAACCAGAACACGCTGATCATGGACAGAAAACTGAACAATGGGGAGTTCGAAGTTCACTATCGAAAAAAGAAGTAAAGGCGCCTCGTTCTATGGACCCGCTCTCCCGGCGGGTTTTTTTGCGTTCTAGCGGCTTATTGACAGCAACCGGGTAGTGACATTCGTGGAGGTATAGATTTTCATCAGATAGAGTCCGGGCGGAAGATCTGCCACGGAGAGCTGAACTTCGTACCTCCCGAGATCCGGATGATCGATGAGGGGTCTGCCGGCCATATCCACCACGCTGAGGCGGGTGATGAGTGTGTTCGCTGTCACGGTTACCCGGTCGGTTGCCGGGTTCGGGAAGATGTTCAGGTATGCGGCATCAGGAGTTTTAACCGAAGTGATCACATCCACGGAGATGGTATCGGAAGGCATCGACCCGGTGCATGCCGGAAATACTGCCAGCACGTAATAATAGAAGAGTCCCGGTGGGAGGCCGGGATCCAGGCAGGAGGTATCGGTCAGCGGATCCGGATAGATCTGTATGAAATCATCTGTCGTGCCGCTGCGGCGGAATAGTTCATATTCCGGCAGATCCATTGCATCCGTAATCATTGAACAGTCATCGATGGCCCAGGAGTACCACAAACCCTGCCCATCCCCGTCTACCGCCTGCCAGGCAATATCTACCGTTTGGCCCAGGTAGAGAGTCATGTTCACTTCGTAGGGTGTTTGCCATTGATTGTATCCGTTCCCACTCTGGTATGGCGGCAGAGCGCTCATATCCAGGACTATATCCCATGTCGTCCCCCCATCCGGGGAGATCTTGACGTAGTAATGGTCGTTGTGGGTGGAACCCTGGAAGGCATAGCTCCAGAAGGTGATGTTCCCTGTAACTGCTATATCCCGCGCGATGAGCCACTCGTCCTGGCGCTGGTAATCCCACAGAATGCCGGCGGAATAATTGCCGGAATGGACTCCGAGGGACGAATTTGATGCCATATGGGACCAGGTGAAGGCTGTATTGAAGATGACCTGATCCCACCCCGGGGGCGGAAAGGAAGCTTCTTCGAATCCTTCATTCAACTGGTTGCCGGAGCCTTCACAGTCGGGTGGACTCCACCTGAGCAAAACGTCGTAGCCGATTGCCTCTCCCTCCAGATTCTGAGCAGGATAGCAAACAGGGTATAGGTGGATATTATCCACCAACCAGCCGAAAATATCGGAAGAGTTCGATCCGGTGGCCCGGAAACGAATCCGGAAAGCCTGTTCGGCAACGGCAGAGATCTCTATTTTTTTAGACTGCCAGTCCATCGAGCCCCCGTTGAGGTACTCCGTGATCCTATGCCATATGTTATTATAGAAAATCTCCACGCACAATTTCTCCTGTCCGGTCTGGTGCCGGTCCTCCAGTTTCAGATCAAAATCAAGCCAGATAGCGGCACATCCGAACGGGGTGGCATCCAGTACCGGGCTCTCCAGACTGTAGGAGTAATTGACCCGGATCGGTTCCCAGGTAAATCTGGCCGAAGGTTCAGGGTTCCCTTCCAGCGCATCGATGATCCAGTTCCCCTGTCCGGGTGAAAACCGCCACTCGTTGTAAGAAAATGATGCATGATCCCAGGATTCTGAAAACGGCAGCTCACGTCCGTAATATACTATTACCATAACAGGTCCGGCTCTCACCGATTCGTCAAACTGCCCCGGATATCCATACGCTGTCAGATCGTACCTGGCTGAGACCTCGTACTGATAGGTCCCCGGTTCAAGTTCAAAATCATACTGACTCAGGATATCCGGATCGTCAATGGTCTTTATCAAAGCTGAATTCCGGTAGATCGCATACCCCAGCAGGCCGGGAGGGACCAGGGAATCGGGCATCATGGGTTTAAGCCATTCCAGGTACACTGCGTTTTCGACCGGAGTGGCTGTCAGTTTCCTTGGCGGATAGAGAAACTCCGACGTAAACGGAGTACAGCACCGGGTTGAATATCCGCTGCCGTAAACTGCCAGGACACAGGCTTCGTAACTCTGTCCATACTGGACCTGGTTTCCGGGAATTTCGTAGCTCACATCCGTAGTGACGCCCACCAGCACATCATCGAGGTAAAAATTGTATGCCAGGATGCAGTCAGCCAATCCTGCTTCAGTTTCGGAAGCTGAAATGGAAATGTTATCAATATTCCATCCGTTGATATCGTAGGTATCTTCTCCGTAAGCCCTGAATCTGATATTGAAGTCCATATCGGTATACGCTGAAATATCCAGCTGATCCGTGGTCCATTGAATACTTCCACTGGCATTGGAGTAGTTTTTCAACAGGGTCCAGGAGGATCCGTCCCAGATCTCCACCGCCATTTGGTTCAGGGTGGTGGTACCGAAATTGTCCAGCAGAATATCATAGGAACAGGCCAGAACGGGGGAATATACGCCGGAGATGGGCTTGCTTGTCAGCGTTTGTTCATAATTCAACGCCTGGGGCGACCAGGAGAACATGGCAGAGGGGGCGGGATTTCCGACGACACTGGAGACAATCCAGTTGGTCCCGCCTGCCACACTCCATCCCTGGGTTTGGAAGGAGCCACTGTTCCACTGTTCGAGGAAGAGTGTTTGCCGGAAGACAGGCTCCTCCCATTGTGCCACCAGGGATTTGGAATCTACCTGGAGGTTTGCAGGGGGGGGGCGCTTCTGGAGGAGCACCACGGAGATGGTGGTATCCGATGTCAATGAGATCGTTTTCGAATAGTCCTGGTAGCCGAATTTTTTCACGGATAGCTCATACGAACCTCTCCAGACCCGAAAAAAGGTGTAAAACCCGCTGGTATCCATGGTAACGGTATATACCGTATCGGGATAGACCAGGTTCTTCAGGCGGATGAATGCACCTTTTTTATCAGCCTCTTCACAGGTCAGTTCCAGATCGACGGATACATTCACCGTCCAGCACTTTCCCAGAACATTTGAGAATTTGGCAGGCGACCACCGGTTTCCTGCATACTGGGCCTTTACTGCCCACCGGTAAGGGCCGCAGGGGAGATTGAACCAGCATGGATCGTTCAGGAAGAGATCGGGGGTCAACCCCAGATCGGTCCATATCAAAGGATTCTGCTCCTCTCCCTGCCGCAGCCTCCAGACCTGGTACTGAATTACGTTATCGGAAAAGTTGTCGGCATTCACGGGGCCTCCCGGTCCATGGAGCGTAGTCCGCATCATAAAATTCCCGTTGGCCGGCATCCAGGGCAGGCTTCCGGTCACATACCGGGAAACGCTCCGGAGCTGGGTAGCCGTGTTATCAATAGCCAGTCCTGCTGCATTCGGGGCATTCCCTCCCTGGATCATGACCAGGTAAAAGCTCCCCGGGGGAAGGTTCACCGGGGCCGGGAAGGTAAAATCATTCCAGCCGAACGTGGAGGGCAGCACATCGAATGGCCCGGCCAGTTTGTTCCCGGGCATTCCCTGGGGTCCGCCCGCATCGTAAACCGCTACCTGGAACGGGGTGAAGGGGTTGCTGCCGGCCGGGTAATTAAGCTGGGTCCCGATATGAATCGACCCGCCCGTCACCTGAACCGGTTGTGCCACCGGGGTAAACCTTACGGCGTTCATATTCCCTTGTGCCGCCCATACGGTAAAATCATCCTGGATGCCATCATCGTAAAGCAATTCGTAATTGCCGTTCGGAAGTTCCCAGTTGATGTGTACGGTCTGCAATGCCGTGTCGAGCACGGATGTGACCGCTGCCGGGGGATTGAGATTCTCCCATAAGGCAATATTCAGGGTGACCGGTACCCCCACCTGAAAGGTGATGGGTGCGGAGGTATAGGTGTCAAACCCGGGTTTCTGCGCCTGCACGGGATAGGTGCCAACCGGATTGATTTGCATGGAATAGGATCCGCCCGTTACAGACCGTACGGTCTGGCTGTTCACGGTAATCCTGGCCCCGACGATGGGGACCCCGGTCAGTGCGTTGGTAATCGTACCGGAAAGCATGGTTGGCGACAAGGGAGGTGCCGGTCGCTGGGCGTAAGGACCGACCCTCTGCCCCAGGAGAAAAAACAGCAGGAGCGCCAGCCAACTGATCGAACCGGGTTTCATCATGCAGGGTAAGTGGGTAGATGGTTCGTTGAAGTACTACCTGCAAAAGTACTAAAAAAGCTCCTTTTTTTGCAGGTTTCATTTGGGTGAATAAAAATTTTCCTATCTTTGCACTCCCAAAATTGAATCTCAATCTGACAAAGTATGTATGCAATAGTTGAAATAGCCGGGCAGCAGTTCAAGGTACGGAAAGACGAAGAAATCGTTGTTCACCGTCTGGATAAGGAACCCGGAAAGAAGATCGAGTTCAATGAAGTCCTGCTCGTTGACGACGGTGGTCAGGTACGCGTCGGGAAGCCCTTTGTGGAGGGGACCCGGATCGCGGCCAGGGTGCTGGAACATGTACGGGGAGACAAGGTGATTGTATTTCACAAAAAGCGGAGAAAGGGGTATCAGAAGAGTACCGGTCATCGCCAGGATTTCACGAAAATTCAGATTGAGAACATTGCATTGAAATCGGTTTCCAAACCGAAGAAGGCCAAAGAGGAAGAGCCGAAATCCGAATCCTAAATCGATTGAATCATGGCACATAAAAAAGGAGCAGGAAGTTCAAGTAACGGTCGCGAATCCCACAGCAAACGGCTGGGTGTAAAGATCTTTGGCGGTCAGTTTGCCAAAGCAGGCAACATCATCGTCCGCCAGCGCGGCACGGTGCACAACCCGGGTGTGAATGTCGGCATCGGCAAGGACCATACCCTCTTCGCGCTGGTTGACGGCGTGGTGGAGTTCAGGAAGAAGCAGGCTAACCGGTCGTATGTATCGGTACTTCCGTCGGAAGAATCAGCCAACTAGCACCCTGTTGATCGTACCTTTCGGGGCTGTCTTATTACCAGTGACAGCCCTTTTTGTTTTCCGCGTCCCCAGGTTGATCCGGAAGCTGTCGGCACATTTTTTCCGTAATAATCATTACTTTTGTCCTGCAAAACCAATGTATTATGTTAGCATTGCAGGTAATCCGTGAGCGGCGGCAGGAGGTGATCGACCGGCTGAAGATCAAGCATGTGGATGCAGCTGAACTCCTTGATCAGATCATCCGGCTCGATGATCTGCGGAGAGAGTCCCAGCAGCAGGCCGACGAACTGAACGCCCGGAGCAAAGCCCTGGCAAAGGAGATCGGAGCGCTGTTCCAGAGTGGAAAAACGGAGGAGGCAAGCCGGTTAAAGGAGCAGACCGGCGACCTGAAAGCCCGTTCCCGGGAAGCCGAAGCCGCGATGGAACAGGCCCGTCGGGAGCTGGATACGCTACTGGTGCAGCTGCCTAATCTGCCTCATTCCTCGGTGCCGCCCGGCACCACCGCAGCAGACAATAAACTGGTGCACGAAGAGGGACTCATTCCCGGCCTGCCCGGCACTGCCCTCCCCCACTGGGATCTGGTCCAGCGGTACCGGATCATCGATTTTGCCCTGGGGACACGGGTCACGGGAGCCGGTTTTCCGGTTTATCTGGGCAAGGGAGCCCGTTTGCAGCGTGCCCTGGTCAACTATTTTCTCGACCAGGCTCTGGAGGCAGGCTACTCCGAGGTTCAGCCCCCTTACCTGGTCAACGCGGCATCCGGTTTTGGTACCGGCCAGCTACCGGATAAAGACGGTCAGATGTACCACATCCCGGAAGATGACCTCTACCTGATCCCCACGGCAGAGGTGCCGGTCACCAACCTTTATCGCGATGTCATCCTCAATCCTCAGGATCTGCCGATCCGCCATGTGGCCTATTCGGCCTGTTTCAGGCGGGAGGCGGGGTCCTGGGGCAAAGAGGTACGCGGACTCAACCGGCTTCATCAGTTTGATAAGGTCGAGATCGTGCAGATCACCCGGCCCGACCACTCCTATGCTGTCCTGGAGGAGATGCGGGAGTATGTAGCCGGCCTGCTCCGGAAACTCCGGTTCCCTTTCCGGATCATGAAACTCTGCGGAGCCGACATCAGCTTTGCTTCCGCGATGACCTACGACATGGAGGTTTATGCAGCTGCCCAGAAACGGTGGCTGGAGGTGAGTTCGGTCTCCAATTTCGAGTCGTTCCAGGCACTCCGGATGAAACTGCGGATCAGAGACGAAGCCGGTAAGATGCAGCCCGCCCATACCCTGAACGGCAGCGCCCTGGCGCTGCCCCGTATCGTGGCAGCCCTTCTCGAGAACAACCAGACACCCGGAGGGATCCGGATCCCTGAAGTATTGGTCCCCTACACGGGATTCGACCTGATCTCCTGACATTTTTTTTTATAAATTTGTCTTCTTAAAAACTTTCATGCCATGAAACGATCTATCCTTTTGTTTGCACTGGTCCTTACCTCTGCCATCGTTCTGGGCCAATTCACCATCGGTCCCAAGGTCGGCTACAACGCCTCCAAACTCTCTACCAGTCTCGACACGGTATCATCGACTTTCAAGTCGGGGTTCCAGATCGGGGTTTTCGTCCGGATCGGGAAACGATTCTATGTACAGCCAGAATTGTACTATACCACCCAAGGCAGTGAATTCAAGAGCAACAAAGACATCTGGGAACAAAAGGTCAACATCGGATCACTGGACATCCCGCTGTTGGTTGGGTTCAAGCTTCTCAACGCCAAGGTTGTAAACCTGCGTATCCTAGCTGGCCCCATGGCTTCCTTTGTGGTTAACAGATCAGTTAAAATTTCAGGAATTGTTACGGAGCCTATTGAAAATGCCGATATCAACAGTGTGAACTGGGCCGTCCAGGCGGGAGCCGGCCTGGATGTCCTCTTTATGACTCTCGACGTCCGCTACCAGATCGGGCTGAACAACCTCATCAAAACGATCGAAACAGCCACCATCAATTCAAAGAATAATGTCTGGGTGGTTAGTCTTGGATTTAAAATATTGTGAGAGTCAACGGAACGGACTACAGAACTGTATGGATGGAAGGCCATACCGTGTTCTATATTGATCAGAACCGGTTACCCTTTGATTTCATCATCAACAAAGCCACTTCTTATGAAGCATGCTGTGTTGCCATCCGGGAGATGCAGATCCGGGGTGCCGGTGCGATCGGCGCGATGGCCGGCTTTGCCATGGCCGTGGCCTGCATGGAATCAGTCAGGACGGCCAGTCCGGATCTGATCCGGATAGCCCGTCGCGAAATCGAGTCCACCCGTCCCACCGCGCGCAATCTCTTTTATGCTGCGGAACAGGTAGCCGAAGCCGGGGGCCGTTCCCCGGAGGAGGCGGTGAAGGCTGCCTTCCGGGTGGCCGACCGGGATGCAGCCGACTCCCAACAGATTGGAGAGTATGGCAACAGCCTGATCGCTGACGGATGCCGCATCCTCACCCACTGCAATGCCGGATGGCTGGCTTTTGTCGATTTTGGCACTGCCCTCTCCCCCATATACAGAGCCCATCAGGCCGGAAAAAAGGTGTTTGTCTACGCCGGTGAAACCCGGCCACGGAGCCAGGGGGCGCGCCTCACCGCCTGGGAGCTCTTCCAGGAGGGGATCCCCCATGTGATCATCCCCGATCATGCCGGCGCCTCGCTGATGGCGCAGGGGAAGGTGGACCTGGTACTCACGGGAGCCGACCGGATCGCTGCCAACGGGGATACAGCCAACAAGATCGGCACCCTGGAGAAGGCCATCGTGGCCCGGGAGTATGGCATCCCGTTTTATATTGCCGCTCCCACTTCCACATTCGACCTGGCCTGTGCTTCGGGGGAAGAGATCGAGATCGAAGAACGAAGCGAAGAGGAGGTGCTCTTTCAGGAGGGCCCGGATGAAGCAGGGGTACTGCGCCGGATCCGGGTGGCTTCGCCCGGATCGCACGCACTGAACCCGGCTTTTGACGTAACCCCGGCGAAATATATAACGGGATTCATTACGGAGAGGGGGATAATAGAAGCATCAGAGAGTGCGATTGGAAAGCTTTTAGCTCAGGAGCCGCCATAAATGGCATGTGAGCCGCAATTTATTGCGGCTTGCTGAAGGAAAAAATCGTATGCGAATGAAAATTTTGTGTTTCCGTGTTTCCGTGTTTCCGTGGCAAAAAAGAAATTGAAAGCACAAAAATCTATAATTAAATCAGCAAAAAATGAAAAAAAGCCTGTTCCTTATCCTGATCGGAATCATCCTGATCGGATTGACTTCCTCTGCCTACTCCCAGGAGAAAGAGAAGGAGAAGAAAAAAGAGAAAACGGAGAAAAAAGAGCCGAAAGAGGACTCGGTGATGAACTCCCGTCTGGTGAGCGGCCTGAAATGGCGCAGCATCGGTCCGGCCTTTACTTCCGGCCGGATTGCCGATTTTGCCGTGAATCCGGATAATTCCAGCGAATGGTACGTTGCGGTAGCTTCCGGCCACATCTGGAAAACGGTGAATAACGGCACCACCTTTGAACCGGTTTTTGATAATTACGGGGCCTATGCCATCGGCTGTGTGACCATCGATCCCACCAACACCAGTGTGGTGTGGGCAGGCACCGGGGAGAACAACCACCAGCGGGCACTGGGGTATGGGAATGGCGTATATAAAACCGTTGACGGAGGAGCGAGCTGGGAAAATATGGGTTTGAAAGAATCGAGGCAGATCGGTGCGATCGCCATCGATCCGCGTAATTCCAACGTGGTTTATGTTGCTGCGGAGGGTTCGGTCTGGGGACCGGGAGGTGATCGCGGACTGTACAAAACCATGGATGGGGGAAAAACCTGGAAACGGGTGCTGGAGATCAGCGAAAACACCGGCGTGAACAACGTACTCCTGGATCCGCGGAATCCCGATGTACTCTATTCAACCTCCGAACAACGCCGCCGGCATGTCTTCACCAAGATCGGGGGTGGCCCGGAAACAGCCATGTATAAATCGACCGACAGCGGAGAGCACTGGGATAAACTAACCAGCGGCATCCCTTCGGACGACAAAGGAGGCATCGGTCTGGCCCTTTCGCCAGCCGATCCGGATGTGTTGTATGCCATCATCGAAGCGGCAGGCGATGCCGGGGGATTTTTCCGCAGCACCAACCGTGGAGCCTCCTGGAGCAAAATGAGCGATCACACCGCCCAGGGACAGTATTACAATGAAATCTACTGCGATCCGAAAGAGGTGGACAAAGTCTACTCGGTGGAGACCATTTCCCAGGTTTCCGAAGACGGGGGAAAAACATGGCGCCGGGTGGGGAACAACAAGCGCCATGTGGACGATCACGCCCTGTGGATCGATCCCCGTACTACCGACCATTTTCTGATCGGCGGCGATGGCGGGATCTATGAGACCTTCGACGGGGGAAAGGAGTTCCTCTTCAAGTCGAACCTGCCGGTTACGCAGTTTTACCGGGTCCAGGTCGACAATTCCGAGCCCTTTTATTATGTCTATGGCGGTACGCAGGATAACAGCAGTATGGGCGGACCTTCGCGGAATGTCAACGGGGCCGGTGTGCTTTCAGAAGAGTGGTTTGTGACCAACGGGGGGGATGGATTCTGGTCGCAGATCGACCCGGTGGATCCCCACATTGTTTACGCTGAATCACAATATGGCGGCATGGTCCGCTACGACCGGAAAAGCCAGGAGACGATTGACATCCGGCCCGAACCCCGGAAAGGGGAAGATACCTACAGGTGGAACTGGGACACCCCGCTGATCATCAGTCCGCACTCCCCTACACGGTTATATTGTGCGGCCAACAAGGTGTTCCGCAGCGACGACCGGGGAAACAGCTGGCAGGTAATCAGCGACGACCTCACCGCCCAGATCGACCGGAATACCTGGCCTGTCATGGGAAAATTCTGGAGTATCGATGCGGTAGGCAAGGACGTCTCAACCTCCCTCTACGGGGAGATCGTGGCCCTGGATGAATCACCCGTAAAGGAGAACCTGCTCTATGCGGGGACCGACGACGGATTGATCCAGGTAACCGAAGATGCCGGCCGGAACTGGCGGAAGGTGGATGCCTTCCCGGGGATCCCGGAGCACACCTATGTGAGTGATATCCTGGCTTCGAAATTTGATGAAAACGTCGTTTATGTCTCATTCGACAACATCCTGCGGGACGATTTCAAACCCTACCTGCTCAAGAGCGCGGACAAAGGCCGGACCTGGGTCTCCATCGCAGGGAATCTGCCTGAAAACCATACCGTTCATTCGATCCAGGAGGATTTCCAGGATCCGAACCTGTTGTTTGCGGGGACTGAATTCGGCTGTTTCTTCACGGTTGACGGAGGTCAGAACTGGATCCGCCTGAAATCGGGGATCCCGGACATCTCCGTGAAGGATATCGCCATTCAGCAACGGGAGAACGACCTGGTGCTGGCCACTTTCGGACGGGGTTTCTACATCCTGGATGACTACTCCCCGCTCCGGATGCTGAACAAGGAACTCCTGGACCGGGACGGATTCATCTTCCCCGTGAAAGATGCACTGCTCTATCTTCCCACGGATGTGAAATACGGACAGGGCGCCCTGGTTTATGTTGCGAAGAATCCCGATTTCGGAGCGATCTTTACCTTTTACATCAAAGAGGTCCCGAAAACGAAAAAGGAACTCCGGAAAGAGGCTGAGAAGAAGCTGTTTGAGAAGGGTGAGCCCATTCCCCAGCCGACCGAAGCCGGATTACGGGAAGAGAAAAACGAGCTGGCTCCCTACCTGACTTTCACCATCACGGATGCAGCGGGGACACCGGTTCGGGTGATCCGGAAACCGGCCAAAAAAGGGATCAACCGCGAAAACTGGGATCTTCGGTACCAGTCGACCCGTCCGGTGCGTGGCGATGAGAATTTCGATCCCACGAAAGAGAACGGCAGCGGAGTGCTGGCTATGCCGGGCACTTATTCCGTTTCACTATCCCTAACGGCTTCGGGCGAGACCCGTGAACTGGCGGGTCCGGTAGCGTTCACCGTTATCCCGCTGGCCAACACCACCCTCCCGGCTGCGGACCGGGCTGCGATGGTAGCTTTTCATAACCAGGTGGCAGAGCTCTCCCGGGTGATGCGGGGCACTGAATCGTATGCCGAGGAGTTGCAGAAGCGTACCACGGATCTTCTCCATGCGTTGCAAAATACGCCGGGCGCCCCGGAAAATCTGATCGTCCGGGGGCGGGCGTTGCAACTGGAACTGGACGAAATTCTAAACGTGCAATTCAACCGCCGCACCAACAAGCCGAGCGACGAGGAGAATCCTCCTGCTCCGGTTCCCCTGAACGACCGCCTGGGCAAGCTGACCTGGATCTCCTGGTCCACGACCGGCGATCCGACCGGTACCCAGAAAGAGGCTTATGCGATCCTGGAGGAGGAGTTTCCGCCTGTCTACAACCGGATCAAAGAGATCGGCGAGGTTGAGCTACCGGCTCTGGAAACCGCGGCCGAAAAGCTGGGGGCTCCGGTTCCACCGGGGAGGCTGCCGGTGTGGAAGTGAAAAACTCCCTTATCTTCTCCACTATATACGCTATCTCCCGTTTCCCCATGCTGTAGTAAAAGGGCAGCCGGAGGAGGGTGTCGGAGAAGCGTCGTGTGTTGGGGAGTTCCCGGCCGTCGTGCTTTTCTTTGAAATACGGGCTGGCGTGCAGGGGGAAGTAGTGAAACACCGCCTGGATGCCGTTCAGGTTCAGGTGATCGAGCAGGGTGTCGCGTTGCAGCCGGT
>Ga0163200_1000834_pt1 | contig 12188 bp, 8 predicted proteins | sample PL_2010_200m_FD_113535 | JGI IMG/M metagenome (GOLD analysis project Ga0163200, IMG submission 113535) | Freshwater microbial communities from Powell Lake, British Columbia, Canada to study Microbial Dark Matter (Phase II) - PL_2010_200m | ecosystem: Environmental > Aquatic > Freshwater > Lake ... | reverse complement strand
GGGGATGAGTTACCGCGTGCTTGCGTTGCCGAATTTGAAAGTGATGTCGCTGGAAGTCGCCCGCAAACTCCGAGAACTGGTCACGGCGGGTGCGGTGGTGGTTGGGCCGAAACCGGAGCGTTGCACGGGGCGGCAGGACGACGCCGAGTTGAAGCGGATCGCGAACGAGTTGTGGGACGGTGGCAAGATCACGACACGCTCGGCAAAGGAGGCGGTCGGCGTGCCGCCGGATGTCGAGGGAATTCCGGACTGGATTCACCGTCGGGTTGGCGACGTTGACGTTTACTTCGTGAGCAACCAGAAACCGGAGCCGTTCAGCGGCAAGTGCGTGTTCCGCGTGACCGGAACAAAACCGGAACTTTGGGATCCGGTGACCGGAACACGGGAAAATGTTCCGGTCGTCTCGGCGGCCGGTGGGCGCACAACCGTTTTGCTGGAGTTGCCGGCATACGGGTCGGCATTCATTGTGTTCGGCGGCAGGGGCGCGCGGCAGTCGGGGAAGTGGAAGACGGTGGCAGAACTTGGCGGGCCGTGGGAGGTGTCGTTCGACGGGAAGACGCTGACGTTTGAGAAGCTGGTGGATTGGACGACGGTGCCGGAGGTGCGGTACTTCAGCGGGTCGGCGGTGTATCGAAAGACGTTTGAAGCGCCGAAGTCAACCGGGCGTCTGTTTGTTGACCTTGGTGGTGTGTCCATGTTGGCGGAGGTGCGGTTGAACGGGAAGAACCTCGGTGTCGTCTGGTGCCCGCCGTGGCGTGTCGAGATCACCGACGCGGTAAAGGCGTCGGGCAACGTGTTGGAGGTGACGGTCGTGAACGGCTGGTACAACCAGTTGGTCGGCGACCCGGAAAAGGAGCGGACGAAGACAAACATCCGTCTGAAGCCGGGCGCGCAGCCGCAGGAGTCGGGATTGCTCGGTCCGGTGAAATTGTTGGTGAAGGAATGATGCGAAGAATCTTGATCAATCTGTTTGCATGGATTGCCGGCATCGCTGGATTGCTGGCAAACGAACCGTCATTCGATACCGTCGAACGCCAGTTCCGCGAACTGCCGATGGAGGCGCGGCGGTTGACGGGACCGCTGTTCTGGTTGCACGGCGACGAATCGAAGGAGCGGCTGGAGATGTACGTCGGCAAGGTGGCCGAGGGCGGCAACGGTTGTTTCACCGCCGAGTCGCGTCCGCACAACGACTGGCTTGGGCCGAATTGGTACCGCGACCTCGCGATCTGCCTCGACGCGGCGAAGAAGCACAACCTCAAGATGTGGATCTTCGACGAGAAATGGTGGCCGAGCCAAGGCATCGGCGGCAACGTGCCGCCGCAGTACGCAGCAAAGAAGCTGGAGGCGGTCGCGGTCGAGGTTGAAGGGCCGCGCGTGTTTACGGCGGACGGCTACGGCGGCGAACGGTACATCGCGACCATCGCGGGGCGCGTCACGACGGACGGCAAGATTGACGGTGCCGGTCTGCTCGACTTGAAATGGTTTATCCGCAACAGCCAGCTTCGTTGGCGCGTGCCGGCAGGGAAGTGGAAGATCATGAAGTTTACGCACAAGCAGGCACCGGGTTTGGGGCAGCACGGCGGCAAACAACTCAGCGTGGACGGGGCGAGCCGTGATTGCGTGGATTGGTTCATCAAGACCGTTTACCAGCCGCACTACGATCATTTCAAAGCCGACTTCGGCAAAACCATTCCCGGCTTTTTCTACGACGAACCGGAAACGCGCGGCGACTGGGGCTTGGAACTCAACCGGACGCTGGCCGATTGGGGCGTGGACTGGAAGAAGGCGTACATCGCCTACAAATTCGAGTTGGCCGGTGAGGAACAAGTGGCGGCGCGGTTCCAGTATCTCGACGCGTTCGCCGAGACGTGGGGGCGGACGATGTACGGTAGGATGACGGAGTGGTGTCGCCGGCGCGGCGTCGTCTCGATCGGGCATTTCATGGAGCACGGGAACCTGTACGTACACCCGGAGTTTTGCGCGGGCGACATGATGCGGCTGCAACGCTACAGCGACATGGGCGCGCTCGACGCCGTGTTCAAGCAGTTCGTCTGGGGCCAGCGCGAGCCGCGGAACCCCCCGGTCTGGTCCACGCCGAAGCTGGCCAGCTCGATCTCGCACGTGTTCGGCAAACGCGACGACGTGACGATGGTGGAAATCTTTGGCGCGCGCGGCCAGGACATTTCGTATCCCGAAATGAAATGGTGGACCGATCACATGCACGTTTCGGGCGTCAACTTCCACATTCCGCACTCGTTCAACCCGCGCGCGCCGTACGACCGCGATTGTCCGCCGTACTTCTACAACGGCGGCTACGAACCGCGCTGGCCGCTCTACCGCGTCTATGCCGATTACACCAGCCGGCTCAGCCTGATGCTCAGCGGCGGCCGGCACGTCTGCCCGGTCGCGCTGCTGTTCAATGGCAACGTCCGCCAGGTCGGCAAAACGATCCCGCCCGAACCCCTGACCGAAACGTTGCAGGACATGCTTTCCGATTGCGACTGGCTGCCGTTCGACGTGTTTGAGAACGAGGCGAACCTGTCCGGCGGCGAAATCTGTCTGCACGAGGAACGTTACCAGGTGTTGATCGTGCCGCCCGTCGAAGTCATCCCGTACTCCACGCTGGCGAAGGTCAAGGAATTCTTCGACCGCGGCGGCATCGTGGTCGGCTACGGTTTCCTCCCGTCGAAGTCCGCCACCATCGGCAAGACCGCCGCCGACATCGCCCGCCTCTGCGACGCGATCTGGAACTGGAAAACCAGCACCGGCGCCGGCCGCTCGTATTTGCTGCCGGAAAAGCCGACTGCGGCGGCGCTTCGCGCCATCGGCGTGCCGTCAGTCGTGGAAGTGCTCGACGGCGACACCGGCGGCTGGCTCCACGTGTTGCACCGTGTGAAAGCCGGGCGCGATGTCTTTTTCATCACGAACCAGAATCATCTCGGTGACGCACGCAAGTTCCGGTTCAAGCTCACCGCCGCCGGCGTGCCGGAATGTTGGGACCCGATGCGTAACGAGATCACCGCTGTCGTCCACCGGCGCACCGGCAACAGCGTTGAGATCGGGTTGACGCTGGAGCCGAACGAAAGCGTGCTGCTGGTTTTTCAACCGAAGAGGCGCGACCTGCCGGTGCGCGGCACGACGGGGAAAACAGTCGTGTCCGTCGTCGTGGATTCGTCAGTGCCGGTGGAAAAAGATCCTGAAATCACGGTGCGGCCGGGTCCGGTCACACGCGCACCGGTTCCGTCGAACAATTTCCACGGCCGGTGCGAGATTTCTTCGGTGCCAACGCGCGCGTATCTCGAACTCGACGACCTCGTGCCCGAAGCCGCCGCCCGCGTGACGGTCAACGGCCAGTACGCCGGCGGGTTCATCGGCAAACCGTTCCGGCTCGATGTGACCAGGCATCTGAGACCCGGCACAAACCGCGTTGACATTGCTCCCTTTGCGCCGAAAAGAGCACGGCTTGTGTGTGAACCTGCACGGTGACATGGGCGGAACGGTCTTGACCTGATTGTTGCCCCGCCGTTACAAGAGTTAGAGATGCGGATATCATTTGCATGCGGAAGTTGCGCGACTGTCCTTGAGGCCGATGCTCAGGCCACCGGGCAGACGGTGGCGTGTCCGCGTTGTGGGACGGCGCTGAAGGTGCCGGCGGTGCGGCCGGGGCCGGGGGTGACGATCGGTGGGTTTCGGATCAAGAAACTGATCGCGCGCGGCGGGATGGGAGAGGTTTATCTGGCCGAACAGCTTTCGCTGGGACGCGACGTGGCGTTGAAGATTTTGCCGCCGCATTTCAAATCGGACCCGGAAACGGTGCAGCGGTTTCTGGCAGAGGTGCGGACGGCGGCGAAGCTGCAACATCCGAACCTGGTGACGGTGTACGAAGCGGGCCAGGACAGCGGGGTTTATTTTCTGGCGATGGCCTACATTGACGGGCAGACGCTGGATGAGCGGTTGGAGCAGAAGGGTGCCATTCCCGAAGCGCAGGCGCTGGAGATCACCTGCGAATTGGCTGGTGCGTTGTCGGCGGCATGGGAAGCGCACCGCCTGATTCATTGCGATGTGAAGCCGGGCAACGTCATGCTGGACCGAAACAGCAAACCGCACCTGATGGACATGGGATTGTCGAAACTGTTGACGGAGTCGGCAACGACGGCGACGGCGGCGGAGGCGTTCGGGACGCCGAACTATGTCAGCCCCGAACAGTCGTTGAACGAGCCGCATTTGGATTTCCACTCGGACATGTTCTCGCTGGGCATGACGCTGTATCACATGCTGACGGGCCGGTTGCCGTTTGACGCGCCGACGCCGGCGGAGACATTGCACAGGCTGGATACGGAGATGCTGTCCGATCCGCGCACGTACAATCCGAACATTACGCCTGGCTGCGTTGTGCTGCTGGAAATCATGTTGGGGCGTAAAGCCGGCGCGCGTTATCCTGATTGGGAATCGTTGCTGAAGGACATCGCACGGGTGCGCAAGGGTGGCAAGCCGGTGCATTCGCCGCTGTCGCCGGATGAGTCTGTGCTGGCGCGGACGGCCGGTGCCGTGGGTTCGGCCGGAGGGATCGGGTTCCGTTCCGCCGGCCGGCCGAAGACATCGTTAAAGTTGCGCACAGGTGAATCGGTTCTGTCGGGGGAGAAACCTCCGCCGGAGAAACCGAAGGCGAGTCATTTTCTTTTCTGGCTGCTAATGTTGATCGTGGTGATTGTGATCAATGTCGTCGGCGTGTACCATTATCACGGCGGATTCCGCAACTGGGTGAGGACGCTGTGGGATTTGTCCGGTGGCACTCCTGAAACGGAGCAGCCGCCCGCAACTGTTACTGCCACCAACGAGACGGGAACGGTCGTTCCGGTGCCACCGCCACCGCCACCGTCGCACGGCATGAGCGAACGGGAGGCGGAGTTGCAGAAACAGTTCCTCGCAGCGCAACGCTACGAGAAACAGAATCCCGACGACCTCCTGATCATCTTGAGCCGGTACCGGGGGATTCAGAAGGACGGTGCCGGCACAGTGTGGGCTGACAAGGCCGCCATTGAGATTCGACGTCTCGAAACAATCTATCAGTCGGCCTTGAAGAGGATCCGCAAGCGGTTGCAGGCGGAGGTGGACGGCTTGGTGGCCAAGGGCAAACCGGAGGAAGCCATCGCGTGTCTGCGAAACTACAAAGGCAGTTTTCAGAAGGAGACCGAGGCGGAGCGTACAGCGCAGGCTGACAAGTTGCAGGCGCAACTGGACAAGGAACGCGACATGTCGGAGAAAATAAAACCCTTCCTGATCGGCGTGGCCGACGAGTTATCGCGGATGGATTTTGCCGCGCTCCAACGCCGGCTTGTGGCGGCGGGGACGGACCCGGTGTTGTCAGCGTCCGCCGACTGCCAACCGATTCGCAAGATGGCATTGAAGGTGGCTGCAATGCCGGAGGCGGTGTTGGAGTCGTTCAAGCGCGACATCGGCAAGACGGTGACCATTCGCACGCCCAAGGGCGACGACAAGGGCGAAATCGTCAGCGTCAGCGGCGACACGATCCAGTTGAAGAAGACAGTTGTGATCGACGGCCAGGCAACAGGTTTTGTGGAGGAAAAATACCGGGTGACGGACCTGACGGTGGATGAATGGCTGCGGCGGTTGACGGAGAACAGCACCGAGCAGCAATTGATGCGGGGGCTGTTGACCTGTCAGAGCAAGGCCGTGGATAAGGCGCGGGAGATGTTCCAGCAGTCGGGGCATCCGCTTGGCGCCTTGCTGGCGGCCAGCCTCGGCGATCTCCAGGCCGGAGCCGCGCAGCACGAGAAGACGATGGCCGAGACCGCGGCGCACACTGCTTACGACGCGTTGCTCCATCTCGCCGGCGCCGATCTTGTGAAGCAAGATGCCAAAACAGTGCCCGGTCTGATCCGTCGCGCCAAGGTCGGCAGCGAAGTCCGCACGAAAATCCAGACGGCGCTCCAAAGCTACTGGCTCCAACACGGCAAGACCGACTGGACCAAGTCCCACATGGACGTGTTGAACGCCTTGGCCGAGATCGGCAACAAGGCGCCGAAAACAGTCCACGTGGATGAAGACGCCCTCGACAAAGCGCTCGACAAACTCAAAGCCGACAATCCCGGCGGAAGTCTCAACTGCCGGGCCACGCTGGAGGGAAACGGCATCGTATTGAGCCTGCGCGGCAGCCGCAAAGTGACCGACCTTTCCGCGCTGGCTCGCCTTCCCATCAAACAACTGAACCTTGCCGGTTGCGTCCGGATCGCCGACATTTCGCTGCTGGCCAGCATGCCGCTGGAAAGCCTCAACCTCGACGACACACTTGTCGAGGATCTCAGCCCGCTCCAAGGCGCACCGCTGAAGGAGCTTTCATTGAACCGCTGCAAGAACATCCGCAGCCTGAAACCGCTCAAGGATTGTCCGCTGGAATCGCTCAGCGTCAACGGCTGCGCGGACAACCTCGACCTCACACCGGTACTCACACTGCCGGGCATCAAGATTAACAAGTAGGCCGCTATGGGACGCCAATGGTTGCAAGCCAAACGGGAAGTCGCCTCGCTGAAGAAGTCGCAGGCGACCGGCAAGCTCGTCAAGGAAATCATGGTCGCCGCGAAGATGGGTGGCGCCGATCCCGCCTCGAATGCGCGGCTCCACGCGGCCGTCGAGAAGGCCCGCAAGGAAAGCGTCAACCGCGAAGCCATCGAACGCGCCATCAAGAAGGGCGCCGGCATCGGCCATGAGAAAGTGGTGATGGAACACGTCACCTTCGAAGGGTACGCCCCCCACAAGGTGCCGGTCATCGTCGAGGTGTACACCGACAACCCCAAACGGACCGCGCCGGAGATCCGCATCCAGTTCCGCAAAGGCCAACTAGGCGGCGCTGGCAGCAACCGGTTCCTCTTCGACCCCGTCGGCCTCGTCGAGGCCCATAGCCCCGACGCCAACGTGGACCGGGAAGCCGCCGCCATCGAGGCGGGCGCCAACGAAGTCGAGCCGCTCACCCACGAACAGAACGACGACATCCCGCGCGATGCTGCTGGCGCGCGATTCATCACCGACCGCACGGCAGTGCACGCCGTGTCGGTTTGGCTGTCCAAGAACGGCTGGACGGTTGTGACCAGCGAACTTGGTTTTCTGCCGAAGAACTATCCGGAGTTGACCGATGCGCAACACGCTGAAGTCGGCGAGTTTCTCCAATCCATGGAAGACCACGACGACGTCCATCGTGTCTGGGCCGCCGTGAAGTGAACGGTGGCGGTTTGTTCCCTGTGACAAACGGCCAGCAGTAACCACGGAAGGCACGGAATACACGGAAGATCAGCAGCGGGGAGTTTCCGTACTACTACCGGGCAACTTCTTGTTTTCTGAGCGAGAAATTGTCGGCGGAGTGGGACAAGCTTCCAGCTTGGGCAACCAAGATGGTTGCCCCACTTTGGTTGCGGCTCTGCTCTGCTGTGTCCTTCTGCGTATTCCGTGGTTCCAGAGTCCCAGCGGCAGCCCGCCACCCGCATGATATATCGGCAGGCGATACATCAAAGGCCGCGCTTGCCCCGCTTCTCGTGTGCGTTAAGCGATGAGCGATGGCCTTGACTGAATTTCCCAGATACCTAGTACTACTAGGCATCATCCCTTTGCCAAAGATGTGGTGGCAATGATCTTGGACGAGATTGAAAACCGGCGGCCTTTGCGTAAGATAGAACCGTTGGATTGAGGAACCATGAACATGCACTGGAACGTCATCTCGGCAAAATATCTCGATGGCTACCGGCTGGCCGTCACGTTCGCCGATGGCAACTCCGGCGTCGTGGACTTGGAGAAACAAATCCGGGCTGGTGGTGTCTTTGCCCGGCTCGCCGACCTCAAGGCATTTCAACAATTCCAGATCAATCCCGACTTCGGCGTCATCTGCTGGGGCGACGATGTGGACATCGCCCCGGAAACGCTGTACGAGGAAGCCGTCGGCAAACCCACGGCGGCAATGGTCGCCGAGTCGTCCGGCAAATACACGACGAAACGGAAGAAGCGAACCGCAGGTTCGTCCTGAGCGAAGTCGAAAGATCAGGCGCCTCCGGAACAAAACCGGAACACAACACTGCTAATAAAAAGGCTGGAAAGTTTTCAAGATTGGTGCAAGACTCATTGCAGTGAAACGTGCCGCCTTTAATTTGAAGGTGGAGGAGACGATTCACATGACACGGTCGGAAACTGTGAAAGCAAAATGCACTCTTTGGCGTCGTCTCGCTGGTCGGACGATAGTGCTGGTGATTACTTACAGTCTGTACGGGCACAGCTTGCTGGCAGAAACTCTCACGATCGAGGGTGTTACGTTTGAGGACATCCGGTGGGGCAACACAACAACCGATTCTGTTACCGTATACCACAAGACCGGCGTTGCCACGATTCCTCTGGAGAAACTCCCACTGGGTCTCCAACAGCGCTTTGGCTACGATCCCAAGAAAGCCGATGAACGGCTTGCATTTGAGAAAGCCGAACAACAACGCAAGGCTGAAGCGAACGCCGTCTGTCAGTTGGAAGAAGCCAAAGTTCTAAAGGATTCCGCGGACGCCGCCGTGAAACGAGAGGCTTTTGATGAGGCTGTTGCTCTGTTCAACAAAGCGACAGGTTATTTGGCAACTTCAGTCAGTTTCTTTGCAGGCCAACAGAGCGAGGATTCGCGCACAAAGCTCAAGTTATGCTCAGAACTCCGGGTAGACATTGAGGCAGGAGTGATGAACCTGATGGAAAAACTGAAGAATGGTTCTCTCGTTGAAGCTGATGGCCACATTCTAACCAAAGACCAGTACCAAGAACACATGAGTCAGAAGCGCCAAGCCGAAAAGGCTCGGCTGAAGGAAATGCAGGTTGAAGTGCAAAAGCGCATGAGCGAATTGCTGAAGAAGGCGCGTACCGGGTACTCGGAACGCAGGGCAGACGGGAGCATATTTTCCATGAATGTTGCTCGGAACTACGACCAACTTATGGCTGAATGGGGACTTCTCGATGTCGAGCGGGTGAAGATCCAAAAGGCATTGGCTGCATTAGGCGATGAGAATTCCAAAGTGATAGTCGCTGAGCATGAAAAGCGATCTTCGCCGCGTTACGTTGCAGATCAAGCTGTCGCTGCTTTGATTCAGCAAGGGGTCGTAAAGAGCTGTCGGTATGTAACGACTGGAAGGATGATGGGAACTATAGTGTCGGTTGTTTATGAATTCGATTACATCACCAAATCTGGGTTCAGGCGGGAAGGACAGTACGTTTTCGATCTACAGCAATCACAAAATGGTGAGTGGTTTATTATCGATGATAGAGCCGCTCAGGTTCCAGTACCGTAGGTTGTAAGTTTGAGATTCAAATGGAGAATATAATTGTGAAGGAGAAGAAAGTTCAGAAAGTTTTAGAGAACTGGTTCGAGGAGCGTCGTTTCGAGGTGCAGACACACGTTAAGCGCGATGCGGGTAACAAGATTGATTTGGTAGCGAAGGCAACTAAAGAGGAATGGTATGTAGAAGCTAAGGGTGATTACAATCACAGCGCGGCTCAATACAATGTGAACTTCGATACTGCTTTGGGACAAATTTGCAAGAGTATCGACCAGCTAGACAGGCGAAGACGGTACGCCATTGCGATTCCATTCACTCGAACCGAGCACCGAAAGAAACTCTCATATCGGCAGATACTTCCAAAGTATTCAAGGTCGCGGGTGTTTGAGAGTCTGAATATATCGCTGTTGCTAGTTCATGATAACAGGCCCGTTGAGGTGATAGAGGCAAGAGACGTGCGAAGTTTCCTCAGTTCTCTATGTTCAACAATTCAGTCAAGACGATGAGTTAGCGGGAACGACTAGGCGATGTCTCCGCAATATGGGGTTGAAATCCCTGCTTAGCATGTGTTCTTTCTGTGCTTATGGAGTCGCTATGTCTCTGAGCGCGGGTGGTGTCACACTATTTCCAGTCAACTTGGCGCAGAACGGCGTTGAAAAAGACCCGGTATGTGCGTTGCTAACGAGGGAGCCATGATTCGATTCGATAAACTGACGATCAAGGCGCAGGAGGCGTTGCAGGCGGCGCTGGACGCGCTTTCGACGCAAGTCCTCTCCGGTCAGTTTGCGGAAGGCGACAAGGTGAGGGTGGACGCCGACAAGAAGGGCGATACGTTGACCTTCAGCAAATCCTGACGCTGGCTCTCTATTTCTTGAGGTTCAGGCGCATTTCGCCGCCGCCACCACCACCAAGTTTGGGACGCAAACTGCGTTCGGCGGCGGGTGGTTTGGGGCCGCCAAGAGTTGTGGCGGCTGCCGGTGCTGGTGCTGGTTCGGGTGTTATGGTGGCAGGGCGTTTCAAGCCGAGACCGAGCCGGGGTTTGGATGCTGCTTCGGGTTCGGCGGGTTTGGTTACTTGGGTTTCTTTGGCGTCGGACGTGGTCGCCGGAGGAGCGATGATGAATTTCTTGCTTTCGGGGATGCGGATGGAAACGCGCGGTTCTTCCTTCTTGGCGGGCACTGTCGGCGCCGGTTTCGGTGGCGTTGCGGCTTCGGCGACGGGAACGGCTTGGGCAGGCGTTGCCGTCGTGGGCACCACGGAAGCGGAAGGCGGCCTCGTGGGTTCGGGCACGAGTGATGGCACGGAGACAGGCACCGGTGTTGGCGGCGGTGGTGAAGGCGGAGAGATGGTGGTGGGCACGGTACCGGGTTTGTGTCCGAGCGGGGTGCCACCGAGGCGTCCGGCGAAACGAATTTTGGGTTGCACAACCGGTGCCGGTGCGGCGGCGGGAACGGGAGCGGATTCGAATCGGAAGATGGCGGGGCCGATGCGGAGTTGGTCGTTGTTCTTGAGGATGGCGGTCGTGACGCGCTGGTCATTGACGTAGGTGCCGTTGACGGAGTGCAAATCGTAGAGGCGGTAACCATCCTCGGTCTTCACAAGCAGGGCGTGGTATTTGGAGACGTTGTCGTCTTCGATCTGGAGGGTGTTGTCGGGTCTACGTCCGATGAGGACCATGGTTTCGATCAGTTCGAATGCCTCGCTGTCAGACGCTTCGGGTAGCAGATGAAGTTTTGCCATGATGGGAATCTCCACGCGCATAATACGGAGTCGGTGCCGCGGCGTCAAAGCAGTTTCTGCGTTTGCGGCTTGCAATGAGTGAAGGAATCTGGTTTTGTACCGACGCAAGTATGCATTTTGTTCCTTCGAGGTTGTTTCTGACCAAAGGCGTGGGGACGCACAAACACGAGTTGCGGAGCTTTGAGATGGCGTTGCGCGACGCCGGCATCCAGATGTGCAACCTGGTGCATGTGTCCAGCATCCTGCCGCCGCGTTGCAAGATCATCTCGCGCAAACAGGGCGAACTGCTGTTGCAGCCGGGCCAGATCACGTTTGCGGTTGTCGCCCGCTGTTCGACCAACGAGCCGCACCGGTTGATCGCCTCCTCCATCGGCGTCGCGCAGCCGGCGGAAGAGGACGCGTACGGCTACCTCAGCGAGCAGCACGGCTTCGGCATGAACGACACCACCGCGGGCAATTTCGCCGAGGAAATGGCGGCGGCGATGCTGGCCTCGACGCTCGGCGTCGAGTTCAACGAGGATGCCAGTTGGGACGAGAAGGAACAGGTGTACAAACTCAGCGGCAAGATCGTCCGCACCAGCAATATCACCCAGTCTGCCGTCGGCCATCCGCAGGGGTTGTACACGACCGTGATTGCCGCGGCGATTATGCTATTTTAGGGAAGCCATGAAGAACGACGTTGTCGAAGTCCAAGTTCGCGGTGTGCTGCCGACTGCCAACGGCTGCGCGGTGTTCATCGGCAACGACCAGAAAGTGTTCGTCATCTACGTGGATCACAGCGTCGGCGCCGCCATCACGATGTTCCTGCGCAACACGCCGAAGGAACGGCCGCTCACCCACGATCTCATCGGCCACATCTTCGCGGGGCTTGGCGTCCGCGTCGAGCGCGTCGTCATCAACGACCTCAAGAGCAGCACCTATTTCGCCCGGTTGATCCTGCGCGCCGAAAACGAGCTGGGCAAGAAGATCGTTGAGATTGACGCGCGTCCGAGCGATTGCATCGCGCTGGCCGTCCAGCAGAAGTGCCCGATCTACGTCACCGCGAAAGTTTTCAACGCCGTCGAGGACATGAGCGAAGTCCTCAAGCGCATGAACCAGGAAGGCGAGGAAGACACTGGGCCGGCCGAGGACCAGCACGAG
>Ga0163200_1000832_pt1 | contig 12200 bp, 10 predicted proteins | sample PL_2010_200m_FD_113535 | JGI IMG/M metagenome (GOLD analysis project Ga0163200, IMG submission 113535) | Freshwater microbial communities from Powell Lake, British Columbia, Canada to study Microbial Dark Matter (Phase II) - PL_2010_200m | ecosystem: Environmental > Aquatic > Freshwater > Lake ... | reverse complement strand
TCCAACGAGATCACCACAAATAACGACTCTTGCCGATCAATCTGCCCACGCATGCGAAAGCCTCCTTGTTCGCGGTGCAGTATAACCGGCTTGTCAACCCGACTTTCTTAGCAGCCTGCTAGGTATCATGCCGGGGCGATGGAGTGCAAGGACGATTACCGGTTGATAAACGGAAACCGGAGTTCGACGAGAAGCGGGCGCGCAAACCCGCTACCGTATGCGGCAAACCGAGGCCCGAAGACTGAAAGTCGGTGGCGCAGTCTGACAGTTCGACTGCCAGCTTGTTTGTCGAGCCTTGCGCTGTCGGCGATTCTCGTGCTAAGCATTTCACGCGAGTCACAGGAGACTAAGCATGACCAACATCAAAGCAGGCATCATCGGCACCGGCTTCATCGGCCCCGTCCACCTCGAAGCGTTGCGCCGGCTCGGCGTCAACGTTGTCGCGCTCTGCGACCTGCCCGACCGCGTCCGCGCCGCTGCCGACAAGTTCGGCATCCCGGAAGCTTTTGGCGATTACCGCGAGTTGCTGCGCTCGCCAAACGTGGATGTCGTCCACATTACTTCGCCGAACCGGTTCCACTGCGAGATGTCGCTGGCGGCATTGCGCGCCGGCAAACACGTCGTGTGCGAGAAACCGCTGGCGATGAACACGCGCGAGACGGCGCAGATCGTGAAACTGGCACGCAGCAGCGACACGGTGTTCGCCGTGAACTACAACGTTCGCTTCTATCCCGCCGTGCTCACGCTCCGGCGCATGGTTGCGCGTGGCGACCTCGGCGACATCATTCACGTCAACGGCTCCTACATGCAGGACTGGCTGTTCAAGGAGACCGATTACAACTGGCGCTTGCTGCCGCAGGAAGGCGGCAAGCTGCGCGCCGTCGCCGACATCGGCACGCATTGGATGGACACCGTGTCGTTTATCCTCAACACGGAAATCAAATCGGTGTTCGCTGATCTGGCGACGTGGCACAAGACCCGGAAACGTCCGCTCGGTGAAGTGCAGACGTTTTCCAAAGCCGACACGGCGATGAAATACGCGACGTACCCGGTCAAGACCGAAGACTTCGCCAGCGTGTTGCTGCAATTCGCCAACGGCGCGCGCGGTAACCTTGGCGTCTCGCAAGTCGCCGCCGGCCGGAAGAACTGCATCCGCATCGAGATTTACGGTTCGAAGAAATCCGCGTGGTGGTGCTCCGAAGCTCCGGAAATGCTCCGGTTCGGCAATCGCGACGGCGCCAACGAGACCGCCGTCCGCGCCACGCCTGCATTCGGCGACGGCGCTGCCGGTTTCATGGATTACCCGCCCGGCCACGTCGAAGGTTTTCCTGACACCTTCAAGATGCTTTTCCGAAACATTTACGCCGCCATCGCCGGCGGCAAAGGCGAACGCTTCTTCGCCACCGCCGCCGACGGCCACCAGGAAGTCGCTGTCTGCGAGGCGATCATGGCCAGCAACCAAAAACATCAGTGGACAAAAGTATAAAAAGGAATGTTATGAAACTAGGATTCGTCAGCGCCATATTGCCGGAGTTGTCGTTGGAGGAAGTGTTGAAGTTCGCCGCCGCGGAACGCCTCGCGTGCGTCGAGATCATGTGCTGGCCCGTCGGCAAGGCCGAACGTAAATATGCCGGCATCACGCACATTGACGTGGCCGGCTTCACGAAATCGCAGGCCGACGATGTCAACGCGCTCTGCGCCAGGCACGGCGTCGGCATCAGCGGCCTCGGTTACTATCCGAACCCGCTTGATCCGAACCCGGCGGCTGCGAAAGTGGCCGTGGACCACCTCAAGAAGGTCATCCGCGCCGCGGCGACGCTCGGTCTGAAAAACGTCAACACCTTCGTCGGGCGCGACCGGACGAAGTCGGTGGACGAGAACTGGCCGCGCTTCCTGAAGACTTGGAGGCCGCTCATCGCGTTCGCCGAAGATCACGGCATCAAGATCGGCATCGAGAACTGCCCGATGCTGTTCACCCGTGACGAATGGCCGGGCGGGAAGAATCTGATGACGACGCCGGTCATCTGGCGGCGCGCGTTCAGCGACATCCCGAGCAAGAATTTTGGCCTCAACTACGACCCATCGCACTTCATCCTGCAATGGATGGACCCGCTCTCGCCGCTGCGCGAGTTCAAGGACAAGCTCTTCCACCTCCACGCCAAGGACGTCCGCATCCGTTGCGAACGGATCAACGATGTCGGCGTGTTTGCGGTCCCCGTGGAGTGGCACCAGCCGCGCATCCCCGGCTACGGCGACATCAACTGGGCGCGGTTCATGGCTGCGCTGATGGACATCGGTTACGACGGCCCGGTGTGCATCGAAGTCGAGGACGGCACCTTCGGCAAGACGCTCGAAGGCCGGCAAGCGGCTGTCAAAGTTGCACGCAACGTCCTTCAACCTTTCTTTGCCTGAACATGAAATACTCCTACGAAGAACTCGCCAAGATGATTGACCACTCGCTCCTGCATCCGACAATGACGGACAAGGAGCTGGAGGACGGCTGCCGGATCGCTGCGAAATACGGCGTCGCCTCGGTGTGCATCAAACCGTACGCCGTCAAACGCGCTGTCGAACTGTTGCGCGGCAGCGGCGTCAAGGTCGGCTGCGTCATCGGGTTCCCGCATGGCAACTCCTGCATGGAATCAAAACGCTACGAGACCGAGTTGGCCTGTCGCGATGGCGCGGTCGAGATTGACATGGTCGTCAACATCGGCAAGGCGCTCGGCGGCGATTGGGACTACGTCGAACACGATGTGAAAGCCGTTTGCGACGAGGCGCACAAGCACGGCGCAAAGGTGAAAGTCATCTTCGAGAACGACTTCATGCCGAACGATGAAATCAAGGTGAAGCTCTGCCAGATTTGCGAGCGCGCCGGCGCCGACTGGGTGAAGACTTCCACCGGCTACGGTTTTGTGAAACAACCCGACGGCAACTACAATTACAAGGGCGCGACGGAACACGATCTTGCGCTGATGCGCGCGAATTGTTCGCCGAAGGTGCAGGTCAAGGCTGCCGGGGGCGTGCGCGACCTCGACGGTCTCATCAAGGTCCGCGATCTTGGCGGCACGCGCTGCGGTGCAACGGCCACCGCTGCGATGCTCGATGAATATCGCCAGCGTGCTCGTGCAGAGACATGAAACACCGCGTTGTTTCGATGGTCGGCATCCTGTTGATGCTGGCTGCCGCCGATGTTTTCGCGGCGCCGGTGGTCTTGGAGAGCGGCAGCTTGCGCCTTGAGATCAACGAGTCCGGCGTGGTCCGCAGTCTGAAGGCGAAGCCGGAGGGACGCGAGTTGCTCGCGCTGCCGGACGCGGAGCCGGCGGCGATGGTGTATTGCGGTGGTGAGTGGGTTTACGAGACAGGTTGGACTTACGCAAACGCCGTGCCGCCGACGTATCGCGGTGGCCGCGCCTTCCCGGCCACGTCGGCCAGTCTGGCGGGCGATCGGCTGACGATTGGTTTCGACGGCGCAGACGTCACCGTGACGTACAAGGTTGTGAAGCGAGCCGACTATCTCACGTTGGAACTGACCGATGTCCGGGGCGGGCCGGTTCATCATCTCGACTTGTTACGGCTGCCAATCCGGAAACTGCCGAGCCAAGGCGCGTGGATCAACGTTGCCTACGACGAAGATTTCGGCGTCTGTCTCTGCGCCGGCAACGCCAGAACCGATGCGCAAATGGAGCAGCACGCCGGACATCTGACGCTGAAAGCCTCGGCGGAGACTGACAGCGGCTTGGTCGGCGCGCGGGTCGTGCTGATCGGCTGTGCGAAGCCGCAAGCGCGTTTCCTCGACGTGATGGAGCGGGTCGAGCGCGACTTGGGCCTGCCGCCCGGCGCGCGGCTGCGGCGCTCGCCGGTGCAGCGGTATTCCTACCTCTGGGCTGACCGCATCACACCGGAAAACGCCAACCGCTACATTGCGTGGGCCAAGCGCGCCGGGTTGCGGATGGTGTTGTTCTCCTACAGCGCGTTCAGCAAAGGCGCCGGCCACTTCGTGTGGAATGAGTCGTATCCCAACGGCATGGCCGACTTGAAGAAGGTCACGGATGAGATTCGCGCCGCCGGCCTGCACGTCGGACTGCACATCCATTACTGCAAGGCGCGCAAAGGCGACCCGTACACAACGCCCGTGCCCGACCGCCGCCTTCACAAGGAACGCCGCTTCACTCTCGCGGTCCCGCTGGACGCGAACTCCGACACCGTGACGGTGAAGGAAAACCCCGCCGGTTGCACGCTCGACAAGGGGCGACGCATTCTCCACGTTGGCGACGAACTGATCGCCTACACGCAATACACCACGCAGCCGCCGTATCAATTTACCGGCTGCGAGCGCGGCCATCTGAAGACAACGTCCGCCGCCCACCCAACCGGCGCGGAGACCGGTCTGCTGGACGTGGACACATGGGACATTTTCATTCGCTACGACCAGAACACCGACATTCAGGACGAGACCGCCCGGCGGCTGGCGGACATCGTCTCGCAGACCGGCCCTTACGATATGGTCTATTTCGACGGGGCCGAGGACGTGCATGCGCCGTTCTGGTATCACATCGCCAACGCCCAATATCGCGTCTGGCGACACCTGCATCCGACGCCGCCAGTCACCGAAGCGCCGCGCTATCCAAACTTCGCCTGGCACCTGATCACGCGCGGCAATGCCTACGACCGCATCGCCCCACCGGGCGGCATGAAAGATTTCTGCGACTTGACGGCGTGCCCGTCGGCCGCGGTGCGTGTGCATGACTTCTCGCAGATCGAGTTCGGCTGGCTCGGCAACTTCGGCGACAGCAAGCGCGGTTGCGCCGGGCCGGACACGATCGAATACATCGCCAGCCGCGCAGCGGCGTGGGACTGTCCGCTGTCCATCCAGATGCGGGCGGGGGAACTGGAAAGCAACCCGCGCAGCGAAGATTGCGCCGACGTGCTGCGAACATGGGAGGAAGCGCGCTTGAACGGCCGACTCACCGACACTCAACGCCAGTCGCTGCGGAACGTCACCTCATCGCAAGAACACTACGTCACGTGTTTCCACGCCTTCCCCATCTGGGAGAACTACGAGAAGCACGGCACGCTCACGCCGGTTCAGCGCGAAATACTCGCACAGCGCCGAGAGCATCATCTGTTCATCAACGAAAAAGGCCGGCACGAACTGGTCGAGATCAAAGAAGTGCCGCTCGCGGCCGGCAGTCCGTTCAAGGCGTTCCGATTCCAGCGCGCCGCGCAGCCCGGCGACACCTACGTCCTCATCTGGGCCGTGCGCGGCTCGGCGGAGTTGCGCCTGCCAGTTGCCACCGGTCGCGTGAAGGTCATGCGTCCTTTCGGCAAACCACTGCCGGTCAAGGAGGAAGCGGGGCAGACCGTCATCACGATAGGCAACCGGCATTATCTTCATTTCCGCGCCACGGCTCCGGAGGACATCGCAAAGCTACTTGGCGCGACGAAGCAGACCGCGCAACCTCGTTGAACGTAGAAGGTGATTTCAGTGACAGTCAACGGCGCTCCATCGCTGCGTTCGCCCGAAAGCACGAAGCCATCGAAGGGGCATGGCATCGGCGGCGCGGTGACGTTCTTCGTCGCGCTTGTGCTTGGTGGCAGCATCGGCTAGTCTGCGCGAAGAAACGGAGGGATTGCCATGAAACGAATCAGCTTCATCGCCCTAGCCGCCGCACTGGTGCTGGCCACCTCCACAACGACAACGGGACAACAGCCCGACAGGAACACGGTGCGAACGATGATTGCCAAGGGCGAGGTCATCGAGATTCCCGCAAACAGCGATCAGTCTTTTGTGATCGGCCGGCTTCCAGCGCGATCGGTCATCTATCTTCAGTATATCGAAGGCAAGTGGAAATCTTGGGGCGGCATCGCGACGGCCTGTCCGGATGATCCTCGGGACACCGGCGGCGACAAGAAGGGTGGCAAACGCAACCGTCTGGCGATAGCTGAAGTGCTGGCAAGCGGTGGGCAACGTGTGATCGCTATCGTTCCACCAAACACCCAGACGGAGCCTTTCTTCCACGTCATCAATCGCGATGTAGAGAAGGTTGTGTTGCGCATCAACGCAGACGGGAAAGTTCTTCAAACCAATCCGGGAAGTGTGAAGTATCGCATCTATGTGCAAACACCCACTTCGGTTGTCACCGTGCCCGTACCACCGCCAGTCGCACCGCCCGACAGTTCGGCCCAGAAACCACTTCCACCGGGAGCGTCGCTTGCTGCGCGTCTGGCCGCTGCCGCAGAGGCGCGATACAACCAGTCTTTGGCAGAGGCCAGCCGTCAGTATCTAGCCGACCTGGATGCCGCGTTGCAGGCGGTCATGCGCACTGGGAACGTCGATGACGCCAATGTCATTCGCGATGCCATCCGCGAAATCAAAGACGGCAAACCGGTTGGTTCGCAATTCACGAACGCACTCGCCAAAACCGCGAAGAACCGCTACGAGCAGACGGCAACCTTGGTGGTGCAACAATACATCCGCGACCTTGACGCCGCGCAAAAAGCCGCAATGGAGGCCAAGAATCTCGACGAAGCCAACGCCATCGGCGCGACGCGCAAACAATTGGAGCGATGGAAGCATTGAACCCACGGCGCGCGCCCTACCCCGCGCAGCCGGAACAAAACCGGAACATGACGGTTGGGATTCACAAGTTGTGCGGAGTCACTTGGTGAAGGTGATTTCGGTGACCGTCAACGGTGTTTCATCGTTGCGCTCGCCGGAAAGCATGAGGCCGTCGAAGGGACACGGCATCGGCGGCGCGGTGACGTTCTTCGTCGCGAGTTTGAACGCGCTCCACGGAATGTCGTGCTCACTCGCGTCGGCAAGGTAGGCGACCTCGGCGGCGTAGGCGTGTTCGTCGAGGCTGTTGGTGTCGCGGAGCAGAGTGACTTTGAGTTTGCCCGGCTGGCCGTGGCCGTGGATGCGGAGATGAACGCCTTTGTGCCGTGCGGCAACACCGCTGGCGAGCACAGCGCTGTTGCTGAGGAGCATGAACTCTTTGCCGCCCTTGTCGGGACCGAGCGTGAGGCCGGCGGGCGGCGCGAATTCGGAAACGGTCTTCGTCTGCCAACCGCGCCACGCGGCGGCTCCGCGCTGGGTGTCCCACAGGCTGCCGCCGGGCCATTGCGTTGCGGGCTGGGTCATCGGGTCGAGACCGTCGCGCGTGAGCAGCTTGCTCGAAACGACGACGCTGTTTTCGTCGCCCACGTTTACGAACGCCTGCGCGGCGAAGTTCGCGAACTCCTGCGGCACCTTGGCGCGCCAAGTGTCGCCGGTGCGTTCCGCGGGAAACTCAATCCAGTAGCGTCCCGGGCTGACGGGTTTACCGGGACTCCAGTTGAGCACAGCGCGCGTAATGGCGCGCGGGCCGGTCGCTTTCCATGTGTAGGTCGAACCGTCGTTGCTGACCTTGAATTGTGTCACGTCGGGCAACGACGGTCCACCCGCGAGAAGGTGGCGCATGAACGCCGGCGCTGCTGTGTCGGGAATCTCTGGGCCACCGGCGCCGTGGTTGGAATTGGGGCGCACCAGCCAGCCTTTGGGATTGGGCAACGCGTCGAGATTGCGACTCGCGCCATCGAGCCAGAAGAAGAGATCGTTGGAGGCGAGTTGAAAGAACACGCCGGCCTTCGTGTGCGGCGCATAGGCCAGCGGCTCGTAGTGCGCGAGCCAAATCGGCCGCTGATCGGCAGGTTCCCAACGGAGCTGCTGCGCGCCTTTGCCGGCGGTGAATTCCACGCCACCCGCGCTGACGGCGGTGGTGACGCATTTCACGCGTTCGTCCACGCCCGCGAGGATCAGCGCCACCCAGCCGCCGTACGAGATGCCCACGCAACCGATACGGTTCGTGTCGGCCCACGGTTGTGTTCCGAGAAAATCAATCGCCCGCCGTGCCGCGATGACGTTGTGATACATCGGGTAATTTCGCGCGTCGGGCTTCAACTCCAGTTTGCGCTCGCGTCCGACGTTCTTCCACTGCGTCACATGCTTGCCGCCGCCCGGGGCGAACTGGCCGTTGTAATCCATCGCCAGCCCCGCCATGCCGGGATGCCGTCGCGCCGCCGCCAGCGCGAGCGCCGGGCTGGCGTGGCCGCCACCGCCATGGAAAATCAACACCACCGGCACCGGCCCGCTGGCCTTTTCAGGCCGGGCGATGGCGCAGTAGATGCGGTTTGGCCCCTGCGGCGTCGTCTCGGAGTTGTAGAAATACTCCTCAACGAGGAGGAGCTTGTTGCTCGCCGGAACCTTCGCAGCGGCAGCGTCTTTCTTCTTCGCAACCCACTCGTCGCCGGTGTTCATCCAGTCTGTCGCGCCGGCCACCACGAGCGGTGCCTTCCGTGTTTCGCCGAGCTTCTCCGCTGCGAGCGGCTGCTTTCGAAGCTCGGTCGTGTCCCACAGGTCCAGCGGCGCAGATTTGGCAATGCCGTTGACCAACGCAAGTAGCGCTACGGCAGGCAGGAGGACGTTCACTATTTGTCCTGTTTTACCGCCCACACCTTGAAGTGCGTGTAACGGCAATCGCCAGTATGCGCCATCTGGCGCAGTCCGATCCGCCCTTCCTTCAGTACCGGGCCGAACGTCTTACCGTCGTCCTCCCAGCGCACCTCGATCTTGCCGTTTGCCTCGACGGTGATCTGGTTGCCGAGTTTGAGGATACGGACACGATGCGGTCCTGCGCCTTGACCGGCGATGAAGTCGCGGCCCATCGCCACGAGATGAAAACCGTTGTTCTTGCGGATGTGCGCCGTGCCGCGCGCCTCGCCGCTGGCAGCGACTGCCCAATAGGAGACGTGGTAGCAGTTAATCGCGCCGCTGTGGTAGGTCTTGAACTCGCCATCACGCATCGGCTGGTCCCGATCAAAGATGCTCCCACCGTCGCGGCCTTTGGTGGCAAAGAAGACGATGGTAAGCCCATTGTTTGAGTCGGCAGGCGACACGCCGAACTCGATGAGCAGGTCGGCGGGAAACTCGCGCGTGTTCCAGAACACGAGATGACTCGCATCATTCTTCAGCACGAGCCGTTTATTCTCGATGCGCGCGCTGGCTTTGCCTTCCAGGACCCAGTCCACGCCGGTGGGTACGCCGGTTCGTCTGCCGTCGGAGAACAGATCGGCTTCCTTGACGAACTTCAGCGGCGCGGTGAAGTCCGTCTCGTACAGCGGCTCCAGCTTCAGCCGCGACAAATCCAGCCCGCGCGATTCATCCGAAGTGTCCGGCATCTCGATCACCTTGCCGCGTCCGCCACTTATGCGTAGCGTCTTCCCGGCGTCTATGACCAGCGGATCAAACCGGTAAGGATTCGTTCCGCCGGCCCAGGCGATTCCCCGCAGCAGAAGGATGCGGAAGTACGAATCGTCGAATGTCCAATTGAAGTGGCCGGGGACACAGCCAAAGACTCGTCCGCCTGCCGGCTGGCAGGTCCAGAACATCGGCTGTGGCCCGGTCTGCTCCTGCGAAACCGCCAGCACTGTGTAGCCCGGCACGACCGGCTCCGGCGTCGGCGGCCAGTAGGTTTCGTCGTCGAATTCGATCGCGCGCGGCAGGCCGAGGCAGATCGGGTGGTCCGGTTTCTCGATCTGCAACTTGACGACGCCGTGGCGGAAACGCTGGAAGCCGCCAACACCCGTCACCGCCGCCACGTCGGCGGAAGGTTTCGGTTTCGTCCACGTGGCGGAGTGAATCAGCACCAGTCCTTTTCCTCGACCGAGGTAATTGCGGACTTGCTCGATGCGCTGGGCGTCCCACTTCAAATAACAAAACGCCGCGACAACATCCGCGGCGGCGAACTGTGCCTCGGTGGGCCATTGTTGTGCGGTGAGAACCTTCACACCGGACACGCCGCCCAGCAGTCGCGCCCAAGATTCCTGCCACAACGGATAATCGTGTGCGCCCTTGCCGTGGTCTTTCACGTCGGCCAGCAACAGAACGGTCAGCGGTTTGGCAGCGGCTTGCGAGACGCTTCTCGGCGCCTGAGCAAGCACCGCTTCAACTTCCGCGCGGCTGCGGGCCGGCGGCTCGGCTTGGCCCGACAACGACAGTCCCAGCAGCAAAGCAACGCACAGTCGGCCATTCGTCGCTATGGCACGAACTACTTTCACACGAGTTTGGAAAGATGTTCGAGGCTCTTGGCGGCCTGCACCGGCGTGCCGCACTCGACCGAGAACACGATGTCGCGCGGACATTTCTCGCGCACGATCTTGATGATGCGCGCCCAGTCGAGCACGCCCTCGCCACAGGCACAGCCGACCGGCGTGCCGGTCACCTTGCCGCGCTCGGCCTCGGAGTGTTTCACCGAGATGTCCTTTGCGTGGAGATGGACGAGCCGGGAGGCGACCCGCTCCAGCCACGCATAAACGTCGTGACCGCAGAGGTAGGCGTTGCCGGTGTCGAGGTTGATGCCGATGGCGGGCGATTTGACGAGATTGTAAATGCGGTCGAGGCCGTCGGGGTGACGCGAGTATTGCGCGTGAGGCTCCAAGCCGATCTTCACGCCGCGCCGCTCGGCGATGAACGCCGCCTCTTGCAACGTGTATTTGATGAGAACGAAGTCCTCTTCCTCGGTCGTCCACTTCGCCTTGTGGCCTTCGTCGGTGTTGACGACCGGTACGCCGATCTCGGCGGCGACGCGGATGGCGAGCTTGATGTATTCGCCGTGCACCTCGGGCCGGCCGAGCGGGCCGTGCGATTGGAGGGCGGAAATAGTCAGGCCGGCTTTGTCGCAGGCGTCCTTGATGCGGTAGGGGTCGTCGAACATGGAGACGGTGTGGAAATAACCGGCTTCGCTCATCAGTTCTCGGCCGAAGTGGACCATCGGCTCGATGTATTTGTAACCCATCTCCGCCGCTTTCTGGACTGCCCACTCGAACGGCTTGTCCGAGCTGCGCGAGAATTCCGTGTTTAGTCCGACGTGTATCTTGCCCATGATGTGCTCCTTTCGATTTGGTGGTTGTGCGGTGAATCTACCAACAGTCTTGCTACTGCGTCCACGTGAATTTTACGGTTTCCCCTTCGAGCGTCTCGATCATGAGAAGACTTTTGTCGAAGGCGGCCTGGTCGTGCCATCCATCGAGCCACAGACGGTTCAATGAGATGCCCGGCGCCAACGTGCTCACGTCGAGCCGCACGGTCGCGCTGTTGGAAATGTTGTCCGTGCTCATCTGCTTGTCTTCCGTTGAAGTTTTCATGCACAGTTGGTTCGACGGCAGCCTGCGCCGCCCTTCTACTTCGTGTCCAGCGAAAAGCAAGCCCGCAGAGATTTCATTATCTGTTTCGATTCACTCTGACATCAACACCGGGCATTTCTTTTCTTAGTCGAGCAATGCCATCCGGCGTAACCTTGGGCGACGTAAGGCAAAGATCCTTGAGTTCCCGCAGTCCTTTCAGATGAACCAACCCTTGGTCGTCCACTTCAGTGTCATCCAAGAACAACCGACGGAGATGGGTCAAGTTTTCCAGATTCGCCAAACCTTTGCTGCCAACCTTGGTGTTTTTGAGACAGAGCCACTCAAGATTGGTCAACGCTTTCAGGTGCGGCATCCCGTCATCTGTGATTTTGGTGTATTGAAGATCCAACTCTTTGAGTTTTCTAAACCGCTCCAAATGCGCCAGCCCCGCATCGGTGATTAACGCATAGCCGAGTTGGAGGTCTTCCAACGCAGTCAACTCTTTGATGTGTTCAAGGCCAATGTCGGTGATCGGAGCACCATGGAGATCCAAAACCTGCAATTTTTTCAGGTTCTTCAAGTGTTCCAAGCCCGCATCCGTGATCCTACGATTGAAACCGAAGCTGAGTTCCCGCAGTTCAGTAAGCTCCGCCAGATGAGCGAGACCAGCATCCGTAATCTTCGGCGCATGGCCGAGTGACAGGACCTCCAGTTCTTTCAGTTCCCTGAGATACACCAAGCCAGCGTCACTGATCTTGGGGCCTCCTGTAGTATTTGCACCAACCTGTCCCCTGATCGCCTTGACACCATGCATAGACGCGATCTGCTCCATGTCGGCGTCGGTGGCGGAAGGACTCAGGTGAACCGAATTTCCTTCACGCCAGACACGTTTCTGAGCGTGTGTTGGCGCCGCTGCAATGAGAACTATCAAGACTGATGTCAGATGCAACCGCACGATCCCGGCAAGCATGGTTTTCATTATTTCTTTCCTCATTTCAAGCTCGTTCCGGTTGAAGTTTCACGCACAATCCTCCCTGCAC
>Ga0163200_1000829_pt1 | contig 12207 bp, 9 predicted proteins | sample PL_2010_200m_FD_113535 | JGI IMG/M metagenome (GOLD analysis project Ga0163200, IMG submission 113535) | Freshwater microbial communities from Powell Lake, British Columbia, Canada to study Microbial Dark Matter (Phase II) - PL_2010_200m | ecosystem: Environmental > Aquatic > Freshwater > Lake ... | reverse complement strand
TCTGAGGAGAGCCACATTTATTTATATTTATTAGCTTTCATAATTTCCCTCGCCACCTCCTCGACCACGGATGCGATTCGCTGCGGATCGGGGCCATAGATCGGTCCGGCCGGCACCGTGCCAGGTTGCAGCGCCGCCGCGGGAGGGCGCGCAACTTCGAAAGCCATCCGTTTGACATTGAATAAATGATAAACCGTGATGTTGTCACCCGTGACCGCGCCGCCTATCCCGCCCGGGCCAAGCGTCAGGGAGGGCATGATCTTGGTAGTCAGGCCGATGGCGCCCAAGGTAGCCATGGTGTTGACAACGATGCGGAAAACGGGCTTCTCCAGGCCGAAGGCCATGATGACTTTCTCGTCCGTGGCATGGATCACCAGGCTGTGTCCGCGCCCGCCAAACTGGATCAGCTCGATGCAGCGCTCGCAGCCTGCTTCCCAACCATCAGCCTCGTACCAGCCCAGGACGGTGGTCAGCTTCTCGCGCGAGAGCGGTTCGTCCTTCCCGACCTTGTTCAAGCGCGCCACCAGGATGCGCGCGTGCGGATGGACCTGTATGCCAGCCAGGGCTGCCAGGTATTGCGGCGACTTGCCGACCGCGGCCGGGTTGGTGGCGCCGCCTGGCTGGAACAAGGCGGCGCGCAACGCGTCTGCCTGGGTCTCATTGACGAAGTAAGCGCCTTCGGCTTCCATGAGCTGGGCCAGCCGCGCCGCGATCGGGCGGTCAGCCACGACAGCCTGTTCTGTCGCGCAGATCACGGAGTAATCGAAAGCCTTGCTCGCTACGATGTATTTGGCAGCCTGTTCCAGGTCCGCGGAACGATCCACGTAGACCGGCACGTTGCCGGGGCCAACGCCGTAGGCGGGTTTCCCCATCGAGTGAGCCACCTGCACCATTTCGCTCCCACCGGTTGCCAGGATGACGGCCGTCCGCTTGTGAGCCATCAGTTCCTGTGTGCCAGGCAAGCTGATCTGCGTCAGGCAAGTGATCAGTCCCGGCGGAGCGCCAGCGCTCAAGGCTGCGTCTTTCATCACCCTCACCGTCTCGATGCAGCATTTGACCGCCATCGGGTGGGGTGCAAGCACGATGGCGTTGCGCGCCTTGACCGCGATCAAGATCTTGTTCATCACAGTCGAGGTCGGGTTGGTGCTGGGAACTAAAGCCGCCACCACCCCCATCGGCCAGGCGATCTCGTAAATCCTTTTCTCCGCGTCATAGTTGACCACCCCGACTGTCTTGATATCCTTGATGCTCTCCCAAACGTGCCTGGAAGCAAATTCGTTCTTTAGCTTCTTATGCTCTGGGACGCCGTATCCGGTCTCTTCGGCGGCCAGGCGGCCCAGGCGTTCGGAAGCCAGGAAGGCCGCATCGGCCATGGTAGCGCAAACCCGGTCAACCTGGGCCTGCGAGGCCTTGGCCCAAACCTGCTGGGCCTGGTAAGCCTGCTCGGCCATCTGGCGGGCCTCTTGGATGGAAAGCAGATCTTTGTCAGTCACGGTCATGCCGCTATCCTTCCTTTACCAGTATCAGTACTTCACGAAAAGGTTTTGTAGTGGCGACTTCAGTCGCTTTTTCCGCCGAACGACTGAAGTCGTCACTACGGTTTCATGATCTTCTGAGTATAGAACCTTGAGCATAACGACCTTCGTTACTCCTTGCGATAGACAACCTGACCGCCTACTACGAGGTGATCAATGACCGCCATGATGACTGCATCTACGGGGCGGTTCTGGGTCAGATCGGTCATGCGTCCGCTCGAGCCGTGAGCCGTCAAGACCAGATCGCCAATGCCCGCATCCAGCGTGTCAACTGCCACGTAGGGTTTGCCGAAGGGAGTACCGGTCTCATCCGTCTGGCGCAAGATGAGCAGCTTGCGTCCGGTCAGTTTCTCATCCTTGATGGTCGAGATGGTCGTTCCGATGACTTTCGCGATCAGCATCCGTCTTCACTCCTTGCGAAATACAACTGCGCCATCCACTTCCAGATGATCAATGACGGCCATCACGACTGCATCCACCGGGCAGTCCTTGGTCAGGAAAGTCTGGCGGGCGCTGGAACCATGGCCGGTCAGCACCAATTCGCCCTCGCCGGCGTCCACCAGGTCAACCGCCACAAAGGATTTGCCGATCTCGTTACCGAGATGGTCGGTCTGCTTCAGGATGAGCAACTTATCACCCTTGATCTTGGGATCTTTGATGGTCGAGATGGTCGTGCCGACGACTCTGGCGATCAACATGGTCGGATTTCCTAGTAGGCTTTCTCGGGAACGGGAACGCTGTCCATTTTCATCTCTGCCTCCTGTTCGCCCTGCACGATCTTGACGCCTGCGCTGGCGCCGATGCGCGTCGCGCCAGCCTCGACCATGCTCCTGGCCTCCTCGAAGGTGCGCACGCCGCCGGAGGCCTTGACGCCCATCTCCGGTCCGACGACGCGCCGCATAAGAGCCACATCTTCGACTGTAGCGCCGCCCCCAGCAAAACCGGTGGAAGTCTTGACATAATCGGCCCCGGCTTGCTTGGCCAGCAGGCAGGCCGTCACTTTCTCCTCATCAGTCAGCAGGGAAGTTTCGATGATCACTTTTACGATCGCTCCAGCGTTATGGGCGGTTTCCACAACGCCCCGGATATCCCGCGCCACCCAGGTATAATCCCCGCCCTTGAGAGCGCCGATGTTGATCACCATGTCAATCTCGGTGGCCCCGTCCCGCAAAGCGGTTTCGGTCTCGTATACCTTGGCCTCCGGCGAGGTGGCGCCCAGGGGAAAACCGATCACGGAACATACCTTGACATTGGAACCGCGCAACAGGTCCGCGCACAGCTTGACGTGACCGGGATTGATACACACAGAAGCAAAGCCATGTTTGCGGGCTTCATAGCAAAGCTGGGCGATCTGATCAGGTGTGGCATCCGGTTTCAGCAAAGTATGGTCAATCATCGCGGCAATATCCAGGTCGTCAGGGATACCACCCAGGGTGGATGTGATCCGTTCAGCACCCGCAATAATAACGTGACCAACATGATCAAAACAAGTTTTCACACAAATTCCTTCCTCGCATTCCCCAATGCAGTGCTCGCCGTGGGGCGATTTTGTCAGTTGTTCCTGCTCCGCGAGGGCCAGCAATACTTCGCGAGTGACAACTTCCACAATTCTTTCTACATCTTTCGGGTCGAATGGCATAGTCTTATCCAGAGCGGTAACTGCCCAAGTCTGTCACCCTGAGGGAGCGTTCTTTGCGACCGAAGGGTCTCCCGGCTAATCGCAGGAGATTCTTCGCCGCTGGAAGAACACCAGCGGCTCAGAATGACATTCAAGCTGAGTGGTTACCCAAAGCGTAGATATTTCTTCTCGATAGCCATGATCTTGTCAATGCGCCGGGCGTGACGCCCAGCGCCGAATTCGGTCGAAAGCCAGGCATCCACGATTTGACGGGCCAAATTTTCACCGATCAAGCCGGCGCCGAGGGTGAGCACGTTGGCGTCATTGTGTTCGCGGCTGTTGACTGCGGTGGCGTGGTCGTAACACATGGCTGCCCGCACGCCTGGTATTTTGTTGGCGGTGATGCAGCTTCCGATCCCTGCGCCGTCAATGATGATGCCTCGCCAGGCGTAACCCAGGCTCACTTTCTCTGCAACGGCAAAAGCGAAATCAGGATAGTCAACCGATTCGGCGCTGTTCGTGCCGCAGTCAATGACCTGGAAACCAGCCTCGGCCAGATGCGAGGCAAGCTTTCCTTTCAGCTCGTAGCCGCCGTGATCCGCGCCCAGGGCAACGGTCCTTGGCTTGCCAGCCTGCGACGATTCCTGCGTGGCCGCTTGAGGTGGATTTTCAGGAGCTGCTTCCCGGCCATGCAAAGTACGCTGCACGATTCTCTCGACCATGGCCTTCAGTTCAGCGTCCGATACCGTGCTCATCTGGATTTATCTCTGCAAAAGATCCACCGGCAATCGGCGAAAGGTGAAATCATCCGGCGCGGATTGCAGCCGCAGGTTGGTGTAGAAACGGAAGCGGTCCGCGCGCAGTTCGGATTCTACGTATTCGATCACCTCGTCGCTTTCCAGGCGCGTCTCCCGGTGAAAGACCAGGATGACCGCTGGTAATGTCAAACGCAACAGGCGGGCAACCTCCGGCGTGGCAAAACCGGCTTCGATCTCCTGTTCAGCGCGATAGGGCCGCTTAGCGTAGACCGTGGAAAGGGTTTCGTAAAGGGACTGTCTCGAAAAATCATGTTCCAAAATGCCGGGGCAAAGCCGATGGGGGAGGTAAGCACGTTCGATCGCTGCCGGTTCGCCGCCCATCTCACGCACGCGGTACAGGAAGACGACTTCTGCACCGAGCTGGATATGCAATTTCCGGGTCAGGTAGGGGTCAGCGCTAATCAGTTTGGCTTCCAGCACCTGACTGGTCACATCCTTTTCGTGCAGGCGCATTTCCTGCGTCAGCCCGGTCAGGTATTCGGCGGTCTTGGTCAGCCGGCTGTCTTCCACGAAGGTCCCCAACCCTGGGATGGTTTTCAGGCAGCCCTCGTCAACCAGCTGGCTGAGCGCCCGGCGGACTGTGTTCCGCCCGGCCGAATAGATCTCACACAGCTCACTCTCGGAGGGCAGGCGGTCGTTCGGCTTCAATTCGCCAGATTTGATCTGGCGTAAAATCGCTTCCGAAACGACCTGGTAAAGCGGTTTGGCGTGTTGTTCCATAAGTTATTGCATCAGGTTGTGACCAGGGCTGCATATACCAACCTGTACCAACAGGTTCATACATATTCTACAACTTTCCCCCGCCCAAGTCAAGCGCGGAATGGACCGCGCGCAGGGCTAGGGTCACGAGTTCCCGCACGAGGCCGTAAGGGTGTAAAATATCTGTGAGCCAACTGGCGAGTAATCGTTCCCGCTCTTTATCGAAGCCTATACAATTACGAGGAGAAAACGATGAACGGAGTGCTTCCCCGCGATTTTTCAACTGTAGATCGCAAAGCGCGCATGAAGATCGAATCGCGCGGCTTGCCGCTGCGCCCAGCCGACGAACGGATCAGGGACTTCGACGAGGCCATCATCCGCCTGGACGACGAATGGGCCATGTACGAAGCCACGCGCTGCATCCACTGCCCCGACCCGGCGCCCTGTCAAAAAGCCTGCCCGGCCGGGAACGATATTTCCTACGCCGTGTGGTTGATCGAAAACGGCCAATTCCTGGAAGCGGCCAGCGTATACCGCGAAACCAGCTCCCTGCCGGAGGTGTGCGGGCGCATCTGTCCGCAGGAGAGGCTGTGTGAAGGGGCGTGCGTGCGCGGCAAGAAGGGCAGCCTGCCGGTCCCGACCGGCGCGCTGGAGGCCTTCACCACCCACTACGAACGCCGCAAACAGGGCGTGAACATCCCGGTGGGCAAGTTCACCGGCAAGAAGGTGGCCATCATCGGCGCGGGGCCGGCCGGCCTGGCTTGCGCCAAACAGTTGGTGCGCTGCGGCCACTGGGTGACACTCTTCGACGCCTGGCCTGCGCCCGGCGGCCTGCTCATTTACGGCATCCCGAACTTCAAACTGCCCAAGAAAGTCGTCTTCGATATTTGGGACGATCTGCTGCGGGCTGGCGTGACTTTTGTGGGTAACACCTACATCGGCCCCAAGATCACGGTGGATAAGCTCTTCGCGGGCGGCTACGACGCCATCTTCCTCGGCGTGGGCACAACAGTGGATACAAAATTGAACGCACCGGGCGAGAATTTGCCCGGCATTTACAAAGCGACTGATTTCCTGGTGCGCGCCAACGTGGACATGGACCTGCTGCCCCACGAGATGTGCACCCGCCCGGAGGTTGGGGAAAAGGTGGTGGTGATCGGCGGCGGGGATACCTCCTCGGACTGCCTGCGCACCGCGCTGCGTTCCGGGGCGAAGGAAGTGACCTGTCTCTACCGGCGCAGCGAGGCCGAAATGCCCGGCGGCTACAAAGACCGCAAAATGGCGATGGAGGAAGGCGCCAACTATCACTTCCTGACCCAGCCGGTGCGCTTCATCGCCGGCGCGGATGGGCAACTGGCGCAGATCGAGTGCGTCCGCACCGAGCTGGGCGATCCGGACGAGAGCGGCCGGCGCAAGTTCAAGGTCGTGGAAGGCTCGGACTTCATCCTCGAAGCGGATACAGCCATCCTGGCCATCGGCTACAAACCGGACCCGATCATCAGCGCCACCACCCCGGGCATGGAGACCCACTCCGATGGCTTGTTCAAGGCCGACCAGCACAGTGGCGCGACCAATCGCAAAGGGCTTTTCACCGGCGGCGACATCGTCACCGGCCCTCACCTGGTAGTGACCGCGATGGTGGCGGGGCGTAAAGCCGCGGCCGCCATTGACCGGTATTTGGGCTGGTAAGGCCGCCGCTCCCAGCAGCGAGGATATTGCTTCGTTTTGGCAGGAAAAGGGACTTGGCAGGGGCGCAGCGCTGCAAAGTCCTTTCTTCTGCGGAAGAATTCGATCTTTCATGTTGTGGAAAGTCCAGTATAATCATTTTCGGAAGTAAGTGAAAACCCATAAGATAAACTAACACTTTATCATTCCTGCTCCAGCAGAGTCGCAGCCCCCTCTGAGCGTAAAGTAAGCGAGTCCTGCCAATGACAAACTGCTCATTGATGAAAAAATGGAGAGGAGCATCATGAAAGATGTTGTAGCGCTCACGCTTAGCATCACTTACAGAGGGGAAAAGAAGAAGTACCTTCTCAAACCTGGGAAGATCATCATCGGCAGGCTGCCCGCCTGCGACATCATCCTGGTCGAAGACGACGTATCCCGCCGCCATGCGCAGATCGAACTGGCGCAGGATAAATGCACGCTCATGGACCTGGGTTCGGCCAATGGTACGCTCATGGATGGTGTGCCGCTGCCCCCGCGCAAGGCTTTTCCCGTTGCAGCGGGTCAATCCTTCAAAATTGCCGGGTTCCAGTTCGATATAGTAGCGCCTCAAAAAGGGGAGACGGCGGAATCTGGAAAGATCGTCCTGCATCCTGAAATGGAGATCGTGCCAGGCGCGCTGCCAGTTACCAGCCCCGACAAAACGATCATGGGCAGTTTCTCGTTCAATGTCGCCGAAAAACCGGCTGCCCGGCAGTATTTCCTGATCTACAGCGACAAGGAGAATCCCCGCCAGAGCCGGCCGCTGCCGGATGGCGAGTACATCATCGGCCGCGAACCGGGCTGCCAGATCCAGATCAAATCCATCGGCATTTCGCGCCAGCACGCCCGGCTGAAGGTGGAGGGCGGCAGTTTCTGGATCACCGACCTGAAATCCACCAACGGGGTGATCCTCAATGGCCAGAAGATCGAGCCGGAGAAACCGCATCAAGTCGAGATTGACAAGCCATTCATCCTCCACGAAGTGACCTTCATGATTTCCGCCCAGGCACTGGCGGAGGTTTCGGACAAGGGCGCGCTTTCCGGTTTGGGTACGCAGTTCGTCGCCGCGCAGGCGGATGAGGCTGCGGCGCTCTCCGTGGTGCAGAAGGACGCCACGCGGCTCTCGATGCTGGCCGACATCCGTTTCCTGGACCTGAGCGGGCAGGAGCGGGTCACGATTGGTCGCTCCGAAAAGAACACCGTCCAGTTCGACCACCCAGCCGTCAGCCGTTATCACGCCGTCATCGAGCGCATGGGCAAGCGCTTCCGCGTCCTCGACCTGCAGAGCGCCAACGGCGTCTATGTCAACGGCGCCCTGATCAAAGGTGAATCCTGGCTCAAGGCGGGGGACCGGGTCAAGGTCGGCCCATATGCATTCATATTCTCAGGGGCGGGCATCCAGATGGAGGCAGAAACCGGTTACTCGATTGATGCCATCCATATCAACAAGTGGGTATCCAAGAGTCTGAACCTGCTCAAAGACATCAATCTAAGCATCGGAGGGAATGAGTTCGTCGCCCTGGTGGGGATGAGCGGTTCTGGCAAGACGACGTTCTTGGATACGTTGAACGGCTTCCGCCCGGCCACCGACGGCCAGGTGTTCGTCAACGGCACCAACCTGTACAATAACTACGACATGTTCCGCGACGAGATCGGCTACGTGCCGCAGCGGGATATCGTCCACATGGAACTCACGCCGAACATGGCGCTGGATTACTCTGCCCAGCTGCGCCTGCCGGCGGATACCTCGCTGGAGGAACGGCGGACGGTTGTCGAACAGACGCTCAAAGACCTGGGCCTGTTGGAGCGCAAGGATATACCCATCTCGCGCCTGTCGGGCGGCCAGTTAAAGCGCGTCTCGATCGGCGTCGAACTGCTCACCCGCCCACGCCTGTTCTTCCTGGACGAACCCACCAGCGGCCTCGACCCCGGCACCGAGTACGAGATGATGCGCCTGCTGCGGCGCCTGTCCGACCAGGGGCGCACCATCATCATCGTCACCCATACGACCAAGAACGTCATGCTGTGCGACAAGGTTATCATCCTGGGGACGGGCGGATACCTGGTCTATTTCGGCGCACCGGAAGATGCGCTGGCGCATTTCGACGCCTACCGCACACCCCGCGAACGGCTGGAAAAGGAGATGGAGTTCGACGAGATCTACCGCCTGCTGACCGATCGCGAGCGGGGAACGCCGCAGGAATGGGCGGAGCGATTCAAGGTGAGCAAATACTGTAAGCCGGTGAAAGGCGAACTGGAAGCCGCGCAGCCGGCCGAAGCCGCCAAGCCGCGCAAAGCTAAGGCGGCCGCCCCCTCCCAGAAGCAGGCGCAAAAGACCTCCGCCCTCAAGCAGTTGCAGATCCTCTCGGCGCGCAACCTGAAGATCCTATTCCAGGATAAGGTATCGCTGACTATGATGCTGGCCCTGGCGCCGGTGTTGGGCTTGATGAACTTCATCTGGGGCAGGAATATTTTCGACGAAATCAACGGTAGCATGAATAACGTGATGGGCATGTGGTTCATGACCGCCATCGTGGCCCTGCTGGTGGGCGCCATGACCAGCGTGCGCGAGATCATCAAGGAGGCGGATATCTACAAGCGGGAGCGCGCCGTTGGGTTGAAGATCCTTCCCTATGTATTCTCGAAATTGTGGATGGGCTTTGTGATGTCTCTCTACCAGGGCGGAGTCATTTTACTCATCGTGACCCTGCTGGTCCACCCGCCGGCGGCGAGCGCGGGGATCTATGGCGCATTGTTCATCACCATCGTTCTGGGCATCCTCTCCGGCTACCTGCTGGGACTGGTGATCTCGGCCGCTGTCCCCAACCAGAACGCGGCCCTGATCGCTCTGATCGCGGTGATCGTGCCGCAATTCCTCTACACGGGCGTGCTGATCCCGCTCGAGGAGGTGCCGCTGGGCGAGCTGGTCAGTTACATCACCCCGGCGCGCTGGACTTTCGAGGCTTTTGTCAACACGACCGGCATGGGCGAGCTCCTGGTGAGCGACCAGTGCTGGGCGCTGCCCAAGGCGCAGCGCAGCGCGCTGACAGAGGAAGAGAAGAACCAGCCCGGATGTCCCTGCATGGGAACGTACCTGTTCCAGGATTGTCCGGGCATTCCCGGCCTGTTCTCTCCAGAGTATTACGATGATGTCGCCAAACTGGCCCTCAACCAGGCGGAACCGCAGGAACCGCTCCAACCGGACCGTTTGCCCACCCCCACACCGGTGGCGACCCCGACGCGCCTGCCCACGCCGACGCCCTATCCTTCCCCGACTCCGTTGCCGACGCCCATTCTGCTCTACCAACTCGATCAGTACCGCGATGACAGCGTGGCGCAAAACAACACATATTTCGAATCGCGCTCCGATCAGATGAGCGCATATTACGACGCCTCCCAGGAACAGTTCAGCCAGTATCTGGATACGCAGCAGCAGGCCATGGAGTCCTACTCCGATGCCAGCGAGCAGCAATTTGATGATTACTCCGGTGAAATTGACCAGTATGGCAACGATCTCGCCGACTGGCAGCGCAACCGCCAGAAAGCCATCGGCGCGGCGGAGAACATCCTCAGCACCATCATGACCCGCTACGGCCGCGCCTTTTATGGCAGCGGAAGCGACCGCTGGCTGATCCTGGGCATCCAGATCGCGGTGATGTTCTTTGCCATTTTGGGTTTGCAGAAACGGAAGGATACGCTGTAACTCCCAAAAACCATTCCACGAAGTTACACAAAAATCACGAAAAAATGTCCCATGAAGCCTCGTTCCCAGATGAATACCCGGCCTGCGGCGCGCCTGTCGAGAAAGCGGCTGCACAGGAAGTGGATGTGTTCGCCGCCACCCAGGCCGGGATCGAGACCGCGCCTGAGCAGCCTCCCAATGCCTTCCTGATCCTCAGGTCGGGAGAGCGCACCGGGCAGCGCTACAAACTTACCCAAAAGCAGGTGATCGGCCGCGAGAGCGTGGAGATCATCATCCGCGACCCGCGTATGTCCCGCCAGCACGCCAGCATTGAAGGCTTTGGCAGCGAGTACATCCTGCGTGATCTCGGCTCGGCCAATCACACCTTTGTCAATAACGAGATGATCCAGCAGCCGACAATCATGAAGCACGGCGATAAGATCAGGCTGGGGAACACCGAATTTGAGTTCAGCATCGAGGAGAAATAAGGCATGGCCGAAGCAACGATCCTCCGAAAATACACACTGGGTGAGCAAATCCTGGAGACTGAGACGGTCATCCGATACCGGGGAAAGATCATTCAAAAAGGCGAAGCAGTCATTTCCACCCTGATCAAACCTGAGATTGTCCCGGCGAGTGAATTCCTGGCCCGCTACGAGATCATTTCCCGGGCGCTCTCGCGGCTGGAATCCCCCCCTCTGGTCAAGGTTCTCGATCACGGCGAATTCAAACGGCAGGCGGTCATTGTTCAAGGGAGCATCGAGGGTAAAACGCTCGGCGATAGGATTGCTGGCGGGGAAGCCCTGCCGGTGGATCTAGTTCTCGATATCGCCGGCCAGTTGGGCGAATTCCTGGATGTGCTGCACCGCCAGGGTGTGTTCCAGGGGATGTTCGATCCGCAGGACATCCTGCTTGCCGAGCAAGACGCCATCCGCGTAACCGGCACGGGACTGGCGCAGGGGCTGAACATCGGTGAACTGCTCGCGGCGGGCAAGGTCAGGGCCACTCCCTACCACGCGCCGGAACTGCTGCGCGGCGGGCAGGGCGATGCGCGCACCGATTTCTATTCCCTCGGCGCGCTCCTTTTCGCTGCCCTGACCGGCAAAGGACCGGACGCGCAGGTTGCGGGGGGGAAGACGCCCACGCTGGCGGATCTCTACCCCAGCCGCGTCCATCCCGGCCTGCCGCCCGAACTGGATGAACTGGTCGCCAAGTGCCTGCATCCCGACCCGAATCGGCGCATCCAGAGCGCAGCCGAATTCCTCGATGGCGTGGAAGAAGTCCGGCGGGGGATGGCGGTCGGCGCGGGGCAGACGATGCTGGGTATCGAAGACTCGCTCGTCGGCCAAACGCTGGGCGCGTACCGCCTGGTCGAGCGCCTCGGTCAGGGCGGCATGGCGACAGTCTACAAAGGCTATGAAGCCGCGCTGGATCGCTACGTGGCGGTCAAGGTGCTGCCGCAGTTCTTTGCCAGCGACCCCAACTTCGCCCAGCGCTTCCGCCGCGAGGCCAAGGCGGTGGCGCAGTTGGGCCACCCGAACATCGTGCCGATCTACAACTACGGTGAAGAGGGGGGCATCACATACATTGCGATGCAGTTCATGGAGGGGGGGACGTTGAAACGCGAGCGCGGCCAGGTGTTCAGTTGTGAAGAAGCCCTGCGCCTGTTGCTGCCGGTCACACGCGCCCTGGGCTACGCCCATGCGCGCGGCATTGTCCATCGCGACATCAAGCCCAGCAACGTGCTGCTCTCGGAGGGGAACTGGCCGGTGCTGGCGGACTTCGGCCTGGCGCAGATGGCGGAGGCCTCTGGCAAGTTGACCGGCACGGGGGTGGGGATGGGTACGCCGGCCTACATGTCTCCCGAGCAGGGACAGGGGGCCAAGGTGGATGGGCGTACCGACATCTACTCGCTGGGCATCATGCTCTACGAGATGGTGACCGGGGAATTGCCCTTCCATGCCGACACGCCGATGGCGATCGTCATCAAGCACCTGACCGCACCGATGCCCATGCCGAGGCAGGTCAACCCAAATGTGCCAATAGAGATCGAAGAGATCATCCTGAAGGCGACGGCCAAGAGTCCGGACGACCGCTATCAAACTGCGGAAGAGATGGCTAGGGCGCTGGAAGAGACGCTGGAGGAAG
>Ga0163200_1000828_pt1 | contig 12215 bp, 16 predicted proteins | sample PL_2010_200m_FD_113535 | JGI IMG/M metagenome (GOLD analysis project Ga0163200, IMG submission 113535) | Freshwater microbial communities from Powell Lake, British Columbia, Canada to study Microbial Dark Matter (Phase II) - PL_2010_200m | ecosystem: Environmental > Aquatic > Freshwater > Lake ... | reverse complement strand
TTGCTCAGGAGTCCCGAATCCTTCCTTTGCCAGCCTCAGTGCTATGATTATATCCTCGCTCTCTTCTACCTTTACTTTTGGGTATCGGTAACTTTTGCCTGAGTGTTTTTCAACAGAGAAGCGAGATTTCCGAAAAAAGGAAGTAGGTTATAAAACAATACCTCCTTAGCGACTATGAGATAATCTTTTCTTATCTCTTCGTCTTCAAATAAATCCCTAGTTACCCTTTTAGAATTGTAAGTGGCTCTAGACATACATGGCCAGAGAGCTTCCTCAACCGCATCAGATGACAGTATGCCAGAAACAATATTCTTTATGGTATTGATGGTGTCGTCATTAACATCGATATTCAAAAAGTCTTTGAATGATTTCTGCTGAGATAATCCAGATGAAATCTTAACAGCTTCAATCTCTTTCATGATCGCTTTTAATAACTTATTGCCTTCCGCGAATGAAGCAAGTGTTATATCGAGTTCTGCTCCGCTATCTAAAGTCTTTTTTAGATTTGCCATTTTAAATCTCCTGATTAGCCTAACCTAATTTTATACGAGGGCTATCCAGCAGTTAGGTGCCAGCAGAGGCCTTCCGACCTTTTTCGCCCTGACTACTAACCTATACTCCGAGGAGCATTTGTAAATGCCATACTATAAACTGACACTGCCTGTTCAGTATCTCCTTCGGCATTTTCTTTTCCTTCTACCTGTTTCTTAAAAACTCCTCCCGATAGAATATATATATCAGAAGTTATCCCTCCCGCTCCATCTCCCACCTGCTTAGCGAATTCTCCTGTTAATAAAGAGAAGGCAGCTGGATCGTTCTTATATAACGCAAGTAAGTTATTAAGAAACTTATCATCTGAACTTCCTCTTAATATCCTTAAAGAAAGTTCTGCCTGATTTCCATCATACTTAAAGGCATATATAGAATTTCCATTCTTGCCGGTCTTAATAACTGATATATCGTTAGGATAAGTTAATGCAGCACAATCCCCGTCGACTAAGTCATTAAGCAATCGGCCGTTAATCTTTATTACGTCTTTTCCAGTTAACGCTACGACTGACATATTATATCTCCTCTCTTATCGGTTAAAGTTAACGATCACGTTAGAACTATGTATCGCCCCTGCGAACTTAATAGCTATCTGTACAACCGGAGCCTTACGCGCAGCTCTATCGGTAGAATTCTGCAAATTCACAGGTTGACTATAAATGTAATATCCTCGTTCTTCGATATTGGCATACATATCCACCTGATTACCAAACCATTCAGCTGAAGTCCATCTTCCCGGAGCAACCATACCATTGGTAATAGCTTGCTCACAAGCTAAACGATATGCGCCTTTTAAAAGACTCATACCCGGCTCAGTCTGAGGAATCTTAGTTGAAAGTTCGCGTAAAGCATTAAAACCATTTACTTTCAACTGGCTAACAAACCATATCAAGTTAAATACCTCGTCGAAGAATCGATTAGCTCCATTTGACCAATACATAGATACTCCCGCCACATCTACATAAGCGTCAACCCCAGCAGCTTCAAGTGCGGTAAGAATAGTCTGTGTCACAGTGTCATCTGGAAGAATAGTCGCAAGCGACTTCATATGCAGCGTATTTGTAGTACGAGATCCGTCAAAGTTAACACACATACCACGACCTGCAGCAGCTGCAGCAGCCAACCTAGCTTCTTGGGCTGTTCCGCCGTAATACAAACACCGAGTACTGGCATCGGTAGCATCTTTAATATCCGTAAACACTCCGGCTATATCCGCTTCTGCATTAGACGGAAGAAACAAAAGTTTATCTCCGTATCCTTCAACAAGATTCGCAAGAGTTAATCTATCTTCGTCTGAAGACGGATAAACATTGCTCAGAATCCCTACAAAATAAATCATGCTTCTGCAACGTGTAATAGCTTGCGCAAGTGTTTCCGCACCCGTGCCTACAGACAAAATATTAACCTTAAATCCTGTTCCGCCTGAAGGAGAAACTGTCGTCGCTAAATTACTGGCAACTGTATATCCACTTCCTGCCGTAGTAAGGGTATATGCTAATATCCCGCCATCGGTATCAACGGCAGTAACGGTAAGCGTACCTGATGATCCGCCCGATTGGACTACTGTGATAACATTCCCTACAGAATATCCTGAACCCACGCTATGTATTCCCGAAGTCTTAATTGCCCCTGCCGCTAAAGTCAACATCGGAAATATAATCAAATTTCCATCACCGGCTAAAATATTTGGATTTTGTGAAAACAAAGCATTAGCTTGCAAATATGCCTCTGACTCTGTACCAAAATCATCGGCCACAGCCTGCGGAGAAACATAAACTCCATAATCACCATAATTCCCCGGGATCGGTGCTTCATCCACAAACAATGCCACATTGTTTACTTTGTAATCCCCTAAACCTATAGGTGCTTCTGATACCGAAACATTAATTACATTAACAATATCTAGTTCTGCCATTTTTACACTCCTTCTGTTAGATTGGTTACAGGCTGCGTAAATTCTCTCTCTATTAACGGCAACCCATCATTTGCTTTTACTTCCACAGGAAACTCTTCATAATATTCCACATCTTCTATAACTTGATAATGCGATAACACTATTAAAGGGATATCGAATCTGTATAATAAAGCCGTAGTTTCAAGTACGGACATATCTTCAATCGGTGATATACGCGCAACAGAAAAACTATACTTCTCCTGAATCTGCTGTGAGTACACAGAACTTATCGCCATTAAAACTTCTTCTTTTCTTTCCAATGCCTCAAGACTACGAGAAAATATTCCTACTGTAATATGCTCCTGAACATTAATATCCCTAGTTTCTTGGTACTTCTCGATAACGGCATCATATTTAACTGTACATCTATTAGACATCACTTTTGCCGGTTGATAACTTAAAACAATAAATAATCCATCATCGGAAGGAATATCAAACTTCTGATTCCAGATATTAACCCGATCGTCTGGAATATTAAGTTTTTTAATAAGTATCTTGCGTAAATGCTGCAGTGTCGGAAGCGTCTCAATCATTCTTGAAATCCTTCAGCTATCTCATATTGATAATATCCGTATTCAGCGTAATCATATTTCTGCATTACCCTGTAACTTAATTCACCCAAAATAATTACGTCATCTAATTTTAAATCTAAATTCGTCAATGCATGCAATGTAAACCAACGCCAACCTCTTTGCCCTTCTGGTTTTATTTCAAGTTGTTGCGCAGAGAACGGTTGCTTTGTGGCCTGTGTGTCAACATAACAAGGTATCTCCTGCGTTAACCCGTTGATCTGCTGCTTTTGAATAATTCCTATTTTCACTGGTTGCAAAAATTGCATTACAGCTGCTGATACATCCGGCAGATCTAACGAATCTTTTATTTTTATATCACGTGCATTTTTTATCATCTCTTCGCTACCCTACTAGTAATACTTCTTCTAAGTTGAGCTGTATCTATTAATATTGCCGAGGACTTCTTCCTTGCAATTGTCTTATGACTTAATTTCGCCCATCGGCCAAATCCCCCTGTTGCGAAAGCTTCTTGAATTATCTTTTCAGCAATTAAACCTAAATCTCTATAAGCTTCTTTTAATCTCTGGATGGTTGACTCTCCTGCTAAATATTTATCCCAGAGTTTTTTCTTAACAGTTAATAATTCAGATGACTTTACTGTTAGGGGTAATTTTAAAAAAGAGCGCGCCGGTATGCCTCGACTCAATGAACCTTTTTCGTGTACTAACCCTATTTCAGCATTAGTCATATCCGAAGGCCTTTTTATTTTTTTATGTCCACCCGCACTTATCAAAGATCCTGCTGCTTTTCTATTCTTAGCCTTTGCGCCAAGAACCCCTACCTCTGTGACCATCTTAGCCTTCAATGATCCCATAAGGCTTTCTAACTTATTGATATCCATCTTTACTACCGAGCTGCCAACTCTAAAACTCTTAGCCATTATTTATTCTTGTCCTTTTTTCTTGGAATATATTCATTACATCTTTCTCTCGGCTGACAAGGCAAATAACAACTTTTTGCACAACTACTACAAATATTTTTTATCTTGCATTTTATCTTGCTCTTTATCCCCATGTCGTAGTCCCCTGCTGTAATCCAACATTGCCAACAAGAAATGGCATCGTTAATGATAAATACTTCATGCCATAACCATTTTGTGTATACACTGACAGCATCGGGTCTTTAGAATACTTCTCCGGTAACTGATAACTTACCGAAACTCCCCCGACTGAATTTGCACTAATGGGAAACTTAGACTGTGAAGATATACCTTTTGCGGAATTCTGCAGATTAAAAACAAGATAAAAAGCGATAAGATAAAAAAAGACTATATTAACCTGCGCGTCTGTTCCAAATAACGCAGAATTAAAGTTTATCTCTGCCTCGGCAATAGCCTTATCTATATCGCCATCAGTGATATAATCAAGATTATCCGGATCACTATCCGGTGCGAAATTAAAATCTCTAGCAAAGTATCCTTTGAAATCATCCGCAGAAGGAATAGTCCACGCCATCGTTTACTCCTTCTTTTTTGGCTCGTCTAACCTAAAGAGCTCTTTAGGATAACTTGCTAAAAGTTCATCCCCAACCTTATCTTCAACCTCGACGATACTCTGCGGATTGATATATCCCTTATCAGGAAGAATCTTATTAACTCTGCCATCACCCGAGATTATATCCTTACTTCGAATGATAAAAGCTCTCTCACCCTTATTAAATAACTTCATAACCATCTCCTTTTTTTAGTGTCCGCTTCTTAGTATCCGCAGGAACCCGGGAATCCGGGCCCCTGCGGCGCTAATTAAAATCAGAAGTCGAAATACAAAACCTCTAATGGACGATACACACCTACGCCGGTAAACTGGCCATAAGCTGCATCTTGGAACTGGAAGTTATTATAAGTATTCGGCTGTGTAACAGTATAATCAACCGGAATATCCATCCTCAAAGTCTCAGGATCCTTGCGATACATAACATACCTATGCTTATTAATGCTATAGGTAGTGTTATATGCAGGAATGCTATAGACTAAGGGCATAAGCGTAACTCCGCCCGGCACTATCTCATTAAATGCTTTTTTGAGATATTCTAACTTAGATATGCTGGGATATACTGTACTAAGCGGTGTTGCTAATCCAACCCAGTCATCCTGAGGGATGAGAAAGTGAGTCGGCATAGCAGTATATACGCAGTTAGACTGATACGCTGCAATTACCGCGGCCACAAAAGTAGCAAACTCAGATGTTGACATCGAGCTGATGGTCTTAGTAATAGTAGAAATATCAGAGTTAACTGTCGACTGCGTAAGCAACCCAGGAACGTTAGTCCCATCGGTTAATGAACCCAAAAATGCTACTTTCTGTATACCTAAATCCCAATTTTTCTTGCGTGCTCTGTGCTTCGACTCAATGATATCCCAGTTGTTTGCCTGTAACGCCTGCTCAATCTCAAACACGGAATATCCTACGGCCTTGGCCCAATTAACTACGCGCATAGTCTTAGATGCAATACCAGTATCCGCCATAGCGAGCCTATCATTAGCAGATCCTTGATTAATAATGCCTGCCTCAAAATCCCCGGAAGCATTAACAACAAGGTTTGTCAGGATGTTCTGCGCAAACGCGCCATCCCCGACTGCAATAGGCAGATAATCGGCCGGTGCAATTTCATAGAACTTCTGTTCTGTAACCTGTTTCTTGATGAAAGTTAGAGTATCAATTGCAATCTGATACCCTAAAGTAGACTGGTCAATATCACCAGCGCTATTACGAAGCGTAAGACCGGCAACTGAACGAGCATTGTGCCGCGCCATAGCCTCTTTAACAAAATCCTTAATCTTTGACATCTTAATATCTCCTTTCGTTTTTAGTTAACCTACATAGCTGTGGTGCGAGCTACCTCATTATAGTTAGTGCCGTCACAAATAAACTCAATCACAAATACCTTAGCGCTTGCTGTGCCTGTTGCTAAAGTACCTACAGTCTTGAACGCTGTACCAAAGGTCAACGTAAACGAATCTGTACCAGAGGTAGTAATAACTAATACCAATTTCTGGCCAGTAACTAAACCCGTTGCGTTGATCGTAGCGGTATGCGCAGGAACTAACGTCTGAATATCGCCATCAGTACCCACTAAACCGATAGTCGCAGAAGACGTTAATACCTTCTTTGTAGTGCCTAAAGTTTTAACACTTGCTGCACCCGTTGCTGAAAGTGTAGTAAACGCACCAGCTGCAGGTGTAGTCCCGCCGATAGGAGTGCTGTTAATAGTGCTCCCGGTGATTGTCGCTACCAATGCGATTTGAGTCTTAACCAATACGCGCACTAATCCGTTTGTTGCAGTATCTAATGCAGTACCCGATATCGGATTTACACCAGCCGATGTCATAACCTTGCTTCCCGAAACTACAAATTCAACTTCATCGCCACGAGTTACTGTGCCACTCGACTCAAGGTAAATTATTGAACTTGGTAAAGCGATCTCTAATGCGTTACCTGCTATGAAACTATCTTTCTTCGGATTATAAATAACATATCCTATCGGTGCGTCTGTTGCCGCGCACTTATCTACAAGGATAGTGTTCCCTACTGCCGTAGAAAGCTTTACTGCATCACCAGCTACGATCGTATCAACCGAAGCCGGATCCACCTGCGCTGATAAGGTCACAGGATTTACTATCGCTGCAATACTGCCCTTAATAGCAGTTTGCTCGATCTGATTCATGTTCTGATAAACTGACATCTTTACTCCTCCTTTTTTATTTGCACTGTTTCTTGTTTTTTACTTTTTCTCTGAACCGTATTTACTCGAACCGCGCTCAATTTTGTTTCCGAGCGTATCAACCGCTAATCCAGTAACCTCTTCGCCTGCTTCTTTTAATGCGTTGAGTTTAACGAAATGAGCGTTATCTTTTTTTGCCTTTGCATCTGCTTCTTTTTTGGCGTTTTCTTTTGCTTCAGCTTCCTTATCTTCTTTTTCTTTCTTCTCTTTTTCCTCGCGAATCTTCTTCTCTTCTTCCGTCTCGCCATCATTTTTCTTTACGTGAAGCGGGCAACCTTCCGCATGAGCATCATTATCTTTTGCGTTACAGCTGCATTTCTTCTCGGCATTTTCTTTGGCTTTTGCCTCAGCTGCAGCGGCTTCTTCTGCTTTTTTCTTCTCTTCGGCCGCAACATTCTTTTTGGCTTTATAATTAGCTACCATATCCGAGATTTTATACTGTTTACCATCCGCGCCCTCAACCTCATCACCCATCAATATCTCCTGCAACTCTTCTTCGATATTATCCGTAATGTGCTGGAATAATTCCGACAAAGGAATCTTCTGCCCATCGATGTCAACGAATACATCCGAAGCATTAAACTTCTGCTTCTGAGGATCCTTAGTATCTGCCTCAGCTGCAGCGTTTTTCTTTCTAAACAGCTTGAACATGTTTCCTCCCTCCTTGTTAGTTAACAATACTTTATTATTCCCTTTTTCTACCCTCTCCAACTCATCCAACCACATCTTGATTGCCCCTTGATCATTTGCCTCCCGTGCCTTTTGAATCTCTAATTTTATTTCTTTTACACTTAGCTTCTTCGGCGGTTTAATCTCTGCCTTTTTGCTATTAACATATATTCTGCAATCCTCATAACGAGGCGTTGTCACTAATGCTAAATGCGTGAACTCAGCTTCTGTTATCTCCTCGTCGTATTTAATAGCATGCCATTCACCACCTTTAACTGTTTCCTTAACATCGAATGAACACGATACCGAATATCCCTGCTCAACTTTTTGCTTTGCTTTATCGTCGGTAAGTATAAACGTACAATAAAACCATCCATCCGCAGGATTAAACTCCGCACCTGTAACATATCCGACGGCATTCTTCTTGAAATCCTCAGGCGTAACATCCTTATGATCTATCAATACCGGCTTGCCTATGATAGACGGTAACATCTTATCTATTGTCTCCTTACGAAGAAGCGCCACCCCTGCTCCTACGTCTTCATAAGAAACAAGCCCTTGCTCAAGGAAGCTGCAACGATAATCTTTAGGCCACTCTTTTTCGTTATGCTTAATCTTAATCTGTTTCGTCTTAAACATTGTTAATAACATTTTAATTTACCCCCGGGATGCGCAATCCTGCGTTTGGTATCACAACTTTCGGCTGATGTGCCACAACAATTTTTATCGCCTCAGCTAAAACTTGAATACAAAAACTCTTATTTTCTAATGGCCCGCGCACCTCAATTTTATTATCCTTAGTGATACTAACTATGATTATCGGATTGGGTTTCTCTTCACTCATCGTGTCTCCTTTAATAACGGTATTGCTACACATCGACAACCAAAATCTTCACCCGGATGACCGCGTCTTCCTGTTGCTCTATCTACTATTGGCGGCGCATCCCATCTAAATGCCTTATTATTAAGATCCCGATGATCTTTCCTGACTCTCTCATCCCCTGAAGTAGACCAACGATACTCGTCTATTCCCGCCTCTTGATACCGCGCCTGACGAAATTTTGACACGAATAACGACGTCTCCTGACGTGCCAAAAATTTAGCTTTTCCCTGCGTTATGCCATACTCTGCCTTAAGTACATCTACCATCTTCTCCGCGCGGAATCCTTCCTGCGCACCATATTCAATCTGTTTGCGTAACCGCTTAACTGCTTCTTCTCTCCAATCCTGTATATAGATGTCCATATTATCCATATACTCTTGCTTTATCTGCTCAGCCATTTCATCGGATATCTCAACCTGCACCGCAATATCCGGGACCACAGTTTTAACTGTCGCCTTAAACTGTTTATTAAGATCTCCTATTACCCTATCTAACGTACCTTCAAAAGAAATTGTCGGAATATTCTTAACTTTATCTAATGCCGAAATCATATCTTTGCGTTTCTCTTCAGCTAAAATCTTGCCTTGAGATATAGACTGCTTGACCTCAATCGGTACCTTAACAACATCAATGCAAAACGCTTTGCGTGTCTTATCAAATACAGCTCCTAATGACCGTAGTTCCCGAGATATCTCAGCCGAAAAATTTCCCTTAAAATATCCATCTTGATAACTAATACGATTTATCTCTAATGCCTTTTTTATCGCCGAAATCTTAGCGGCCGAGCGAGCCAGTATTTTTGGTTCTAATATTTCAAAGAGCGGCTTATATATAAGATTATAAAGCTCATACTCTATAACGCTTGATATCGCATCAGAATAAGACTGCCTATCGTATATTGGCTTTAATGCTTTTCTTCTCTGGAAAAATCTAAACCCCATCCGGCACCTTTTCTGTTATCGCTTTTGCTGGCTTTTCAAATGAACTTGATGACTCCGGAGGTTCAGGCTCGCGTATACCTTTACCCACCTCAGTCTCTATGCCTACAAGATTGTCTCGCTTTAATAAATCTGCGTACTCCTTTGCCGTCAATATCCCCTGCGAATAAAGCCTGTCATAACGATTAAACTTTGCAGTTTTTATATTCTCCTCTGACTCAGAAGATAATATGCGTAGCGCTTTAAACTTAAAATCTATATGCTCCGGTACAAAACCAAATATTTTCTTAGCGCATATCGGAAGCACCACAGATAAAATCTCGCGTGCCTTAGCCCTGACTTCCGATTCAACAAGTGCGTTATAATTTTCTATATCATCTTCGCCTGAATTAAATCCTGTAGCCGATAGTCCAAACAACTTTGTCATCGGCATACGTACCGAAGCTGCCGCGCCAACGCGTATCTGATTTAACATCTCAGCAAGTCCTGCAAACGTAATCTGCTTTTGCTCATACTCGTCTTCTTTATCCATAACAATAGCGTTATGATAATTTTTAAGCATCGTCGCCACCTGCAGCCTTGCGTTAACTTTGTTCTGCGCTGCAGCTGATAAGATGTTTGTATTAAATCCCTCTATGCGCCAAACATCTATTTTTGCTTCATCTAACAACTCATATATAACATCCTGATTCTTAACATAACCATTAATGTCGCGAATCATGCGCTCAACCTCAGACATGCCCCAACCTTGTAATCTCTTGCGTATGAATGATGGCGCCTCTTTACCTATAATCTTCACAACCCTTGACTTATGTATCGCCTGTCCGTAATAGTTATATGGACACTCCACCTCATCGGACTGCAGGAAATTAAGTAATATCTCCCATCTATCCGCGGCGATAAAGGCAAGTGGGCTGTTATCGTCTACCAGTTCTAGTTCGAACGCTGTCTTAGGATCTTGATCTGTGTTGATAATCAGCCCCGACCCGCCAAAAAGTTTTGCCCAACGCATCGCATCCTTGATCGCCTTAATGACCTTATCCTTATCGAGGTAATCTTGTAGCTTATGGATATCGTCAACATCTAACTCATCGCATGAGATATCCAATCCTCCACGAAACGCATCCTCAACTGGCTGATCTATGGCCGTCTGCAACACGCCATGCGTCATATATGCATAAGAGAGCAATATTCTATTTAATGAAAGCGGATTATACTGATTATCCGCAGCCAAACCAAACGGCATGGTAAGAGGGCTCATGCCATAGGTCATACCATCAAAAACACCTGACATCATACCAACCCCGGGCATATCGTTATTGCGAGCAGACGAATTACTAACTACTGTTTTCTTATTAGATACTTTGCGCGCAGGTTTACGTTTCATTCTTTTCCGTACCTCTTATTTCCTCTCGCCAGCTTTTCTTCTCTCATGTTTTTATGTCTCCTCTGGATATCGTAAGCTATTGCCGCGGCCTGATCAGGATCCTTACCCTCTTTAATTAATGTCTCTATATTCTTCTCTCTTGCCTCGTCTGTTCCTGATTTTATTAACGGCATATCTATCCTTTACATAATGTCAAATATCGTTGCCTTCTTTTTTATATAAGGTTCCAATGCATACCGGGCTGCATCTGGCCAATGATCAGATCCCCCATCCGGTATAGGTAAAATTTCACTTGTTGTTTTATCTGTCTTCCATTTATAATTATTGAAATTATCGATAGCGCCTTTACACCTCGGATGTATGATAATTTTACGAAATCCTCTAATAAAGCTAATTCCGTCTTCAACAGATCCTTTACCTTTTTCAGCCCCGACAATGCTAAATCCCCGGCGCGCGAGGTGTGAGATAGTGTCTGGCCTTGCTGAATCAGCTGTAATGCGCCACGTTGGCCTTCCTGCCTCAGGGAAAGCTCCGGGTACCAATTTAAAGAACCTCTCCATCTCATCAATCTCGATACCATGTCCATATGCCTCATAATCGATCCAAAGGCATTCATCCTTGATAAACATGCGCCCCAGGACCGTAGGATCCACGCTAAACCCAAAGTCTGATCCAAAATAGAATCGTACTCCTTCCGGAGTTTCAAAATCTGTAACCTCAACTTTGCCTCTAAATATGCACGCATCAGAATACCCCTTACATTTACCTTCCCAAACATGCTCATATTTATCAAAGTCAACTCTCTTGTCATATTCAAGCTCTCTGCGCAACACTTCAGGAAAGTAAATATTATCCCTGAACGTCATGTGCCTACTTATACAATCCGGTGAAGGATTAAGGATAAATCGCTTATATGTAGCTGATCCTTCATCTTCCGGGTTAAAGCTAACCCATATTTCTGATCCTTCTTCGCGGATAGTAGGAACTAATGTTGTCCAGCTATCTTCTGTAACTTTCTCTGCTTCCTCTACCCAACAGATATCGATGCCTTCTGTGGATTTAATCTCAGAGATATTATGCCGTAATCCTTTGAATATAAACTCAGACCCTATCTTAGAAGTGATACTTTCTCTATATATATCAAAATATCCGTCATAATTTAACGCGCTTATTCTATCCTGCAATAACCTATGCACTGAATCCCTAATACTATTCTGCATCTCACGCGTACAGAGAATACGTTTTTTATGATAAAGAGCAATATCTAATAATGCATCTGCAAACGAATAAGACTTACCCGATCCACGGCCACCTTCAAGGACTTTGTATCTCTTCTTCGATCCTATTACTTCTTGCGCCTTCGTGGGCATGTGAATCACTTGTTCTTCCATCGCCTGCGTCATCCTTTATTCTATTTCCTAAATCTTTAAATACAGTAACCCTGTTGGGATATACGTTAACGTTAACATTTACGTCCGTTCCTTTATGCAGAAGGTCTCCATTATCTTTTTTCCATCTATTTGGCGCACGATTAAAAAGAAAT
>Ga0163200_1000826_pt1 | contig 12233 bp, 9 predicted proteins | sample PL_2010_200m_FD_113535 | JGI IMG/M metagenome (GOLD analysis project Ga0163200, IMG submission 113535) | Freshwater microbial communities from Powell Lake, British Columbia, Canada to study Microbial Dark Matter (Phase II) - PL_2010_200m | ecosystem: Environmental > Aquatic > Freshwater > Lake ... | reverse complement strand
TCGCCGGACTGCGCGCCACCCGCGCGCGCCTCGACGACCAGTTCGCGGCTGCCGTCGAACTCGTCGTCCGCTGCCTCCGCAACCGTGGCAAACTCATCGTCACCGGCATCGGCAAATCCGGCAACCTCGCCCACAAAATCGCCGCCACCCTCACCAGCACCGGCACCACCAGCGTCGTCCTCGACTCCGTCAACGCACTCCACGGCGACCTCGGCATCGTCAGCGATGGCGACGTCGTCCTCGCCCTCAGCTACTCCGGCGAGACCGAAGAACTTCTCCGCGTCCTCCCCGCCATCAAACGGTTCGACGTGAAACTCATCGCCATGACCGCGCACCCGAAATCCAATCTCGGCCGGCACAGCGACGCCGTCCTCCACGTCCAAGTCCCGAAAGAAGCCTGCCCCTTCAACCTCGCCCCGACTTCCAGCACCACCGCGATGCTGGCGATGGGCGACGCCCTTGCCATGTGCGTCCTCGACGCCCGCGGCTTCAAGAAATCCGATTACGCCCGGCTCCATCCCGCCGGCGCCATCGGCAGCGCCATGCTCGTCCAGATCAAGGACATCATGCGCACCGGCGACCGCAACCCCGTCATCGGCGACCGTGCCACCGTCAAGGACGCCCTGCTGGCGATGACGAAAGCGAAGTCCGGCACCATCAGCGTCACCGACGCGCGCGGCAAACTCGCCGGTGTCTTTACCGACGGCGATTTCCGCCGCCACATGTCGCGTGACGCCGGTGCGCTCGACGCGCCCGTGGCCGCCGTCATGACGCGCAAGCCGATTTGCATCCGCCACGACGCCCTCGCCGTCGAGGCGCTGAAGATTTTCCAGCAACGCCAAATTGACGACCTTGTCGTCGTGGATGAGAAGAATCGGCCGGTCGGCATTGTGGACTCGCAGGACCTGCCAAAACTCAAACTCATGTAATCAAAAAGAAAGAACACACCATGCCCTCCGCCAACGACCTCCGCAAAGGAATGGCCATCCGATACAATGGCGACGTCACCGTCGTCCTCGACATGCAACACCGCACGCCCGGCAACCTCCGCGCCTTCGTGCAAGCGACCCTGCGCAGCCTCAAGAGCGGCAAGAGTTCCGTCGTCCGCTTCGCCTCGACCGAACCGCTCCAAGTCGTCTCCATGACCACCCGCCGCGTCGAATACAGCTACAAAGACCAGAGCGGCTTCCATTTCATAGACCCCGAAACGTACGAAGACGTGATCCTTCACGAAGACTTCCTCGGCGAGAACGTCAGGTATCTGACCGAAAACCTCTCCTGCGTCCTCATGGAAGTCGAAGGCAAAGCCGCTGAGTTGGAGTTGCCGCCGGTCGTCGAGTTGAAAGTGCTCGAAGCGCCACCCGGCATCCGCGGCGACACCGCCACCAACGTCACCAAGCCCGCCAAGGTGCAAGGCGACTTTGAAGTCGGCGTCCCGATCTTCATTGATGCCGGCGACACCATCCGCGTGGACACCCGCAACGGCAAATACGTCAGCCGCGCGTAATGTTTCCGCCTTCGTCAAGACTTCGGCGGACAAGCCGGTTTTGTTCCGGCTGCGATTCTACTTTGCTGGCTGGATGACGGGTTGCTCGTCGAACAGGCTCGCGTGTACCACGCCGTGCGCGCCGCGTTGCTCCTGCCACACCAGCGTTGAACCGTACAATCCGCCGCCCTCGACGCTGAAGAACTGGCCGATGCCCACGGTTTCCTTCAACACCAGGCGGGCATTCTCCACGCGACGGAGAAATCGCTCCACCCGTTCCGTATCGGCCCACACCTTGTCATCCGCGCCCCGGTACTCGATCGCATCCGTCGCGTACGAGCGCAGCAGCTTGTCGCGCAGCCTGCCAAACGTCTCCGCATCGCCAAACAACTCCGCTCCCACGACGCGTCCGCCGATGACCACCGCCATCCCGTTGGCTTCCTGAGGCAGACGGATTCTCGCGGCGTATTCCTCCACGTCGCGTTTCACGTCCTTGTCATCAAACACCTGTCCCAGGTACGCCGTGCCGCCCGCGGCCTTGGGCGCGACCGCGTCGGCTTTGCGGGCGACCTCGCCCCAGACGCCGCTCTGCGACGCCATCGGCGCGTTCAACTGCTGGCGCAGATTGCTGTGCGCCATCTGTTTCTCCGCGCCGAACGATGCCGTGCTCTTCGCCCAGCGGTGTTGCTCGACGCAGAACACCGACAGGCTGATCGGCCCCGTGTGCGGCGCCAACAGGATGTCCTGCGAAACGACCCGGTTTTGTTTGCCGCCCTTCACGATTTCGCCCGCCAACAGGAAAACCGGTTCGTCACCCCGGTTCTCGACCAGCAACTGCGGCACGTTCCCCTCGCCCTTCTCCGTGATCCGCAACGACCCGCGCGCCAGCGCCTCGTCCATCGTCCAATACCTCTGACGCGCCCGTCCCGCCGTGAACAACGGATAGACCATCAGGTTCTTGTACCGCTGCGCCTCGCCGACGCGCGTGTCCCGCACCAACGCCGCCAACGCATTGCCCGATGCCACGGGCCGCGGTGGACGCGGCATGATATCCCGTTCCTGCGCCAGAACGGCGACCGCCGCCAGCGCGCTCCACAACATCCACAAACTCTTCATAACTCTACTCCTTTCACCTGCTAGGACACTTGGTTCATCCAAATGTTCCACCCTGATGCTACGCGAGGAATCCACAAAGCACCCGTCAAAGTCCTGTAAAAAAGCCTCCCCTCTAATGGCAAGGCCTCTTGCTTTGCTGATCGTAACGGACATCCAGCGCGGCGTCTCTACCTACAGGTCGTTGGTAGGGCGCGGACGCCGTCCGCGCCGATGCTGTTTTGTTTTCTCGGATGAACGGACGCCACGGCGTGGCGTCCCTACCGGGCCATCCACACGTACGGCCAATCCTCCGCTTGCGCGACCAATCCTTTGCGGACTGGATTCTGCAGGATGTAATCAGCCTTGTCCCGCACACTCTCGTCGTGGCGCAACCGGTGATCGAAGAAATCCCGTTGCCAGCGGATGCCAAGTTTGTTGGCGGCATAATGCTTCCACGCAGTGATGACCGACTGCATGGTTCGCGGACGCCATGGCGTGGCGTCCCCACCTTCTCCTCGGTAGGGCGGGGACGCCATCCCCGCCGCCGCGTCTGGAAACGCCATCAACGCATGCAAATGATCCGGCATCAGTAACAGCACCTCGACCCACCAATCTCCGCGTTGCTGGCGGAAGATGACCGACTCGAATAGTTGTGCAGCAACTTCCTTGTGGCACAATTGGTTCTCACCCTTCGGCTGACAGTTGATGGTGATGAAAAACAACGCCTCGTCTGCCCGCACCCAGGACGGTGGAGTGTGCGGCAGAAGTTTGCGCCGCGGCAATTCCATGTATTTATCATACCATAGACTGCGACTCGGACGCCACGGCGTGGCGTCCCTACCAGCGCCATGCCTGATGTTCCGGCTGCCGTGGTAGGGCGCGGACGCCGTCCGCGCCGAGCCGGCTCGCTATCCTCACGCTCTCGGATGCGCCTTCTCGTACACCTTCTTCAACCGCTCGGGCGTAACGTGCGTGTAGATCTGCGTCGTGGAGAGATTGGCGTGGCCGAGGAGTTCCTGGACACTGCGCAAGTCGGCCCCGGCATCGAGCATGTGCGTGGCGAAACTGTGACGGAGTTTGTGCGGGGTCAGGGACGGGTCGAGGTTGGCGGCGATGAGATATTTCTTTAGGTGCCGTTGGATGCTGCGGGCGGTGAGGCGTCCGCGGTCTTCCTGGTTGACGAAGAGCGGGCCGCGCGCGCTGCGGCGACGGAGTTCGAGGTAGCGTTGCAACGCCTCGACGGCGGGGCCGCCGAGCGGTGCGAGACGTTCCTTCTTGCCTTTGCCTCGGACACGGGCGACTTCGCCAAGCAGGTCAACATCGTCATCGTTGAGGCCGACGAGTTCGTGGATGCGAATGCCGGAACTGTAGAAGACTTCGAGGATTGCTTTGTCGCGCCAGACGGCGAAGGCGTGGTCGGGATTCTTGTCGGCGAGCGGGGCACTCAACAACAATTCCATCTGCTGAATCGTCAGGAACTTCGGGAGCTTGCGGACTTTCTTCGGGAGTGTGAGGCCGACGAGCGGGTTTTGTTTCACGCGCTCGGAGCGGAGAAGCCATTTGTAAAAGCTCCGCAAGGCGGACATCTTCAACTGGATGGTCGCGCGGTCGTAACCGCGCTCGGTCATGTAGACGAGGTAACCGCGGATGTGAAAGATGTCGAGCCGCGCCCAGTCGCACTTGAGCTTCGTGCGGCCTTCGAGCCAAACGCAAAAGGCGCCCAATTCCGCGCCGTAGTTGCGGACAGTCAGCCCGGAGGCGTCGCGTTCGGCGCGCAGGTACGTCAGGAACTCGGTGACGAAGGGGTCGGCGACGGCTCTTTGGGCGCCGTGGTTTTTTTGATGTTCTTGCACTTCGGATAGGCGCTGCAGCCAAGGAACTCGCCGAAACGCCCCTTGCGGAGCGCCATCGGCGCGCCGCATTTGTCGCACTTCTCATCGGTCAACACCAGCGGAGCCTTCGGCTTCGGCGGCGGGAGTTTGGCTTTCAATTCGTCTGGCAGCGATTTGGCGTTCTTGCATTTCGGGTAACCGGTGCAGGCGAGGAACGGACCGCGCCGGCTCATCTTGATGGCCATCGGTTTGTCGCACTTCTCGCACTTGATGTCCACGTCGGGCATCTTCGCGGCCTCGTCGCCTTCCTCGCGCGGGATTGGGACGACCTTGCCGGCTTCGTCGCGCTTGAAACTCATCGCGTTCTTGCACTCGGGGTAACCGCTGCACGCGAGGAAATCGCCGCGGCGGCCTTGGCGGATGATGAGCGGCTTGCCGCACTTCTCGCACTTCAAGCCGGAGTCGTTGACGGCGAAATCGAACTCAATCTTCCATTCGCCGTTCAGTTTCAGTTCGGCGTTGAACCGCTTGCCGATCTTGCTGCGGAAGCCGGTGAGCGGGCCGACGTGGCGGTCGCGCAGCAGCGTCTCGAACTCGTCGCGGCCCAGCAGGCGGCCCGCGATGGTCTTCCAGATGGAGAAGTCGCAGTCCTTGTTGGTGCAGGAGAAACTCTTGAACCGCTCGACAAGCTTCGCCTTGCACTTCGGGCATTCGCCGAACGGCTCGCTGTCCTTAACGTGATCGTCGAGGTTGAAATCCTTCGCCTCCTTCACGATGTTCGCGGTGAGCTGGCGGACGTCGGCCATGAATTGGTCGCGCGTTAGTGTGCCGTGTTCGATTTCGCGGAGGCGGAACTCCCATTCGCCGGTCATTTCGGGACTGGTCAACTCGGGCACCGCAGTCTTCAACAACGTGATCGTCTGGATCGCCTTCGGCGTCGGCTGAAGTTCCTTGCCGTGGCGGATGATGTAGTTCGCCGCGATGAGCGTCTCGATGATCGCCGCGCGCGTGGCGGGCGTGCCGAGGCCGCGTTCCTTCATCGCCTCGGCGAGTTCCTCGTCGTCAATCAGCTTGCCCGCATTTTCCATCGCACTGAGAATTGTCGCCTCGGTGAAACGCGCGGGTGGCTTCGTCTTGTCTTCCTTGATCTCGACCCGCTCGGTCATCACCTTCTCGCCCTGCGACACCGGCGGCAGGTTCAAGTCGCCGTTCTCCTGCGATTCCTTGCCATACACCTCCAGCCAGCCGGGCACGAGGAGTATCTTGCCTTCTGTCTTGAACGGCTCGCCCTCGACCCGCGTGATGCGCGTCGTGTTTTCGTACTGCGCTGCCGGATAGAAAACGGCGATGAAGCGCTTCGCGATCATGTCGAAGATGGCCTGCTCGTCGTTGTCGAGCGCGCGCGGCACGTTGCCGGTTGGGATGATGGCGAAGTGGTCGCTGACCTTGGCGTTGTTGAAGACGCGCTTGTTCGGGTGCACCCAGCCGTTGTCGAGCGCCTTGTGCGCAAGCGGGCCGAGCGCTGCAAGCGTCTTCTTCACCGTGCCGATGTAATCCTCCGGCAGACAACGCGAGTCGGTGCGCGGATACGTGACCGCCTTGTGCTTCTCGTAGAGCGACTGCGCGATCTGCAATGTCCGTTTCGCCGAGAACCCGAACCGGTTGTTCGCCTCGCGCTGGAGCGTCGTCAGGTCGTAAAGCTGCGGCGCGACTTGTGTGCTCGGCTTCTTTTCCTCCAACTCGACCACGCCCGGCTTGCCGGAACATTTCCGGAACACAGTCTGCGCGAGTTCCGTCTGCCACAATCGCGGCGCGGTGCGGTGTTCGTCCCACAACGTCGAGAAATCTGTTTCGGGCAGTTGTGCGCCGAGCTGTTTTGCAAGGCGCACCGTGCGTGAAGGCTCCGGTTCGTCCTTCGAGAACGCCTCGTCGAACCAGCGGCCGGTGTACTCGCCCGCGTGGGCGCGGAAGACGCCGAAGACTTCCCAGAACGCGCGCTCTATGAACTCCAGGATCCGTTTCTCGCGGTCCACGATCATCGCCAACGTCGGCGTCTGGACGCGGCCAAGCGAGGTGACGGTGCTGCCGCGGCCGCCCATGAGGCGCAGCGTGAACGCGCGGGTGGCGTTGATGCCGACGAGCCAGTCGGCCTCGTTGCGGCTGCGCGCAGCCTGTGCGAGCGGCTGCATCTCATCGTCGGTGCGAAGCCGCTCGAAGCCGTCGCGGATCGAATCCATCGTCATGGATTGGAGCCAGAGACGGTGAATCGGTTTCTTCGCGCCGGCGTGGTCGAGGATGTAACGGAAGATCAATTCGCCTTCGCGCCCGGCGTCGCAGGCGTTGATGACCTCGGCGACTTCCTTGGACGTGAGCAACGCCTTCAGCGTCTTCACGCGCGGGCCGGATTTGTCGCGCACGCCGAGGTCGAACTCGATCGGCATGATGGGCAGCTTGTCGAGCGACCATTTGTCCTGCGCCTTCATCTCTTCCGGCACGGCCAGTTCGAAGAGGTGGCCGACCGCCCACGACATGAGGTAACGGTCGCTCTCGTAGTAGTCCTTGCCCTTCTTGAACCCGCCGAGCGCGTGGGCGATGTCCTGTGCGACGCTCGGTTTCTCCGTGATGATCAGTGTCTTTCCCATTTCGTGTCTCAATTCAATGTTCGTTTCGCAAATATCTTGCCGGGCAACTGCCGGACCAGTCGTTTCATTTCCAGTGCCAGAAGAGTTACCGAAACACAGGCGGTTGTCAAATTGCTGCGCTGGATGATCTCGTCCATCACGACTTCGTCCTCGCCGATGGCTTCCAGCACCTTGGTCTCGTTTTCCGAAAGCTGCACCGACGCATGAGTCATCTTCTCTTCCTTCGATTTCGGCAACAGGTACTCGAATTCGCCGAGAATATCGTCCACGTCCTCTGTCAACTTCGCGCCGTCCTTGATCAACTTGTTCGCGCCCTTCGACAATGGCGAGTCCGCGCGCCCCGGCACGGCAAACACCTGCCGTCCCTGTTCGCCGGCAAAACCCGCCGTGATGAGCGAGCCGCTTTTCAGGTTCGCCTCCACGACGACCACGCCGAGCGACCAGCCGCTGATGATCCGGTTGCGCATCGGAAACGTCTGGCGGTCGGGCTGGACGCCAAACGGGAACTCCGTCACGACCGCCCCACCCTTCTCAACGATCTCGTCAGCCAGCTTTTTATTTTCCGCGGGATAGACCACGTCAATCCCGCAGCCGATCACCGCGACCGTGCGTCCCTTCGCCTGCAACGCGCCCTTGTGCGCCTGCGTGTCAATCCCGCGCGCGAGGCCGCTGACGACCGTGACGCCGAGCCGGGCAAGCTGGTAGGCCAGCTTGCGCGCCATCTCCTGTCCGTACAAGCTCGTCCGCCGCGACCCGACGATGGCGAAGGACACCGCGTCGCGATCGCTCAACGTTCCCTTCACGTACAACACCAGCGGCGGATCGTAGGTCTCCCGCAAGTGTTTCGGGTAGTCCGTGTCATCGCGCGTCACGACGCGCACGCCCGCCTTCTCGATCCGCGCCAGTTCCGCGTCAAGGTCGGCTTGTTTCCGCCACTCAGTGATCGAGCGCGAGACTTGCTCGCCGACGCCGTCCACGCGCATCAACTCACTGCGGCTGCCTTCGAGGATTTTCTCCGGACTGCCGAACACGTCGAGCAGTCGCCGCACCCGCACGGGGCCGACCTCATCGAGCATGTTGAGGACGATGTAGGCTTCCTTCGGCGTCATGTGCCTAACGCCGTTTCGTTTTCAGCTTCAATTCCAGTTGCGGATCGCGGAGCAGGCCGTAGTTCTTCAGCAACCGCAGCGTCTGGAGCAAATCCGACTTCTGGTAGTTACGGTTCGTGTGGACGCGGCCAATGAGGTCGGCCAGAATCTCGCGGAACGAAATCACGCCGTCAACGCCCTTGGCCCGAAGCAGTTCAATGCTGCGCGCGCGCGTCTTCGCGTCGCGCGGCAGCCCGGGCACGATTAGAATCTTCAGCAGGCCGTCGCCGCCGACGAGTTTCTTCGCCTCCTCGACCGAGCGCGGCTCGACGAACCGGAAAATCTTCGGCTGATGCGCCAGCACGCCGGGCGCGAACGTCTCGGTATGCCAGCCTTTGACGGCCACGACGGCGCGCGAGACCTGTTTCAGCGTCTCTCCGTCCAGTTCAAACGCGGCCGGAACATTTCCGGAACATTGCGGGTTGAGCACGATGAGGTTGATCTCCTCGTCGGCGGTCTTCTGGCGCGTTTGGACAACGTATTTGCGGCGCTGGCAGACGAGGAAGCCGTGGGCCTCGAAGTATTCGCGGACGATGGTTTCATCAACGGCAGACATGCAGCACCTCCTCGACATCGGCATCGGTCACCTGATCGCTCAGCACCGTGCCGCCCAGTCGTTTCAACAATACAAACCGCACCTTGCCCGCGCGCGCCTTCTTGTCCAGCCGCATCGCCACGATCAACTCCTCCGCGGTGAATTGGGCGCCGAGATGCGTCGGCAGTCCGCTCGCCTTGATCAGCGCGCGCAGCCGCATTGCGTCGGCCTTCTTCAGCCCCGCGCGTTTCACCGACAGGCATGCGGCGCAACACATCCCCGCCGCGACGGCCTCGCCGTGGAGCAAGCCTTCGTACTCGACGAGCGCCTCCATCGCGTGACCGACGGTGTGTCCGAAATTCAGAATCGCGCGCAGGCCCGACTCATGTTCGTCGGCACTGACCACCTGCGCCTTCAACTCGCAACAACGCCGTACGGCCTTGCGCACCGACGCGCTCTCCAACCGGAGCAACCGCCGGTAATCGCGCTCCAGCCAGCGGAAGAATGCCCCGTCACTGATCGCACCGTACTTGATGACCTCGGCGAAACCGGAACGCAGCTCGCGTTTCGGCAACGTCTTCAACGTCGCCGTGTCAGCGATGACAAGGCGCGGCTGATAGAACGCGCCGACGAGGTTCTTTCCCTGCGGCAGGTTCACGCCGGTCTTGCCGCCGACCGAGCTATCCACAAGCGCCAGCAACGACGTCGGCACCTGCACGAACGCGATGCCGCGCAGGTAGGTCGCCGCGACGAAACCCGCAAGGTCGCCGACAACACCGCCGCCGAGCGCGACGACGAACGATTGCCGGTCCAATCGCAGCGACGGCAGCTTCTCCAGTACGCGGCTGGCTTGGCGCAACGACTTCGACGCCTCGCCCGCCGGTACGGTCAGCAATTCGATGTCGTAACCGCTGCGGCGCAATGCCTCGCGCAGCCGCGCGGCGTAGATCGGCGCGACGTTGTCGTCGGAAATAACGACGCCGCGCTTGCCGAGCGAGAGCGATTGCAGCAGTTCGCCAGCGCGATCCAGCAGGTTGTCGCCGATGAAAATATCGTAACTTCGTTCGCCGAGCGCGACCCGGACGCGCTCGGTCTTCCCCGTTGTTCTTGATGACATGCCGCATGGCATACTCGCCGGCTGGCGGTTCTGTCAACATTGCAGTTGTCTCGTCAAAACGGATGAGTACACTGGCGGCACGATGAAGACTTTGAATCGCCGCGATTTTCTGAAGTGCACCGCTGTCGCCGTCATCGGCTTCCCGACGATCATCCCCGCCTCCGCCCTCGGCGCCACTGGGCGGCCCGCACCGAGCAACCGGTTGAACATGGCCTGCATCGGCCTCGGCACACAAGGCATGGCCAACATGGGCAGCTTCCTTGGCAAACGCGAGGTCCAGATCGTCGCCGTCTGTGACGTGAACCGGTTTGGAAACACCTACGGCTACTCGAACTCGTCGCCGGGCGGGCGCGAGCACGGCAAAGCAACCGTTGAGAAATCCTACGGCACCAAAGGCTGCGCGATGTACGAGGATTTCCGCGAGCTTTTCGCGCGCGGCGATCTCGACGTGGCGATGATCGCAGTGCCGGATCACTGGCACGCGTTGCTCGGCACGGCGGCGTTGAAGGCGGGCATTGATGTATTCGGCGAGAAACCTCTGGCTCGCTCGGTTCGCGACAGCCAAGCCATCTGCGACGCCGTCCGCAAGTACGGACGGATATGGCAGACCGACACGTGGCAGCGTTCAACCACAAACTTCCGGCAGGCCTGCGAACTGGTCGTCAACGGACGGATCGGCAAGCTCCAACGAATCGAAGTCGGCCTGCCGAGAGGTAACTCTGACTTTGGCATGGCGAACCAGACGACGATTCAGCCGCCGCCCGACGGGTTCAACTATGACTTCTGGCTCGGCCCCTCGCCCGTCGCGCCGTACTGCCCGGCGCGTTGCCATCTGCACTGGCGCTGGATCCACGATTACGGCGCGGGAATACTCTCCGACTGGGGCGCGCATCACGTTGACATCGCGCACTGGGGTGCCGGGTTCGATTACACTGCGCCGGTGGAGGTGACGGCAACGGGCGAATTTCCCAACGAAGTCCTGTTCACGACTCCGGCAACGTTCGACGCCACGGCGCGTTATCCGAGCGGACTGGAAATCCGGTTCACGACGAAGCTGGAAAACGGCACGAAGTTCATCGGTGAGAAAGGTTGGGTCTTCACGACACGCGGCCACAACAAGGCCGAACCCGCCAGCTTGTTGAAGGAGACCATTGGCGCGTCCGAGACGCGGCTCTACGCCAGCGACGATCACGCCCAGAACTTCATTGACTGCGTCAAGAGCCGCCGCCCGACGGTCTGTCCCGCGGAACTGTCGTACCACTCGATTCTGCCGGCGTTGCTGGCGGAGATTTCAATGCTGGTTGGCCGCAAGGTCCGCTGGGACGCCGCGGAAGAGGAGATCATCGGCGACGCCGAGGCGAACCGCCTGCTTGGCTGGACGTACCGCGCCCCGTGGTCGCTATAGAATCTCAACATTGACCACAGCGCGATGCGCCGGTATAACTCGGCGCCATGACAACCCAAGCTTTCCCCAAGATCACAAATATCAAGTTCGAAGGCCCGAAATCGAAGAATCCCCTCGCCTTCAAGCACTACAACACCGACGAGAAGATCGAAGGCAAAGCGATGAAGGACCATCTTCGCTTCGGCATTGCCTACTGGCACACGTTCCGCGGAACCGGCGGCGACCCGTTCGCTCACGGCACAGCGATTCGTCCGTGGGACAACGGCTCGGACTCCGTCGAGAACGCCCAGCGCCGGGTGCGGGTGGCGTTCGAGTTCATGGAGAAACTCGGCTCGCCGTTCTACTGTTTCCACGACCGCGATGTGGCGCCGGAAGGGAAGTCGTTGAAGGAGACGAATGCGAACCTCGATGCCGTGGTGAAGGTGTTGAAACGCGAGCAGCGTCGCACGGGCATCAAGCTGCTTTGGGGTACCGCAAACCTTTTCTCGAACCCGCGCTACGTTCACGGCGCGTCCACAAGTTGCAACGCCGACGTGTTTGCTTTCGCTGCCGCACAAGTGAAGAAGGCGCTCGAAGTCACCAAGGAACTCGGCGGCCAAGGCTACGTGTTCTGGGGTGGCCGCGAAGGTTACTCGACGCTGCTCAACACGGACATGAAGCGCGAGTTGGATCATCTCGCAAAGTTGCTGCACATGGCCGTGGACTATAAGAAGAAGATCGGGTTCAAGGGCCAGTTTTACATCGAGCCGAAACCGAAGGAGCCGACAAAGCACCAGTACGACTCCGACGCCGCCGCCTGCCTGAATTTCCTGCGTCAGTACGACCTGCTCGACGACTTCAAGCTCAACATCGAGACGAACCACGCCACGCTCGCTGGGCATACGGTGCAGCATGACCTGTTGACCGCGGCTGCGGCGGGCGCGCTTGGCTCGATTGACGCCAACGTCGGCGACTTGATGCTCGGCTGGGATAC
>Ga0163200_1000825_pt1 | contig 12239 bp, 13 predicted proteins | sample PL_2010_200m_FD_113535 | JGI IMG/M metagenome (GOLD analysis project Ga0163200, IMG submission 113535) | Freshwater microbial communities from Powell Lake, British Columbia, Canada to study Microbial Dark Matter (Phase II) - PL_2010_200m | ecosystem: Environmental > Aquatic > Freshwater > Lake ... | reverse complement strand
GGGCCAGACGGTATGGCCGGTCAGTAGTCATGGCGTCAAATGAATCTGCTACGGAAATTATCGAAGCAATCAAAGGGATTTGCTCGCCTTGTAAGCCTTCAGGATAACCTTTGCCGTCAAATCGCTCATGGTGATACCTTACCCCGAGCATTGAGCCTTCCAATTCCTTGATCGGCTTGAGGATATTGACTCCGATCATAGGATGCTCTTTAATACGGTTTCTCTCGCCTATAGTAAGCTCACTTCTTTTATTTAAGATATGCTCAGGGACACCGATCTTGCCGATATCATGCAGGAGGCTGGCAATATGCAGATTCTCTAAAAACTTCTCATCAGGTTTTCTTTTTGTATCCTGGCTTATCCTTTGGGCGATCTCAAGGCTCAAATTGGTTACCCGTGTAGTATGCCCGTGGGTATAATGATCCTTGGCCTCGATAGCTGCAGCCAGGGCAATAGTGGTACGCACAAAAAGCTGATGCTTGCGGTCTAATTCATACTCCAGCTCCTTAAACAACTGGGCATTCCTGATCGCCATAGCCACATTAGAGTTAAGGGCAACGAAGAAATCCAACTCTTCATCAATAAACTTCCTGCCGTTTTTCTTTTTCCCTAATAATAAAAGGCCAAGTAACTCGTCGCGGAAATAGCTGGGGACACAAACTACGGTCTCTAAGAGTTCCATCTGATACAAAACCTGGGCCAGCTGTTGTTTAGCCTCCTGTTTTATATTTTTCCCGGCCAGCGCGGCTTTGGCCTCTTTATAAACCAGCGCCTCTTTGCCGAAGATAAAGCTGCTTTTATGCTCTCTAAAGAACCTGATCAGCACATCATCCTTATCAATACAAATTAAATCTAAAGGCAGCCTTTTCGCTAAATAGCCTTTAGAAACAGTAAGCAGATAACCCTGCTTCTGTTTGTTGTGCAGAAAAAAGCTGGCGTGGGTGATGTTTGTTTTACTAACCACCATGCGCACGATCAACTTGATCAAAAGATCGGGATCATGCACAAAAATCATATTTCTGGCTGCGTTTTGGAGTTCCTTCTTATAATCGATCGCCATATTATTTATAATAGTACTAGAGAAACCATTGGCTGTCAAGCCGGATAAGCCTAAAGGCCGCGATTCTTATTCTTCGTTAATTACCGCCAATATCTGGCCCACATCCACAGTATCGCCTTCACTGTACATTATTTCGGAGATTACTCCTGAACACGGGCTAGGCAAATTAAAAGTGGCCTTGTCGGTAGTCAGTTCAACCAGGTCATCTTTTTCTTTAACCCTTTCCCCGTCCTTGAAAAACCAGTAGGATACGGTTGCTTTTGTAATCCCCTCTCCTAATTCCGGCAAAACAACTTTTATCATAGTACCCTCCTAATTAGAAGCTGTCCCAAGCTGGCTATTTTTAAAAAAATCGTTAAATCTACCCAACAAACTTGATTTTACCTCCGCCATATTTACATCCTTTCCCAGCGCATCTTCTAAGCTGGTAACTTTAATATCCATACCGCAAGGACGGATTAAATTAAAATTAGCCAGGTCATCTCTTTTTATGTTGATGCTTAAGCCGTGATAGGTTACCCAATGTTTGATCGCAATTCCTATGGAAGAAACCTTTTCCTGGTTAATCCAAACACCGGTTAAACCCTCTTTTCTTACGCAGCGCAGATTGAAATCACCCAGGGTAGAAATCACCAAAGATTCTAATTTTCTTAAGAACCAATGGATATCCTTCTTAAAATAATGCAGGTTTATAATCGGATAAACCGTCAGTTGCCCGGGGCCATGGTAAGTTACATCCCCTCCCCGCTCAATATTATAGAGCTTAAGGCCTTTTGCGTAAATCTCCTCAAAAGAAAACTTAAAGCTGCCCCTTGATGCGTTTCTGCCTAAAGTAATCACCGGGTAATGCTGACAGAGGATTAATGCTGCGGCCAAATCATTGCTAATAACCTCAGAGAGAATATCTTTTTGCTTGTTCCATGCAGACAAATACTCCGCTAAACCTAAATCAATAACTTTTAACTTCATACTATGGCAATAACTCATGCAGTGATTCTGAGAGCGTAGGATGCGCAAAGATCATTGCGCGGATTTGGCTAACTTTCAGATGCGCTGAAATGGCCATAATAAGGATAGCGATTAATTCCGTGGCTTGCGGCCCGATGATACTGGCGCCGATTATCTCCTGGGTTTTTCGGTTACTGATAATCTTGATAAACCCTTCGGTCTGGTCAATAATACGCGCCATTGAAGAAGCAAGAAAATCAAATTTATGCACCCTGATTGCTAAACCTGCCGCAAGAGCCTTCTCTTCATTCACGCCGACGCTGGCAATTTCAGGATCAGTAAATATGCAGGCGGGTATAACCGGATTATCTGCCTTAGAGTTGCGATTTACAAGCATATTTTCAACCGCCGTTACGCCCTGATAAGCTGCATAATGCGCTAGCATTACTTTAGCTGTGCAATCTCCTGCAGCGTATATATTAGGAACACTGGTTTGGAGGTAATCATTAACAATAACCCTGCTTTTCTCTGATTTTACTCCCCCCTTCTCTAAACCTAAACCCGCAATATCAGGGGCCCTGCCTATGCAAACCAATACCTTCGAATAAATACTTAAATTCAATGTAGAAGCATCAGTGCCAGTATTAACCTTGATACCTTTTTTCTTGAAAATAACTTCAATCTTCTTGGCAACCTCTTTATCCTCACCCGGCAGAAGCTGCGGCATCTTTTCCGCAATAGTCACCTGGCTTCCTAGGATAGAAAACAGGCTGGCAAATTCGCAGCCGATAACCCCGCCGCCGATAATTAATAATGACTGCGGCATCTCTTCTAAAGAGAGGATCTGGTCGCTGCTGATTACTTTTAGAGTATCAAATTCTAGGCCTGGTAATTCAAGCGGACAACTTCCTGTAGCAATAAGTATAAACTTGGTTTTAATCGTCTCTGCATCAACTTTTATATCATTTGGCGAGATAATCCGGGCGCTTGATTTAATAAAATCAATACCGGAAAGCCTGCTTTGCATGCCAAGCGCAAGTTGATCAACGATTTTATTCTTTCTTTCCTGGATTTTGCTAAAGTTAATGCGCGGGTTATCCAGCTCTATGCCGAAAGCGGATGACTTTTTTACAAGTGAATATATTTTTGCGGATTGGATTAATGCCTTGGTGGGTATGCAGCCGCGGTTAAGGCAGGTCCCGCCGAGCCCAGCAGCTTCGATAAGGCAGACCTTAAGGCCTGCCTCTTTTGCCCTTAACGCAGCGTTAAAACCTGCCCAGCCTGCTCCGATAATAGACAAATCATACATAGATATGAGTTAAATCGGCAATTGTGCTTGCGCGCTAGCCACTAAATCGCCTGATTTAACCAGCTTAGCCAACTCTTCTTTGGAAAGATCTAATTCAATTACTTTCTCAATACCGTTTTTACCTAAACGGCAAGGAACGCCAATACATGTATTTTTTATACCATATTCACCATCTAAATAACTACACACGCCGATTGTGCGTTTTTCATCTTTTACTATTGCCTTAACAATAGCAGCAATCGCCGCTGAAGGGGCAAAAAACGCGCTCCCCGTGCCAAGGGTGGCAACAATCTCGGCCCCCCGGCCAATCGTGCGGGCCGTCAATGATTCTATTTTTTTATCATCGATAAACTCATCCAGTAAAACGCCTTTAACTTTAGTAAACCTCGGCAAAGGCAACATCCCTTCTCCATGGGCGCCGATAACCAGTGCCTCGATATCCGTGCAAGAGATGCCCAGCTCCTGGGCAATAAGGTTAGCAAACCTGGCAGCATCAAGGCTGATACCCATTCCGAAAAGTTTACTCGGCTTAAAACCGGTTATCCTTAAAGCATAAAGCGTCATAATATCCAAAGGATTGGTCACTACTATGACGATAGCTCTCTTAGCCAACTCTTTTATCTTTAAACACACATCTTTTAAGATCCCGGCATTCTTAGTTAATAATTCCTCGCGGCTCATCCCGGGCTTACGCGCCAGACCCGCGGTAATTACCACGATATCTGAATCCCTGACTTCTGCGATATCATCGCTGCCCTTAATATGATAGTTATATTTTAAAACCGGACGCGCATCCTCTAGATCCAGCGCCTCGCCGCGCGCTTTGTGCTTAACTACATCAATAAGCAAAACATCGCCCAAGCCGTCTTGCGCGATGCGCATAGCCGTTAAGCTGCCCACGTTCCCTGCGCCGATTATAGAGATTTTCATGGATTTATACTTGCAATAATGGCATCCGCCATTTCCTTAGTGCCAACAGCGGATGGATCCCCGGGGTCTGCCTTTAAATCATAGGTAACAAACTTTCCTTCGGCGATTACTCCTTTTACTGCTTGCTCAAGTTTGAAAGCTGCATTTTCTTCCTTGATATGGCGCAACATCAGCACAGCCGACAAAATCATCGCGGTAGGGTTAACTTTATTCTGCCCTTTATATTTCGGAGCAGACCCATGCACGGCCTCAAATACCGCTGTGTCATTTCCGATATTTGCTCCCGGGGCAAGGCCTAAGCCGCCGACTAATCCCGCGCAAAGATCTGAAATAATATCCCCATAAAGATTAGGCAGGAGCAAAACATCATAGTTGTTAGGCTTGCTCACCAACTGCATCGCCATATTGTCAACTATGGCCTCTTCAAAGATTATTTTTCCCGTAAAGCTTTGCGCAACTTCCCGGGCTGTTTTTAAAAACAAACCGTCGGTAAACTTCATAATATTAGCTTTATGCACGCAGGTAATTTTCTTACGGTTATTCTTTAAAGCATACTCAAAAGCAAACCTGGTGATCCTTTCGGAGGCAAATCTGGATATCGGCTTGATCGTAAGTCCTGAGTCCGGGCGGATCTTTTTTTCAGTGTCTTTCTCAATCTGAGCAATTAAAGCTTTAGTCTTAGGATCGCCCTCCTCAAACTCTATCCCCGCGTAAAGATCTTCGCTATTCTCCCTGACAATAACCAGGTCAATATCCTTAAAGCGGCTTTTAACTCCGCTATAACTTTTCACCGGCCGCAAACAGGCATAAAGATCCAAAGCCTGCCTGATCGCTACATTTACCGAACGAAAGCCTGTGCCGATTGGCGTAGTAATCGGACCTTTCAATGCTACCTTATTTTTTCTTATTGAATCCAAAACTGCCTGCGGCAGGATCTCTCCTGTTTTCTCATAAGCATCAGCGCCCGCAGACACCTCTTCCCACTGGATATTTACGCCTGTTGCCTGAATACACCTCTTGGCTGCGAGCGTTACCTCATAACCTATGCCATCACCGGGAATCAAAGTTATCTTATGCTGCATTCTTTGCATTTAAACCTTTAGCTCTGCGTGTTTTTTGTAATAATTAATTATCCCGCCCTCAGCCAAAATCTCCTGCATAAATTTAGGTAAAGGTTTGATCTCCAGGCAAATACCCTTGGTCAAATTCTTCACTACTCCTTTATCTAAATCAATCTCTAAGACATCATGCTCATCAATCTTAGTGGTATCTGTTTGGATCAAAGGCAAACCGATATTAAAACTATTGCGGAAAAATATGCGCGCAAACTCCCGCGCTAAAACCGCCACAATCCCTGCCTCTTTAATCACTAGAGGAGCCTGTTCGCGGCTTGAGCCCATGCCAAAATTATTACCCGCAACAATAATGGATTCACCCGGAGTAATCTTGGCCGGAAAGTTAGGATCGATATCCTCCATGATATGCTTAGCCAACTCCTTCATATCCGTAATCGCAAACTTATACCTGCCGGAAATGATAAAATCCGTATTAATATTATCCCCTAATTTTAAGCTTTTGCCAGTGATAATCATAACTGCTTAAACTCTTCCCTGTTCCTGGCCTTGGATAAAGCTACATCCAAGGTAATTAACCCTTTATGAGCCAGCTCTTTCAGAGATTTATCCATGGTATGCATACCAAACTGCGAACCCGTCTGCATAAACGTTGGAATCTGCTCAACCTCCTGCTCGCGGATAAGATTGCGGATACCCGAGGTAGCCACCATAATTTCCGTAGCCAGCACCCTGCCTTTGCCGGATGCGTGCGGAAGAAGAAGCTGTGAAACTACCCCCTGCAGGGAATCAGAGAGCTGTAATTTAACCTGCTGCTGCTGATGCGGCGGAAAAACATCAATGATCCTGCTAATAGTCTGTGTGGCATCAGGCGTATGCAAAGTAGCTAAAACAAGATGCCCGGTCTCAGCCGCGGTTAAAGCGGTAGAGATAGTTTCTAAATCACGCATCTCGCCAACGACAATAACATTGGGATCCTGGCGCAAAGTACGGCGCAAGGCTTGGGCAAAAGAATGCGTATCCGCATAAACTTCACGCTGCTTAACTATACTTTTTTTATTGGTATGCACAAATTCAATGGGGTCTTCAATACAAGTAATCAGGTACTCCTGCTCATTATTGATGAGATTAATCATCGCTGCTAACGTTGTAGTCTTGCCCATACCGGTGGGGCCGGTTACTAAAACTAATCCGTTGGGCTTACGCGCTAAATCAACTACAACTTGAGGCAAGCCTAATTTTTCAACGCTGGGAATCTCTAAGGGGATGCGCCGGAAAGCGGCTTCTACTGCGCCTTTCTGCAAATGGACATTTACCCGGAAACGGTCTAAATCAGGCAAAGACAGCGAAAAATCCAACTCTAACTCACGCTCAAAGATCTCTTTCTGGGAATTAGAGAGCACGCTATAAATCATCTTCTTTAAATCCTGCTTGTGCAATATTTCCAGATTACTGCGCACTAAACTGCCGTCGATACGCAAAATCGGCGGCTCATTATCCGTGATATGCAAATCAGATGCGCCCTTCTCGATACACATTAAAAGCAAATCACGAATATCCATAGCTAAAGCCTCCTTAAATTAGAAGTAACTCCTTGGATCGGTTATATAACCCTTAATCGCAGAAGCCGCGGCTGTTGCCGGAGAAGCCAGATAAATAAACGCCGCGGGATTGCCCATCCTGCCTTTGAAATTACGGTTAGCAGTTGAAATAACTACTTCGCCGTCACTGGGAACGCCATTATGCGTGCCCACGCAGGGCCCGCAGCCCGCAGCGACGATAATTGCGCCGGCTTTAATAAATATATCCACTAAGCCAAGCCTTATTGCCTCGAGGTAAACCGCACTTGAGCTTGGGGCAATAATCATTCTTACCTGCGGGTGAACTTTACGCTTATTTAAAATTTTTGCCGCTGCTTTAAAATCATCAATCCGGCCGTTAGTACATGTGCCCAGAAAAACCTCGTTTATCTTTACCTTCTTTAAAGAACCGGCAGGCGCAACATTATCAACGCTGTGCGGGGTGGAAACCAGGGGCTTAAGCCTGGAAACATCAAATTCATAAATATTTTCGTAGGCTGCCCGATTATCCGCAGAAATCTGCTGGATGCGCTTTTTTTGCGCAACCCTTGATTTAAGCCAGGCTGAAGTTTTCTTATCTACCGGCATAAACCCTGCCTTTGCCCCCATCTCAACCAACATATTGCAGATGGTAAAACGGCCGTCCATATGCATATTATCGATCACCGGGCCTGAAAATTCAACTGCTTTATACGTTGCCCCATCGGATTTAAGTTTGCCGATAATATGCAGAATTATGTCTTTGGCAAAAACCCCTTTGGCTAGCCTTCCTTTTACAACAATTTTTATTGTTGCGGGCACCCTAAACCAATTTTTCCCGGTAGCAAGCGTGATTGCCAAATCCGTAGAACCGACTCCGGTAGAAAAAGCTCCGATTGCCCCGTAAGTGCAAGTATGCGAATCCGCACCGAGCACCAAATCTCCCGGTAACACCCTGCCTGATTCCGGGATTACTTGATGACAAACTCCGCAACCAATATCAAAAATCTTTGTTCCAAAGATTTTTGAGAAATCGCGCATCTTCTTATGCACGCGCGAAACTCCAACGCTGGGGCTTGGCGCGCTATGGTCAATAACCATACAAAATTCGGTCTTTAACTTCTTTACACCCAACTCAAGGATCCGGTCGATAATTATGGAAGAGGTGCCATCCTGGCCAAAAGCAAAATCAACTTTGCATACCGCAAAATCACCGGCGCGTAAAGTTCGGCCTGAATGGCGGCTTAATATTTTCTCAGCGATCGTCTGTGCAATCATAACGAAGCCACCCACTTTTCTATCCGGTCCATACCCTTCTGCAATTCCTCCATGCTTGTGGCAAAACTAATCCTTATAAAATCATCCATACCAAAGCTATTTCCCGGAATAACGCTTACATATTCTTCTTCCAAAAGGCGCTTAGCAAAACTCATCGAATCAAGGCCTGTCTTAGATATATTGCAGAAGATATAAAATGCGCCCTGCGGCAGGAGAAAACTTAAACCCGGGATAGCTTTAAGCCTTTTGGCTAAATAATCCCTTCTTTTGGCAAACTCCTCACAGAGTTTATGCGTAAAATCTTCCGGGGAGCTTATTGCAGCTACCGCAGCCTTTTGGGCGATAGAATTAGGATTAGAGGTCGAATGATCCTGCAGATTCGAAATAGCGCACGCTACATCGCCCGGAGCGCCAAGATAGCCGATGCGCCAGCCGGTCATAGAATGGCTTTTGGATAAACCATTGACTGTAATAGTCAAATTAAAAATATCCTTGTTGAAACCGGCAATGGATTCATGTTTTAAGCCGTCGAAGATAATCTTTTCATAAATTTCATCGCTAATCACAAAGATATTCTTATCTACGCAAACCCTGGCAATTTCTTCCAGCTCATCTCTGTTGTAAACTGAGCCGGTTGGGTTTGATGGGCTATTGAGAATAAGTACTTTGGTTTTTAAGGTAACGTGCTTCTGTAGATCCTTTAGAGTAACCTTAAAGTTGTTCGCCTCTGAAGTCTTTATGAAACGCACAGTCGCCTCGCAAAGATTAACCATCTCAGGATAGCTCACCCAGTAAGGCAGAGGGATAAGCACTTCATCGAGCGGATTCAATAACACCATAAGCGCATTATAAATACTGTGCTTTGCCCCGTTTGAGACGACAATCTGATCGGGTGAGTATTTTAAGGAGTTATCCTTTTCGAATTTCTGACAAATGAGTTTTTTTAATTCAGGTATGCCTGTGGTGGGGGTGTATTTGGTAAATCCGGAATTTATAGCTTGAATAGCTGCCGCTTTTACAAAATCCGGGGTATCAAAATCCGGCTCACCAGCGGCAAAACTAACGATATCCTTTCCTTCAGATCTTAATTTCTTGGCTTTAGAGGTTATCGCCAGGGTTAACGAAGGATTTATCTTTTTTACTCGGTCGGCAAGCCTTGTATCTATTCTCATGAAAGCCCATTAGGGTTCTTTAATTACAAAGAATCACTTTTCTTCTTGAATATACTTCTTATACCACCCAGAAACTTCTTCTGTGGTTTTTGCTCTTTAGCCGGCTTAGGCTCCTGTTTCTTTTCCTCCGCAGCTTTTTCTTCAACCTGCTGTGCTGAGGCAGGGGGATGCGCTTTGTCGTGTTTAATCTTTTTAGCCTCTTTTTTCTTTATTTCAGTAAGCTCAAAGATAACCATCTCAGCATTATCGCCCCGCCTCTTACCCATGTTGATAATCCTGGTAAAACCGCTGGTCCTCTTGGAAAAACGCGGTCCGATTTCATTGAAAAGCAGATTTACCAACTTATGTTCTCCAAGAATCTTTTGCGCCTGCCTGCGGCTAAAAAGCGTATTTGTCTTTGCCAGAGTGATAAGTTTTTCAATCATCTGCTTGCTCGCCTTAGCCCTTGCTAGAGTAGTTTTAATACTTTGGCAAATGATCAAGTTCTTAGCCAAACTCTTTATCGTTGCATCATGCCAACTGGTGAAACGGTTTAATTGCAGCCTCTTCTTTGCATGTCTCATTTATCTTAGCCCTTCTTAATTTTTTTTGGATCGACCTGTATCCCTAAAGTCAGCCCCATACCCATAAGCAACTCTTTGATCTCAGTAAGGGACTTCTTGCCGAAATTCTTAAAACTGAGCATTTCATCTTCGGTTTTCTTAACCAGGTCAGCGATGATCTTGATTCCCGCTTCCCTTAAACAGTTAGAGCTTCGCACAGACAGCTCAAGCTCGGAAATCGGCAACCTTAACTTTTCATATAAGGCTACATCCTCCTTGGTCATCTCTGGCTCATCTTCGATAATATCCTCGGGTAACTGGCCAAAACTTACAAAGATATCCAAATGCCTCTGTAATATATTAGAGGCGTAGAGCAGGGCATCTTTAGGACTGATACTGCCATTAGTCCAAATCTCTAAAATCAGTTTATCATAATCCGTGCGTTGTCCTACGCGGGTATTCTCCACAAAGTAATTAATTTTCTTTATGGGGGTAAAGATAGAATCCACAGAGATTAGGCTGGCGGTCTTATCTTCCTTTTTATTCAACTCACCCGGGACATATCCTCTACCGCGGCAAACCTCCATCTCAATATTAAGTTTGGTATCTTTAGTGAGCGTGGCAATATGCAACTGGGGATTGATTATTTCGATTGTTTCATCCGTCTGGATATCCTTGGCTTTTACCTCTCCTTTTTTATCCGCCTTCAAGTAAATCGTTTTGGGGATCTTGGAGTGCGAATTCAGGACTAAACTCTTAATATTCAAAATTATCTCAGGGACATCCTCTAAGACTCCCGGGATAGTAGAGAATTCATGCGCTACCCCGGCAATCTTGACCGCGGTGACCGCGCTTCCTTCAATAGAAGAAAGCAAAACCCTTCTTAAGGAGTTGCCCAGGGTTACGCCATAGCCTCTTTCAAAAGGCGCAGCCTGGAACTTTCCGTATGTATCTGTATATGTTGACTCATCACATTCAAGTTTCTTAGGAAACTGAAAATCTCTCCATTTTATACCCATTTTTCCCCCTGTTATATTTAATAAAAGCAGTTTAACTTATATTTACTTAGAGTAAAGTTCAACGATCAACTGCTCGGCAATTGGCTGCTGGATATCGGTTTTCTCCGGGAGCCTTAGAACCTTACCCTTCATTTCGATTGCCGAAAACTCAAGCCAGGCCGGAACAGTCCTCTCTTTAGAAATCTCCAGGTTATCCTTAATCTTGATCTTGGCTTTATCCTTAGCTTTAATCTCGACCAGATCATCTTTATCCACTAGATATGAGGGGATATTAACTCTGCGGGAATTAACCGCTATAAAATTATGCCTGACAATCTGACGAGCTTGTGAGCGCGATATACCCAAGCCCATACGGAAAACCACATTATCAAGCCTGCGCTCCAGTAGCTGTAAAAGCACTTTGCCGGTTACGCCTTTAGTTTTTGAGGCAATCTTAAAATATTTACGGAACTGTCTTTCCAAAACCCCGTAAATTCTTTTTACCTTTTGTTTTTCTTTCAGCTGCACTCCATAGTTAGAAAGCTTCTGCCTTCTGCCTTGTCCGTGCTGGCCAGGCGGATAGGCTCTTTTATTAGCCGGGCATTTTTCAGTCTGGCACTTAGTTCCCTTCAAAAACAGTTTTTCGCCCTGTCTACGGCATAACCTGCAAACTGCATCAATATAGCGGCCCATAAATTAGACTCTCCTTTTCTTCTTAGGACGGCAACCGTTATGAGGAATAGGAGTTACATCCTTAATCAAAGTTACCACCAAACCTGCTGCCTGAAGCGCGCGGATTGCTGACTCCCTGCCGAAACCCGGGCCCTTCACATAAACTTCCACTTCCTTGATACCTACCTCTTTCGCCTTCCTGGCGGCATCCGTTGCTGCCACCTGGGCGGCAAAAGGAGTGGATTTCTTAGAACCGCTATAACCGACAATACCCGGGGCGCTCCAAGCCAACACATTACCCTGCTTATCAGCTATAGTAATAATCGTATTATTAAAACTTGCCTGGATATGCGCTATGCCGCTGGTTATACCTTTAGCGATCTTTTTCTTTTTTGCCTTTTCTTTTGTTGCCATATTATATTTACTCCTTTAAATGAGGCCCAAACTTACGGAACGATAGTGAACGTAAGTTTGTTGGCCGAATTTATCCCGCCGGAGCCTTCGCGACTTTTACCGGTTCAACCCTTTTGATTGCCGCGACACTACCCCTTTTCTTTCCTTTTCTGGTACGTGCGTTGGTACGTGTACGCTGGCCTCTAACAGGAAGCCCTTTTTTATGGCGCATTCCTCTCCAAGAACCAATATCCATTAAACGTTTGATATTCTGAGATATATCACGACGCAGGTCACCTTCAACT
>Ga0163200_1000823_pt1 | contig 12285 bp, 8 predicted proteins | sample PL_2010_200m_FD_113535 | JGI IMG/M metagenome (GOLD analysis project Ga0163200, IMG submission 113535) | Freshwater microbial communities from Powell Lake, British Columbia, Canada to study Microbial Dark Matter (Phase II) - PL_2010_200m | ecosystem: Environmental > Aquatic > Freshwater > Lake ... | reverse complement strand
GGGTAGGAGCAACCGATGAAAGTAACCGCCGTTATCCTCGCCGCCGGACAGGGCACACGCATGAAATCCGCCCTGCCGAAGGTGCTGCATGCCGTTTGCGGGCAGCCGCTGGTCTACTACGCCATCCAGGCCGCCAAGGCCGCCAGCACCGAGACGCCGGTGGTCGTTGTAGGGCATGGCGTAGATGCGGTGTGCGAGTTCCTCGGCGAGACGGCGCGCTGCGTCGTCCAGGAGCCGCAACTGGGCACCGGTCACGCTGTCCAGCAGGCCGAATCAGTGCTGAAAGGCAAGACTGACCTCGTACTCGTCACCTACGCGGACATGCCCCTGCTGCGCGCCGCGACCCTCAACCGGCTGACCGAGACCCAGCGCGCCAACCCAGGCCCACTCACCATGCTGACCGTCAGCGCCGACGATCCGCGCGGCTTCGGGCGGGTGGTGCGCGGCGCGGATGGCCGCGTGCAGGCCATCGTCGAGGAGGCCGCCGCTACGCCTGAGCAGTTGACGATCAAAGAGCTGAACGTCGGCGCGTACTGTTTCTCCGCCAATTGGTTGTGGGACGCGCTGCATCGCCTGCCTCTCTCGAAGAAAGGCGAGTATTACCTGACGGATACGGTCGCGCTGGCGGTCGAGGCCGGGCTGCCGGTGCAGGCCGTCGTCATGAACGATCCGGTCGAGAGCATTGGCATCAACACCCGCGTCCACCTGGCCGAAGCAGAGACGGCCATGCGCCAGCGCATCAACGCCGTCCACATGCTGGCGGGCGTCACCATGATCGAGCCGCAGACGACCTACATCGAGGCGGGCGTGACGATTGGCCGGGATACCGTGCTTTGGCCGGATACCTACCTCCAGGGCGGGACGCGCATCGGCGAGAATTGCGAGATCGGGCCAAACAGCATCATCCGCGACACGGTCATCGGGAACGATTGCCTCGTGCTGGCCTCGGTGCTGGAGGGCGCGCGGCTCGAAGATGACGTGGACATCGGGCCCTTCGCCCACCTGCGCAAGGGCGCGCACCTGTGCAAGGGCGTCCACATGGGCAACTTTGGCGAGGTGAAAGATTCCACTCTCGGCCCGGGCACCAAGATGGGGCATTTCTCCTACATCGGCAACGCGTCCATTGGCCCCAACGTCAACATCGGCGCGGGGACGATCACCTGCAACTACGACGGCGAGCGCAAGAACTTGACCGAGATCGGCGAGGATGTCTTCATCGGCAGCGACACCATGCTGGTCGCGCCGGTCAGGCTCGGCGACCGCTCGCGCACCGGCGCGGGCGCGGTAGTGACCAAAGATGTGCCGCCTGATACGCTGGCGGTCGGCATGCCAGCGCGGGCGATAAGGAAGTTGGAACGAAAGAAGAAGGATTAACCACAGAGAGCACGGAGAACACAGAGTTTTTTTCTGTGTTCTCCGTGTGCTCAGTGGTGGGAAGATGAATTATGCCTCACCTGACTGATGAAGAACGCCGCGCGCTGATCGAACTTGCCAACGAGTCCCGCCGCCGGGCGTACGCGCCGTATTCGAACTATCAGGTCGGCGCGGCGCTGCGCACCAGCAGCGGACGCATCTACACCGGCTGCAACGTCGAGAACGCCGCCTATCCCACCAGCGTGTGCGCCGAGCGCGTCGCCGTCTACAAGGCAGTCTCGGAGGGGGAACGGCAGTTCGAAGTGATCGCGGTGGTCACGCCCAACGGCGGCTCGCCGTGCGGTAGTTGCCGCCAGGTGCTGGCCGAGTTCGGCATGGATACGATTGTGTTGATCGCTGACGGGAATGGCAGATTGATAAAAGAAACGACCGTTGGCGATTTGCTTCCCGGGGCGTTCACTCCGAAGGATTTAGTCTGATAGTCTGATGGTCTGATAGTCCAATAGTCAGATGGTCAGATGGCGCTTCGTGATTATTTGACGATGAGACTATCCGACTATGTGACTATTCGACTATGAGACCAGAACGTTCTTTCCGCCTCGAAGCCGTCGTCCTGCGCCACGCTGACTGGGGCGAGGCCGACCGCCTGCTGACGCTTTACACGCGTGAGCGCGGCAAGGTGCGCGCCATCGCCAAGGGGGCGCGCAAAGTCAAATCGCGCAAGGCCGGCCATCTCGAACCGTTCACCCGCGTGACCCTGCAACTGGCGCGCGGCCGCGACCTGCTCATCGTCACCGATGCCGAAACGATAGACGCCTACCAGCCCCTGCGCGAGGACCTGATCAAGACGGGGTATGCCTCCTACCTGGTCGAGCTGCTCGACCGTTTCACTTACGAAGAAGAGTCTGAGAATACCAATATCTTCCGCCTGCTGACCGCCTCCCTTAGCCGCGTCGCGGACGAGCCGGACCCGTGGCTGGCGATCCGTTATTACGAGGTGCGCCTGCTCGAGCATCTCGGCTTTCGTCCGCAATTGTTCGCATGCGCCAACTGTCGGGAGGAGATCAAGGCGGTGGATCAATTCTTCTCCGCCGCGCAGGGTGGGGTGCTCTGCCCGAGGTGCGGCGCAAGCCCTTCGACTATGCTCAGGGCAAGCCTGCCCGGTGTCTGGAATGTGTCGGTGGAGGCGCTCAAGTACCTGCGTCACTTCCAGCGCAGTTCCTATACCGAAGCGCAGCGGGCGCGGCCCAGTCCCCAGGTCAGGGACGAGGTCGAGGCGCTGATTCAGCATTACGTCACCTATCTGCTGGAACGGGAATTGAACACGCCCAGGTTTTTGAAGCAGGTGAAAAGCAAAACGTAAATCGTAAAACGTAACGAGGGATGAGCCGCCTTACGTTTCACGTTTTACGTTCTTCATCCCTCCTCGCCCACCCGATCAGGAAGGTATGCACGATCCACTCGATGATCGGCCCCAGCCGCCGCCAGAACAGGCGCTGGATGGCCGGATGCCGCAGGCTGTAGAAGAAGCGCGCCCACCACGTCCGACGCCGCAGCGCCCTGCCCAACTCGGAGCGCAGGATGGCACGCTTGTAGTCGCGAAAGACGAAGTCGCTGCGGGCGAAGGCGTCCTGGATAGCGTGTGCGGCAAGCCCGCCGTAGCCCAACGCAATGCTGATGCCCTCGCCGAAGAGCGCATCTGCACCGGCCGCGTCGCCGACCAACAGGATGCGCGGCGCGGCGAACATGCTCTTCGCCTCGAACCAACGGAGGGGATGGCCTTCCAGTTTGTAGTCGTCCAAGACATGGCCGTGACGCCGGAATTCCTCTGCCAGCGCGTCGCGCAGCGAGACCCCAGTCCTGACGTTGTGAACGTCGCTGTCATAGACGCCGCGCACCCGCACCGGCTGGCCCTTCTCAACAGCGGGAAAATCCCAGACATAGCCCAGGATGCCCTGGGGTACGACCACGAAATCGAAATACGAATCCGACTGGATGTGGGCGGACTTCTCCGGACTCGGCTCGGTGACGACCTCCAGCAGCCGCGCCGTGTGCGCCGTCTCGTGCGGGATTACGGCCCGGCGCACGACACCCTTCGACCCGTCCGCGCCGACCACGGCTTGTGCTGTAAACGTCCCTGAATCGGTTTCAACAGTGACACCATCGGCGTCGAGCCGGATGCCTTTCACGGTCACACCCTCTCTGATCTCTATTCCCCTGTCCCTTGCTTTTCCCGCCAGCCAGGCGTCGAACTCGTCGCGGTGGATGGTGCGGAAGGCGAAGAGACCCTTCTTTTCGCCGCGCATCCTCATGCCTTTGCCAGCGTAATCGAAGCGCGCCCAGTCCACATCCACGTGCGGCAGTTCGGTAATATCCAGGCCAAGTCCGCGCAGAACCACCTCGGCGTCCGGTAAAAGTCCGCCGCCGCACAGCTTGGGGCGCGGGTGGTGAGCTTTTTCCAGGATCAGCGTACGCGCGGCCAATTCCGGCGCGACCTGCGCCAGGTGCAGCGCGGTGGAGAGTCCCGCCGGGCCGGCGCCGATGATGAGGATGTCGTGCTTTGGCATGTCTGCTTGCATGGGCTGAATTTACCACAGATAAACGCAGGTGGACACAGATATTTTTGTGGTTTGGCTGTATAATTTCAATAACCCCGAGAGGTGACTTCTTATGGAAGTGAAGAAGATTGATACAATCGAAATGACCCGACAAATCCGCGACAAGAATGCTCGACACTTGGCGGGCAAATCTCACGCGGAACGAATGGCCTTTTACCGCGAGCGCGCAAAAAAGATGGAAAAGAAAATTCCAGTTTTGCTTTCGGAACTCGCCATCGCTGAAGGCGGACATGGAGATTACTCCACAGATCGCCACACGTGGTTGGACAGCCAAAACATGGACACTGTTGTCAGGCGCATTCAGGAGAAACGAGCGACATACAAGAAGAAATAACCAAGACGACGCGTTTTTTTGCAGGCGCGTCATTTTATCAGCGCGGCTCAAAATCCGCTTATCCGCTATGCCATCCGTTGACAACCCCCGACCCCTCCGTGTCTTCCTCTGCCACGCCCACGCGGACCGTGACGCCGTGCGTGGACTCTATGACCGCCTGACCAAAGACGGCGTGGACGCATGGCTCGACAAAGAGAATCTCCTCCCCGGTCAGGATTGGGAACTGGAAATCCGCAAGGCTGTGCGCGAAGCGGACGTGGTGGTGGTTTGCCTTTCAAAGCAATTCAATCAAGCGGGGTTTCGGCAAAAGGAAGTGCGCCTTGCGCTTGATACCGCAATGGAGAAACCTGAAAGCGAGATTTTTATCATCCCTGCACGCTTGGAAGAATGTGACACGCTTGAAAGCCTGAGAAAATGGCATTGGGTGGATTTGTTTGATCTGAGCGGCTATGAGTATCTGATACGCGCTCTGTGCCGGCACGCCGAGGAGATCGGGGTGATATTACAGCCCGCCAGAAAAAACAACCTGTTTAGTCCAAATACACACCAAAAGCAAAAGTTACCTGAAACCTACCATCCAGACAGTAAAGATGTCACACCTCGAAAAAAATCATTTGCTTCCAAAAATGTCAAGGAAGGATTTACTTTTCCGTTAGAACTTCCCCAAAAACATCCAAAAGGCAAGTTTGATTTATCCGTCCTACTTTTTGTCATTTTTATATTAGCACTATTTGTGATACCAGTCGTAATAACAATTCTTTCTGATCGTGGGTATAAATTTGGGATACCAGGTTCACCGTCTAATCCGTTCACACAAACACCAACTTTTGCTCCAACAATTACCTATACTCCCACACCTGCGCTTGGGATCGGTTCCACTCGTGCCTCAATTGTGGATGGGATGGTGATGGTTTACGTGCCTGCAGGGGAGTTCACCATGGGGAGCGATACTGGCGATACAGATGAGCGGCCAGTGCACACAGTGTACCTGGATGCCTTCTGGATTGACCGGACTGAAGTAACCAATGCCATGTACGCCAAATGCGTGCAGACCGGGGTCTGCCAGCCGCCGATAAAGACCAGTTCCTACAATCGGTCCTATTATTTTGGCAATCCTGTATTTGGTAATTATCCGGTGATTTACGTAGACTGGAACATGGCAACTGCTTATTGCTCTTGGGCCGGACGCAGGCTGCCCACCGAGGCCGAATGGGAAAAGGCCGCACATGGTACCGATGAACGTACCTATCCGTGGGGTGAAGAGATAGACTGCAATAAAGCTAATTATGGGGGATGCGTAGGTGATACCACAGAAGTTGGAAGTTATGAAAGTGGTAAGAGTCCCTATGGTGTGTATGATATGGCAGGTAATGTTTGGGAATGGGTGGGTAGTGTATATGAACCTTATCCATATAATCAAAGCAATGTGGTTGATAATTTAACAGGTTTAGATTCCCCGGTCTTGCGCGGCGGAGGTTGGCGTAAGGGAGATACATCCTTTTATGTTCGGTCGTCAAATCGGGATAAGGATGTTCTGCCATATAATGACTATGAATTGGACCACAATGGTTTTCGTTGCGCCCTTGACGCGCTACCATAGAACTTCGTCCAATCCCTGACAACAGAACTAGACCACGGCACGTTCGCCCATCGTCCGTGGTTTGTCGTCTTAAAAAGCAGGTATAATCCCCTCGCTTTCCAATCCCACTGAACACTGGTCACTGAAAACTGATCACTATGTCTTCTTTCCAATCCCTCATCCTCCAACTCCAATCCTTCTGGGCCTCTCGCGGCTGCCTCATCACCCAGCCTTACTACACCCAGGTCGGCGCGGGGACGATGAACCCGGCCACCTTCCTGCGCGTGCTTGGCCCCGAGCCGTGGAACGTGGCCTACGTCGAGCCGTCTGTTCGCCCCGATGACGGGCGCTACGGCGAGAATCCAAACCGCTTCCAGTTGCATTACCAGTACCAGGTGATCCTCAAGCCCGACCCTGGCAACCCGCAGGAACTCTATCTCAATTCGCTCAAGGCCATCGGCATTGACCCGCGCCAGCACGACATCCGCTTCGTGGAGGATAACTGGGCGCAGCCGGCCATCTCAGCCTGGGGCTTGGGCTGGGAGATCTGGCTGGACGGGCAGGAGATCACCCAGTTCACCTACTTCCAGCAGGTGGGCGGCGTGACGCTTGACCCGGTGTCGGTCGAACTGACCTACGGCCTCGAGCGCATCCTGATCGCCCTCAACAACGCCCCGGCCATCTGGGATGAAATCTGGGGCAGCGCTGTCACCTATGGCGAAGTCCGCCGCCAGGAGGAATTCGAACACAGCAAGTATTATTTCGAGATCGCGGACGTGGCGCGCGTGCGCCAGATGTACGATCTGTACAAAGCCGAAGCCGAGGCCTGTCTCGCCAACGGGCTGATCCTGCCCGCCCACGATTACGTGCTCAAGTGTTCGCACGTCTTCAACACGCTCGACACGCGCGGCGCCATCGGCGTCACTGAGCGGCAGGCGTTCTTCGGGCAGATGCGCGAAATGGCGCGGCGGGTGGCGCTGGCGTATCTGGAACAGCGCAAGGAGCTTGAGTACCCACTGCTGCGTGAGCCGGGGAGCAAGGGAGCCGGGGAGCAGGGGAGCAGGGGAGCAAGGAGCGTTGCTGCACCCCTGCACCTCTGCACCCCTGCGCCATTCCTGCTCGAGATCGGCGTCGAGGAAATGCCCGCCTCGGACTTGAACTCTGCACTGGAACAACTCAAACTATTCTTTGAGCAGAATATACTCAAAACCTATTATCTCAAATATAAGAGTGTCAAGATTTTTGGAACCCCGCGACGGCTCGTTGTTTATGTTGATGGGCTAGAGCCTCAAGGTGAAACAACATTCACAGAAGTAAAGGGTCCTCCTGAATCTGCTTGCTTCGACAAAGATGGTAAACCCACTAAAGCCCTTCTCGGTTGGATAAAGAAAAACGAGTTGGTAGTTCCTGACGAGTTCATGACGCGTGAATATCTTATTCAACCGCGTGATGGTGGTCGTTATGCTGTTCGCCAGAAGGAAACTGAAGGTTCAACGGTTACCATACTCTTCCCCAGGGTCTTACCCGTTTTTATTCGGGATATAAAATTTGAAAAAACGATGCGCTGGAATTCCAGTAATGTGGCTTTTTCACGCCCGATCCGCTGGCTGGTGGCGCTGCTCGGCGAGACGGTCATCCCGTTCGAGTACGCGGGCGTCGTTTCGGGCCGCATCACGCGCGGGCTGCGTCCCTACGACTCGCCAGAAATCGAAATCAAATCGGCTGACAAATACTTCGATGTCATCAAGAATGCGGGCATCGTCTTGGATACCGATGAACGCAAAGCATCCATCGTGGAACAGGTCAGGCAGGCCGCGGCCCTGGTCGGAGGCGAAGCCATCATCGAAGAAGGTCTGCTCGCCGAAGTGACCAACCTGGTCGAAATGCCCACCGTCTTCATGGGTGGATTCGATCCCCAATTCCTGCAACTGCCGCGCGATGTGTTGATTTCGGTGATGAAGAAACACCAGCGGTACTTTCCAGTCGAGAACAAGTCGAAAGTCGAAAAGCCTGCCCTGAGCCTGTCGAAGGGTCAAAAGTCAGGCGATGGCGCGACCTTCGAACTTCGACCTTCGACCCTCCTGCCTTACTTCATTGCAATTCGGAATGGTGATGATTTGCATCTCGACACGGTAAGAGAAGGCAACGAACACGTTCTCGGGGCGCGCTTTTCGGATGCAGACTTCTTCGTCCGCGAAGACCTCAAGCACAAACTGGAAGACTTCCGCCCGCGCCTGGGCACGCTGATCTTCCAGAAGAAACTCGGCTCGATGCTGGATAAGTCCGGGCGCATCGAGAAACTGGTCAATAGCCTGGTGCCTATGCTTGGCCTGGATGCCGACGAGGCGGCGTTTGCGCGCCGCGCCGCGCACTTAGCAAAAGCCGACCTGGTCACTAAAATGGTGATCGAGATGACCTCGCTGCAAGGCGTCATCGGCCGCGAATACGCGTTGCGCTCCGGCGAGAGCCAGGCCGTGGCCGAGGCGATTGGCGAGCAATACCAGCCCGTCCCCAAAACCAAAGCCGGCCTCGCCGTCGCCCTCGCCGATCGCCTGGACTCGCTCGTCGGTCTCTTCGCCGCGGGGCTGGCTCCCACCGGGACGAAAGACCCCTTCGGCCTGCGCCGCGCCGCGATTGGCGTGGTTCAACCGTTGATCGAACAGGACATTTCGTTCGATTTGCGCGCGGCGGTCGAAAAGGCTGCCAGCTTGCAGCCCATCGAAGTCAGCGCGGAAGTGCAGGGTCAAGTTTTGGAGTTCCTCACTGGCCGCTTGTCTGTCCTGCTGAAAGACGCGGGCCACAAATACGACGTCGTGGACGCTGTTCTCGCTGCACAGGCCGCCGACCCGGCCAGCGCGAGGCGCGCCGTGGCGCAGTTGCAGGCCTGGACCGAGCGCCAGGATTGGCATGAGATTTTGCCCGCCTATGCGCGCTGTGTGCGTATTTTGCGGAGTAGTGAGTCGGGAGTCGAAAGCCGACAGCCGGTGGTGAATCCTAAGGTGTTTGTGGAAGAGGCCGAAAAGGAGCTATACGCTGCTCTGCAAGAGGCGCAATCGGCCATCGTCCATCAGCCATCAGCAGTCTCCGTGGATGACTTCTTGAATGCTTTTCTCCCCATGATCCCCGCCATCAACGCGTTCTTCGACAAGGTGCTGGTCATGGCGGAAGACGAAAAACTAAAGCAGAACCGCCTCGCGCTGGTCGGACAAATTGCCAATTTGTCCTACGGAATTGCAGATATGAGCAAGCTGGAAGGGTTTTAGATTTCCGCAGGGACAGGTGACAATCACTTCGCAAGTGACTGTCACCTGCTGTTTCACCAGCTTATGAACCCGTTTTCTCGCAGAAAACGGGTTCTTGTGTTATCCAACTTGCGCCCTCTCCCCTCCGCGTCTATAATTCATTCGAGCCGTATCCACTCTCCACTCTCCACTCTTCACTGCCAACTACCCACTACCCACTGCTTTTCCATGTCCCAAATAGACGAAATCAAATCCCGCATTGACATCGTTGACCTGATCTCTGAATCGGTGAAATTGCGCCGCGCCGGGAAGAACTTTTCGGGCCTGTGCCCGTTCCACACCGAGAAGACGCCCTCGTTCATCGTCTCGCCCGACCGCCAGACCTGGCGCTGTTTCGGGCAGTGCAGCGAGGGCGGCGATGTCATCTCCTTCGTGATGAAGAAAGAGGGCTGGGATTTTGGCGAAGCGCTGCGTTCCCTGGCCGAGCGGGCCGGTGTCAAACTGGAACCCTTCAGGGCGCAGAAGCCGGAGGAAAAAGAGGAGCACGAACGCCTGCGCGGCCTGCTGGAAGAGGCGGTGACTTTCTACCGCCATCAACTGGTCAGCACGCCCGCCGGGAAATTAGCCCTCGACTACCTGCACGAGAAACGCCGCCTGAGCGACGCCACCCTCGAGACCTTTGGCCTGGGCTACGCGCCCGATTCGTGGGACGCCGCCCTCAAGCACTTCACTGCCAAAGGTTACAGCGAACAAGAACTCATTGACACGGGCCTGCTCACCGTCCGCGAGGCCGACGCTCCCCGCTCCACGCCCCTCGCTTCACCCTCCTCGCCCCTCGCTCCACCCTCCACGCCCCACGCTGCACGTACCTACGATAGATTCAGACATCGAATAATGATTCCTATCCGCGACGAGAATGGACACATGGCCGGCTTCGGGGCGCGCATCCTCGATCCCAACGATGTGCCCAAGTTCCTCAACTCGCCGGATACGGTTCTCTTCAGCAAGAGCCGCCTGCTCTACGGCCTGGATCGGGCGCGCAAGCCCATCCGCGCCGCGGACCAGGCAGTCATCGTCGAGGGCTACATGGACGTGATCGCCCTGCACCAGGCCGGCTTCGAGAACGTCATCTCGCCGATGGGCACCGCCCTGACCGAAGACCAGTTGCGCCTGCTCAAGCGTTTCAGCAAGCGCATCGTGCTGGCCCTCGACCCGGACGCCGCCGGCCAGGCCGCCGTGCTGCGCGGGCTGGATGCCGCCCGCCAATCCCTCGACCGCGAAGGCGAGATCAGCTTCGACGCGCGCGGCTTGCTGCGGCATGAGTCGCGCCTGAAGGCTGACCTGGGCGTGGCGTCCATGCCCGACGAGCTCGACCCGGACGAGATCGTCCAGCGCGACCCGGGGCAGTGGAAAAGCCTGATCGAAAACGCCCAGCCTGTTGTCATCCACGTGATGGAGACGCTGGCCGCCGGGCGCGACCTGGAGAACGCCAGGGTCAAATCCGAAATTGCCGCCCAAGTGTTGCCGCTGATCGAGGACTTACCCGACTCGGTCGAGCGGGATGCCTACCGCCAGCGGCTGGCGCGCTTCCTACGGGTGGACGAACGCGCCTTGATGGGGCGCCAGGTGACAGGTCCGAGAGCGAGGCGGCCCAGGCCGCGCGCCGAGATTCCGGTTGAGGAGCAGGCTGCCGTCGCCGCGCCGCCCCATTCGTTGTCCCCGTCTCACCGCATCGAGGCGCATATCCTGGGCGTCCTGCTGCGCCGCCCCGGTTTGCTCTACCGTCTCGACCGCGACTTGCAAGAGTCCGCCCAGGGCCGTCTCTCGCCGGAAGATTTCGAGTATACTGACCACCAGGTGCTCTTCCGCCTGGTGCGCCAGTCGCTCGAACAGGACGCCGCCGACGCCGACCAGTACCTGCACCAAAACCTGCCGCCTGCGCTGGCCGGCCTGACCGACGAACTGCTGGCGGGTTCGTCCTCACTGGATCCGGTGGACGACCGGTTGTTGGAGGACCTTTTCCGCGGCGTGATCAAGATCCGCCGCCTGGGGCTGGACGAGAGCATCAACCAACTGCGTTTCTTGCAGGAGGATGCCCAGCAGCAAGGCGACCTGCGCGCCGTCTCTTACCTGGAAATGGTGTCACAATACCGCCGTTCACGCAATGCCCTGGATCAGGCCAGTTCGAAGCTGGCCGAACGTCGTCGAGAGTAGTCTATGCCTCGCAAAACGAAACCCATGACAACGAATGCTCCGCGGCCTCGCATCCCGCGCCGCCCGCAAGGCGGCTCGCTGCCCGAACCCGAAACCAGGTTGGGCAGACAGGCTGGTTCCATGCCCAAGGCCGAACCGGTCGAAGCAGAGCTGGACGAGGAGCTGGAGCAGGAGGAGGAGACCGAGCCGGAGGTGGGCGAACTCCTCCCCAACGGCGAGGAAGTCAGCGATCTGAGCGTCGAAGAGCCGCTCGACTTGAGCATCCCGGCGCTGGCCGCCGAGTTGTCGGATGACCCGGTACGCCTGTACCTGCGTGAGATCGGCCAGGTAAAGCTGCTGGATGCGGACGCGGAGTTCCGCCTGGCGACGATGATCGAAGCCCGCCGTCTGATCCTGACCCTGGGCCGACGCCGCGCAACTGGCCGCCGCGCCGAATCCCACGAGGGCATGATCTACCACGGCGTGCTGGGCGAGCTGCGCACCGCCTGGGACCGTATGCAGGAGGACGCCCGGCGCTTGGGTACCGGCTTTCCAGATGCGGCGCTGATGCTGGCCGAAGCCCAGATGCTCCACCAGACGTGGGAGACCGAAACCCCGTCCTACCTGCGCTCTTACCTGGAGAGCGAGATGTGGGGCAAGGACCCCTTGTGGGACAGCCTGGTCGGCCATACGTTCAACGTCTACCTGTCTTTCTATATTTTGCCAGAAGGATTCAGCCAGTGGCTGTTCAACCACCTGCACAGCCATAATGCCCTGCCCGCGCAGCGCACCCTGTACCGCAACCTGCCCGATGAAGCTGTGCTCAAGCGCGAGATCGAGAACATCCGCCTGCGCACGGACGAGGCCAGCGCGGCCATCATCCGCGCCAACCTGCGGCTGGTGGTCAGCGTGGCCAAGCGTTATCTGGGACGCGGCATCTCGTTC
>Ga0163200_1000821_pt1 | contig 12297 bp, 8 predicted proteins | sample PL_2010_200m_FD_113535 | JGI IMG/M metagenome (GOLD analysis project Ga0163200, IMG submission 113535) | Freshwater microbial communities from Powell Lake, British Columbia, Canada to study Microbial Dark Matter (Phase II) - PL_2010_200m | ecosystem: Environmental > Aquatic > Freshwater > Lake ... | reverse complement strand
CCTCCGTCCGCAATTACTGGAACCCCTGGATGACGCCACGGGCGCAGCGCGGAAGGTGGGCGAGGCCGTTCGATCTGCCCTCCCGATGCGGCACCATGTTCTTCGCTGGCTGCTCGCCCTCCATACTGAGGCCGGACCAGGCCTCGGCCGTCGCCCGGATATTCGCCGCCATGGAGGAGCCCATCGGATACCTGGGCAAGGAGGAAAGATGCTGCGGCTCGACCCTGCTGCGCATAGGGGAGGAGAACCTCTTCATGGAGATGGCCCGGGCCAATCTGGATGCCATGAGGAAGGCTGGGGCGAGGCGCGTGGTGGTGACCTGCGCCGGCTGCTTCAAGTCCTGGAAGGAGGACTATCCGGAACGTCTCGGTCCAACCGGGATCGAGGTGGTCCATGTGTCCGAGCTGATCGAGCAGGCCCTGGACAGCGGAAAGCTGCTCCTGAGGCCGGTTCCCGAAAACGAGCGGAGGGTGACCTATCACGACCCCTGCCACCTCGGCCGGGCGGAGGGCGTGTACGAACCTCCCCGGAAGGTGCTTGCCTCCGTACCGGGCATCAGGCTGGTCGAGATGGCCTTCAACCGGGAGAACAGCGCGTGCTGCGGGTCCGGAGGGGGGGTGAGGACGGCGCGGCCCGCGCTCTCCGCCTCCATCGGCGCGAAGCGGGTCCAGATGGCTGAGGAGACGGGCGCGTCCGAGGTGATCTCCTGCTGCCCCTGGTGCGAGCAGAACCTTGAGGACTGCATCAAGGCCTCGGGGAGGTCCGGCCTGAAGGTGCGGGACCTGGTGGAGGTCGTGGCGGCGGCCGTGACGGGGAAGGGCGAGGGGTGAAATTCGAATGGTGTCCGATGTTCCCTCCGTGGAGGAGATCAGGCTGCGGGAGCGGCTGAAGGCCTTGCAGGCGATCATCGGGTTCGATTTCGGGGATGATGCCAGCCTGCTGAGGCGCGCCATCGAGCACTCCTCCGCCGCGAACGAGGAGAAAGGCAAGGTCTCCAACGAGTCCCTGGAGTTCCTAGGCGACGCCGTCCTCTATCTCACCATAACCAGGATGCTCTTCGACCCGCGGGAGCCGGAGGGTGTGCTCACGGAGAAAAGGAAGGGCCTGATCAAGAACCGCACCCTGCTCCAGGTGGGCAACGCCATCGGCCTCAGGGAATTCATCTCGGTGGGCAGGTCGGTGAAGGTGGGCACGGGGGTGACCGACAACATGATATCCGATACGGTGGAGGCTTTGATAGGGGCGATATACCTCAAGGACAGGCAGAGGTTGTCGCAGGGCAGCGAGACCCGGCCCTCCAGCGTGGAGCGGTTCATCGGCAGGTGGTTCTTTGACACCGGCATCGCGGAGAGGGCGTTCCGCGAGGTCGATTATATCAGCGTGCTCAAGGAGTGGTGCGACGAGCACGAGGTCGAGTGGCCCAAGCCCGACCCGCATCCCGCGGCGGAGGGGTTCGAGTGCGACCTGGAGCTCGAAGGCCATGGCGCGGTCGGGAAGGGAAGGAGCAAGAAATCCGCAAGGGAGGATTGGGCCCGGCAGATCCTTTCCGCCTTCGGGCAGGAAGGGGACCCCTAGGACCTCTGATAACAAATAATCTTGGTTTAAATAGTTGAAAAGCCTGGGCCTTTTGTCACGATCACTTCGATGACGATAAGGTGATTTCAAATGGCACAGAAGAAGTCAGCGCCTAAGAAGGGCGAGAGCAAGCCGGCCAAGGCCAAGACGGTGGCCAAGAAGCAGCCCGAGAGCAAGAAGCAGGAAGAGGAGATGGAGCCTTGCGGCTGCGGCGAGGCGGAAGAGATGCATGTGCACGACGATGAGTGCGGATGCGGGTACGACGACGCCACCGAGGTGCTGTTCGGCAAGAACGCGCAGAGGTCCTACGCCCTGAAGGACCTGTGGTATGAGAGCCTCAGCCAGGTCGTGGACGAGCAGATCGCCCCGGAGGAGAACAAGCGCGAGATGATGTTCCTCACCCTATCGAACGCCATGCTGGACATGATGATGGACATCCTCCCGGAGGAGGTGGGGGTCATCCTGGCCCAGAACATGGACGATTACCTGGCGGTCACCCTGGTCAACAAGAAGTACGACGTCGATGTGCTGAAGTCCTTCCAGGAGGAGTTCGTGGAGAAGAACGGCGCGAACTTCGACGACGATGAGTCCCTGGAGGAGGCGCTGGACGAGTTCCAGGACAAGTTCTGGACCACCGGGCGTAAGGAGCTCAAGGGCAAGTCCCCCAACGAGGCGGTCGAGGAAGCCCTCAAGCAGTTCGAACTCATCGATTAGGCAATGAGCCTTTGAAACGCCTTCCTTCTCAACTTTTCCTATCATCGAGAGCGGCACCGATGCAAACGGTTTAATCAGGGCAAGTGCATCGAAGCGCAGATGGCGGTCGCTTCTGCGCCTGGCAAGATCATCGTTCTGGGGGAGCACGCGGTGGTGTTCGGCCAACCCGCCCTCGCCCTGGCGATAAACCTGCGCATCAGCTGCCGGGTCAGGCCCTCGAAGGGCTTCCTTCTGAACGGGACATCTCTGTCTGAGAGGACGCATCCCTACATCTTCTCGTCGGTGCAGAGGGCTTGGCCGGGCGGCCCGCTGGACATCGAGACGTCCTCGGGGTTCCCCACCGGGTCGGGCATGGGCTCCTCGGCGGCCGTAACGGTGGCATGCCTCGCCGCGCTTTCCTCCGCAGTGGGTAAGGGGATGGAGGAGAAGGACATCGCCAGCCAGGCGTTCGAGGTGGAATCCCAGGTGCAGGGCCGGGCCAGCCCGATCGACACCTCCGTCAGCACGCATGGCCGGGGGATACTGGTCGCCAGCAAGCCGGGCGAGGGCTTCCTCTGGCATATCCAGAAGGACACCAGGGAATGGTTCGTGCACCATTGCGAGGTGCCCCAGCTGAGCTTCGTCGTGGGATACACGGGCATCAATGCCCCCACGGGTCCGCTGGTCGCCAAGGTCAAGCGGTACTCGGACCACACCACCTTCGCCCGGGACATCATCAAGGAGATCGGCCAACTGACGGTCGAGGGGGTGCGCCGCCTCCGGGCCAATGACGTCCAGGGCCTGGGAGAGCTGATGACCCGGGACCACAAGCTGCTCGCCATCCTGGGCGTCTCCCACCCTCGGCTGGATAAGCTGGTGCAGGCATCCCTGCCCTATTCCTATGGGGCCAAGATGACCGGCGCGGGAGGAGGGGGGAGCATGATCGCCCTGACCGACAGCCCGGAGAAAGTGGCCCAGGCCATCCGCATGAAGGGGGGGACCCCGTTCCTGGTGAGGACCGGCGAGCCAGGGGTCCGCATCGACCAGGGATGATGAGGGAAGTGCTACCTTTCTCGACAAGACCAGAAGCAGGAATTCCCCCGGAAAGGGGTGGGGGCGAAGGGTTTTGGACCGGTCCTCCCGGCCTCAGATCATTTCCTCGAATTCCTGGACCAGGTCGGGGAGCTTCTCCTTGAGCGCGGCCAGGAGGTTGTGCACCGACATCTGGGTGATGTTGCACTGCGAGAGGGTCTGGATGATCGCGTCCAGCGTCTCGTCCGGCAGCGTGACCAGCTTCTCCTTGGCCATCCAATTGGTCCAGAGCTTGTTCTCCAGGGCGTCGCGCCAGCGCTTCTCATAGGACTGCAGTGCCGCCTCGGAATAATCCCCGGCCTGGAAGCAGTCCCCCAGCACCTGGCCCGCATGCACGGCTTGCAGACAGCCGTTGGCGATGCCCCCGCCGGTTATGGGGTCGATGACCCTGGCCGCGTCCCCCACCAGCAGCAGGCCGTCCGATATGGCCTTCTCCACCGGGGGCGACACCGACACCGCCGCCCCCACGGCCTCCAACGGCTGGCCGCAGCTCAGCCGCGGGTCCGACTTGATCCATTTGTCGATGTACATCTTGACCTCGCCCGGATGCTTGAGCCTGGAGCCCAGGACGCCCATCCCCACGTTGGCGGTATCGTCCCCTTTGGGGAAGACCCAGGCATATCCCCCAGGCGCCACGGAGCCCAGCACGAACTCGCAGAAGTCGGGTTCGGTCCTGAGCCCGGTCATGCGGTACTGGAAACAGGAGGTCATGTCGCTCAGCTTGACGTTAGTATCCAGTCCCCCCCAGCGTCCCACCTGCGATTCGTACCCATCCGCCCCGACCACGCAACCCGCCGTAAGCTTGAACGGCTCGCCGAAGCTCATTCCATGGATGCCCACGACCTTCCCCTCCTCCTTCAGGAGCCCGGTGGCGGCGGTCTTCAGGCGGATCTCCGCGCCGGCGTGCGCGGCGAGGCTGGCCAGAGCCTTGTCGAAGCGGTGCCTTTCCAGCACGACCCCGACCTCCCCTCCGGCGTGGGACTCGTCCAGCTTCATCTCGTAGCCGTGGGGGGACACCAGCTTGGCGCCCTTCATCTCGGCGCAGACCCAGCGCTTGTCGATGGGTATCCCGGCCTTCTCCAGCCCCTTGCGGGAGATGCCCTCGGCACAGCGCAGCGAAGCGCCGATCTCCTGGCGCTTCTCGATCATCAGCACGTGCGCCCCCTTCTGGGCCGCGTGACAAGCGGTCATGCTGCCGGCCGGGCCCGCGCCCACCACGATGATGTCGTAATCGGTCTTCATTTCTTGGCCCCCATGGTCACGGCCCCCACCGGGCATATCTTCACGCAGCGCCCGCAGCGGTTGCATGCGGTGCTGAAGGTGAGGATGACCTCGTGCAGGAATATGGCATTCTGGGGGCAGGAACCGGCGCAGGCCCCGCAATGCATGCACTTCTCCACGTTGACCTTCATCCAGCCGGCCTCACTCATGTGTATTCCTCTCCGTGCCTCTTGCGCCATTCGGCGATCGGGACCGAGAACTTCTTCTCGATCTCGGTACGGTAGGTCGGGCCTCCATTGTAGGCGCAGAAGGGTATGATGCGCTTGTCTGGCGTGGTGTAATGGATGGCGCAGCGCTTCACCCTCTCGATGTCATAGTTATAGTCGTCCTGGAAGTGCATGCCCCCGATGAACATCATGTTCCAGGAGAACTTGGCCAGGGCCTCCTTCGACGAGTCGCCGAAGACCGTGCCCATCATCTGCAGGAACTTGGTGGTGCTCAATCCATCCGGCACCTTCTCCTTGATGATGTGCTTCTTGAGTATGTTGAGCGCCTTGACCTTGGAGGGGAATTTGACCCTCGACTTATCAGCCTTGAGCGACAGTTCGTAGAGCTCCTCGAACAACGGCTCCACCTCCACGAAGCGGGTGAGCGGGACGACATTGTTCTCGTCCTTCACGAACAGGTAGGTGGCCAGTCCGCAATGCGGATGCGTGGTGAAGGTGACCTTGGCCTGGTCCAGCAGGGCGGAAACCAGGGTGGATATCGGCACCACCATGGGAACGGGGAAGAAGTCATCCTTGGTGACCTGGCCATTAGTCTGCTGGCTGAGGTCGTTCACCAGGTCGGGCAGGGTATACCTCTGCTTCGTCCTGGATTCCTGGTCGATCCTTCCGGTGAACGCGACCGGCTGGTAGTTGATGCCTCGGACCACGTCGACGTTTTTCAGGGCGAACTTGAAGATCTCCCCCACTTGATCGTTGTTGATGCCCTTGACCACGGTGGGGACGAGGACCAAGGAGGGATGTCTCTCCATCTTCCTCAGGTTCTCCACCACCTGCAGTTTGGTCTGGAGCATCGGGATGCCCCTCGCGGCGATATAGATGTCCTCCCTCAGCCCGTCGAACTGAAGGTAGATGGTGTTCATGCCTGCCGATGCGGCGTGCTGCAACAGCTCGGGCTCCTTGGCGAACTTGATCCCATTCGTGGCCACCTGGATCTGGGCGAACCCGAGCTCCTTGGCCTTCTTGATCACATCGATCAGCCTGGGATAGATGGTCGGTTCCCCCCCGGAGAATTGCACCGCCGGAGTGGGGACTGGCTTCTGGTCCCGCAACATCTGCAGCATCTCGGTGATCTGCTCGAACGAGGGCTCGTACACGTATCCAGCCTGGTTCGCGTTGGCGAAGCAGATGGGGCAGCGCATATTGCATCTGTTGGTGAGGTCGACGTTCGCCAGGCAGGTATGGGTGAGGTGAAGCTGGCACAGCCCGCACTCGTTGGGGCAGACCTTCGCGTCGGGAATGGCCGGGTTCTCCACGCCTATACCGTCATACGCGTGCTTTTCCGCCTTGAGATAGAGGTCCACATCGGACCAGTAAATGTCCAGGGTCTTGCCGTGGTCCGGGCAGGTCTTCTCCATCATTACCATTCCATCTTGTTCGAATATGTTCGCTGGAATTACCTTCTTGCACTCTGGGCAGAGGGAATCCGTGGTCTTGGGGAGCCCCTTCTTGAGAGCGCTTGGCTTGGCCATCATGGTTTTTCCACCTATGGAAGGTAAAAATACGGCATCATTTAATACTTATGTAGCTCCATCAGCTACAAACGAAAATGATGAATCTCATCGACGTTCTTAAACTGGACCTCAGCTCGATCGAGGAGGAGTATACTAAGATAGCTTCTGTCCTTGAGAAGATAGGCATCTCCGAGTATGAGGCAAGGGCGTTCGTCGGACTCATCGCCAAGAACCATGGCACGGCAGAGGACATCGCGGAGCTGGCCCGGATCCCCCGGACATCGGCCTACAAGGCGCTCCAGTCCCTCAAGGATAAGGGGTATGTGACCTCGTCCGAGGGTCGGCCCACCATCTTTCACCCCGTTCCCCTCAAGGAGCTGCGGGTCAAGGTCATCGAGGAGTTCGAGGAGACCTTTGACAAGTTGGAGGCGGTGAAGGGCATGCTGAGCGAACGGGGCACGCCCCAGCTCGTTTTCACCATCGCAGGGAAGAAAGGCGTGCTGTTCAAGATAGGGGAGATGCTCGACGCCTCGAAATCGAGATTCATCATATCCACTCCCGCGATCCATGAGGTCAGAGGGGTGCATGCTCAGCGCTTCAAGGAGGCAGTGGGACGGGGGGTCGAGGTCATCGTGATCACCGAACCCCTGCTCAAAGTCCCGGACTGCAGCAGGATATTCCGGAAGAAAGACCTCATCGCCACCGATGTCATCAGCGACAGGGAGAGCGCCATGATCGCTGCCTCCGATCTCAGCCTGTGCGGGTTCAGCGACAACCCGCTCATCGCCCAGCACCTGGAGAACTTCATGAAGATCGTGCTGGACAAGCTGGAATCCACGGAAAGCTAGCGAGATCGCCTCACGGTCCGGCTGCCTGGAGGGAAGGCTACAATTAACTCCCCCTGCCATAAACCCCGCTCCCGCTGCCAACCTCGATGAAGGGGCATCAAGCGACATGGGGCAAGCCAAACTCTCTCTTGCGAGTTCGAGGATTGTCGGACAACCGATCAGCACAGATGTCATTCAGCATCGTGGCTGTGCTCATCCTGGTGCTCGCAGGAGCGAGCGTGGTGATTTTGGCCCAGGCAGACAGGGTGGAGGAACAGCTTTCCCATCGAGCGCTTCGCATCGACGAGATGCTGGGCGAGGCCGCGCGAGCCTGTGAGGAGGCCGAGCAGGAAGCGTATGGCCTGGCCCTGAGAGTCTGCGAGGATGCGGGGAACGTCAACGAATCCGAGATCGATCTCAGCTTCCAGACCGCATGGAAGGGATTGATCGAGTCCAATTACCCAAAGGCCAAGGGTCCATTCCAAATCGATGTGCACCGTAGCGCGATCAGGTTGGAGTATCTCAGGTTGGCCGCAGCCGACCCTGCTCGATCCACCGATTTCCAGAGCACGGGCGAGATAGGATGGGAGAGCACGTCGCTTCCAGTTTACTTGTTCCTCTGTGGCAACCTCACCATGAAGGCCATGGAGGGGAAGGAATATGTCCAGACCACTCGCGATCTCGAAAGGCCCATCTACCTGCCCTTGCCCCTGTTGCAGGACCGGCTCGAACTGATAAGGAAGGAATATGCTGGACCGAAGAACGATTTCGAGAACATCGTCCGCTACGAGCTGTCCGCCCTCCTTCAAAGCCGGGTGCTCAATGGCAACGGCCTGTCGGATGGGGTCGGGTCCGTCGGGACAAGAGGCGCGCTGACGAGCAGCGATGTCCGGAATGCCATGAATGTGGCCTCTGTCCTGATCCAGATCAAGGATCTCCGCACTTGTGACCCTTCCACATACGGTCTGATCAAGGAATGGCTCAGGAGCGTCGGACAAGACCCTGAATTGCTTGAGGGAAGGGGAGATCTCGATCCGGCCGACCTCTTTCTGGCCCTTAATCGCGCTAATACATTCGATCTGAACCTTGTCCTGGCGCAGAGCCTTTACGCCTCCGTTGATGCGCTGGTCCTGAAGTGGCTTGAATATCTGCATATCATCGACCTGGTCAAATTCATGGAGCAGGCGGCCACCGAGGTCGCGATCACGGTAAGCTCTATCCTTCAATCGATATTGGGGGAGGACCGTATCGAGGAGAGCGTGATCGATTGGATGAGAGAGAGCCTTGCAAGGGCGGGCCTGGCCGAAAGCGAATACCGGTGGTTGAACACGGCCGACCCTGACGCGAGCGTTTTCGTGCCGCCCGCGACGATCGAGGTCACCGACCTCTACGGTGAAATGCAGGATGTCTCCATAGGCGGTCTCAAGGGCGTTGACTTCCCCAGTTTCGACCTCTTCGGGGCCGAGGAATGGAAAGGCTTCTTCCTGGATTTCAAGAGGAGCACCTTCGAGCTGGCAGGATCCCTTCAGAGCATCGTCAAGTCGCTCGCCATGTCGATCGCCTCGGGCGCGGTCCTCCCCACGGTCCATCTCGAACTTGATCCGTTTGACGGGATCTCCTTCGAGGATGAGCTGCTTTGCCAGGTGAGGATCGTCCTGGCATCATCTGGCGATTGGTTCAATGAGGCCATGGAACGATCGAGCGACGCCTTCAAAATAAGCGATCCTATGAGTCAGGCGTTGGTCGGATACATCAAGGCCGACTGGATGGACATATTCGATGCCAACCGATCGATCGATTTCGCCATCAACGACCTGGCCAGAGGGCTGGTCCTCGATGCCACCTCTGGTGGGATCGGGAAATCTTCAACCACCTTGGACGAAGAAGTAGACCTCCTGGCTTCGAAGATCGCGAATGACGGGGCATGGGGGGTCGGCCAAGAAGTGAGCAGATCGTTCAGCGGGTCGATAGAGCCCACAATATGGACCCTATTATGCGTTTTCGAAAATGTGACCGTGGAGGACCATTCAGGGCTCTCCGCTGCGATCCTGAGGGCAGTCAAGGGATTGGTCCCTGGGATCCCTGGCATCCAGACCACTATGGAAAGCCTGGTCTTGAGAATGCTTACCGACCTGAGCCGGTTTGGCGAATTGCGCGGCGACCGGATCCTCGTCCCCCTCGCAGGATGCGATGGTTTCCTGCTGAGGACTTCGGATGGAATGTCGGTCCGGGAGCAGATCATGGCACGATGCCCGGTCCCGTTCGGGTTCGGACCCACCACTCAATCGATCCTGAAGGGTCCTGAGGAGCTTGGGACCGATTCGTCCAACACTCCCAATCGCCACGTGACGGACCCTGAAAACCTGACCCTCGCGGCGTTCCAATCCCAATTCGAGCTGACGATGAAGGGAGAGTTCGTGATCGAGCTCACCTCCTCGGCCAGCTTCAGGGACCTGGCGGGCCTCTCCGTTCCTCTGACCATCTCGGACCGCATCAGGTTCGATGCCGACCTCACGCTCTGCGCGTTGTCAGGCTGGCCTTTGTCTGGGGTACAGTACTCCCCTACAGCCACCGCGATCAAGGACATCGAGGGATTATTCCAGAAGATCTGGGACGGGATCGTGGGGGCGTTGCAGACGCTTTGTGATAGCTTCTCCCGGGCGTTCTCCTTCCTTCAAAATCTGCTCTCCTCCATCCTGACCTATTGCATGAACGCCATCCAGTCAATGGCGGACCTTCTGTTGAAAATGGTGGAGAGCCTGAAGGGGCTGATCGATGGTGCTCTAAGCTCCTTCCTTGGTTGGTTCGCCAGGGAAGTGGCCGATAAACTCGGGAAGGTGTCATTCAATACCACCATCGCAGGCTTGCCCTTCCTATTCCAGCTCGGGGTCCCAGATATCTCGATGGGCCACTCCAAGGAATACTTACGAGTGACGGTCAGCTCTTCCTCGCCTCAGGCCAAGTTCAAAGTCGAAGTGCGCTTCGTGGACCTCTACAAGAAAGGCTGGGACGTCATCGCCATTGCCAATCTCGGAGGACCGGGCTGGAATGTCCAGGCCCATGTGGATCCCCGAATGTTCGTCTCCGACCACCTGCTGGAGCTGAAGGGCGTTCTCTCCGATTTTGTGCTTGAGCTGAGCATGCCCGAGGCGGTCCAGTATGAGAAATGGGGCTTCCGTCTTTCGGATGTTCCGGGCTTGAGCGCAATCCTTTCCAGGATCCCCATCCCCATTCCTGGCTTGACCGCCTCCATCGATGCCGGGATCGAGGTGAAGTTCAACCGGCCCATCAGCGACCACGTGGTCATAAACGAGGTCGAACCAAACCCCTCCGGCATCGACACGAATCGAGAATGGATCGAATTGTATAACCCTCTGAACTCTCCGGTCGACCTCACCGGTTGGTCATTGGAGTCGACCCGTGGGAAACAGATCGTGCAAACGATCGGCGGTCTTCACATCGGGGCGAAATCACTTCTGGTGGTCGAATTAGGGGGCCAGTTCTTGGACAATGGTGGTGAGACAGGCGTCCCCTTGGGAGACTCTGTCGCATTGAGGGACTGCGATGGGAGGAAGGTAGATTCCTGTCCTTTCTTCACCGACTATTACAATGATGGCAGGACCTGGCAAAGGAGCGTCGACGGGTCAAATGCCTGGGAGTTCAAGGAGAGCACCAAAGGCCGGCCGAACGGCCTGATGCTCATCGACCGAAACGATGTGGAACAGCTGGGGTATAAGATGCTCGACACCGCCGCCAAGACGAGCGGAAAAATGAACTCCTCATTCCAAGGATTGGAATGGCTGGCCGAGCTGATCAAGCGGACGATCGAGGCCATCATCGAGCAGATCATCCTGCTCCTCTCCAGATCGCTGGTGGAGATGAGCGTCTTCATCGAGCTGGCAATTCAAGATGCCACACAAAGCTGCAGCGGCAACATGCGGCTGGCGCTGGTGGTGGACGGCGAATTCGTGCGGGACGCCTTGCTATGGATAGCGGATTCGGTGAGATATGCCTTGGGCAGCATTACCAACCCCACTGGTGTGGTCCAGAAGAGGCATAACGTGTACGAGATATTGGATGACGTCCACATACGGTTCGGGGCCTATGGGAAGGTGGGCATGCCGCGCATCCTCTCCTCGAACTCTGTGGGCCAATTCATGTTCGGAGGCCAGATCGATGTGAACTTGGCCACCTTCATCGCTCCTCCCTCTGGACCGAGGAATTGGAGCGTGACCTTCGGCGCATTGTTCCAGGAGGTCCCAGGCCGCTATCTGCAGACCTTCTTCCCGCTGGACTCTGACAAGCTGGTCGATTGCTGGATAATCAAGGCGACGCTGAGGGGCCTATTGCCCGAGGAGGTCTTGGCCTTGCGCGCTTGATGAATATCAGCCTTTAGAGCGGCCCCGCTCCGTCCTTTTCATTTGCCCTGGCAAATGTTAAAGTACCGCCAGCAAATACTAGAAACCATATGGTAATGGTTGAAAAGGCTCTGCCAATAGCGGCAAGTTCCGATGATTGGCTATCAGCCTATGGATGGTATCTCCTGCTGCTTTTCATGCTCTCCGTCCTTTCATTGTACATTTGGTCATACCTCTCCAAGAACCTGGAGAGGCTGAAGTCCAAGAATTCAGGATACATCGATGCCGATGTGGTGACCTATCTCAGCCGAACGGTCAAGGTTACCCTGGTGATCGTTCTATTATATGTGGCGGGTTTCGTGCTTGCACAGGTTTGGCTTGACTTTAGCACCAATGTCTGGGATCCTTACTATTATTACTTCCTCGACCTGATATTCATCTGTGTCGTGCTGTTGGTGGCTGGCCTCATCGTCAAGATCCTGCGGCGCATCTCACGCAGGGCGCGCATAACCTCCAAGGACGCCAAGGGATTGCAAGGCAGTGCCGTGGAATTCACCAGCCTATTGCTGAGCTATGTCGTCTATGTCGCCGCCGCGGTGATCATCCTTCTGATTCTGCTCTCCTTTGTGCCGAATCTCCATCCCGGGGAGTCTTTCGAGGAATTCCTGAGCGCCAATGGAACAAAGGTGGGGGCGACCATCATATTCACCATCGCAGTGTTGGCGGTGGTGAAGCTCTCGCATGCCATCTTTGAGGACTATAAGTTCCGCACCAAGAAGTTCAACCCCCAGGT